>Ga0257122_1000723_pt1 | contig 26649 bp, 24 predicted proteins | sample SI106_120metaG_FD_190146 | JGI IMG/M metagenome (GOLD analysis project Ga0257122, IMG submission 190146) | Marine microbial communities from Saanich Inlet, British Columbia, Canada - SI106_120 | ecosystem: Environmental > Aquatic > Marine > Inlet | place: Canada: British Columbia | collected... | reverse complement strand
TTGGGTGTTTTGTACCCAAGTCTTTTTCCCCGCCTGAATGACACTTGGATAGACATGGTTTACACAATTTTCAGTATAGCATTTAATTTATTTTTCGCTTAAACTCATTTGTTCTTTCACATGTATTTGTTGCAGGGAAGTTCGTGAAAACCGAACACAGTCCCCGCTACTGTAATCGCCGAGTGGCTTTTTCATACCATGAGCACGTTTTTGCTTAGAAGGGAAAAAGTTTTATAGCGTAAGTCAGGAGACCTGGACAAAGCATGTATCCAAATAAAACTTTCGGGAGAAAAGTGATGGACAATTCGCAAACAAGATTGCCGTTGATTCAAAAAACTGATCCCTCTCATGTCGAGGGATTTCGTGCTTTATAAAACGTACCTCTTCTTTATCTTGGCTTCAGGATTATTGGGGCAAACATTTCATGTCCAAAATAAAAATGGAGACCCAATTCCTCACGCTTTTATTATTCACATACAAACAGAAAACTGGGCGCAAAGCAATACATTCGGGTTTACTCAATTTCCTTTTCAGCTGAAAAAAAATGATTCCCTCAAAATTTCGCGTTTTGGCTATAAAACACTTTTTACCACGGTCGAAAATGCAGAAAAAGGCATCATTCTACTTGTAAACCCACTTCAAATGAAAACAATTTTTTCTCGAGGGAAAAAGCACCCAGATACGCCGAATATTTTCCAAGAACACTCCTTTGAAAAGTCAGATAAAATGGGAGAACTAAATCATGAAAATATCTTAGTTACACTTCCAGGGATTTCTCTTAGAACTTTTGGCGGGCCCGGAAGCATTAGTACGGTAAGCATCAACGGAGGTCCTTCTACACAAACTCAAATCAAAGTGGATGATTTTAATCTGACCAATGTGCAGACGGGCGTAACAGATATTTCCCAACTGCCTTTGCCCTTTATTCAGAATGCTCGCTTGATGGCACCTGGCACAGAAAATCAAGGATCAGGAAGTCAAAATGGAACACTCTATCTCCAAACTGAAAATCGAAGTAATGCTTTTACCACATCTTCTGGTTCTTACGGACATCAATCTAATCATTTAATGCTGGCATTGTCTTCCAATTCAGTGCAGACCACTTTTTTAATCGGAAATAGAAATGAGCAGGGAAACTATCCCGTTACGTGGAAAGACCAATCGTTTGAACGTAAAAATAATCATTTCTCTCAAATTTTTATTAGCTATCATGCAAAGGCTTTTCTTAAAAAAAATCTTACGTTTCAACAATTAGGCTTGATTTCTGCTCAAAAGCGTGGTGTGCCTGGACTCCTTTGGTCTCCCTCTCAAGCACGGAGAAAAGATATGCTCTTCTTGCTTGGCTCTTCCTTTCAATGGATGTATAGTTTGGGGGATGGAAATTTTCAACAATTCGTCCGAACGTCTCTTGGAACATATCGCGATCCTACTTACGCCATTGATGCCGAGCATACAGTGGGTTCCATAGAATATGCCATAGAACAATCCATTCGTTTTACTTCAAATATCAAAAGTGTTTTTCGTGGCGAATTGCATCAAGAAGATATTGCCTCGTCCGTTTTTTCTCAAAACAGAGTCGATGCGGTGGAACAAATTGATATTCATTGGAATCCGATAAGTTCCATTAGCATTCATCCCTCTGTCCGACGAGATCATTCCAAAGCTTTGTTTGATCAAAGCACGAAAGGAATCAATATTTCGTATCAACGCCCTTTAAAAATATTTCATGATTTGGGTTTTACTTCTTCCTCCCATTTTCGCTACCCTACTTTTAACGATTTATTTTGGGAGCCAGGAGGGAATCCAGATTTAATGCCAGAAACTGGTAAACAACAATCCATCCATCTGCGGTTTAATCCAAAATGGATTGGGCAATTCCATATTCATTTGTTTTCATCAGAGACATATCAATTGATTCAGTGGGCACCTTTTTTGACTTATTGGAAGCCACAAAATATTGAACAAGCCAAACGAAAAGGCTGGACAGTCCGATGGAAATGGCAAAAAAACACCTTTCAAAGTCATCTCTCTTTGAGTGCCATCAAAACTGAAAATGGCATAAAGAAAAAACCCTTACGATATGCCCCTTCCCACCTTTGGACTTTTACGGCTGATTGGACGCCCAATGATTGGCATATTCATGGACAAATTCATGGGACAAGTTCTATGATTTCCACTTACAGCTGGCCTGACGATATTATCATTCCTGCTCACGCGCTGGTCTCCGCTTCCATGGGAAAATCCTTTTACACAAAATGGATGGAAATAATAACGGTTTTTTCCATCGATAATGCATCAAATATTCAATACGAATCTTCGAAAGGATATCCAGAAGCTGGACGTTCGTTTCGATTTACACTCACACTCAAAGCAAACAAAAAAGGTGACGTTTCCTCAAGCGTGCCGTAGAAAGGAAAAACAATCATGAAAAAAATAATCACAACAATCATTTTTACGCTAACAATCGTTTTAGGAAACGCCAGAGTATTTACCCTTTGTGAAGGAAATTATGGCACACCAAATGCCAGTCTTTGGTCAATTAATCAAAATTTTGATGGCGTTACAGGTCCCATTTATTGGAATGAGAATACCAATCCACTGGGAGACACAGGGCAATCTATGACAGTCGTAAATGATGAAAAATTATATATTGTTATGAACAATTCACACAGCATTGAAGTCTTGAATTTGGACGGATATGCCCAATCTTTCTTGACCTCCATTCCACTTCCCAGTGCTGGCCCGCGATATCTTATTGCAAATGGGAATACGGGCTATGTTTCCTGCTGGAATTTAAGTGCCATTCTGGTTTTAGATTTGGCTCAAAATACCGTAACAGATACAATTGCTGTAGGTGGAATGCCAGAAATGATGGTGATGCATGGTGGGAAGATTTACACATCGATTGCTATGAATAGCGACTGGAGTTCGTCTGACCGTGTCATTAGTATCGATGTATCTACAAAAGCTGTTGTTGATACATTTACCGTTGTTTCAGGGCCCGCTGCGCTTTTACTCCAAAACAATGCACTCTTTGTTGCCAGCACTTATTATGATGATATTTGGAATACGTATGCAGGAAATAGTAAAATTGATTTATCCACAGGTATCGTAAGCACATTTGATGCTGGAATGACATTCGATTTTGGTTTGGATTTATTGGAATTCAACAATCAAGTTTATCGTATTTATAATGGTGGCATTGCGCCATTGAGTGAGGATCTTTCCATCGATGTGGCTCAACAAATTGGTAATTTTTCTGGTCTTTATTCTGCTTCATCTGACGGAAACAATCTTTACTTCGGACTAACAGACTATGTCGCACCAGATGATTTAATTGTGACTGATTTAGAAGGGAATCAACTGGCTCAATATAATGTGGGTGCTTTACCTGGTTCCTTTGCTTTTGCACCAGCTTCATCTGTGAGTATCGACGATACACAAATCCCTAAAGCTGTTTCCATCTTATCAAATTATCCAAACCCATTTAATCCAGCGACCACGATTCGATTTTCTGTAGAAACCCAAGAGATCATCTCTCTACACATTTATGACATCAGTGGAAAATTAGTGGAAACACTTTTTGTTGATGCGCAATTTAATAATGGGAATCACGCTGTCCAATGGAATGGTAATGATGTGAGTTCTGGAATCTATTTTGCTATCCTAAAAAATAGCGAACACATTTGGACAAAAAAAATGACTTTGATGAAATAGAAAGAAGATTTTATAGAGACACGGTTTGTTTGGCATAATCGTGTCTCTACGCTAAACTTTAATATTATAAACGTGCAAATTTCACCAAAGCTTGAATATCACCCTTATCTGCTTTACGAACTGCTGACAAATATTTTTCACGTGCTTCGCCTCTGCTCGTAAAACTGCTTTGTCCCCAAGAAAATATCTTTCGCTTAAAACCATGTGAAATTAAAATATCAGCATATAGTCTAGAGTGCCTACCATTTCCATTTGCAAAGGGGTGAATGCTTACTAATCGATGTTTTAAACGAATCGCTATTTCGTCTTGTAAGTAAATATTATTTTCTATCCAATATTGACAATCATCTATCATCTTTGTCAATTCTTGGGGAATTTGGTATTTATCTATACCAAGATTTTTATTGCTCTGTCTAAATTTGCCAGCCCATTTCCATGTTTGACCAAACATTCGTTTATGCAGTTTTAAGATAAAGGATACAGAAACAATTTGTTCCATTTTAAAAACTTGCTTCATAGACCATTCAACCGCCGATTCAATATTAATCTGTTCAAATTCATCCAACTCTTGCTTGTTCGAAATTGTAGAAATAATCAAATCTTCCTTTTCTTCTTCAGAAAGAGGCGTTTGCCCAAAATCCGTCTCAATATTTAATCCCATAAGAATCTCGGCAGTTTTTCTATTAATTCTTGAGTTTTTTCTTCAATCGCTTTTTCTATCCGTTCTTCTGATGGTTTTTGATCTTCTAAATCCATCGAAACGGATGCTCGTTGAACAATTTCTGTTGCAAGATCTTTTGCCCGGCTTGCAATTATTTCATTCAATGATTCATGATTAGGAATAAACCCATAAACAAATCTCATATTAAGTGCAGATCCTATTTGACGAAGATTATTTAGCGTAATATTACCGTTTTTTTCTCGGTCTTCTATTTCCCAAACACTTTGCGAAGTAATAGACATTCGTTTGCCTAACTGTTTTAATGACATTTTCAATGCGGTTCGTATGGCATAAATCCAACCCTTCGGCGGAAGCGATACTTCGGCCAGTTCTTTGTATCTATCTATTTTTTCTTGGAGCTGATTTATTATTAAATTTTGTTTTTTCATAAGGTTATTTCCTGAGTAGTATATATATAATATAAGGCTATACCATTATTATTGTCAAGATTTATTCATGCTATATCCTGATTTATATGCCCCTACGTGCTATGGTATAAGATATCAATAAAAACATTTACCACAATTCAAATTTCTGTAAAGACACGTTTGGCATAATCGTGTCTCTGAGCTATAATTAAAACTCTAAAATAATCCCACCCACTGGAAATGTTTTAAATTGCCATGCAATATCGGTAGAACCATCTTCTAAATAAACTGTCTCCCACGGATTATCCCGATTGAATACATTCATAATATCCCAGAATGCAATCAAGTTCGTTTTTTTAAAATTAAATCGTTGTTGAAGCAAAATATCAAATCGAATGTAATTATCATATCGTTCCGTATTCCAGGGGTCGCTTGAATTAACGAACCACTCTCTAATGTTGTGATCATAAGATTTTGGGGTATAAGGTCGTCCGCCCATATATCGTAATTTAACGCCAATTTCATATTCATCTGCCGGAGCAATGGGAAGCCACGATGTCATTTTTGCCAACAATGTTTTTTTATGCTTCTGATACCACTCATATTCCATAAATCGGATTTTATAACCGCCCACCAGCGTTACCACATCTCCATAATCATAAGTCCATGGAAATTTTTCACCATTTCTCGGGTCCACGCCTTCTGCCACGGAATGAGACCATGCAAAAGATCCATACCAATTATTGGTGTATTTCTTTTGAATGAAAAATTCTATGCCATTCGATTCACCCTCTCCAATATTTACCAACATATTATAATCCAAACTATCTCTTCCGTCGCTACTTTCCAAAATGTCAAAGGCAATCATATTTTCATATTTCTTGGAATACACTTCAAAGATCATTCGTGTATCGGCACTCAAAAAATATTCGATTCCGCCAGCCCATTGGTCGGCATAATAATTTTTTAATAGTTTTGTATCTCCATTAGGCGAATTCAAATGGATATTAAAGGGCGATTGATAATACCTTCCACCGGAAATATTGAGTTTAAATAAGGATGAAAATCCATAAGAAATCCCTAATCGTGGCGAGATATTTCCATTTCCAGTATAGCTCACATTCTCATATCGTAATCCAGAAATAACTTCTAATTTATCTATCGGTTTAAAATTAATTTGAGCAAATACACCAGTCTTTACAAAATCTAAAATATTGTTCGTCTCCGAAGAATCATAAGTCCCAACGGTTGCAATAGATTCAAACCACAAAGAATCTTGATCAAAATAATCATTCCAAAAATCATCTTCGGAAATAAGCATAATAGGGGTGTTCGCAGATAATGCATAACCGTAAATATTTCTTGGTTCACCATGCCACCAATTGTCGTAATCCAATGAAATGGATTTGGCGTTAAATCCAAAACTTGTTTCCACTTTTGAATTGAATCGATACACCCAATCTCCTTTCAAAGCCATTTCCCATTCCGCATCATCTTGACCGTAATATTGCTGTTTTTCGCCATCTAATAAATAGCGATATACATCTGTATTCAGACCAACACGGTTACCGCTTAAAGAAACAATACCATACCCTTTTTTTGAAAATAAATTTTTGTATGTGAGTCCCATCGTTAATTGATTTGAATGAAAATCTACATTTTCTGCACTCCGGGTTTGGGGGTCGTCTTCGCCTTCAATGTTGATTTCGTCAATACCGCCAATGACATTAAATGATAATTTTTGTGTGGGAGAAATATGATAGGATATTTTCCCCTGACTCGTCCAATATTTTGGAATTGCCATAAGTCCGGAATTTTGAATCACAAAATCCAGAAACGAACGTTTTAAGGAAAATATATACGAACCTTTTTCCGTGAAAGGTCCTTCAAAGTTGAATCCGAATCCCGCCATATTAAAATTGAATTCAGATAAATGATTATCACGATTTCCATCTCGAAGCGTAACATCCATAACCGATGAAATTTTATCGCCATATTTTGCAGGGAATGCACCGGCGTAAAAATCAACTCTCTCAATAAAATCTGTATCAACCATGGTAACGGGGCCACCACCCTTTCCCTGTTCAGGAAAATGGTTTGGATAGGGAATTTCAATATGATCCATGACAAATAAATTTTCTCCGGGACTGCCTCCCCTTACAATAATTTCATTGGTCTGATCTGCGCCGGAAATAACCGATGGTAAACTTTGCATCATAGCCATAATATCGTAAGAGCCAACAGGATCAGAACGAATTTCTTCAATGTCCACCGTTCGACTGCTGGTAACGGCATCTTTGGTTTTTTCAAAAAATGTTGCCGTTACTTCCACGCCTTCGCCTTGCAACACTTCCGGATGTAAATTAAAATTCACGGTGGTATTTCGTTTTGGCACAATATGGACATTTGCCCTTGATACGGTTTCAAAACCCATCATGGATACATGAATATCGTAACTTCCCACAGGAACATTATTAATTTTGAAATTCCCATAAATATCTGTTGCCGCACCAAGGTCTGTCCCACCGATCATTACGTTCACACCCACAAGAGGTTGGTAGATAGAACCATCTCGGACAAGCCCGATAAGTCTCCCGGTTTGACTCCAGCCCATACTTGTGACAATTAATAGTAAAATTATTTTTTTCATTTAATTTTTCCTTTCTTATTGAGTTATACTTTCATTTATAAAGCACTTTATAACGTTAATAAAAAAGCCCCAATCACTCATCGTAAATGGGGCTTTGGAATGTCATAAACAATCATATTATTGTTTTAGGCGATACGTGCATCCTTCCATGGTTTTTATAAATTTATCAACCTGACTTTGGGTATGGAACATTTCGTCCATAGGCTCAAAAACATCAGACGGATAATCTACCGGATTATAGTCTCGCATAAAGTTAGATTCTAATTTTATGACCATATCTTGTAAAACCATAAATGGAATTTCTTTATTCCTCATAAAATTTATTTGGAAATTTATTTGTCCATCTGATGTTAAATGAAATAGCGGGAGTGGTCCTGTGTCAGAGGCACATCTATAAGTCAAAGTTCCATGATCGCTTCCTCTTCCCCAAGTAAGTTCTTCCCCGTTTTTTTCTGCAAATTCAATAATGGTAACACCAATTTTTGCAACTTCACGAGAACAGCTTTTTCTTAAATCTTCTATAAATGATTCTTTCGTCCAGTTTGGCATATAGACAAATCCCCCAGTAATGATGATTATTTAACAAATAGGCAAGGAGGAATTTACGAAATAATAGGGCGCGATTGAAAGAATCCGTTTTATTATTTTCTATTGAAAAAATTTAAACTTGTTTTTATTGTTCTGAAAAAAATTCTATTTCTTCTCTTATTATTTCCTGCCCTCGCACAGGATCAATATCATCTGGCATGTTGAACATCCTCTTACCCGTTTTCAGGTTCTTGCGAATTAATTTTCGAAAAGTTTTTCGCTATCATCTGAATCTGCTGTTTGAATACTCACACGAACTAAATTGTCATCTGAATCCCTATCCACAAATTTGTGCATAGGGTCAATCCCAGCTTTAATTGGTTTTTGATCCACTTGAACCGTAAACGTTGTCAACGAATCTGTAATGATGACTTTTTCTAAATAAATAGGAATTTCTTCCATTTTTCCTTATCAAATTTTGAGTGAATTCCTATTTGGAATTCCAAAACTTGTTCCACAGTCATCCATGGTGGCAAGACAGAAATATCATGAATCACGCCGATATTTTCCATAAGTAAATGGCGATTTTCTTTCGGCTCAACGTCCAAGATTGAAATGGAGCCCTCATAGTCGATGAGCCCAGTCAACGCCCGAAGGAGCGTAGTTTTCCCTGCGCCATTTGGACCAATTAATCCAACAATGCGTCCACTGGGAATATCCAAATTAACCTGATCCAAAGCGTTCGTATCCCCATATTTTTTTGTTACTTGATTGAGATTTACTAAATTATTCATTTGTGTCCTCAAATTGTTTTTTGATGATGTGGATAATCTCTGATTTGCTCATATTTAATGCCTTTGCTTTTCGAATAAAATTAGGGAATTCTTTTTCTAAAAAGGATTGAGATTCGTTTTTCTGCAGTTTGCCTAAAGCACCCAATCTTACAAACATACCTTGCCCTCGTTTTTTTTCTAATAATTCTTCTTGGATGAGAATCTGCGTTGCTTTTAAAATGGTTTGATGATTGATATTATAATCCACTGCCATTTTTCGCACGGATGGAATGGGTTCCCCCTCAGTCAAATCTCCAGAAAGAATGGCATGGCGAATCAAATCTGCAATTTGAAAATAAAGGGGCATTTTGTCTGAAAAGTTTAAATTCATTGTTTATTTCTCTTGTGTTACGGTGTAGTGTAGCACTAATATGCTTAGAGTGCAAGCGATTTTAAAATATGCATATTTTTAGATATATATGCATATTTTTATAAATTGGCTTGCAAGGGAAATTGTTTTGCTATAATTTAAACCTACAATGATGGACACATTTACAAGCATTCATAAGATTTTCCCTGAAAATACGCCACCTATTCTCACGGAAGATATTCAGCAATTTACCCATGATTCGCGTTGGGTGGGTTTTATTCAAGAAGCGTCAAACTTAGAATTGGCAAAATTTCCTGAGACAAAATTAAATCTTGATTCCTTGTTAAACGAACAAAGTGATCCTATTGTGCGGTCCATTATTTATATTGGGATTAGCCGTTATTATAAAGGAATCGGCAATTTATTAGAAACGGCAAAAGCGCTGGGCTATGCCCATACTTTACTCAATAATTCAAACGCAAATGATGCGCGTGCTTTTTTATCGATGGAAATGGCCATTCTCCTTTCCGTCACTGGCAATATTGAATATGCACAAACACTACTAGAGAAAATTAAAGACCAGACGCAATCTGAAACACTTATTCGATACGCAGAATTCAGATACTTAGAAAATCAAATGCGTCTCAACGTGAATGTGATTCCTGCCTTAAAATCTTCTCTTTTGTATTTCCAAAATAGAAACAACGCAGAAGCACAAGCCAATCATTGGAAGGCAATTGGTAATGCTTATCGTCGGCAACAGGATTATCATCAAGCAATGGAAGCCTATATCAAAGGGATGGAAGTTGCACTGCAAAATGAAAAAAACCATATTGCAATCGCCATTGAGCATGATATTGCCATGCTCTATTTCCATATGGATAAGTTGGATGACGCTATTTCAAAATTGCAGAGCGTTAGCTCCGAAAGCAAAAACTATTACGTTCAATGTGTCGCTTTGGCAAATAAAGGATTTGTGGAACTCAAAATGAATGCAAACGCACCCGCCATTGCTTCCTTTACTCAAGCCTTACACATTGCCACCGAAAAAGGGATTTATCATCGCATTACAGGATTAAGTTTTTACTTGGGAGCACTGTATGAAGATTTGGGGAATTTATCATTGAGTCAATCATTTCATTCGCAAGGATTTCGCGCTGGGATGAATATGGTTGAGAATCATTTCCCCTGTGCAGGAGATACATTAAAAGCCATGAATGGTTATTTCGCCTTTCAAGAAAAGTATAAACAAGCGTTCGCTTCGGATGCTTCTCATGACTCTGATTGGGAAAAACTTATTTCTCAATCTCTCGCAAAATCAAAACAAATATTTCAAGATCTATTTCTTGAAAACACCATCAGTCAATGTGATTCAAAAAGAGACGCGGCAAATCACTTAAAAATGAGTGAAAGATCTATTTTTGATATTCTTCACAAAGCAAAAGATTCAAACACTAAGAACGAAGCTATCCAGCGATTTATTCAAAAAAATCCTTCCTTATCCTGGAAAGAGATGAATCAATTATTCGAAGATGAACTTATCCAACGTGCTTATGCACACAATACAAAAAATATTAAACAATTGGCAAAAACTTTGAACATTTCTTATGCCGGTGCTGCAAATAAAGTTAAGCGAATTAAGAAAAATATCCATTCAAATACTTATCCAATAAGCATAAGACACAAAGAAGCGAAAATATGAAACTACTATTCAAATTGCTATTACTCATAAGCTTGGGATTTTCACAAAGCCCAATCATCATTCCCCCCCTTTTGACTGGACCTAATTTTGACCTGACCATTCAAGAAGGTGAAATGGAATTTTTTCCAGGCGTTATGACTCAAACTATGGGTATTAGTTCACCTATTTTAGGTCCTACACTTTTGATGCAAAAAGGAGAAACGGTCAATATAACTTTCGACAATCAACTTTCTGATACGACCACTATTCACTGGCATGGTATGCATGTCCCTGCTGAAGTCGATGGCGGTCCTCATACGCCTATCCCACCAAATACGATTTGGAACCCACAATTTACAGTGATGGACCACGCCTCAACCATGTGGTATCACCCTCATCTAATGCATAAGACAAATGAGCATGTTCAAATGGGCATCGCAGGATTTGTGATTGTGAAAGACGATGAAGAAGCCTTATTAGATTTACCTCGGGAATATGGCGTGGATGACTTTCCCTTAGTTTTTCAAACAAAAACCTTGAATGAAAACTATCAAATCGTAACCAATATGGATTCAAGTGGTTTGGATACAGCCTTATTTACCAACGGAACACGAGACGCCTATCTTGATGCACCTGCACAAATCGTGAGATTTCGGTTGCTCAACGGTGCATCCGAACGATCTTTTAATGTGGGGCTGGATAATCACGAGACTTTTTATGTCATCGGGACAGACGGTGGCTTATTAGAAGCGCCCATTGCTTTGGACGAACTACTCATATCACCAGGAGAACGTTATGAGATTCTCGTTGATTTGACTCATCATGAAAATGAAATGGTCCATGTGATGAACTTTGGTTCTACCATTCCAAGTGGTATTTATGGTACAGCAACTATCGGTGGAATGGGTGGAAGCTCTATCCCTTATTATACGGATAATCATTTAAATGGAGCAGATTTTCCTCTACTTTCTTTACATGTCGGCACGCAAACGGCAAACCCTATTAGCTCGATTCCTTCTACGCTTGTTAGCGTTGATGAATGGGATCAAAATGAGATTGATGAAACAAGAATAATTCAATTTTCTCCAGCCGTGATGGGACCCAATGGCGCATTAAATGGTCCTTTTGTCTTTAATGGTGAAGCCTTTGATATGAATGTTATTAATTATGAAATTCCACTAAATAATACTGAAATTTGGGAATTGACAAATCAGTCGCAAATATCACACCCATTTCATATTCACGATGTTCAATTCAATATTTTAGAAATAAATGGTGAAACACCGCCAGCTCACATGCAAGGTTGGAAAGATGTCGTTTTAGTTCCGCCTATGAACGGCACGGTGAAATTCATCACAAAATTTGAAGACTTCGCAGATTCAGACGTGCCTTATATGTATCATTGCCATATTCTTACCCATGAAGAAGCGGGTATGATGGGACAATTTACGGTTGTGGGTGAAACCGTAAGTGTCGATGGTTTTGATACAAATCCAAATACGTTTTCCCTGCTATCTGCCTATCCAAATCCATTTAACCCAAGAACAAGCATCCAATTTAGGGTAGAGATGCAACGCATTGTGTCTCTACAAATATTCGATATTAATGGTCGCCTTGTGAAGACTTTGGTCAATGGGAAATTTTCACCCGGAACGCATGAGATTCAATGGCATGCAGAAAATCAAGCGAGCGGTATATATTTTGTCCAATTATCACAAGGAAAAATACTAGAACATCAGAAAATCATTTTACTAAAATAAATTAAGGAACGCTTTTAGAAAGACATTTTGTCTTTCTAAAAAAAGTAAACACAATGGTCAATCATCGGTCTAAAAAACAGAACCCCATTCTCTGGAAGAGGATGATTGACAGAAAAAAAGAAAAGGAAAAGAAAATGAAAAATACATTACAAATGACCCTATCATTTATCTTGATGACTGCATTAAGCTTTGGCGCAAGTCTAAGTGGCATCATCACAGACACTGAGACTGGTCTTCCTATTGAAAATGCACAGGTGTCTTTGCATCTGGCAGATTCAAGCCATTCAAATTGGGATTGGAATGAAGCATCTACTGACGAAAATGGAAACTACACCTTTGACAGTTTAGCTGTGGGGAATTACAACCTTTTTGCTTCGGCGGAAGGGTATGAAGGATTTTTTGCTACACTAACACTCGATGGAGACATGACATTTGATATGGCATTAAATGAACATAATACATCGGGAAGCGGCTTTGTTGTTTCAGGATATATCAATGATGCTGAAAGTGCTGATGGTGTTCCATACGCTGTGATTAAAAGAGAAAACAATTTTGGACATTGGTTTCCGCTTGCGTGGGCTGATTCTGTAGGATATTATTCCTTTAATGCTGAAGGTGATTTAAATATCAAAACCATGGCATGGGGATATAACTCTGAAGAGATGAGCCTAAATATTGATGCGGATACCACCATCAATTTTGCACTTACAAGTTATGGCCATACCCTCTCTGGTTTAGTTACTGACGTTGAAACTGGAGAGGGCCTCCCTTATGCTGCCATCAAAAAAGAGAATGAAAATGGACATTGGTTTAGATTGGCTTGGGCGGATTCCAATGGATACTATTCCGTTGACCATCTTGAAGGCGATATGAATTTGAAAGCCGTGGCATGGGGATACACTTCTGAAGAAACCAGTCTTACCCTTGATGCAGACATGAGCCTTGATTTCGCTCTTTCGGCAATCGTATATGATGGTTCGCTTTATGGGACCGTAAGCAATAGCGAAACTGGAGAAGGTTTTGTTGGAACAACGGTTCGTGTGATTACTGCTAATAATAATGATGGTTCCCATGATAGTTGGGGACATCATGTTTTCACAACAGAGACTGATGAAAACGGGAATTATGCATTTGATAATCTCGCAACAGGTGAAGGAAATGTTCGTGTTTTTGAAGCAGGATTTGAATTTTTTAATCAGACAATCGATATTGGAGATTCCACTTTATTTGATATTGGGCTCTCTCCTTTAGCTGGGTTTGGTTCTATCTCTGGAAACGTAAGTTACGATGATGCTGATGGTCCAGGTTATGCTTTTATCCGACTCATTCGCGAAGAAGGTTGGGGTTGTGGATCTAATTTGGGAGTTTGGACAGATGATAATGGTCATTATGAACTCACCGTGCCCGAAGGAAATTATTATGTGGCTAGTATCGCAACAGATAGAAATAGCGACCACGGACAAAACGACCATTCCGATTCTTCATCCTTTTTCTATATGGAATATTATGATGACGCAGAAGATATCGACAATGCAATCATCGTTTCCATTGTAGAAAATGAAGAAACAGCGAATATCGATTTTTCTATTCCATTTCAAGGTGATACACTTATTACAGCTCGCGTGAGTGGAATCGTCTCTAGCGAATCTGATGTTCCATTAAATGAAGTTACAATGTCCGTTTATGATTTAGAGGGGAATCTTGTCGGTTCTGCTGTTTCGAACATCAACGGTTCGTTTACCATTAATGGTGTGGATGTGGGATCAACTTATAACTTGATTGCTCAAGCAGATGCTTTTGAAAATGCATCTCAACTTTTTGAGCAAGATGGTTTTGTAACGGTTGCAAATCTTCAATTAACAACGCAACTTTCAGTTGACCCAATCCATCTTCCAAGCGAAATATCACTTGGGAACAACTATCCAAACCCATTTAATCCAAGCACGAACATTTCCTTTTCTTTGGAAAGAAGTCAAAGTGTTCAGATTATGGTTTACGATATTTTGGGAAATCAAATCGCTGAATTAAGCAATGACCATTATGCAGTTGGTACGCATACCGTCAAATGGAATGGACAAAACCAAAAAGGTTATAGTGTCGCAAGTGGTGTTTATATTTATACACTTACAAGCGAAGCAGGTTCTGTTTCACGAAAAATGCTTTTAAGCAAGTAAACTCAGTTCATGCCGTGTGGAAAAAATCCACACGGCATGAAAAAATAGTGAGGTAATTATCATGAAAAAAATCTTCATATTCTTAAGCACGCTTATGCTAGGAAGCGCTCTATTTGGCGCTACATTATCTGGAGAGATTCGTGATGAAACAACAAACCTGACTGTCCCAAATGTGAGTGTTCATATTTGGTATTTGGATTGGGAAATAGGTTCGGGCATTCCCAGGCATCATGTTTCCTTTACAGATAGTTCTGGCTTATACGAATTTCTTGATTTAGCAGAGGGTCTTTATACTTTATCTGCTTGGCATTTTTTGAATTATGAAAATTTTAGCTTGGATGAAATTACCATCACAGGAGATCTCACGCTCGATATAAGCCTAAGTCCATTGCCAGGTATGGGAAGCATTACAGGGCAAGTAACGGATGAGATTTCTGGCGAAGCACTGTCCTCTCATTTTTTAAAATTTATTCCCTTGAGCGAAAATCAATTTTGGCATTCAACCTGGACAGATTCAATGGGATATTATTCTGTTAATCTTACAGCAGGCAATTATTATGCTATGTGTTTTCAATCAATTCAAGATTCTACAACGGATCATGATAATCGTTTTCACCATGATTCTTCGTCGTGGCATTTTAATTATTTTGAATTATATGATAATGTGCAGGCGTTTCACTTAGCAACACCTATCGCCGTGCAAGAAGGGGAAACGATTTCTGGTATTAATTTTACTTTACCTACCAATAGTCAAGGAGCAGAAACGGCTCATTTTACAAATATCCTAAATGGCTTTCTTGATGAATATATTTCATATCATGAGGAAACAGGGCTAGGATACATTCAATATATCATAATTGATCAATTGGATGGGGGAGATATTGGCGATGAAATTGGTATTTTAGATTATCAGGGTATTCCTGACCTAAATGACTGTGGAAATACGAATCAAGATAATGTACTTGTAGGCGCTGGAGTATGGATAGATGAATCACTTATTATCCCTATTTATGGTAGCGTGGAAGATTGTGATGGGAATGGAATCCAATATCCTGGTTTTATTGATGGCAACCAAATTGAGGTCCGATTTTGGGATGCATCCGAACAAACAGAAACAACGATTTATGTAAATTTTGATTATGGCTCTCCTACTCCTGATGCTGGTGGAATGTATGCTCCTTCCCTTTTTGGGAATGATTTTATATTTCTGACCATCCAAACAAGCTTAGGTTTGTCACAAGGGCAAATGCTACCAAATGATATTGTTATAGAAAAAAATTATCCAAATCCTTTTAATCCAAAGACAAGCATCCAATTTTCTTTAGAAACACAACAAACTATATCTATTAAAATTCTTGATCTTAACGGACATTTGGTAAAGTCCTTAATACGCGATATACTTCCAGCTGGAAAACATAAGGTCCAATGGGATGGATTAGATAAAAATAATTTACCTGTTTCTAGCGGAGTTTATATTTTTTCTCTTCAATCTGAAGGAAAAAGGTTTAGCCAAAAAATGATTTTATTAAAGTAAACCGTTTACGCTTATCAGCTAATGCTGATAATTGGATGGGAACATAGGATGCCCTATGTTTAAACAAAAAAGGCCGCAATTTGCGGCCTTTTTTGTGAATCCCTGATTGTTGTCTAATGAATTTCTATAAGTCTCCAGCATGGTCGCTCAGATAAGAGGCAACACCTTCAGAGGTGTCTTTCATACCATCATCACCTTCCGTCCAACCAGCAGGACAAACTTCTCCGTGCTTTGTGTGGAAATCTAAAGCATCTACCATCCGAAGCATTTCATCGATGTTTCGACCTAAAGGTAAATCGTTAATGACTGCATGACGGACAGTCCCTTCTTCATCAATCAAAAAAGATCCACGAAGGGCAACACCTCCGCCAACGCTTGTTTCAGCGCTTTCTTTTTCTGTCTCAACATAAGCAGGTTCTGCGCCCAATAATACTTCGTAATCTCTCGCAATAGATTTATCTAAATCTGCGATAATTGGATATTGAACATTGCCAATACCACCATTATTTACGTCCGTATTTTTCCAAGCCCAGTGACTAAAGTGAGAATCAATAGAACATCCAAGTACTTGGACATTTCTTTTCTCAAATTCAGATAATCGCTTATCAAATGCAATGAGTTCGGTTGGGCAAACAAAAGTGAAATCTAATGGATAAAAGAAAAGAACAACTTTCTTTCCTTTATAATCTGAGAGACTGACTTCTTGAAATGAGTTGTCCGGCATAATAGCTGTAGCTTTAAATTCCGGAGCTGGTTTTGTTACTAACATTGGTTTTCCTTTGTTTTTTGTGTTTGACATAATTCACAAATTCCCTTCATCATTACAAGAGATTCTGTGATATGATGTTTTGTTTTTTGCTCCACCTTGGAGACAAATGTTTCATTGGATAGTTCTATATCATAAATCGTTTCACACGCCGTGCAGTAAAAATGTTGATGCATTTCTGTTACGCCATCGTAATGGGTGGCCCCTTCAATTTGAATTGCATTGATACGTCCATTCTCAGCCAAAACACCCAAATTTCGATAAACGGTACCCAAACTCACATTTGGCATGGTTTCCTTAACTTTATTGTGGACCCATTCGGCTCTTGGGTGACAACGGGTATTCCTAACCGCAGATAAAATTGTTTCTCGCTGTTGACTGAAATTCTTCATGAGGTTCTTAACTTGAGCCATAAATTTATATAATAATACTTGTTTATAAAATAGGAATTATTCCTATTTTTGATTTATTAACTTGGGTAAATTACAAAGTAAAAATTATTAAAAACAAAAAGATCTAACAAAGCCTGCGCTGATTATCAATGCTCACATTGTGGGAAAAGAACAATTAAAAAATGACTAGACGTATTATTCCAACACTTCTGTTTTTAGGATTTGCATGGGGACAAGGATTATCTCCATATATTAGCCCTGGAATTCAAATCGGTATGAACAGTAATCAAACTTTATTTTTTTCTAGCCAAATAACAATCGGTTTGGGTTATCAAATTGGTAAAAATTTTCAGGACACATTGCCTTTATGGATTGGTCGTACTTTAGGTATTAGAGTCTATCGCAAAAATGGTGAAAAACCAAAATTATATAGATATTATGACAACCAAATTTCTACCTCGATAGGTGGAATGGGAATGGGAAAACTTATTAATAGCCATGGCGAGGCCTTCAAAAAAAATAAATATTGGATAGGGGCATTTGGACTCGTTACCTATGAAAAAATTATTTTCAGTGATAAAATTGAAAAACAGTATGGTTTATTTGGCGTTATTCCCATCCCTCTTGAACTAAACTCATCTCGATAACACCTCAAACTTGTACTGTTGCATAAATATTATTTACTCGATATTAAGGATCATAATCTATTTAACAATGACTTGTCTGGCGCCATTGTTTCCTTCCACTTAATTAAAATTAACTATTTATGAAACATTTTATACATACGATGACAGCATTATTTATCGCTAAAATCACCCATAACCTCACACCATATCATGTCATCCAGAACGGAGTGAAGGAGCTATATTGAGAACTGCAATATGTTGAATCTAGACAAGGATTTTTGGTTTTAACCATAGAAGATTCCACGTCGCAAGCTCCTCTAGAATGACGGGACAAAGGAAACAGTAATGGATACCGGATCAAATCCGGTATGACAACAATTCCACGATTAAGATAATCGTGGCACCTGCCTATTATAAATAAAAAAGAAGATTCCACGTCGCAAGCGGCTCTGAATGACTTGGAATTTTTGGATAACAAAAAAGGCTCCCCGCCTTCCTTCCATTACGGCGGGCAAGCGGTGAGCCTTGATGATAATCTATGTAAATTGAGATTTAGTTAAATATTAAACGACTTTTATTCAATCCTTTTTATAAAGCGTCCACATAGTTTTTAATAAGGTATCAATATGAGAATGCTTCGCATCCCAACCTAATAAATCACCTGCTTTTGTTGATATAGCAATTAATTCATCGGGGTCGCCTGGTCGTCGATCGACTATGTGGTAGGGGACCTTTTTTCCCGTTACTTTCTCTGCGGATTTAATTACATCCAAAACAGAATATCCCACACCCGTCGCTAAGTTGACGGTTAGATTCTCTTCTTTCTCATCAATATACTCTAACGCTTTTACATGAGCATCGGCCAAATCAGTAACATGGATATAATCTCTCACGCCGGTTCCATCGTTGGTTTTATAATCATTTCCAAAAACCAACATAGATTCTCGCATCCCCGAAGCAACTTCCATCACAATAGGCAATAAATTCGCAGGATTCTTTTCTTTGTTGGGAACACGACCATCTGCATCATAACCCGCTGCATTAAAATATCGAAGCGCTGCAAAAGAAATGCCTTTGAGTTCAGAATACCAATTTAAAGTTTCTTCCACCATTAGCTTAGTGTATCCATAATAATTAATAGGCTGAAGTGGATGATTCTCATCTACAGGTAAATACTCCGGATACCCATAAACGGCCGCCGTAGAAGAAAAGATAATTCGCTTTACATTCGCTTTTGTCATAGCGTTTAGTAAGTTGAGTGTCCCTGTCATATTATTAGTGGAATATTTTTCAGGATTAGTCATGGACTCGCCAGCCGCTTTGAATGCGGCCAAATGAATCACGCCATCTATCCCTTGGGACAAAGCTTGATTTAAATCAGACTCACTTAAGGTAGACCCCTGGATAAAGTCTGCCCTTTTATCTACGTTACTTTTGAATCCCAAAGATAAATCATCAAAAACGGTTACTTTATATCCTGCATCTAATAAAGCTAAAACTACATGGGAACCGATGTATCCTGCGCCACCTGTGACTAGTATTCTCATATTATTCTTCTTTGGTTTGATGGTAAAGAATTGATATTAGAAGTCAGAGAGCAGAATTCAGTCGTCAGAATACGGAAAGTAGATTTCAAATAATTATTCATTGTTTTTTATTATGAATGATTTTGAGTTATTAATCATCCCACCCAACATTTTACCGACTTCACCACTTAAACCTGTTAATATTGTATGTTTGGATTTTGTAATATAGTTACAATCTTTTGCAAAATCTAAAGATGAATCCGTTTCGCTATTTTCTCCGTCACAGTCTGTTAGTTTGCTAATAAAATGAGCTTCATATCGTCGTTTAGCCCATGCTTCTCTTAAATTTAAACAGACAGATCTGGATGAACGCCTAATTTGACTTATTAGAGAGAACTTTTCTTCCGAAGGAAATGATTTACTAATCTGAAAAATGTCCATCGCTAGTCTATACGCTTTTTTATACACTTCTAAATCTTTTGCTGAATTTATACGCATTTTCTGACCTTTGTCTCTTCTGAGATCTTTAATTTTAGGACCAATTTCGTGTAATTTCATTCTTGTATTCCTTTTTTTCAACGAACGACACGAATTATATTAACTTTTTTTACTATATTTTCTGCTTTTGTTCGCTTTGTCAGTTCTTGCTCGTCGATAATGCTTTTATTTCTTTACGCCATCTGCTTTAAATACTTTTAAAATCGTCAACCAAATAATTTTTAGATCCAACCAAAATGATTGGTTTTTTAAATAATATTCATCCATTTTAACTTTATCAGGTGTATCTTTTTTCATGGTGCGGAATTTATAAATCCAGAAATGGGTGTTGTTTCGCCCCACTCTTTTTTGCCTGAACAATATAGGGGAACCATCATCTAAAATTATAACGATTGCAAGAAGAGCTAATATTGGAGAGATGCAGATTAGAAGGATTAAGCAGAAAATTTTGGACGATACCATTAGTCGTTATATTTTTGGTAGTACTTCATTTATAAATTTATTAAAACCTATGACTCTAATATTTTCATCTATTAAATAATCTTCGTCTTTTGGAATAATAATGAAATTTGTTGATGTTTGCAATGAAGCGATTCCTTCCATAAAGCCTCGGGATATCTTTGGTGCAGACGAAAACTTAATTTCCACGGAACAAATTGGTGTTAAACCTTTTGCTATCACTAAATCAATTTCAGCGCCAGCATGGGTCCGGTAAAAGTATAAATCCAATTCGTCTTTCTTGACCAACATAACCTGGTTTATAATATATGTTTCAAAAATATTTCCCAGTAATGGGTTGCCAAGCAGTTGCTCGTAATCTACTACTCTCAATAAACTATGTAATAATCCTGTATCTCGGATATATATCTTAGGTGTTTTTACGAGTCTCTTCTTAATATTTATGGTAAAGGGTTGCAGTTTCATTGCTAAAAATGCACCTTCAAAAAAACCAATATATCGATTGATGGTATGGTTTGAGACTCCTAGAGACTTAGACAATGAATTTTGATTTAATAGCCCCCCAGTCTGCCAAGCCAACATCTCCCACAAACGTCTGATTAAAACTGGGTTTGCTGTTAGACCAAGCAAATGCAAATCCCTTTCTAGATAAGTCTTAATAAAATTTTCTAACCAAATTTTTGCATTTTTATCATCGGGTGAAAGATAAGAAACCGGAAACCCTCCCAGGAACAAATGTTTTTCAAAATTAAATTTCTCATATATTTCAGGAATTGAAAATGGACCTAATTCTATATACCCAATTCTCCCTGCTAAAGTTTCTGAACTTTGTTTCAACAACGTTGGCGATGCAGACCCTAAAATAATGAAGGAGCCTACTCTTTTTTGTTCATCAACTAATGATCTAATTAATGGAAATAAATTGGGTTTACATTGTATTTCATCCAGAATAACGCATTTATTTTTATGCCTCATTAAAAACAATTCAGGGTGATCTAGCTTTGATAAATCAGAAGGCCGCTCAAGATCAAGGTAAATTACATCTGTTTTCATTGATGGAATTAATGCTTTAACTAATGTCGTTTTCCCTACTTGTCGAGGCCCAACAATGGCAACAACCGGAAATATCTGACAATATTCAATTACTTTTTTTGATATGGATTTTCTATTTATCATTGATATTTGGAATTTGTGCTTCTATTTTACTATGTTAGTATAAGCGATAATAAGGAAAATTTCTATATAATTTCTCAAAATGAGACACTGATTATTTTCATATTATGCACCCTTTTTTATCCGGCGATACACACAGATTCTTCGCTGGATTTGTTTTTAACATTTACAATCCGATTTATTCGTTAAATCCGTGGCACCTGCCTATTATAAATAAAAAAGAAGATTCCACGCCGTGCCAGATTTGAATGACTTCCATAAGGAGGAAAGAATACGGGAAAAAGAAGATGGGACGTCATAGTTTTGTCATTCCTGACGGAGTGAAACCAAGATCAGGAATCCATGCTTTGATTTGTCAGTGGGGTAAGTGGATACCGGATCAAGTCCGGCATGACAACAATTCCACGTCACTTCGTTCGCAATGACATTGGATATGGAAGGGAGATTCTTCGTCGCAAGCTCCTCTAGAATGACAGGACAAAGGAAACAGCGTATTAATCCCGACCCATTCTACGAGATTGCGTCACTGCGTTCGCAATGACATTGAATATGGAAGGGAGATTCCACGCCGTTCCGGCTCTGAATGACTTGATTGTTAAAATGGCGAAAAACTCATCTCTGTTAAAAATGCTTTAATTATTTCATCTTCCAAGGGCTCACTTACATATTCAACTTTTTCTGTATAATTTATATCATCAAAATAACTCAATTGACGTCTAAATAATTGGCTATTAAATGCTGAGCCAAATATATTATCTGCCTCTGTTATTATTTGTTTAAGTGAGTAATGGTCCTTCATGATAAAATATAAATCGACATAATCTTTCCATTTTGCACGACGATTTAATGCAAATGCTTTCATACCCGCAAGCGACAATAGTGACGGAATGGATAAACCATAAAAACTATCAATACACCGTATTCTATATGGGAATTGCATAAAAGTTACCTTTACATCTGAAATGATAAAATGAATCTCATCGCCAGATTCAAATAGAGTCTGAATGGGCGAATATGGCAGTTTCTCTTTCCAAGCATTGATTAGTCGAGGCTTGATTTTACCCTGTGTAAATAAATCAAAATCTATAGACTTTCTATGACCAAGATATAAAGCAATCGCCGTTCCTCCCACTAAATAATAATCAGATGTGAATGATTCTAAGTGAGGTAGTATTGCCTTTTGTGACTCAGTTAGTATATCCGGGAACATGCTTTTTAAAATATTGATCGTAATAATTAACAATTTCAGACTTGTAATTCGTCCGGCTTCCTTGATTTCCCGCTTTAAATATTTCTGATACTGTCTCCATTGAAACTATCCTGAAAAGTTCGGCAATATCTTGATCTCCTCCAAAATTCAAAATTGCTTCTACTACAGATGATATACTTATTTGGTGCAAATCTTTTTCTCCAACACCCCACCATAATGTTTTATGATTTAAAATAAAGGTTTCCATTTTATCTCCATATCGTGTTATAGCTCCCGTAGATAAAAATGGATTCAATTTATTCCCTGTAGGCACACGTGCTATCGCCACATCATCAAAAACACGACTGCGCGTTTCTATGCTATAAACTATTTCCGGATTCTCGGTATAGTCACCAGGGTAAGCTGTGGATGATTTATTTTGTGATTCCCCAGAAATTGAATCCAAAGAACTTTGGGTTTCTACTTCAATCAGTAGCTTACCTATGGTCAGATCTAAGATACGGGCTATGGCAATAACTTGAGCAAGCGTTACTCTAGATTTCCCCGATTCTAATCTGGCAATGGTGTCACGAGAGACATCCAAGCTTTTTGCAAGATCCTTTTGTGTCATTTTTTGGCCTCTTCGGCTCATTTTTAATGACAGTAGCACTTTATCTTCTATGGATTTAGGTGATTCAATTATATGCATGGTTGGCTCCTCCGCTTATCAAGCTTACCCTATTTCAAGTGACATAACAAGCATAATATGCACATTTATTGTCGCTTGTATGATTTTTATGTGCGTTTATTAATGTTTAATAAACTTTTTGTCGAGGATAATGTTCGGTTTTTAAGACTTTCTATTGGATGATTCAAATCAGGCTTTCTATATTAGGGGCATGAATTTAGAGAAAAATCAAATATTGAGCAAAAACTGCGCCTTGGCGCGCATACAAAAGAGTGCATTTCTTTGATGTCTGAAAAAAATAAATGCACTAAACAGAAACGAATCGAGCCTGTCAATGACAAAACAGGTGAAATAACAAATAAAATAAGGAGTCATTTATGGCAACTTTAATATCAAAAAAACCGGCAATTTTGCTGGAGCAGCTCAGACAGCTAAAAGCTGGCTTGGTTAAGTATTCGGAAGAGTACACACCTGTCAGCCCTTCATTGTCTGATGTGGACGGTGCTATTACAGCATTAGATACAGCGGCTCAGTCAAAGCAGGATGCTGCCGGTGTAGCGGAGACAGCAACGGCAACGATGCACACAGTCCGGGATGATGCAGTAGGCATCGCTCGGCGTACTCGTGATGCTGTTTATGCCTATTTCGGAAAACGCGATCCTAGGATTGTAGAGTTCGGAATGGACACGCTACCAACACGTACAAACAGAAATGGATCTGAAAACAATCCTAACGGATAAGTTTTAGACCCATTTCAAAACGAAAGGAAAGCCTTCAAGCGCAAGCTTGGGGGCTTTCTTTTACAGGATAGTCTATCCTGATGACAAAGTTTAAAGGCGATATTTTATAAGTGCAATGCGTTTTTTCAATTAATATTAACCCTATTCAAGGTCTGGCTATCTATATACTGAAGCTGTCTAAAAGAGGACATAAATACACAGGTTATTTATGAACTTTCGCATGCTATTACTATATCTAAGGAGATGGATTGACAATGAAAGCGTCATGTTTTTCTTAATATGGCGGTGCCTTTCACGTGATGATAAATGGCGCGTTTTTAGTCGCTAAGGATACAACGTATTAATCCAGACCCATCAAGAGAGATTCTTCGTCACAAGCTCCTCTAGAATGACAGGGTTAAGGAAACAGTAATGGATACCGGATCAAGCCCGGCATGACAACAATTCCACGATTAAGATAATCGTGGCACCTGCCTATTATAAATAAAAAAGAAGATTCCACGTCGCAAGCTCCTCTAGAATGACTTACATAAGGAGGAAAGAATACGGGAGAATGGAAACAGGAGATCATAAATCGTTAATCCTTGTTCAATATTCAAGAATTAATTTAGAATTCATAGAAACTATCGATTTGAGAACAAGGAAGGCTGATTGAAGAATGTTGAATTTTAAACCCCCTTGTATTCCCCCTATGACAGGGTGAAATGAAATTGTATTAAAAAGAGTTAGACTATAATGGATACCGGATCAAGCCCGGCATGACAACAATTCCACGTCACTTCGTTCGCAATGACATTGGATATGGAAGGGAGATTCTTCGTCGCAAGCTCCTCTAGAATGACGGGACAAAGGAAACAGTAATGGATACCGGATCAAGCCCGGCATGACAACAATTCCACGATTAAGATAATCGTGGCACCTGCCTATTATAAATAAAAAAGAAGATTCCACGTCGCAAGCTCCTCTAGAATGACTTGGAATTTTTGGATAATAAAAAAGGCTCCGTAGAGCCTTTGAGCATAATCTAAATAATGGAGAATTAAATTAAAGTTTAAATCACTTTATTTTACCTATCTGTTTCCCTTTTTTAACTAACCTTTTTGTTTTTGTTCGTCTTGTTGGTTCTTGTTAGTTGATAATGCTTTTATTTTTTTACACCTTCAGCTTTACACACTTTTAAAACAGTCATCCAGAGTATCTTAATATTTAACCAAAAGGATTGGTTCTTCAAATAATATTCATCCATTTTTACCTTATCAGGAATACTTAATTCATCTCGACCATTCACCTGGGCCCAGCCCGTAACACCAGGCATCAAATGATGTATTCCAGCTTTTGACCGTAAATCAATTAAATCTTCTTGATTATACAAGGCAGGCCTTGGACCAATAAAGGTCATATCCCCTTTTAATATATTAATCAGTTGAGGTAATTCATCCATACTATATTTTCTGAAAAATGGACCCAAAAACGTGTATAAGGAAGCTCCGTCATTTACTAAATGTGTAGGAATATCAGGTGTATCCTTTTTCATGGTTCGGAATTTATAAATCCAAAATAGTTTATTATGTAATCCGACTCTCTTTTGTTTAAATAAGATAGGGAATCCATCATCAACTATAATAGCAATAGCACCAATCAACAAAACCGGTGAAAGGCAGATAAGAAGGATTAAACTGGAAATTTTAGACATAATATTTTTCAACGAACGAACTGAATTTTCTTTGCCAAGGTGTTTTTTAATGGAATAGAATGCCCCTTATATATTATGAACAAGTTTAGCCAAGGAAGGACTCGGCTCAAGAAATACTCGCCTTTTATTTAACTGATCATTGAAATGTTTCAAAATTTTTGCAATTTTTACCACATTATTATTTTTCAAAATATGAGATTTCGATAACCATGATGAAACTTCAAGCCAACTATAAATTAATGTTGTAGAAGATGACCCTGCTAATGGTGTCGGGAAATATCCATTTCCACGCTCACCTTTAATCAGTTTGCGGATATATTCTCTAGAACATCCAGCCCTTCTGGCTATTTCAGCTACTGTTACATAATCAGCGGGTTCAACTACCGCTACTTCTATTTTTTGTTTTTTTTCAACATCTTTAATTGCAGAAGAAACAGTTTTTTCCAATGATGTACCTAATCGATCAAATGTTAAGTATATTGAACCATTGCCCGAATGTACCATTGCATCATCACATCCAGATTCATACAAAGAATCTTCTAACTGAGATGTTATTTTATTCATGCCCCTTAAGACTAAAGTAAAATTAAAAATCATTTGGTTATTTTTTATGCTCACAAGAC
>Ga0257122_1000721_pt1 | contig 26675 bp, 23 predicted proteins | sample SI106_120metaG_FD_190146 | JGI IMG/M metagenome (GOLD analysis project Ga0257122, IMG submission 190146) | Marine microbial communities from Saanich Inlet, British Columbia, Canada - SI106_120 | ecosystem: Environmental > Aquatic > Marine > Inlet | place: Canada: British Columbia | collected... | reverse complement strand
ATCCTCTGCGAGGGCGCGCTGGTAGTGCTTGAGGGCGAGACCCGGATCGGTCGACTGCGCGCGCTGACCATCACCGAGAGCCTTGCCCACCCGCCGCATGGCCTGCGCCATACGTAGAGCCCGAGTCCTTCGTTTGCCTTGTTCGCCTTTGCCGTAAGCATCCATCGCATCGGCGGCTTCATCCCACTTTCCCTTACCGTAAAGGCTCAGCGCCTCACGACTACCGCCGCCCATGGTTACAACTCGAACCCCCTTCGGCCGACGCCTCGTGGTTGTTCTCTTGCCCTTCGAAGTCCTCGGTGTTGATCGCTTCGTATTATTTGTAGCCGGCGTTGAATCCTTTAACCGCTTGATCGCCTTCTGTACCCGGGGATCGAGAGGGGAGATCTTCAGCGCTTCCTTTGCTTTCTTTAACGCCTCGCCTCGCTCCCCTGCGTTTTCAAATGCGCTCACTGAAGCGAGAAGGCCGTCAACCTGTGTGCGTTCTATCTTTTCCTTAAGAGCCGTGGCCTGCGGTCCGAAATACGAGGAGCTCGGTATGGTTGCCAGCTCCTTTCGCACCGCATCGTAGTCTTTCGCCTTGGCGGCATTCTGAGCGCGCCCCAACGCTTCCTTGGCCGCAAGCTCAAGCTTCGCTGTGGCCAGGTGGCGTTTGGCGTCTTCAAAATCCGGCGTGTATTTGAGGACCTCAACGAAAGCGTCTCGTGCTTTCTTCCATTCTTTTTGGACGAGATAAGCCGTACCCGATTTGAAATGGCGAACGGCAACCTCATCTGGCCGTTCCTGAACTTGCGGCGTAGGGGCCACTGTTTGCTGGGAGTTCAGCCAAAGCTTCAATCCCGCCATTGCGAATAAAAGAACGAGGGTACCTCCGCCGCCAAAGAGAATGAGTTTGCGACGGTTAAACCCTTTCTTCAAACTCGTCTGCCGCGTGGCTGCCGGCGAAGCGGATTTGCGCATATCCGCTGGTGGCCTTTGATTCGCCCCTTGCTGATGCCGATGCGGCGGAGTGGCTATTCCATCCGGAACCACCATCTCTGGTGCGCCAATGGTCGTCGGTACCTGAGCGAGGTCACCCACCGGCGGGGCGGGAAGCGGTGGAGCAGGAACCGACGTCGGATCGGTAAACCGCAGCAGGGTATTGCCCAACTCGATTTGGTCGCCATCTTTCAAGCGTGCCGAGCTCATCTTGGCGCCGTTGACCAGAGTTCCGTTGCCACTATTGAGATCGCAGACCGTAAATCGCATTCCCTCGCGCTGCACGAGAACATGTTTGCGGGAGACCGCGATGTCAGCGAGAACGATATCGTTGTCCAGGCCGCGCCCGAGCGAGTTATCCCCCTCATTCAGGTTGTGGGTCTTGCCGCGATCGTTGCCACCAATGATCACCAAATGCGGCTCATGAACCCCAGGGCCTTGCCCTTCAATCCGCGTGGATTCTCCCGCTAGCCCCTCTTCGGCGCTCTTCAAAAACACTTCATGTCTTGGTAGAGGAAGCTGGGTCCGGGCCAGATGGTCGCGGGCGTGATCCACCACCCTCGGAGGCGTTGACGGTCCCGCAGCCGCGGCAGGCGCGTTTGGGTTGGCACTGGAAAGCTCTTCCAGGTCCCGACCAGCTAACTCCAGCAGCTCTTCATCGGTCTGATCTTGGGGATCTCTATTTAACCCACTGTCTTCATGAGGGTTTCTCGGATATGGGTCCACATTGGTTCCACCGTCGTCGGCAGCCGACGGGCCAGGATGCAGATGCGATGACCTCCGAGAAGAACGAGACATAGTGGGTAAATGGTAGCCCAGGGGTGCTGTCAGGGCAAGTTGCGCGCCCTACAATCCTTGGAAATCCTTAGGGTTCGTCTATTTATTCTAGCGACCGCTGAACTGATCGAGGCGTTGCTGAACCTCACGGTAGCGGAAATCATCTTTGCGAAAATAGCGGAGTGTCAAACGTAGCGCTTTGATCGCTTTGGTCTGATCGCCGTCCACTTTTTCGTGCCGGCGTGCGCTGAAGAGCCCCTCCTGAAAACGCTTTGTGAGCGCCCGATCAACCCGATCAAGGAAATCGCTCGCCTCCTGGTAGAGGGCGGGCCTCGTCTCGAGCTTTTCCAGAAGATCCAGCGTGCTCTGAAAACCCACCAGCGCCGAATACATATTGCTCGGGGCAACCTCCCGATCATCCCACGCCTTTCTTGCCCTTTCAAACTGGCGACGCGCTCGATTTGGATCCGGGGCTGGCATCGCCCGTTGGACGAGCTGTACGTAACATACTTCCCATGAATCATTGTGCACAGGATTGCGCATATTCTTGAACACCAAGCGATTTGTCTTGCCGGTGATCAGCGTCTTACGGGGCAATACCAGCTTCAGCCCATAGACCCAGCGACTCATGGTCAGGGGTACTTGGCCAACCTTTTGATCGTTCAGGTGTATTTCCACCTCACCCAAACGGTCGACTCCCGTGGCCCCATAGCGCAAGGTTACGTGGTCACCGAGGTATTCGAAATCGACCATGGCCTGGCGCGGATGGCTCTGGTCGTATTGACCCATACCAAATACCGCGTTGAAGAAAAGATCATCGTCCGAGTACGTCAAGGGCTGATCGGAAAGATCAGTTGTCCCCTCATCCTTGCTCTCTCCACGCAACAAAAACGCGATCAAACCCAAACCCACAACCAAAGCTGTGGCGATCATGATCAGGCGCCCCCGTCGGGCCCGCCGAGGATTTTCGCTCGCCATCACACTTTCTTTGGTCTTGTCCGCTCGTTCGGCGTCCGCAGAACTCAGCCGCGTCCTCGCAGTTATCTCTCCACTTGATTTCGCGATGACGGAAAACTGCAGCGTGGCCTGCCCCAGGGTAATATAGTCGCCATCTCGCAGTACTTCTTTTTCGTGAGAGAGTATTTCACCGTTGAGGCGGGTGCCGTTCGCGCTCTTTAAATCCTCGAGTTCATGAACGCCATCGGCATAACTGATCCGCGCGTGGTGCCGAGAGACGCCCGCCTGAAGCAATACCAAGGTATTGTCCTCGACGCGACCCATCGTCGCCACATCCTCAAATAGGTGTTCCTTGCCCGGGTTATTTCCCTCTAACTCAACCAGCACAAAACCCCGCTTAGCCTCTTGGGATTTCGCGGCACCATATTTCCTGTTGAATTTCTTCGGGCGTAAAGAGACGGCCAACGATCTAACCTCCTCCAGAGATCCAGCGATAGATTATCGGACCAAAAAGAACTGCGAATACCGTGGGAAAAATGCAGCCGATCAAAGGTAAAAGCATTTTTACGGGCGCTTCATTGGCGAGTTTTTCCGCCCGATGGGTACGGGCCACGCGCATCTGGGTACTCTGAATTCTCAGAACCTTTCCCATGCTAGTACCCATACGATCGGCTTGAACCAGGTTCGCCACAAAAGCCGAAACTTGCGGCAACTGCACGCGATCTGCAAAATTGCGTAACGCCTGGGCCCGGGTGGTTCCAAAGCGAATTTCCCGGAGCAAAAATGCGAATTCTTGATTGAGCGGACCGCTTTGCCCTTTTTCAACCACCGTCGATAGCGCGGCTTGAAAATCCTGGCCCGCTTCCACGGAAAGCGTCAACAGGTCTATCTGGTAGGGCAAGGCTCGTGTGATGGCTTTTTGCCGTTTGGCCAGTTGATCCCGCAACCAGATATACGGAAAGAAGAGACCGAAGACGGTGAACGGAATCGTATACCAAAGCGTCTGCTTCATGAAATTCAGGATGAGCAGACCAAAGACGGTGAAGAAGATGCCGTAGAGAAACTGTTGCGCGATAAAATCTTCGGCGCGGTATTCGGGTCTGCCCATCGCGACAAATTTTTTGCCCATCTTGTCGCGCCATTTGGGTTTAGCCAACGGCAACACCCGGTCGCCCAGGCTTTGTACCATCACCCCACCGAAAATCCTTAACCGGCTCGGCTTCGCTCCGTCTGCCCCATCGGTGTCGATTTCATCCGCTTGAGAGCGTTTGCGAAATTCATCAAAAATGGCGCGTGGGTATAGCGACTGCACGAATAGAAAGGTCGCCGCGCCGACAACGATCAGAAAGAGCAATTGGAGCAGATCTGCGGTCATCTTCCCGACGCGACCTCCGGTTGGACGACCGGCTCCGTTATGCGAGCGTTTCTTCTAGACATCGATGGACACGATCTTCCGGATGAGCAAGATTCCGAGGATCTCCATCACAGCGACGGCGCTGATCAGGGCAATTCCGAAAGTGCTGTCCAGCATGGGGCCCATCAAATCTGGGCGCATGAGGTTCAGAACTAAACCCAAAACAAGCGGCATTGAACCAACGACCCATCCCTGCATTTTACCTTGAGAAGTCAAAGAGCTAATTCGGCCCTCAAGACGAAAACGTTCGCGAATCGTGTTGGAAATCGTCTCGAACATTTCGGCCATATTGCCACCCAGTTTCCGGGCAATATTTGTGGCGGTAACCACCAGCTGCAGATCCTCTGAGCCCATGCGGTCGGCCATATTTTGCAGCGCCGTTTCCTGGGCGACGCCGAGTTTCAATTCCTTCACAAAAAGGGAAAACTCATCTCCAAGGGGCTTCGGCATTTCCGCTGCCACATTTTCGGCCGCTTGCGAAAAACTCAAACCAGCCCGGAAAGCCGATGACATTTGCACCAACGCGTCGACCAATTGCTGATTGAACCGATTGATTCGACGCTGCCGCAACGTCTTAATCCCCCAAAATGGTGCTACAAAGCCGACGATAAACATCAGCAAACCAACGAACCAATTAAAGAGATAGCCGATGAAGCCGAAGCCAATAGCGATAGCGATGGTCAACAATAGAAGCTGACGGCCGTCGACGAAAAAGAACATCTCGGTCAGATCGCTAACACCTCGCGAAACGTAGCGCGTTTCATATTCTTCGAGACCTTTGCCAACCACCGCCATGATGACTAGCACCAAGAGCAGTGTGGCTCCGAAGATACAGAGGAGAACAATGCCGATCATCTAGATGGAGCCCCTTTAGGAACTTTTGCGCCCACCCCACGAATGACTTCGATGAGCCGGCGGGGCAAACGAGAGCGAATTATCCTGAGTTTTTTCACCCGCTGGCCGGTGACAAGCGTTTCCATCGTGGTACGTGCCTTTTCTTCCTCGTCGATGGTGCTAATATCTTGTGGATTACGCAGCGACAGAGAAAGCGTGCCCAGCTCTTGGGCCAAGACCAGAATCTCGGCCTCCTCTGGCAGAACGTCGACGGTAACCGTCGAATAGCCGCTCGCGTTTCGCCCCGTATTTGCGCGCGCTGCGTTGGCCCCGCCCGTCGCCAATACAACGATATCCTGTAGCAGGGTTACGGCTTCCAGTTGATTCGTCGCCGGGTTGCGAAACGTTCCCAGAATATCGACATGGTCGTTGGGTCGCACCCAATGCCCCACAGAGGTGCGTCCAGAAACATCGACGGCGACCGCGCGGGTGCGTTTGCGTACCGCTTTGGATAATCGCTCCAAGCCACGAATCCCCCTCAGTTGATACCAATGAAGGGGCTCACCTCGCTTGATCGGGACGACCACTTCTCGGCCCAAGGCAACATCCATATCGGTAGGCACGAGCACGCTATCGTAGATAAAACGCCTCGGCATTTCACGGCCAGCGACATTTTCGCCAGAAAGAAATTCACCGGGTTGAATATCGTTTGCCGCAACCATCACGCGGGTGAGGCTCCACCCCTTGGTGACTTCCATTTCGCGCATCTTGATCTGGCGCCAGGCCACCAGGACAGCAACCCCGCTTAGTACCAATGCCACGATGAGTGGCGTTCTTCCCTTGAGCATATGACCCTTTGTCGCTCTAGCACCCTTACGAGCCGTAGATCGTTGAGAAAACTGCCAAATTGTATCGTCCCTTAACGGTCGGGGTCAAACTACCTGCACCCATTTTACCGACAAAATTGCGCCCAGCGGATTAACCCGCCGGACCGCGGATTGACGGCCCAACGCCCTGGCCCGTATAGTGCCGGCCGCTAACTGAGGCGACAACTGCAAGAGAAATAAGAGGTAAGCGGTGTCATCAATTAATTATCGTAGCATGCATAATTCAAAGATCTCGGTTTGGTGTTGGGCCCATTTATTGGTGCTCTGCCTGATATTTGTGGGTTGCAGTAACGGGGGCGATACACAACCGCCTGTCACGCCTGATACGGGGCCGACGGGCGACGCGACTTTCGATACCATGGAGCCCGATCTGCCAGCACCGCCCGCGCCGAGGATCGATCACATCATCCCAGCCAACGGCCTTGCAGGCGTTGCGACTACGGTGACTCTGGTCGGCGAGAATTTTGACGAAGGCATCATCGTCTATCTCGATGGCGGACAAGAGATTATTACCGCCGTCTCAATCGCTACCAAAACCTCGCTGTCGTTTGCCATGCCCAAGAATCCCTATGGCATGACGGCGTATAAGATCCCCATCCAAATACGGTTGGGTGCATCATCATCTAACTTCGTCGAATACCAATATACGCTGGTCGAAGACATGACCGCCGACAAGAAAGGCCAACTCGATACGGCAAGCAGCGAAGGCTACCGCAATTTCGATTCCGATCCCTTGTTGGGCCGCGTCTACATCAAAGGCCTAACCAACACCACCACCGGTGCCGCGGCTGGACTTTTGGCCGAAGTGGGAATCGCCAAAGCAGGCACAGACCCCACCAACAGTTCAGGATTTCGCTGGTTCCCCTCGACCTTCGTCAAAGATGAAGGCGATTACGATGTCTTTTCCGGCACGGCCAAACCGACAACATCGCAGGATTTCGATGTAGCTTACCGATTCAGCGCCGATGGGAAGACTTGGATCTACGCCGATACCAAAGAGACCGACCTAAAATATGCCGCCACCGATGCGGGTAAACTGAAAGCCGTCGATCCACCTTCCAACTACTGTCGCGTCAACAAAGACTGCCAGAACAAACAATACAACGTAACGTGCAAAGTCGATCCGCAAGACGACGCCAAGAATCAATGCGTTGAATGTCTCGCCGACGCAGACTGCGCGGCCTATTCATCCGCTCTCGGGCCAAGCTGTACGGCCAACAATCTCTGCGCCTGCGCAACCCCCGAAGACTGCGACACCAATATCAACGGCAAAACCTGCATCAACGGCTATTGCGGCTGCACGGGAGACGAAGACTGCAATGCACCCGCCGCCTGTTTCAAAGTTGTCGTGAAGGGTTCCGAGCTACAGCTCTGCCAATAGGCCACGGGCCGTTCCCCCAACAGCCAGATCAGCTAGCCAGCCAAAACGCGTGTGTCGTTATTTTGAAAAGCGTTCTAGGGCTGCTTCGAGTGTTTCGAAAATATCGAATGCTCGGTCGAGGCGCAAAAGCCTGAAAATCTCTTTGGGCTGTCCGGTCAGACGCGCAATCTTTACGTCGCCTCCATTCTTCCTCAATCGTTTGAATAGCGAAACGATCGCACCCACACCGGAGCTATCGATCATTTCCAATTCAAAAAGATCAAAAACAGCAAAGCGTTTGCCGTCTCGTTCGAGTTCGTCGATCGTGGGGCGGAGGTCGTTGGCGGTCAGGGCGTCCAAGCGGCCCTTGAGGGCCAGCACGATCACACCGTCTTGCTCTTCCTGGCTAAATTCAAACATTTTCTAAGAATCGTCCCTCTACTTAGTCGACAGCCACCCAACCGTAGCCGGGGAGGTAGCTGACGTGATAATAATGGCATAAGAGTGACGGATGGAATAGAAATCGTGACCAATAAGAGCTCCTTAGCCTATTTGGGCCTCGGCTCAAACCTTGGAAATCGCATCGATTTTTTGAACCGTGCCCTGGCGCAGCTACATTGTGGGGATCTAATTGTCACCCGCAGCTCGAAAATCTATGAAAGCGCCCCCGTCGGCCCGGTAAAGGACCAGCCGGCGTACTACAATATGGTGGCGGAAATCCGTACCTCATTGAGCCCGGTCGCACTGCTGCACCGTGCACTGGCGGTGGAAGTCGCCCTAGGCCGCCGACGGGAGATCCCCAAAGGCCCGCGAACGATCGACATCGACCTTCTGCTTTATCCTGGCCACATGGGAGATTGGCCCGGGCTTACCCTCCCCCACGCAGAAATGAACCAACGTGCATTTGTTCTGCTGCCCCTCTTGGAGCTCGACAAGTCGCTCACCGATCCCCGCGATGGCCGGCCCTACGCGGAATCACTCCGAGAACTGGGCGACAGCCAACCGATCCGTCCACTCGACGTACTATCGCCCCCAGAATATCCACTTCAGGCACCCAAACTCTTCGCCGATCAATAGGTCATGCGCGTCGCCTTCCATATTCGCGAAGACGAGATCGTAGGCGCCGCCGAACTGGGCACGCTTTCGTTCAAACGCATTCAGCCATTTGACCGGCATCGCGTAGACGAACTCTCGCGCGAAGTCCTGGCCCTCTTAGCGCAAGCAAATCGAGGGGGCGCACTCGATGGCAGCGTTGAAAAACGCCTACGTGAAATCGGTGAAACGCTTCAGCGGGAACTCGTCGCCGATGAACTCAGCGAAGCTCTAAAGGACGAGCCCAGCATTTATTTACAGGTCGACGAATCTTTGGTCAGCGTCCCCTGGGAAATGCTCTTCGACGGCAAGGATTTCTGGTGCAAACGTTTCGATCTAGGCCGGGCGGTAACAACACCGCAGGCCATTCTAGGTCGTAGCGCCGAACTTCCAACCCTGGGCTCGTTACGCATGCTCGTCGTCTGCTGCGATGATACGGGACGTTTGCCTCAGGCCATCACCGAGGGTGACACGTTATTGAACAACCTCGAAGACGTCGAAGGCCTAGAGGTGGACCTGCTGATCAATCCGAAGGTCGATATCATCAGCCAACGGTTTAAGAACTACGACCTGGTACATTTCGCCGGCCACGCCGATCACAACCCGCTAGACCCAAGTGAAAGCGGATGGCATTTGGCCGATGGAAAGCTAAGCGCGCAGACAATCCTTTCACTCGGCAGGGGCTCCAGGATGCCCATGATGGTCTTTTCCAATGCTTGCCGCAGCAGTCAAAGCCAAGAGTGGATAGATTCAGCCGGGCAAATACCTGGCGCTGCTAGAGGCCTATCCAACGCCCTACTTAGAAGCGGGGTGGGGATCTTCGTCGGCCCGCAATGGGAAGTAGAAGACGGGCAAAGCGCCCAGTTCGCCGCCGACTTCTACGATGTGCTCTTCAGAGGCGCCACGGTTGGTATGGCCATGAGAGTCGCAAAGGAACGAGCGAGTCAGGGAAGAGGGTTATCCTGGGCCAGCTACCAACTCTATGGCGACCCCCTGTTCAGCCCCCTAACGAACGATCTCGAAACGGAAATGGTAAAGCGTATCCCGTCGACCCAAACGATAGGACAACGCCTTCAAAGTCCCTACGCCCGCCCATCTGGTTCAACAAAGAGCGTTGCGCAATCGCCAAACGCAAACGTAATCAGGCGACCGCTATTTTCGTTGGTCGCCATCCTTGTTGCCGTGCTCTCAGCGGCGGCGCTTCTATACTTGCAGCCATGGCAACAGCCGATAAACGAAAAACGAAATGATGCGCGAATGCCCCACCCCGCTCGTCAACCCGCAAACGTTCGTGCGATAGGCCCGAAACTAGAGGTCGAAACGATCGCTGGCCGGGCGGTGCCGACAACCCTTCTCGCGTTGGCGCAAAAATATCAGCCGCTCAGCCGCTGTTTGGCGTCGGTACTACAGGCGAGCGAACGCTTCAGATTAATCCCTGCGTCCCGAGCCAAAGAGCTCGCCGAAGACCAGGGATTGAATCTCGATAGTGGACTGACGCGTAGCGATGCTGCCCGTCTTGGCCGGGAGATCGGCGCAGAGATTGTAGTGCATACTGGCAAAAGCGGTAAGACGCTGCGTGCCGTCGACCCTTTGACCAAGGAAGTCCTCGTTGCACGTCCGTTACCCCGGGTTAGAAATAGCGGAAGTGATGGCGCGGCGAAAAAAGTCTGCGGCACATGGCTCGGTCATCTACGGCGGGTTGTACACGGAGAGGGCAAAGCGGTTTCCGTGAATCAGACCCCAAATGCTCGAGAGGTAACGGTCAATATCGGTTGGCGGAGCCGCATCACACCGGGGAGCGTTCTAGACGTCGTTCATGCTGATGGAAGGCGCTCCGAACTCAAGGTCGTGCGGGTGGAGCTCGACCGGAGCGTCGCGGTAGGAGACGCCTCAGTCGGTGATAAAGTAATCCGCCGGCACGCGCCCCCCCAACTCCCCAATCCCTAAAAAAGCAGCAGCAAATTCTCGGGCCACGGGTCAAATCAGGGGGGACACGTGCTGCCGGTATACCTGGCTCTTTCTATTAGCGAAGATTGTGCCAAGATTCCGATGGTTCTAAGTAGCTGGAATTGGGCGGATCAAAAAGCCCGGGGGTGTGGAGTGTGCGCTCTCGTTAGTGGATTAACGGGCGATCGTTAACGCGTTTGACTAGAACGAGACGCCGCCACCGACGAGCATTTGGTAGCGAACGGCGCTGCCCTGACTCAACAGAGCCTTGCTACCGAGTAGAAATTCAAATCCCACGGGCTGGACATAGACAAAGCCGCGATTGGCGAGCGTGAGACGCGCCTCAACTGCGAGGAGATTATGCCAGCCGACCACGACCGATCCCTTATCGTAGATCGACATGCCCATAGTATATGAGGGCGTAATATAGAAGCCGAGGTTTTCCCAAGGTTGAAAATCGTACCAAACCTTGCCACCGAAGCTAAAGGCGAAGTCTCCACCACCCAGGGACTGACTAAGATATGCGCCGGCCCCAAGATGCTTGCTGATGGTCGTAAGGTACGCTCCAAATTCCTCTTGCAGCGTAAATTGGTCGGTATGGGATTTCAGATTCACCCCAGCACCGAGTGAAACCCTCACATGATATTTGCGGTTATTGGGCCGCAGAAAGCCTCCATCGGTCGGCGTTTCGCGCGTCAGTGTGGCAGCCGTTTCAAGCCTGATTCGACGACGCCGGGCTTCGACATCCGTGCCGGTCGCCACGACCAAGAGTAGCGATACGCCGATGAAGGCGAGGTGTTTGACGATATAGCGATATGACCTACGAAAGTTCTTCGTTTTCATGATGAGTCTCCGGGATTGAGTTGCGGTACCCGAGAGTCAATGCAACCGACGCGCCAAAAAGGGAGATCGCCACTACGAACCGGCCAAGATCGTGGAATCAAAAGGAAGATCGCCGATCCTCCCCGAGAGATCGCTCGACGTAGCATCGGGTTTACCCTTTGCCCAGCGTCCAGGACTTGCGGCAGCATGCAAGAGTCTGCGTATCCGCCCGGAGACGGTGGACAAAGATCTACTTCAAGAAAACAGAGAAGGGAGCGAAAAACTAGATGGCCGAGGTTTTCGACCGGGAAATCTAGTGCTCCTCCTGATTAATTTTGCTCTTCTATCGCGACGCAATCGCGCATTCTGGCTAGGCGCGACGAGGGCGCATACCTGTTGGTACGCAACTGAGGAGCAACGACGCCAGAAGGCGTGAGGGCTTAAGCGAGAGAGGGGCAAAATTTGTCTGGAGGGGCACCAGGGCGCTATTCGCCGATTTCGTCCTGACGTAGCTGCCTATCCGTATCGGACACGAGCTGTAGGAATTCAGGCGTTAGAATGGGATCGAATTCCTCTTCCACCAAAATAGGTTGGTCCGCCAGCAGTTCTGCAGCCGGCTCGGCGTATTCTAGAATCTCACTTTGAATCACTTTTTTTCCCACTCCCCAACGATTTTAAGCCCCGGTAAGCCGCCGGCGCAAAAAAATGCCTGTTTATTCTTCCACCGTGTCCAAAGCGGCGAGCCGCTCTAGCAACATGGGGTGTTCCCCTTCTAAATCCATCGCGAATTTATAGTTAATTCGCGCACTTTTGATATCCCCACGACGTTCAGCATCCATCGCCAGACGGTAAAACTTCTTGGCCTGAACCTGAGTCAGCGCTTGCTCCGGTCGGACCATCCTGGAGACCTTGCGCTTTTTCCGCCCGACACGTTTTTCGCCTCGCTCCAACGCTTCATCGTAGCCCCGGCGTTGTTCTGGATTCATCAGTACCCGATAGGCCTCGGTAACCTGCTTGTAGACCGCGTACACCTTCTTCCGCAGATCGGTATCGGGGTGCGCGGCGAATCTATCCGGATGCATGCTCAACGCCATTCTATGAAACTGACGCCGTATCTGTCCCACATCCGCATCTTCTTTCAGGTTGAGCAACTGATAGTAGTCGTACATCTTTAAGTGGCTATGGATCTTTTCGATCCGCGCTTTGAATTGCTGCTCATCCATCGGCGGCGCAGCATAGCCCATCGCCGATAAGACTCACAAGAAGAACCCATAACTGCCAACAACTCTTCGGAAAAGGGGACGGTCCTTGGGATATGCGTTACGCTCATTAGCGAAATCTTTTGAAGTGCACGAAACGAATGCAGCAATCTCTATTCTTCAACAGCGGCGGGCACCGCCTCTACGGACTTTATTTCGGCACCGCTGAACCGAAAGACAAACTCGGATTCGTCCTCTGCAATGGTTTCGCCGGCGAAACCGTTGTCTGCCGTTCCCATTTGAGCCACTACGCACGTCAGCTCCAAGCCCAAGGCCATCCCGTCTTGCGTTTTGACTACCGGGGTTACGGCGATAGCGAAGGCGAGTTCATCGATGCGACCGTTCCTGCGATGTGCGACGACATTCACGCCGCCGCCGAAGAACTAAAGGAACGCAGCGGCTGCGAGAAGATCGCGCTATTGGGTATTCGTATGGGGGCAACGCTGGCTTGCATCGCTGCGAGTCAACGCAAAGACCTTCACAAACTTATTCTTTGGGAACCACTGCCCAACCTTTGGACGTATGTGTTTGCCGAACTTCGCCAAACCGTCGCGATGCAAACGATCTTGTTTCGTGATGTACGCATCACGCGCAACGAAATCGTCGACAACATCGCCGCCGGTAAACCCTCTCTCGTAGATGGCTACGATTTGAATTGTATCGACGATGGCTTTCCCCTCGGTGCCGAATTTATCGCCAGCATTAAGGATGTTGACCTGTCACCCCTTCTAGCAACTATCGAAGTCGAAACCCTCATCGTGCATTTGCGTGAAAAGGAAGGGGATGCGTCAAAGAAACTACGCAAGTTCGCGGAGGGCTTTTCGGCCGAGAATGCTGCCGTAGAATTGACCGTTGCCGTGGAAAAGACCGTTCCTTGGAAGCATGGCCGCTTCTATATGACCCATTCGCCCAAGCTCTACGAAACCACCAATTCCTGGCTGGAGCGAAACGATGCTTGAGGCTTTCGATTTTGACTCACAAGGCAACCGCTTGAGCGGCATCCTTCATCGGCCAGCATTATCCCCAGGACAAACTCCCGACATCGGTATTATTTTTGCGAACGCCGGCGCTCGCGGCCGCCTCGGCAGTACGTTTCAGTACCCACTCTACGCCAGGGCATTCACCGCACTGGGATATCCTTGTTTGCGCTTCGATCCTCATGGCATCGGTGACAGCGAGGGCAACATCGAGATCTCCGCCATGCCGGATTTCTACGGCTCTCTACAAACCGGCCGCTTCGTCAAAGATACCGTTAACGCCATCAGCGAATTCAAAAAGCGCGTCAAGCCGAAGAAGATTGTACTCCTCGGCATCTGCGGCGGTGCAATTACGTCTCTGTTGGCAGCAGCGCGTGAATCCTCCATCGATGGCCTGATCTTGCTCAGTGTTCCGGTACTGCTCGATGCCGAAGGCCAAGCCGAAGTAGATCGGTTGCCCAGCGGCTATGCGCGTCAGTATCTCTGGTCAGCCTACGGCAAGAAACTACTCTCGCCGAAAGCTTGGAAAAGAATCTTCTCCGGAAAGAGCGAGTTTTCCACCATCTTCAATTATGGAAGAGCGGCTCTCAAGGGTTTGTTGCCGCAGAAGAAGGCAAAGTCGCAAGCCAAAGAGATCGAGAAGCACCCGATGTTCAACGAGCATTTTCACGAATCATTCACATCTTTGGTCACGTCGGGGACGAAGGTTCTTTTCCTTTTCGGCGAAGGTGACGCGCTTCGTTGGGATTTTCAACAGCAGTACCAAGATCTATTCTGGCAGGAAAATGCCACCTACGACACCCAGTCGGAAATCCACTATCTCAATGGCTGCAATCACCTTTTCACCCTGCGAGAATGGCAACATCAAGCTTTGGATTTGGCTAAGCCGTGGCTGGATTCCTTAGGGGAATAAGCAAACGCCCGCTCAACGGTCAATCAAGAATAGTAGGCGAGGAAGCCCGTCACGCAATCATCCATCTGCGAGAGAATCTCTTCAACGGCCTTTGAATCGAGGTCGTACGGGTCTGCGATTTCAACGGACCGGCCCTTTCCCGCCACAGCCAACCAGATGACCTTTTCTGCAAAGGCTGCATCCATTTCTAAGAGCTGCTGATAGTTGCGTTGGTCCATGACCAGAATTTGGTCAGCCCAGACCAGGTCTTCGTGCCGAATAATAGACGAACGATGCGCGTCCAGGTCTATGCCATGCCTTTTCGCGGCATTCTGCAAAAAGAGAGGCGAGGGTCGGTTGGTCTTCTGATGAAAACCCGACGAGCGAATTTCCAGATCCATTGCTCCCATCTGTTGTTGCAGTCGGTGGGCGACGTAGGGGCTGCGACAGATATTGCCGTAGCAGAGAACGAGAATTTTCCTTTTCCCGGAAAGTGCAGCAAGTCGGCGTTCTGACTTTTTCCGCGCGTCACGCAACAAAGCCAGACGTTTCACTTTCGTGATCACGATACGGGTTTCATTGCGCAGGGTCTCCGTAACTTCATGAAGCATGGGCCCCGGGTCGCGAAAACTGGCCCCATCCCAGGTTTCCTTACCCAACCAAACACGATTCCATTCCATAAGACTTGAAACGAGAGGGCGTTTGAGCAACGTGGGGCGATCGTCTCGGTTTACCAAGATCGCCTTGATCCAAAGGATGTCGCGCGCAAAATAGCGACAATAGGCCCCGGCTCGTGGCGGGGGTCCGCTGGGATTGCGCTCGAAAAGCAATAGCTCGACCAATGCGAGGGGAAAATCTGCGCCGGCAAAAACCGCCAGAGGAAGCGAGCCCCAAAAACGACCGTTTATTTCCATCAGCCAATACCGGCCAGATTTTGGATCAACCCGAAATTCCACCATCGCCACGCCGTGCCAGCGATAGGCCGCCATCAAACGTGCCGATGCTTGTACCAGGTTCGGCGGGGGATCGATCGACATCCGATAGGAACTGCCTCCTCCGGTTAGCGGCACTTCATGAATTCGCTGGTGGGCGAACGTCAACACCATTTCGCCCTGATTGGCCAACAGTTCGATGCCCACCCCAATTCCTGGCACCCATTGCTGTAACTGAACCGGTGTATGCGAAAGGAATGCGGCGACGACTTCGTGTAGCTCGTCTTGGTCCGAAACCATTTTCACTTGAAGCTCTGCGGCATCTGCGTCGGCCCAAACCTTGGAACGGATCGGCTTGACCACCACAGCGCCCTGGGAAATCCAGTCGCAGATCTCGGGCTGGTCGAGCTCTTCGAGCGTTCTGACCAAAAGGCTGTCAGGCGTCGGAATATCTAGACTTTGGGCAAGCTGATGGACTTTCTCTTTGTTGAATGCACCGTTGACCGCCTCGATTGACGGGATGGCCAGGACGTCGTCGAGCAATGGATGCGGACGCATTTCATGCAACGGAATCAGAGAGGCCTCGGTGGTCGGCATGATCAAATCGAATTGATGCTGCCTCTGAAAATCCAGCACCCAACTCTCGAAGCCACTGCGGTCTGTCAGAGGGGAGGGATAGATCGCAGTCCACGTTGCGTAACGACTGGCGAAGGTCGAGGCATCGAGATCCGTCGCCGCGATGCAGCAGCGATAGCCGGCAGCTCCGAGGCTCTGCAATACCGAGCGTGCGGCATTGCTTTTGCCATCAACGATAAGGATCTTCTTCGTCTGAGGCCGAACCATTCACCGTCGAAGATACCGGAATCTCAAAACAACTGCAAATGCCCCAAAGGGGTATTGGTGAGCGTGGCTCAGACGACCTGGGCCTAGTGACGATAGAAATATCGCTCGAGATTTAACGCAGCGATGGGTAGCGTCGGCCCGTTGAGCGATACCCGTCTGATCAGCATCGAATCGGTCTGGGAATTATTGGCGCCGAAGACCGCCGTGCAGGCCGCTTTGAAACCCAAATCGCGAGTGATCTCCGCGGCGCGTCTATCGAGATGGTGCCGCTTTCCGTAGGGGTACGCGAAGGTGTCGACCTTGTCTTTGAGTTGATATTCCAACTCTTCCCGCCCTTCTGCGATTTCTCTCCGAATCTGTTCGTTGGATAGCCGGCTCAATTGATGATGGTTCGAAGTGTGGGCCCCACACGTAAAACCCTGAGCCTGCATATGTCGTAGCTGGTCCCAATTCAGCATCTCACTTTTCATTCGCCAAACGTCGTCCACACCCAACTTGTCGGCCAGGACCACCAACGCTTCTTCGCGGTGGGACCTTTCCATATCCATCAATCGCCCCGCCAGCGCTTGAACCGTCCCCAACCGGCCCCTTTGATCTCCAAGAGTTACAACCACACCATCCATGCTCAGAGGGCTTTCCGTCGGCCGACCATTTTTGATGATGTGGGCCAGGCGACACGCCCAGGGCACGCAGCCACCATCGACGAACGAGGTCGCCACGAAAATCGTTGCCGGAAGGCCGTGGCGCTGGAGTATCGGCAAAGCGAGTTCATAACTATCGGAAAAACCGTCGTCGAATGTCAGGGCCACGCTACGCGGCCCTAGGGCGTTTCGTTGGCGCCTTTCCTCCCATTCGCCTAGTGGAAGCACCTGGTAGTGCTGCGCCAAATGGCCACAAAAAGCATCGAATAGGTCGACCGGCGTACCAAAACGAAAGGGTAGGCTCGATTCGGTGATCCGGTGGAACATATAGACCAATGCTCCACGGGCCTTGAGCGGAAAGACCGCTTTGTCGTCGGCGAGACCCGCCGCACTACGACATAGAGAAAGCAGGCCTCCGCGATAACCGACTGCCGCGACTGTTCGTTTAATTGCGCTCATATGATTTGCGTCCAAAGTATGCCAAAAATGCGACCACTTCACGTAAATTTATGTTGATGGGACGCTTCTTGTTATAGTCGGTAGGTTGGGATGCCGAGGCAGGGCAAGATTGAGCGATGATTTCACTGGCAATACCCTGTTATTGCGGCAGCCAATGGACGAGCGAAGTATTTGATTTTCCTAATAGGATTAGAAAAGCGGTGAGTTGTAGCTAGCGGGGGTAATGCGTTGACGCGTTCCGCCAAGCATGGGTACGATACCGCGATAATGGGATGAGGTTTTCTGTGAGTAGAACCCTAGTTCACGCTACGCTAGCTGCAATAATAACACTATCCTTGAGCGGTTGTCCCGGGGCAGCCCGTTCCTACAACTATAAAGCGGAGCCAGATCCGAGAAAGAAGGAATACGTGGTGGGTCCGTCGGACGTGCTGAATATTTCGGTCTGGGGCCATTCGGATCTCACGAGTTCTCCTCGGGTCCGTCCCGATGGAACCGTCACCATGCCGCTCGCTGGCGACATCAAAGCGTCCGGAAAAACCGCCAACCAGGTCAAGGAATTGATCAAGAAACGACTAGCGGCGTTCATCAGCACAGCGAAAGTCACGGTCGCCGTCACCGAGGTCAACAGTTACCGTTTTACGGTCTCTGGCAATATCACACGCGGGGGGATTTTCTCGCCACGACGATACATCACCGTATCCGAGGGCATCGCCATGGCGGGCGGACCCAACCGCTTCGCTTCGCCCGAAAAGACGACCCTGATCCGCACGACCAAGAAGGGTAAGGTCAAGCGGATACCCATCAATTATAAGGCGATTAGCAAGGGCCAGAAGCTCGAGCAGAATATCGTCATCTTGCGCGGCGATACGATCTACGTTCCCTAAAGAAGCCCACAGAAATTGTCACTGATCGTTAAAGCAGCACGGGGTGTCGCCTGGACCATGGGCTCCAGCGTCGGGGCGCGCATCGTCGGCGCGATTGGAACGCTGATTCTCGCCCGCTTCATCATGCCTGATGAATACGGCGCAGTGCAGATCGCCGCGGTCCTCGTCTTCACCGCCGACGAGTTTTCGCAATTCGGGCTCTTTCAATATGTTGTCGTAAAACCGGAAGCACCGCCGTCAACGGTCTTCCACGCGACCTTCTACCATCTACTTTTTGGCATCATAGCCTATTCGTTTGTCGTTTCGATGACCCCCGTTTGGGCGAAGCTCTTAGACGTACCCACATTGGGCCTCTATTTGCCGGGCATGGCCGTGGCGATCTTTTTTAGACGTCTAGCGGTTCCCGCAGAACGCGTACTCTGCCGGGACCTACGGTTCGCCGCAGTAGGGCTATCGCGTGCTTTGGGCGAATTTCTCTACACGGGCATGTCCATCACGCTCGCTGTCTACGGCTTTGGTGGACTTGCCATCGTCTATGGAAATATCTGTCAGTTCTTTTTGATGTTCATGATCTTGGTCATCGTCGCCGACCGTAAGGAATGGCTCACACCGAGCAAGATCCGCTGGAATGTATCCAAAGACCTCTTTGCCTTCGGCGGCTCGATCTATTTTGGACACCTCGCGCATTTCGCGTCCCGCTGGTGGGACCGCCTGCTCTTCGCTAAATTCTTCAACACCGAAGTGGTCGGTCGTTACCAACTCGCCTATAGCCTCGCCGATATTCCAGCCACGCATTTGGGAGAACATATCGGCGACGTTCTCATGCCGACCTTCGCCCGCATGGGGCGTCAAGAAGGTAAGGATACCCTCGTGGGCGCAACCAGCATGCTGGGCGTGATTATCTTCCCATTGGCCATGGGCCTCGGTGCAGTGGCCCATTCATTGACCCACGCCATCTTCCCCGACCCTCGCTGGCAGGCCATGAGCGATATGCTCGTCGTATTGTCGGTGCTTTCCGTCGTTCGGCCCTTAGGTTGGGTCATCGGCTCCTATCTGATCGCACGCAGCCTGCCGAAGGTGGCGATGATCATGGAAATCTTGAAGTTGATCGTACTCGTGGCCGCCGTAAGCATCCTTTCCAATTGGGGTCCGGTCTTCGCCTGTGTGGGCATCGGTATCGCTTTTTGTGCCCATGCCATGGGCAGCATGTTCGCTGTACGTAAATCAGACGGCGTAAGTATGGGTGCACTTTTCTTCGGCGCAGTGCCCCCCCTGCTCGCAACCGTGCCTATGGTGAGTGGCGTTTTGGGCGTACGTTATTTGCTGCGTAACGTTGTCGGACTCGAGTTGGGCGTCATCACCCTGCTCGCCGAGATCTCCATCGGTGCCATCATCTATATCCCCGCTGCGCTCACCATCGCCCGAAAACCAAGCCGAGAATTGATCACGCTGATCAAAAGCGCCATCAAAGGGGCTGGGACCGGCGCAGAAAGCGGCGCAGAAAGCGGCGAAGAAAACGCCCCAGAAGACAGCCCCGAAAACGCCCCGGAAGATAGCCCAGAGGATGGCGAAGCAAAAAGCGATGATAAAGAAGGCAATGCGCCTTGAGATCATCCATGTTCTGCAATCCCTTTCCCTAGGCGGAGGGGAACGCGTTGCGGTAGATCTCGCCGCGGCCCAAGTCGCCAACGGCTTTAACGTACGCGTGATCAGCATCGAAGAAAGCACCGAAACGCTCATCGCGGAACAACTCAGCGACCTCGGCATAAGAGGCGAATTGGTCCTCAAAAGGCCGGGCTTCGACCCCACACTTTTCGTTCGGCTATTTCCTCGGTTTCTTCGTCGGGGCCCAACGGTCGTGCATTCGCATAACCCTCTGACATTGATCTATGCGTCTGCCCCCGCACGCTTGGCCGGTGCAGCCGTATTTCATACCAAACACGGTGAAGCCGCCGATCTCGGTCGTCGCGTGGCGCTACGCCGAGGGTCCGCCCATGCCTGCCACGCAATCGTGGCGGTTTCCGAGGAAACGGCCGCCTTCGGTCTAGAATCCGGCGAGGTTCCCAAAGGCAAAGGGGTCGTCATTACCAACGGCATCGATACCGATCGTTTCGCCCCGTCTCCAACCGATCGTGAGGAAATCAGAGCCGAACTTAACATCACCGCCGATACCTGGGTGATCGGCACCGCTGGCCGACTGGCAACCGTAAAAAACCAAGCCCTATTGCTTGAGGCCGCAGCGCCTTTGCTGAATGAGAAATGTCAGTTACTGATCGCGGGCGAAGGCGAGGAAAGAACAAACCTCGAAGCCTTAACCGACAAACTTCCCAATGGACAGTTCATTCGCCTCTTGGGTGTACGCAAAGATCTCCAACGCGTCGTATCGGCATTGGACTGTTTCGCCATCTCCTCGACCACCGAAGGCCTTCCCCTCGTGCTACTCGAAGCCATGGCCTGCACCCTGCCGATCGTCAGCACGGCGGTAGGCGGCATCCCCGATGTCGTCGAAAACGGCGTCAACGGCTTTCTGGTAGACAAGGACGATCGCGATGCACTTACCGCCAAACTTAAAGAGTTGCGCGACGATGCTGCTCTAGCGAAAAAGATGGGGGAGGAAAATCGCCAAAAGGTTATCGCGTCCTATTCACGAAAACGCATGGCCGCAGATTACCTCAACCTCTACGAACGCCACCTATAGTCGCGGAAACCGAGTCGTCCCCTTCAGTTCCCGAAAGTCTCCCAACAAGCGGCGGGATGTCCATCCTGCCAGATTTCACTGACGGTAGAATGCAAGGCAAAGTTGGTCATACCCTCTAGGCCCGTTCCTGCTGGTAAAAGAGGTACTAAACGATGAGCTATTATACGGATCGCAAGGTTCAAAAGTCAGCGCCGGGGTGCCGTCCTCTCGGTCGAGATTACCGACGATACCAATTCGCGACGTAGCGCGAACCTCTTGACAGGTCACGCTCGGCAACGCCTCCAATTCCTCAGATACCACCGCACGTCCGCTACAGGCGCCACAGAAGAGCGCCACGCACACAACAAGGAAGCCTTTCATCTCTCATTCCGTTGTCAGTGCTGGCCTAGAGGATAGTATCTCATACCGACGCACAGCCCCACAAGTGCGAGGCATCTCGGGACAGAGGGTGGCGCAAAGGGAGAAGGCCAATGCCGCCCTCGCTGACAGCCGGCGCCTTTGACCCCGCGACCGCCGCTAGCGGCCGGCGCCTTTGATCATAACGAGAGGGGTTTTGGCGATGATGCTGAGCTCGAGGCCCAGGAACGAAAGTAGGCGTTCGAGTGAGGCGACGTAGCGTAGATCGTAGAGCATCTTCATACGCATATCGTCGGCTTCAGCGCCGTCGGCTTCATCGATGGAAAACGGGTTTGTCAGGAATTTCTGAAACTGCGCGACTTCGCTTCCTTCGTCCGCTTTTCCCGTATAGCCCAGGCTCACTTGGGCGAGACCCGTGATGCCGGGTTTGACGTTTCTCATTCGCTCTTCGAAAAAAGGAATCGCTAAAGCGAGGTTTGCTTGGCGCTCGGGACGTTCGGGACGCGGGCCAACCAAACTCATTTGTCCTTTGAGGACGTTGAGCATTTGGGGGAGTTCGTCCAGACGGGTCTTGCGCAAGAATCGGCCGATACGGGTAACGCGGGGATCGCCTTTTGATGCAAGCACCGCCCCCGTTCCCTTTTCTGCGTCGGGAATCATCGAGCGGAATTTGAGCATCATGAATTCTTCAAAATGAACCTCGCCATTGGAATCGCCATCTTCATCCTTTAGAGCGCCCGCGCGAAGCTGACGGTAAAAAATGGGTCCGGGAGAATCCAATCTGATGGCGAGGGCGATCAACGGAAATGCAGGCGCGGCTACGACGAGCCCCACGCCCGCGCCGACCATGTCGATCACCCGTTTAGCTATGCGGACACTTTCGATCATATTCTTGAAGTTCTAATCTAACACAAAGCTGAATTTGATGGTCCACTCCCACGCATTGTTCTGTACACTGCAACCATGCGCGTCCTGGCCATCACCACGATATTTCCAAATGCCGAACACCCCCTTGCGGCCCCCTATATCCGCCAACAGCTCAAAGCGCTGAGCGCCCACTGCGACCTGGATATCTGGGCGACGATTCCCTGGTTTCCCGGCGCGTCGGCACTCAACCGCTTCAGCTACTGGAAACGCGACCTTACGTCCGTTCCAGCCCGCGAAATAATCGATGGCTTGGAGGTCAAACATCCCCGATTCCTTCGTCTCCCTCGAATTGGCTATCCCGTCGCCGGCGCCCTCTTCGGCGCCTCCCTCTTGCCCCAACTTTTGACGCACCGCAACAAATATGATCTGATTTTTGCGATTTGGGCTTATCCCGATGGCGCTGCAGCAATCATGTTGGGACAATTGTTGGGCATTCCCGTCGTCGTAGAGGCGATTGGCTCCGATCTCAATGTTATCGCTGAGTTGCCTGGTGCCAAACAGACCATGGGTTGGGCATTACCCCGTGCTGCAGGCGTGGTGACCGTGAGCGATGCTTTGTCGGCTAAGGCGGCGAGCTACGGTGTTGATCCAGCGCGCGTGCATACGGTTGTAACGGGGGTCGACACTCAACTCTTTCGACCGCGAGACCGTCGGGAAGCACGGGCCTCGTGCGGGCTACCCGAGGGAAACCAAACGCTACTTTTTATCGGGAGGCTGAGTCGGGAAAAGGGCGTCTACGAGTTGATGGAGGCCTTCGATGCTCAGCAGCGCCATGATCTGAACCTGGTTTGGGTGGGGGACGGCCCGGCCAAGGCGGATTGCCAGGCGCATGCCGATCGCCATCCGGGGCAGATCTCGCTGACGGGGGAGATCCCCCTAGACCAACTGCCCAATTGGATCGCGAGTTCAGATCTCCTCGTTCTGCCAAGCTACCGAGAGGGAACCCCCAATGTTGTGATCGAAGCCCTCGTCTCTGGACGACGGGTGGTGGCCAGTGATGTAGGGGGGATCCCCAAACTCATCACCGATTCCCGCCTTGGCCAGATGGTACCGGCCCAGGATGCGTCGGCCCTAGCGAATGCGCTGAAGCGCGAGCTGGCAACGGAATACGATCCCGAGGCTGTGGTCAAAGCTTTCCCCCATCTCAGCTGGCCGGAAAATGCTAGTAAAATCTACAACATACTAAAATCCGCGCTCCGCTCCTGAACAGGACTCCAGCGGCTGCCAATTCCCGGATCAATAAATGCTAAACAATCGGGGAGCATCGGCTAAACTCAATGGGTGGCCAAATCCGCCAAACCCTGGATCGAAAACGAAAAGCGCTATGCCAACCTGGGCCGAGAAGGCCGGCGGCTTTGGCGGCGGGCCATGCGACGTCGTCCCTTCACCGTATTTTTTCTATCGATCGCCATGACCGGGCTTCTCGTGGCTATGCAGTCGCGGAAGAAATCCTTTTACGACGCGTCCGTACGATTCCGCATGGAGGAAAATCGACGCCGTCATGGTGAAGTGGCTCCCCCAGCACGCCGGCAGCTGCGGCAGTATATTTTCGACGGCATCTTCACCAAGCCGAGCGTCTTCGCGTTGATCGAAAAGCATCGATTGTACCCACGCTTTCAGACGCCCCTCGATTTCGAAGTTCTCGATTTACAGCAAACTCAAATTTCCGATACCAGCGTGGGCCTTGAGTGGACTGCGCCTGGGCTTTCGGGAAAGCCCGGCCAGATCATCGCCTATGATTTAAGGTACGACGAGATACCGATTACCGAACAGAGCTTCGCGGGCGCCACGCGCGTAACCACCAAGACACCCGCCGAAGAGGCAAGACGCGAAACGCTAACCATCGATAAACTGAAGCCAGGAACACTCTATTACCTCGCGGTGAAGGCCCAGGATGACAAAGGAAACTGGACCGACATTTCCAATATAGCGCCAGCGATTACCCGTGGTGGACACCTGCCTGCCAATTTTGACCGCCCGCCGTACGTCTCTCGCTACACGACAAAGAAAGACTGGGCGATCGTTGAATTCAGAGAATTTATCGACATCAAAGTCACGCGAAACTATTTCTTGCTGGAAGCTGGAGATATGGAGGGACCACGGACCGCGCGTATCCAAATTACGTTCACGCATTCCAACTCGGATATGGCCCTTAAGCTCGTACGTGAACTTGCAGCTTTGATCGAAGCACGAGAGGCAGAAATTCGCCAACGCCAGGCGAAGCGTCTCACGGGCCAGTCCACACAAGCGGAAGATCTCGCCCGACAGGACCTTGCGAGACTGGAACAGAAGATCTCTTCCGCACAGGTCCAGCTTGCCACTACGGCTGGCGTCTACCGCGAGATTTTGCGCGTAGAAGTCAAAGGTCTAAAAACAGCACTCGAGCATCAGAAAGCCAAACTCAAACAACTCTCCCAGGAAACCGACAGCACGACGGTGGTGGCTCTGCGGGAACAAGCCAGACAGGGAATGCGCTTTACCCAAGTGGACTGGGGGCAGGCGCGGGAACTCAATGAATTTGAACGCCGTTTGAACCTGGCGATTCTCGGTTCGGTAGTTTTTGTTATACTCATTGTGGCGATAGGCATGATCTTGGGCGCCCTGGACCCTCGGATCTACGATCTAGAAGATCTCGGGCGCGTAGGCTTCTTTGCACTCGGTCATATCCCTCCGTTTGAGGGCGACCGTTTTGGAGCCTACGAAAAAAGACAAGATCGCATGAAAGGCGCCACATGAACGACACGACGGGGTTTGATCCATGCTAGCGGACGACAAAACCAGAGATGAAGTTCGCACCATACGGGAACAATTCCAGAGAATTGTCTCGATCGTGCGCCGTGCTTTTCGCCATTTCGGCAAAGGCTGCATTCTCGTCATTATTGGTGCCGCGCTCTCGGTCGGTATCGCACTGATGCGGCAGCGGGTCTATATTTCCGAAACCGTTATTCTCTACCGACAGTTGATCAGCACGTCCTATCTTAGTGGCGATCAAACCCAGGTCTTTTCATCGCAGAATGTCGGCCGCCGACTGCAAGAGCAGCTCTTGGCCCGACCGCGCCTGGAAAAGGTCATCGAAGAATTCAAACTCTATCCCAAAATTCGAGCGAAGTTTGGTGACATTCAGGCCGTCGACCGAATGCGCAAGGACGTTCAGTTTCGCATTGGAGCGGGTGATACGTTTCACATCTCTTACAAAGGATATACGCCAGACATCGCGAAGGAGGTGACGGCAAAATTGGCCGAATCGCTCATCGCCCAGGAACAAAAGGGGCGACGACGGGCCGCAAATGCCACAGTCGACTTCCTCAAGACCGAGGAGATTCAAGGCAAAGACGAACTCAAACAGCGGGAATTGGAACTCGCTGTTTTCCTCGCCAAACATCCTGAATTCGCTCAGGAGCAAGTTGCGGGTATCGGTCCCCAAGGAACCGTAGGTGCCGCTGTTCGTGCCCGCGACCAATTGAAACGGAAGTTCAATCCACACGTGCTCGCCCTTGAAAGACAGCGTGCTCGAATCAAGACGCTTCTAACCAGGGGCGGAAAAACCGGACGTGTGGTTCGAGATGAAAAGCTCGTCAGGCGACTCAGCACCGCTCAGGGTGAATTGACTCAGGCCGAAGAGCGCGTGCGTGCCGCGAAATCGAGAGGGCTCACCGACCTGCACCCCGACGTGTCGCGGCAAAAACTCCGCGTGGGTCAAATCAAACGACGCATTATCGAGTTGAAAAAACTCGTGGCACTCTCGACGAAGGTCGAAGGCGGATCGACGATCGATGTCGATGCCCTCAAGACAAGGCAGCGTGAGTTGACCGCTTCTATCAGTAAGAATAAGAACCGCCGTACTCAGGCCATCAAGAATACCTCTGCTTCGACTCAAATCGTGCAGCTAGAGACCCAATGGAATTTGCTTCGACGCGAGGTTACGGAAGCTCGGGGAAGAACGGTACAGATCGAAAACCGTGTCTTCCGCGCTCAATTGGAATCCTCGGCGAAACTCAGTGGCCAGGCGTCCCAATTGGAGATCATCGATCCCGCCTTCAAACCCACGCGCCCTTCGGGAATGGGTCGAACCGCTACGGTCGGAGCCGGCCTAGCCGTATTTGGCTTTCTTGCGGCGGTCATGATGCTAGGACTGGCATTGCTTGACGATAGGCTTTACGATCATCTAGATATTGCACGGTTGGAGATCGGTGACCTTCTGATAGAGGTTCCGCGCCTGGAAAAAAAGCAGGCCAAACGATTACGCGCTATCACAAAGAAGCCGAAGCAACCGAAAAAACCGAAGAAGCCGAAGAAGTCGATGAAATCTGGGAAATCTGGGAAATCTGGGAAAGAGGGGAAGTAGTTGGCAAATCCGCCTCCCAAAAAAGCAGGTAGCTTTCGCCGCGCCCGCAAAACCGGCACGCAACGCGCATCCCTGCCTGAAAGCGGGGACCACGGTCAACCCCCGGCAGAGGGCGGTCAGTTTGACAGCTTTGTCATGTCCGGTGATTTTGCTCCCAACACGATCATGGCGGGTGGCAGATCGGGAGGAAACCCAGCAGTGGACCCCTTTGAGCAACTCGCAGACGAATTGGAATCGAACGGCACCGCCAAACCTCGGCCCTCGGCGCAGCAGCAATACGCCCAGCAGCAACAGCAGGCGCAGCAACAATACGCCCAGCAACAGCAGCAGGCGCAGCAACAATACGCTCAGCAACAACAGGCGCAACAACAGCGCTCGATGATGCCGCCGCCC
>Ga0257122_1000718_pt1:0-20000 | contig 26763 bp, 22 predicted proteins | sample SI106_120metaG_FD_190146 | JGI IMG/M metagenome (GOLD analysis project Ga0257122, IMG submission 190146) | Marine microbial communities from Saanich Inlet, British Columbia, Canada - SI106_120 | ecosystem: Environmental > Aquatic > Marine > Inlet | place: Canada: British Columbia... | reverse complement strand
GCGACCGTTTCGAAGTATTGTACGAGGCCATTTATGACGAGCGCGGCGAACTGGCCAGGTATGGCGATATTCTGTACGCCAAGCTGCATGTACGAAAAACCGATCTGCCGCTTTATCGCTTTGCGCTGGCGGATGGCAACATCGACTATTTCAATGACAAGGGCCATAGCGTCCGCAAGGCGTTGATGAAGACGCCGGTGGACGGCGCGCGGCTAACCTCGCGCTTTGGGCGGCGCAAGCACCCCATCCTGGGTTACCGAAAAATGCACCGGGGCATCGATTTTGGGGCGCCGCGGGGTACGCCGGTTTTGGCGGCGGGCAGCGGCGTGGTGGAAGTAGCTGGCCGGAACGGCGGCTATGGACGTTACCTGCGCATTCGCCACAACGGCCGCTACAAAACCGCTTATGCTCACCTGAAAAGCTTCCGCCGCGGTATCAAGCGGGGCAAACGGGTGAAGCAGGGTCAGATCGTCGCCTATGTCGGCTCCACCGGGCGTTCAACGGGGCCGCATCTGCATTATGAGATCTTGGTGGATGGCCGGCGCATCAACCCGCTTGGCCTGAAACTGCCCACCGGGCAAAAGCTGAAGGGCAAGGCGCTGGCGCGCTTTAAGGGCGTGCGCGGCAAGACCGTCAAGCAATTCGCCGAGACCCCGCCGCTGACCCGTTTGGCCGACCGGCGATAAGCGGTACCAGACTAAACCAAGCCAGTCCGGCCTCGGCCGTCGTTGCGACATCACCGGCCCGCGCTCCATCCCCGCGTCCGTCTAGACCATTTTCGACATTCATCGAGCCGCCACCCCACCCGCGAGCAAATCGTTCGCCGCAATGGTTGCCGTCAAGCCGGCGGAGCGCTAGCATTGCAACAGTCATGACACAAATCGATAAATGGGGGATTTGGGTGATATGGCGTTACCTAAGAATACTCCTAGGCCTATCATTGACCGCATTGGCACTGCTCACGGCAGTCACGGCGGCTCAGGCGGTGAAGTTCTGAACGAAGAGTCAGTTGAAGGCAAGCTAGTTGGGGGACAAGTCCGGGGCGCAGCTCGTTCTGTGCCACGCGCTTTCTTTTTGTCAACAATCGATGGAGGCGGTATCCAATGACGGAACAGCTAACCCTTGAGCACTTCATGGATGGCGTCAAACGGCGCAATCCGGGACAGCCCGAATTTCTTCAGGCGGTGCATGAAGTGGCGGACACGATTTTGCCCTTTATCGCGGAGAATCCCATCTACCATAAAATGCAGATCCTGGAACGCATGACGGAACCGGACCGGATCGTCAGCTTCAGGGTCTGTTGGGAAGATGACGAAGGCCATATTCGGGTCAACCGCGGTTGGCGCGTACAGTTCAACAACGCCATCGGTCCTTACAAGGGCGGCTGCCGCTTTCACCCATCCGTCAATGAAAGCGTGCTGAAGTTTCTCGGCTTCGAACAGCAGTTCAAGAATTCCCTGACCGGCCTGCCCATGGGCGGGGGCAAGGGCGGCGCCAACTTCAATCCCAAGGGCAAAAGCGACAATGAAGTGATGCGGTTTTGCCAATCCTTCATGACCGAGCTGTGCCGCCACATCGGCCCCAATATCGACGTTCCCGCCGGCGACATCGGCGTCGGCGCCCGTGAAATTGGCTATATGTTTGGCCAATACAAACGCCTCACCAACAAATTCGAGGGTATTTTGACCGGCAAGGGCCTGGAATTCGGCGGCTCGTTGATCCGCACCGAGGCCACCGGTTACGGCGCGGTGTACTTCCTGCAATGCATGCTCGACAGGATTGGCGGCGGGCTGGAGGGCGCCAATGTGGCGATCTCTGGCTCCGGCAACGTTGCGACATATGCGGCGGAAAAATGCCTGCATATGGGCGCCAAGGTGCTGACCCTGTCGGATTCGGGCGGCTACATATATGACCCGGACGGCATTGATGCGGCAAAGCTGGACTGGATCATGGAGCTGAAGAACGTCCGCCGGGGCCGGATCTCGGAATACGCGGCGCAGTATCCGGGTGCTGAATTCCACGAGGGACGGCCCTGGGGCGTGCCGTGCGATTTTGCCATCCCCTGTGCCACACAAAATGAAATTGACGAGGACGAGGCCAAGCTACTGGTTAAGAATGGCTGCAAGGGCATTTCGGAAGGCGCCAACATGCCGACCGTGGTGGCGGGCATCAAGGTCTTTCAGGACGCGGGCATTCTGTATGGCCCGTCCAAGGCGGCGAACGCCGGCGGCGTCGCCGTGTCGGGCATGGAAATGAGCCAGAATTCGGCCCGCATCTCGTGGAGCGAGGACGAGCTGCAGAAACTGTTGCTGGAAACCATGCAAGGCATCCATGACAGTTGTTTCCGCTATGGTGAAGGCAAGGGCAAGGGCGGCGGCTGCGACTATCTGCTGGGCGCCAACGTCGCCGGTTTCGTCAAGGTCGCCGACGCCATGCTGGCCTACGGCGTGCAATAATTCAGATGAGCTAGAGCAATTTTCAAATAATCGGAGCCGCCCAAGACTGGTTTGGCCCGACTTGGATTATTGCTTCAATTATTTTTTATCTTGAGAGTCTGAGCATGTTTTGAAGAAACATGCTCTCGCACAGTTCGGTAAGGTTTTAGTCCGTCCCGGAGGCAACGGCCGCGAGAGCCTGGATTTCGGCCGGAAAATCTACTATGCGCTGGGCGGGAAAGCGCACTGTTACAGTCGTGCCAACGTCAACTTCGCCCTGCAAATCCAGGGAGCCACCATGCTGTTCCACCAGGGCTTTGGTCAGCGGCAAACCCAGGCCGGTGCCTTCGTGCTTTCGATCAAAACCGCCATCTAACTGAACGAAAGGCTTCAACGCCTTGGATACGTCCTTGGCGGCAATGCCTGTGCCATTGTCAATTACCTGAAGCACATAGCCGCTTTCCATCCTGGACCAAGCCTTGAGCGTCACCTTGCCGCCAGCAGGGGTGAACTTGACAGCGTTAGAGATCAAATTCACCAGGATCTGTTTTACCTTGCGATCATCAGCGCGCAATGCCGGTAGATTTTCCGCAAGATCAACTTCCAGCTTGATGTCGTGCTGCTGCGCAAGGCGCCGTACTCCAATCCGACGCTATGTTGATGCGACAACGCCAAAGCAAGATGAAAATCATATCGTGGATCGACCTCGCCCCGGGTCATGTTGATCGGATCGATCAGCAGATCCTCGTTAGTGGAGACTAGATAAAAGACCTCCCAATCCGATGCCTGCACCCCCGAGATTGCATGGGTTAGCAAGCGATTCCGATTTTTTGAATTGAGCGCCCTTACCACATCGGCCCGTGCGGCAAATAGCGACAACCTTTCGCGCAACTGCTCCGCGCGGCCATCTAGAAAGGCCCGGAAAATCGCCTGCTGTTCCTGCAGCTCAAGGCGATACTCTGACTTGGTCCAGTGTTCAAAAGTATCAACAGCTTCCATAACAGCGACGGTCAGCGGCAGCACCGCCGTGATAACGAGAACAGCATACAGTTTTCGTGGAAGACTAAATCTCATTCCGCGGCCTCGATACCGGCTCTGCCCGACAGCGACGCTGGCCGGTTCGCCGGCTCACCCGACTGGCCGCGCTTGTATGCCCACCATGGATTGCCAAGGCTCACTAGAAGCGATCCCGCCTAGAACCATTTGACCTTCAAGCGGTCGAACGTGCCGTCGCGGCGCATTTCCTTGACGGCCTTGCGGACTTCTCGAAACAAGGCCAAATCAGATCGCTCCATGAAGATACCGTACCATTCCTCTTCGAAGGGATTATCAACAACCCGCAGTTTGTTGGGATGGCGCCGAGCCGCCACCAACGCAACCGGCACATCCAGAACGGCAGCGGACGCCCGGCCGGACAGAACCAGCGAGACACATTCATCATAATTTTGGGCATCGACCACGGTGACACCAGGCGCCTGGCTGATGATTTCGTATTCAGTCGAACCTCGCACGGCGGCAACCGTCTTTCCTTTAAGATCATTTAGCGTGGCGATATCTTTCGTCGCCGCGTTGGTGAGAATTGTCAGGCCTGACTTGAAATAGGGGACAGCGACGGAGTTTTGCGTACGTTTGTCGTCTATACCCATGGCCGAGATGACGATATCCAGTTTTCCTTCCGACCCGGCTCCGTGAATGTGCCTGACTAAGTTATTGAGGTCATCGAATACGATCCAATTCACTTCAACCTTCAGGTGCCGCGCCAGTGCGATACCAACATCGATGTCATAGCCGACCAACTGACCACCGCGCATGTACTCCATGGGCTCGATGCCGGGATTGGTGGCAATACGGATTATCCCCGATGCCTGAACTTTTTCGAGGTGACCGCCATCCGCCAATGAGGTCTGGAACGACGCCCCCCAGAGCAGCAAAATACTAGCGCGAATGAGGGTCTTTAAGCATTTCCGGATATTCATGTTTGAACCTATTTTGGAGCGGCATTCGGACTATTGATCATCGTTGGCGGAATGGTGCGACCGACGTTGACATGGCCAGCGACGCAGGTACCAAGCCCAGTGTGTTGCTGAAAAATGTAAGCAGAAGACTACGGTATTTTGGGTTAACTAGTTCTTAACGGCGATTGATGGCCCGGGGTAATTTGGCTGATGGTTGGCGATGGGCGCGCCGATGGGACACCGCCGCTGTTGTGGCGCGAACCGTCTGCGCTACAGTTTGCCTTGCAGATAATCCATGGTACGGGCCTTGGCACCGGGGTCGGTTTCCAGCAGGACGGCGATCAACTCCGTCGCGCCAGACGCCGCGATCCGATCGATCCTGGCATCTAGGGCCGCTGCATTGCCGATCAACGCGATATCGCTTGGATTGGCGGCACCTTCACGGTCCATCATGGCGCGATAGGATGGCAGCTGGCCATAGATCTGCAAGATTTCATCGACCCGCGCCCGCGCCCCTTCCACGTCGTCGGTCAGAACCACGGGAAAGCCGGCGATAACACGCGGCGCCGGGCGGCCGGCTTCCTTGGCGGCGGCGGCAATAACAGGCGCGACATGATCGGCGATGGTCGCCGGGCCGGTCATCCATAGGACTGTACCGTCGGTATAACGGCCCGCCAGCTCCAGCATCATGGGACCCAGGGCGGCAACGACCACGGGCACCGGGTTGGCCGCGTCATTAACGGCAATGGCGATCTTGCTGCGATAAAGATCGCCCTTGAACTTGGCGGTCTCGTGGGCCAGTAGGGGCATCAAGATCTCCAGATACTCCCGCATGGTCTTGGCCGGCTGGGCGTAGGACAGCCCCAACGTATCCTCGGTCACCACCTTGTGGGACAGGCCGACACCCAGAGTAAATCGCCCCCGCGCCAGGGCCGAGGCGGTCAGAGCCTGCTGGGCCAATGCGCTGGGATGGCGCGGATGGATCGGCGTCACGGCGGTACCGACCTCGATCGTTTTGGTCTCTCGCCCGGCCATCGCCATGGCCGTGACCGCATCATGACCAAAGGTATTGGCCAGCCATAACGAGGCAAAGCCCCGTGCCTCGACCTCCCCAGCCAGGGCGATGAAGTTGTCGATGCTGGCTGCGGGATCGGGTATCGCCCCGGTCATAATGCCAAGTTTCATGGTTGTTAACTCCTTTGTTTCATTCTGCGCCTGGTCCTCTATAACCGGGATCGTTTGGCCCTTGGTGGCCACTATACCGCCATAGAGCAACTATTTTCTGGAGGTTGATATGCCGCGTCAATTTACCTGCCTGGGCGCTATCTCGCTGGTTATCTTGCTGCTAGGGCTATCGCCCCTGGCCAGCGGTTCCACCGCCGCGCAAACAGCGCCGGCCAGGGCCGCCGGCGGGGCGAAGGCAGTGGCCTCCTTCCCGATCGCCGTTACCGATTCAGCCAAGGACATCGAGATACTGATAGCCAAATTGCTGAAGGATACCTTCAACCTGGAATCATCGCTCAAAATCGTCAACGGCGATCCTGACAATCTGCGCCTACAAATCGTCATGAGCGAAGACAAAACGCAGAGCATCCCGCGCATTGTCAGTATTGTCGATACTGCGGTCGTCGCCCGTGACAAGGCTGGCAATGCGATCTCGCAAACCATCACCGTCGCCGCCATGGCGGATCTGAATTTCACCGAGACGAAAATGCCGGCGCTATTGCAATGGGTCAACGATTGGAACGCCCGGATGTACCCAATCCGCGTCTTTATCGCCAACAAGCAAATTTATACCGGTACATCAATCCTTGGCACCACGACCGAGCCGACTTCCTCCGACCGGGTTGTCGGCAGTTTCCTGGGCGTCGTCCGCACCTGGAACGCCGTGCTGCAGGATTTGCGGGCGAAAAAACTTTTGCCGGACACAAAGCCAGCCAGACAATAAGGGCTCGCCGTCTATTCCGGCGATTATGCCGGCATCGCGCGGCGCTTCAACAACTGTATAGACCGCATGGTCATGGCGACCTCGTCATTCTGGTCGCGCAGCTGCCAATCCATCCCGACCACGCCACGGTCCGGCTTACTTTCCGAAAGGCGGCAATCGGTAATCGTGACAACCACATGAATGGTGTCGTCGGGACGCACGGGCCGGATCCAGCGCAACCCTTCGACACCCGGCGAGCCGAGGGAGGCCTCGGGCGCCCAGGGGTTGGCCATGGTGAACAGGCGGAAGGCATAGGTGCCCAGCATCCAGCCCGAGGCGATCAGGCCACCGTACATGTGCTCTTCCGCCGCCACCTTGTCCATATGAAAGGGTTGCGGGTCAAAGCGGAAGGCCCAATCGATAATCTCGGCCTCGGTCAGGGTTTTGCCCGGCGATACGATCTGGTCGCCAACCTTGAAATCCTCGAACCAGCGTCCAGTCATTGCTATCTCCCTTTGCTATAGCGGCACCAACAACTGCAATAACCCAGTCTTGCCGCTGCCGCTATCCGATCCTGGCTGACAAATTAGCCAATGTCAGCGCGGCTTGCTATAAACTGCCGCCAGCAACAGCATCATTCCCACCAGGAGTCGTTCATGCATCCCGGAATTCATGCCGCCAACAATCCTGACAAGGCCGCCTATATCATGGCCAACAGCGGCCGGGTCATCAGCTATGGCGAATTGAATGACGCCTCGAACCAGGGCGCGCAGTTGTTTCGCAGCCTTGGACTGGGGCTGGGTGACAACATCGCCATTTATATGGAAAACAATGCGGCATTCTTGCAGATTTGCTGGGCGGCGCACCGGGCCGGGCTTTATTATACCTGCATCTCGTCCTACCTGACGGCGGAGGAAGTGGATTTCATCGTCGGTGATTGCCAGGCCAAGGTTTTCATCACCTCCCAGGCCAAGGCCGAGGTGGCGGCGGAACTGGTGGATATGATGCCGAACGCCAAAACCCGCCTGATGGTGGGCGAGGCGATCGCCGGCTATCAATCCTATGATGATGCCATCGCCGCTCAGCCCCACGGTCCCATCGCCGATGAATACGAAGGTGCGGACATGCTGTATTCATCAGGCACCACCGGCCGGCCCAAGGGCATCAAGAAACCCATTACCGGCGAACCCCTGGGCACCACGAACAGCCCGGTGGATATAGCAGGCACCCTGTATGGCGTGACAGAGGCGGCAATCTATCTCTCGCCGGCACCGCTGTATCATTCCGCGCCCCTGCGCTTCAACATGGGCATCTTGAGAAAAGGCGGCACCACCATCGTGATGGAGCGGTTCGACCCCGAGACCGCCCTGGCCCTGATCGAGCGTTATCAAGCGAGCCATAGCCAATGGGTGCCGACCATGTTCGTCCGCATGCTGAAACTCCCGCCCGAGGCGCGCACCAAGTACGATATTTCCAGTATGAAATTCGCCATTCACGCCGCCGCGCCCTGTCCGGTCGAGGTCAAACAACAGATGATCGATTGGTGGGGACCGGTCTTGCACGAGTATTATGCCGGCACCGAGGGCAACGGCTTTTGCGCCATCAATTCCGAGGATTGGCTGAGCCATCGCGGCTCGGTCGGACGGGCGCTGTTCGGCATCGTGCATATCCTGGACGAAAACGGCGGCGAGCAGCCTACAGGCACACCCGGCGCGATCTATTTCGCCGATGGTCCGGTCTTCACCTATCACAATGATCCCGAACGGACAGCAGAATCCCGAAACGAGCGCGGCTGGTCCACCCTGGGCGACGTGGGCTATCAGGATGCAGAGGGCTACCTCTACCTGACCGACCGCCAGTCCTTCATGATTATTTCCGGCGGCGTCAATATCTATCCCCAGGAGATTGAGAATCTGCTGGTCGGTCATCCCAAGATCATGGATGTGGCCGTGGTCGGCGTGCCCGATGCTGAATTCGGCGAGGCGGTCAAGGCGGTGGTTCAACCCATCGATCCCAGCCAGGCCGGCCCGGCGCTGGAGGAAGAGATACTTGCATTTAGCCGCGAGCATCTATCCCATATCAAATGCCCCCGCAGCGTGGATTTCGAGGCGCAATTGCCGCGTCATGACAACGGCAAGCTTTACAAGCGCCTGATCAAGGACCGCTATTGGGGCCGCCACGACACCCGCATCGTTTAGGGCAATCAGCTAATATCAATACAAGACGAAAAAATTAAATTGGAGGAAGACATGCGCGGACGACAGGTATTCATGGACAGTTTGGTGGCCCACGGCGTCGAGAAGATTTTCGGCAATCCGGGCACCACGGAAAGCCCGTTGCTGGATAGTCTGCAAAGCTATCCGCAGATCGAATACGTGGTCGCCCTGCACGAGGGCATCGCGGCGGGCGCGGCCAGCTTTTATGCCCAGGCCAGCGGCAAGACCGGCGTCGTCAACCTGCATGTGGCGCCTGGATTAGGCAACGCCATCGGTATGATGTACGGCGCCCTGAAGGCCAATTCGCCCATGGTGGTGACCGCCGGACAGCAGGACACCCGTATGCGGCTGCGCGGCCCGGTGCTGGGCTATGATCTGGCGGCAATGGCGGAACCAGTGACCAAGTGGAGTGTACAGGTGGAGACGGCGGACGAAATGGCCGCCATCATGCAGCGCGCCTTCAAGATCGCCAACGAGGCCCCCGCCGGACCTGTATTCGTCGCCCTGCCCATCAACGTCATGGAGCAGGAAACGGAAATCGGGGCCAGCGCCTCGGCACAGGTGTTTGACGCGCCCCGCCCCGAACCCGCCGGCATCGCCGCCATGGCGGCGAAAATCATGGCCGCGCATAACCCCACCATCGTGGTCAGCGATGACGTGGCCCGCGCCGGTGCGCACAACGAATTGATTGCCCTGGCCGAGGCCATGGGCGCCGGCGTCTGGTTCGAAGGCATTCGCCATCACGCCGCCTTTCCCAACCGCCATCCCAACGCCAAGGCCATTCTGCCCATGGACGCGGGCGCCATATGCAATACCCTGGGCGACGCTGATCTGGTGTTGCTGATCGGCGGACCGTTCTTCGAGGAAGTCTGGTTTACCCCCGGCACGCCATTCCCCAATGGCGCCGCTGTATTGCAGATAGAAGAGACACCCGCCCGCATCGCCCATAACCATGCGGTCGACATTGGTCTGGTGGGTCATCTGCCCAGCAGCTTTGGCGCTATTGCCGAGGCGCTAAGCGCCTCCGGCGACTACCAGACAGCGGCCAAGGCCCGCAATGCGGCCCTGGCCAGTGAGAGCGAAGCCGCCAGAACCGCCTATCAGGCCCGCAGCCAGCGCGCCTGGGACCGCGATCCCATCTCCATGGCCCGCGCCATGGCTGAACTCAAGGCCGGTACGCCGGATGGCGCCGTCGTGGTGGAGGAAGCCATCACCGCCGGTCTGGACTTGGCACAAGCCTTTGAGTTCGCCGCGCCCGGTGACTACCTATCGGGCCGTGGCGGCGGCATCGGCCAGGGTCTGGCGGGCGCCATCGGCGCCAAAGTGGCGCAGCCAGACCGCCCCATGCTGGCGGTTTCGGGGGATGGTTCGGCGATGTATTCGATCCAGGCCTTATGGTCGGCGGCGCATCATGAACTGGACATTGTTTTTGTCATTCTGGTCAATCGGGAATACCGCATTCTAAAGCATAACCTGGACACCTATCGTCAACGTTTCGATGCCAATTCGAACCAGGACTACCCGCAAATGAACCTGGACACCCCGGCCTTGGATTTTGTTACCATCGCCAAGGGCATGGGCATACCGGGCACGGTCGTCAGTGACCCAGACGCGCTGGCCGGGGCGGTCAAGGCCGCTTTTGCCGCACCGGGTCCGCACCTGATCGCGGTGCATATCGAGGGCAAGCGGTAAACAAGGGATGGGATAGGCAATGTTGGACCTCTCGGAAAAACGCATCACCGGAAGCACAATCCGGCTGCATTCGGCTGACAATGTCGCCGTGGCGTTGAGCGATATAGCGGCTGGCGAGACTGTCACGGGCCACAATGTCGTCACCCGCGACAAGGTCCCGTCTGGATACAAGGTTGCCATCCGCGACATCGCCAAGGGCGAGCCGATCCTGAAGTACAACGTCACCATCGGCTTCGCCGAGGATGACCTGCCCGCCGGAACCATGCTGCACAACCACAACATGGCCTTTCGGGAATTCGACCGCGACTACGCTTTCTGCCGTGACTACAAGCCGGTGCAGATGCTGCCCGAAAGCGAGCGGGCGACGTTCGAGGGCTATTTGCGCGACGATGGCCGCGCCGGCACCCGCAACTTCATCGCCATTGTCTCGACCGTGAACTGCTCGGCCACGGTGGTGCATGCCATCGCCGATTACTTTACGGAAGAACGCCTGGCCGACTATCCCAACGTCGACGGCGTCGCCGCCTTTAGCCACAGCACGGGCTGCGGCATGGAGATGACCGGCGAACCCATGGACCTGCTGAACCGTACCTTGGCGGGCTATATTCGGCACCCGAACGTCGCTTCGGCGCTGGTCGTCGGCCTCGGCTGCGAGCGTTGCCAGGTCGGCGGTCTGTTCGCGGCGCAGAATCTAGAGGTCAACGACAAGCTGCAAACACTGGTGATGCAGGAAGCAGGCGGCACCCGGCGGGCGATCGAGGCTGGTATTGCAATGGTCAAACTGATGTTGCCCGCGGCCAACGAGCAGCGGCGTCAAACCGTGCCGGCCAGCCATATTACCGTCGGTCTGCAATGCGGTGGCTCCGATGGTTTTTCCTCGATCACCGCCAACCCGGGCCTAGGCACGGCAATAGATATTCTGGTCCGCCATGGCGGTACGGGCATCCTGTCGGAGACGCCGGAGATCTATGGCGTCGAACATACCCTGACCGCGCGCGCGGCCACGCCGGAGATTGGCCAGAAACTGGTCGATCATATCCGCTGGTGGAAGGACGTTTACGCGGTTGGCCGCGATGTGCAGATCAATGGCACGGTCAGTCCCGGCAACCAGACCGGCGGCCTGGCCAATATTTTTGAAAAATCCCTCGGCTCCTCCATGAAAGGCGGTACCGGACCCTTGATGGAAGTCTATCGTTATGGCGAACCGGTAACGGCCAAGGGCTTCGTCTTCATGGACACGCCGGGCTTCGATCCGGTCTCGGCCACCGGTCAGATCGCCGGCGGGGCCAACCTGGTTGCCTTCACCACCGGACGCGGATCATGCTTTGGCGCCAAGCCAACACCGTCGATCAAGCTTGCCACCAACACCGCGATGTTCCAGCGCATGGAAGAAGACATGGATATCAATTGCGGTGACATCCTGGACGGCACCGCAAGTATGGAAGACATCGGCCAGCGTATTTTTGAATACTTCCTGCACATCGCCTCGGGCGGCAAGTCCAAGAGCGAGCAGCTCAACCTTGGCCTCCACGAGTTCACCCCGTGGCAGATCGGCATTACGGGATAGGCGGAACCACCATAGAGCATGTTTCTTCAAAACATGCTCAGGCTCTTAGGAAAAGAGCAATTGAATCAATAATCTAAGTGGCGCCAAACAAGTCTTGGGCGACGCCGCTTAATTGAAAATTGCTCTAATCAAGCGCAGCGGCCTTGTGGGGATATTTCCCTTTTATGTCCTTGTAAAAAGACTGGATCTTCTTGATGTCCTTGTCCTGCTCTCCGGTTGGGTAAAAGGTCGGGCCGAAACCGCCAACCTTGCGGCGGAAGTCCAAATACCCGAGAGCAATGGGAACGCCGGCGCCATGGGCAATGTGATAGAAGCCTGATTTCCATTGCTTGACCTTGGAGCGCGAGCCCTCGGGCGGAATTATGACGATCAAGTGGTCGTGGCTGTTAAATGCGGCAATCGTTGATTGGACAATATTGTTCGATTGGCTGCGGTTGATGGGAATGCCGCCAAACCAGCGCATCACCGGCCCGGCCGGCCCCATGAAGAGAGTATCTTTTCCCATCCAATAGATTTCGAAACGGAGCATGAAGGCCATCGCCACCATGAGGGGAAAGTCCCAGTTGGTCGTATGCGGTGCGGCAATCAGGACATACTTGTCCTCCTTCGGTGCCGTGCCCTCGATTTTCCAGCCACCCAAGCCAAGGCCGAGCCAGGACAGAAAGACAAAGAACTGCCTGAAAACCGGTGTTCGATAAATAGTGGTTTGCATGGCAGCGGCCCGCATGAAACCAGCGCTCACCAGCCCAGCGAAGCGCGGATTTCGGCGATGATGTCCATGTGTCTCTCGTGCTCGCCGGCAAAGCGTAAAACCATATGCGTGGCGCCGGCATCCGCATAACCCTTGAGCCATTCCGCACAGCCCGCCGCCCCGCCAGCATAGGTGGCCTGATGCTTGGCCAGGACCTTGGCCGAGGCGCCGTAATATTCCTCCATGAAGGTATCGACCTGTTGCTGCGCCTTGGCCGCGTCGTCATTGATGGCAAGGGTTAGATACACCGCGCCGACCAGATCGTCCGGGTTACGCCCGGCCTCGCGCGCGCTGTCCTTGACGCCGGTCCATTGTTCGTCCCAACCCGCCGCGTCCGGCCCGGTGGGGAACCAGCCATCGAAATGCCGCCCCGTGCGCACACGGGCCGCGGGCGCCGAGCCGCCACCCCAGATCGGCGGCCCGCCGGGTCTGTGCGGCGTGGGCGCCAGGACGCCTTGCTCCACCGGCCAACGGCCGTCCCAATCCACCGGCTTGCCACTCCATAGCGCCTTGCACAGACGCAGGCCTTCCATCATGCGGCCGACGCGTTTCTCGAACGGCACGCCGGCGGCGGCGAATTCGGCCCGGATGGCAGGCACGTCACCGGCAATGCCAACGCCCAGGATCACCCGGCCCTGGCTGATCTGATCCAACGTCGCCACCTGATGCGCCATGATCACGGGATTGCGCAGGGTGGGCAGCAAGACGGCGGTGCCCAGCTCGACCTTCTTGGTCCGGCCCGCGATGCCGGCCAGCAATGTCAGGGGCTCGTGCCGGGGCCGGGCCAGCAGACTGTCGCCAACCCAGACGGAATCGAAACCCAAACCCTCGGCCCGCTCGGCCAGATCCATCAAAGGCCCAGCTTCCGGCTGGCCGCGCATGACGACCTCACGCGTGGGCAGAAGATATCCAAGACGCACAGTCATCGCAGTCTCCCTATCTATACGCGCCGTCCCAGGCACCGGCCTGGGTATTGGCGATTTCGCCGGCCTCGGTCATTTCCGGCCGATTGATGGTCAGCATGGTTTCCGGCGTTACCACGGCATAATCCATGTAGCCCAGGCGGGCCAAAGGCCGCATGGCGCCAGTATCGACGATGCCGTTGGAGATGTAATTGTCATCGATATAGATCCCAACGACCTGGCCAATGACCATGAAATGGCCCTGGTCGGAACCGGGCGTGACGTCGGGTAGTTCAACGGTTTTCCAATAGCGGCATTCGAAAGCCGCCGGGCTTTCCTTGACCCGGGGCGGCTTGACGAACTTTGATGCCGTGGCGGTCAGGTTGGAAATCGGGAACTCGTCCATCTCCCGTGGTACCGGGGCGGAGGAGATGTTCATGCCATCGCGGGTATCCCAGGTGGACATGGAGCAGGTGAATTCTCCCGTCTCCTGTACGTTACGCACGCTGTCCTTGATGTTTTTTGACGAGAACATCACGTAGTGCGGCCGGTCGCTGATCGCATTGAAAAAGCTATAAGGGGCAAGATTGTAGATACCATCCTTGCTGATGGAGCCGATCCAGCCGATAGGCCGGGGCGCGATCAATGCCTTGAACGGGTCGTGCGCCAGGCCGTGATTATTCTCGATGGCGTCGTAATGCATGAGCAATTTTCCCTAATGAAAACGGTTGAAAACGGCTGAAAACGACAAGGCCGCACCATGTCTGATGCGGCCAAGTCAATCTTGCCGATTATTCTGTTGTTAAACGTCGGAGAGGACGTGAATGACCCGGCTTTCGATCATCTCCTTGGTCTTGGCGCCATAAGCCTTCATATGCTCGGAAGCGGCATGAGCCTTCAGGTTATCGACGCTGCCCCATTGCTCGACAAAGACAAATGTATCCGGGCCGAACTGTGTCTGAAAACCACCCATGCCCTCGGCATCAACGGTGGGGGCGTATTCGATGCAGCCCTCTTCGGCCAGCACGGCGGGGATATTGGCGCGCGCGATTTCCAGAACCGCGTCACGCTGACCGGGCTTGGCGGTGATGATGGCAACAACTCTTATGGCGGACATGATGTTCACTCCTGATTGGGTTTTCTTCTTGGAATTTATAGAGGCTTAATCGCCTGGTGCAAAGACAGCCAATGCATTCCAATCCGGCGAGGTGCCCCCCGCTGGATCAAACGGCTGGATCGCCACATGATCGGCACCGGCATCGAAATGGGCCTGTAAACGGGCCCGAATGGTGGCTTCCGAACCCCAGGCGACCATGGCGTCAAGGAAGCGGTCGCTGCCTTGCCCTGATAGGTCTTCCTCGGTGAAGCCCAGCCTAAGCCAGCAGTTGCGGTAGTTTGGCAGCACCAGATACATGGCCAGCTGCTTTGCCGCGACCTCGCGCGCCACCGCGGCATCCTCCGTCAGACAGATTTTCTGCTCCACATAGATCGCCTTGCCCGGCCCGACGATCCCGCGCGCCCGCGCGGTATGTTCCGGCGTCACGTTATAGGGCAGGGCGCCGTCCGCATGCGCCGCCGACAGTGCCAGCATCTTCGGTCCCAGGGCGGCCAGGACGACCCGGCGTTCGGGTGCGGCGACCTGCACCGGCGTGGCGTACATGGCATCAAGATAGGCGCGCATGGTGGGCAGCGGCTTGCCATAGTCATGGCCCCGCGCGCCTTCGACCATGGGTATGTGCGAAACACCAAGGCCAAGGATAAAGCGCCCGTCATAAAGCGCGTTCAGGGTATTGTGCCCCTGCATGGCGGCAGCGGCATCGCGGGCGTAGATATTGGCGATACCGCTGGCAACGTTCAGTTTCGTGGTCCGGCCCAGATAATAGCCGCCCAGGGCCATGGCCTCGTAGGCCAGGGATTCAGGATACCAGAGAATATCATAGCCATGCCCCTCGACCTCAGCCGCCAAGCGGCCCACGTCCACCATGGGCATTCTGTTGGGGGCGAACCAAACGCCCCATTTGCCAATCGTCATCTTCAGGCTATCCTTTGCGTTTCTAGCTCCCGCCATGATGATCCCTGGACCATGCAGCCGCAAGCCAAAGGTATGACCAAATGAGCGACCCGCAAATTCTGTTCGACGTCAGCGACCATATCGCCACCATCACCTTGAACCGGCCGGAGGCGATGAACGCCTTGGCGGGCGATATGCGCGAGGTCATTTTGGGCCATTTGGAAACCTGCGCCGCCGTTCCCGACGTGCGCTGCATCGTCATCACCGGCGCGGGCAGAGCGTTTTGCGCCGGCGGCGATATCGCGGCAATGGCGGCGAAACAGGACATTGGCGATATATCCGAAATGGGCGGCACATTGGTCACCGTCGAGGCGGTCGTGACCCTGCTGCGCGGCATACCAAAACCGGTTATCGCGGCGGTCAACGGCGCCGCCGCCGGCGGCGGCATGAACATGGCCCTGGCCTGCGATATCCGCCTGGGCTGCGAGAAAACGCTGTTTTCGGAGAGCTTCGTGAAAATCGGCCTGATACCCGACTGGGCCGGCTTCGGCTCCTTGACCGAGCTGGTCGGCGCCGCCAAGGCCATGGAGTTGATGATGACCGGCGAGAGGATCAGGGCGGAGGAAGCCCATCGCCTGGGTCTGCTGAACCAGCTCTATCCCATGGACACATTCCGCGATGACGTCCAGGCCTTTGCCAAAACCCTGGCCAGCGGCCCGCCGCAAGCCCTGGCGGCGATCAAACGCGGTGTCTATGCCGCCGCCAATGCCTCCCTGGCCGAAGTGCTGGCCTTCGAACGCAAGAACCAGCTGGAACTGATCCTCTCGGATGATTCACGGGAAGGCATGCGCGCCTTCCTGGAAAAGCGCGCGCCCAAATTTGGCTCTAGTTAGCTAACCTGATCGATCTGCCGGCGCACCTCGGCCAGGGGGATGCTTTTCGGCTCTCCCTTGTTGGCGGCTAGTTGATTGGCAAGGCGTTGCAGGGTGATATTGGCCGGCGTCGGAACACCATGCAGCCGGCCCAACAGGGCGATTTCACCGTTCAGGTAATCCGCCTCGATATTGCCGGTGCCGCGCGCCAGGCTCTGCCACGAGGAACCACCGCCCCGCGCTTCGCCCGCCACTGGCGCTGATTTCATCAGCTCGCCCCGGCGCGCTTTTTCCTCCGCCTGAGGGGCGCAATCGATGCCAGCAGCCGTCATGCAGGCTTCCGCCTCGGCGCGCATCTGGGCCCGGATCGCATCGGCCTCGTCACCGGGCGGCGAGACAGCGGCCAGGGCGTTGCCCAGGTTCATGATCAGCTTGCCGTATTTGAAACGCATCACCGTGGGATTGGGCCGGGCGGAAAAATTGACACTGTTCAAGCTAGCGGTGACCTCAGCCACCAGATCATTACTGCCCGTGGGATAAATGCTGGCATCCAGCACGCCGGATTTACGGGCGGCATGGGCCAGCACCGTGCCCGGATCCAACAAAATGGCCGGCAGATAAACCATCATGGCATGAACATTTTGAAACCGGCGCAGGGCCATGCGTTCGTTGGCGACGCCGTTCTGGCAGCAAAACAGCGGGACCTCGTCGCCCGCCGCCAATCGCAGATCCTCCAATGCGGCTTCGGTATGCTGAGTCTTCATGGTCAGGATAACCACTTCATCGCCACGGAAATTGATCTCGCGGGGATGGCTGACCGCAGGGATCGGCACGTGCACGGACTGCTCCGGTGTCTTGTACAGCAGGCCCCGGTCCTGGATCGCGGCAAGATGATCGCCCCGGGCAATCAACGTCACGTCAACGTTACCTTGAAACAACTGCGCGCCGATGACACCGCCGACGCCGCCGGCACCATAAATTATAAATCGCATGACCTCTCCCCAACTAGGCTGCGATGTTACACTAAATTTAGATTCGCTTTGAAAGGAATAGAGATGTCGGACACACCCTATGAAATCTACGCCATTAAATACGGCGACCGCATGGGTGAGCGCGGCGCTATGTTCGTGCACGGCGATCCCCACGATGCACCCATCGCCATGGATTATTTTATCTGGGTGATCCGCAATGATCAGCGCACGATTGTTATCGATGTGGGCTACGACAAAGAGGAAGGCGAAGGCCGGGGCCGCAGCTTTCTACGCTCGCCGGTGGAAGGCCTGGCACTACTGGATATCGATGCCGACGCAATCGAGGATGTGATCATTACCCACATGCATTACGACCATGCGGGCAATCTGGAACTGTTCCCCAAGGCGCGCTTTCATATTCAGGACGAGGAGATGTCGTTCGTCACCGGGCGGGCCATGACCCATCCGGCACTGCGCCATTCGTTCAAGCTGGATGACGTGCTTGAAATGGTCCGCCTGACCTACGGCGACCGGGTTATTTTCCATGCTGGCGAAGATCAGGTCGCCCCCGGCGTCACCGTGCATCATCTACCGGGCCACACCCGAGGCCTGCAGGCTGTCCGCGTCTATACCGCAAGGGGCCCGGTGGTCCTGGCTTCGGACACGGCGCATTATTACGAGAGTTTCGAACAAGAAACGCCGTTTCAAACCCACGAAAACCTGTACGAAATGCTGGAAAGTCATCGCAAGCTGCGCGCTCTGGCATCTGACAATGCCCATATCGTCCCTGGCCATGACCCGGCGGTACTACAGCGCTATCCAGCACCCCGCCCCGACCTTGAAGGCATCGTGGCAAGGTTGGATGTAGCACCCAAAGTTTAGGGTAGAAACGCCATCAGGCCCTTGCGGATATCGAATTTGGGATCGTAGCCCAAAACCTCGCGGGCCCGGCTGATGTCCAGGGCGCCTTTATGCACACAGGCCACGTTGAAGTCCGCGTCACCATGGCGATAAGGCTCGTTACCAACGCTTAACTGGGCGCCGGGCACCAGCTCGGTCGCGATCTCGGCGATCTCGCGCAAACTGACGCCCGTGCCGGTGCCGACGTTATAGGCATCACAGGGATGCTCTTCCTTGTCGATGGCCAACAAGGCCAGATCCACCATGTCATCGACATAGGTATGGTCGCAAACGAAATCAGCGCCAAATGGTTGATGAAACGGGCGCCCGGCCATGGCCGCGTTGATGAATGAATTGGGCACCCGCTCGCGCGGTAGGTCAGGGCCATAGACCCAGATGGCGCGCAGATGGATAACCTCCAAGCCGTATTGCTCCTTATAGCCACGGCCCAGATGCTCCACCGACAGCTTCGACACGCCGTAGGGATGCAGCGGATTTTGCGGATGCTCCTCGTCGATCACCTCCGATTGGAAGGCGCCATATGTTTCTTCCGAACTCATATGCACCATGCGCCGGGTACCGAACAGACGCATGGCCTCGAGCAAATTAATGCTACCGCCAATGTTGACCTCGAACGTACGCATGGGGGCGCGGACAGAGGCGATCACGCCGACGATGGCGGCGGCATGAAAGACGCAATCGGGGGCGTCCTCCTTGAACAGCGCCATCACCGCCGGGCATTCGGTAATCTCGCCCAGCACCGGACGTACACTGTCATATTGCTCGGCGATTTTGCGCAGGGCGGGCGACAACCCCATGTCGAACGCCGTCACCCGGTCGCCCCGCGCGGCCAGGGCCGCGACCACCGCCGCACCCACGAAACCCGATGCGCCTGTTACCAAGATGTGCGCCATACCAAAACCCGCCCCTTTTTATTACCGTCATTGGATGTCATGATTTGGCGGAAACGTAGCATGGTTAGGAGAGCGAGTAATGGCGGACAAGAAGACAGTTTATGAATTGATCCCGCAATTGGGAAAACTGCGCGACGAAGTGCTGTTCGGCGATGTCTGGGAACAGCCCGAGCTGTCCAAGCGCGACCGCAGTCTGGCCACTTGCGCTGTACTGATCGCATTGTACCGCACGGACGAGCTGCGCGGCCACATGGCCCGCGCGATCGACAATGGCGTCACCAAGGAAGAAATATTCGGCTTGATCACTCATCTGGCATTCTATTCCGGGTGGCCCTGCGCGGTGAACGCGGGCCGGGTCGCGCTGGAAATTTTCGAAAACCAGAAGTGATCATAAAGTAAGGAGTACGAACAAATGACAAAGATCGGATTTATCGGCCTGGGCACCATGGGCGCCTCGTTCGCCAGCAACCTGATCAAGGCCGGCTTCGAGGTCACGGTAAATGACCTGCACCGCCAGGTCGCCGAGCCGCACTTGGCGGCGGGCGCCAAATGGGCCGATACGCCACGGGAACTGGCGGCGGTCTCTGACGTGATCCTGACCTCCCTGCCCGGCCCGAGGGAGATCGAGGCGGTGGCGTTGGATGAGACCGATGGTTTGATCGCCGGCATGCGTCCGGGCACGGTTTTCTTCGATCTTTCCACCAATTCCCCTACCTCGGTCCGGCACATTGGCGCGACCCTTGCCGCCAAGGGCCTGCACCACCTGGACGCACCCGTCAGCGGCGGCCCCAAGGGTGCCGCTTCCGGCAAGCTGGCGATCTGGGTCGGCGGCGACAAGGGGGTGTTCGAGGCCAACCGAGGCGTCCTGGATGCCCTGGGCGATCAGG
>Ga0257122_1000717_pt1 | contig 26845 bp, 22 predicted proteins | sample SI106_120metaG_FD_190146 | JGI IMG/M metagenome (GOLD analysis project Ga0257122, IMG submission 190146) | Marine microbial communities from Saanich Inlet, British Columbia, Canada - SI106_120 | ecosystem: Environmental > Aquatic > Marine > Inlet | place: Canada: British Columbia | collected... | reverse complement strand
GAAAAGGACCGAGGTTACGGGCTCGATTTCAGCCGTTGATTTCATCAAAGAGATGCATCGTGCTCTTCTGGGCAAGGCAGAAATCCCTCAGAGCAAGGAAGCTGTCGCCCAACTCTTGCTGATGGCAGAAGGTGAAACAGGCATAGAACGTCTCGTGGACTATTCGTACGGCCGTGGGCGTATCCACATAAACTTGCGTGACGTGGGCGCCCGCAAGATCCTGGCATTTTGCGACGACCTCGCGAAGAAGGTCACGGAGCTATTTAGCGGCACTGAGCTATCGGGGCGGGTTACCGGGACATCAATGGTTGCCTATCGAGGCATCAACCGGCTCGTGGAAAACCTATTGGTGAGCCTTTCTTTGGCCTTGGGCATTATCGCGATTGTCTTGGTGATCACCTTTCGGTCGTTGAAGGTCGGATTGATCAGTCTGATTCCCAACGCCATGCCACTTTCGGTAGGTATCGGATTCATGGGCGCCACGGGAATGTACCTTGACCCAACAACCGCCATGATCTTTACAATTGCTCTCGGTATCGCAGTGGACGATACCATCCATTTCGTCGCTAGATATCGTGAGGAATGCCATAAGGGCGAGACCGTCGAAAATGCGGTACAAAACACCACCCGCACCGCGGGGCGCGCCATGTTGATGACAACCCTCATACTCGTCCTAGGCTTTGTGTCTCTATTGGTCAGTCAGTTTCCCGCGACCCAACGCTTTGGCATCCTAGGCTGCGTCATCTTGAGCACCGCCCTATTCGCAGACCTCTTCATCACGCCATCATGCATGCTCTTCTTTCGGCCTTGGAGCAATGCAGGTCCCGGCAAGACGATTCAGTGGAACGATTCCAAGTCTGAACGTCTGAACGTCTGAACGTCCCACGTCACAACGTCACAACGTCGCAACGTCGCAACGTCTCACGTCACAACGTCGCAACGTCTCACGTCACAACGTCTCACGTCACAACGTCCCCGGTCCAAAACGTTACCTATGTCTGGGGTTGCACACCACGTCACAATGTCTATCCGTTCTACATAAGTCTTCAGGGAAAGAAACGGATTATCTCGGTCGCTTGACAGGTTTGATTGCACGACGATATGCGCTGCCGCCCGCTTCCAGCAGCAGTCTTCGCTCTAGGCCTAGAGCATGTCATGGTGCAATGAGGCTGCTTGAGCCAGCTCTAGTCGTTCTTGTCCAGGGCAACGAGTTTGACCTTGAGCACCTTGTTCTGCCCGCCCTTAACAGAGACTTTGAGGGTTTGTGGTGTGAATCCCGCGAGCACCCAGCGAAGCGTGTAGGAGCCTTCTCCGATCTTTAATTTCCCCGGCGATTTCCCTGCCAACGTATCGTTGACGAATACTTGGGCACCTTTCGGCACGCTGCGCAGCGTAATGCTGCCCGCTCGTTTGAGCGAAAATGCCAACGTCTTTTGCTCGCCTGGTTTCTTCAGTTCGACATTTTCGGTCAACACCATATGGCCCGCTTTCCGCAGTGTGAGCGTACGTTTTCCCAGGGCGACTTCGGCAACGACAATGGGTGTCTTCCCGACGTGTTTCCCATCTATTTGGATTGACGCACCCGGTGGTTTGGTGAGGATTCGAAGACGACCGGATAGACTCTTCAGTGCAACCTTTACCGCCTTGAATTCTCCACCTTTGATGGTCACCTGACGTGTGGCGGTCACGTGGCTCGCCAGCTCCCAACGGAGAGAATAGGTTCCAGCGGCAATCTGAAGTTCGCCGGGCGCCTTTCCTGCGAGTTGTCCATTGACATATACCGTCGCGCCAACGGGTTCGCTTCGTAGAGCAATGCTGCCGGCTCTCTTCAAGTCGACGACCAAGGTCTTTCGGCGTTGGTCGATATTAAGTGCAACTTGTCTTTTGACCGTCAGATGTCCCGCTTTTTCCAGAACCACCTCGTAATTTCCGGTCGCGATATTGGTGATTATTGCGGGCGTCTTTCCCTTGGCTTTTCCATTGAGTTTGATGAGCGCTTCCGGAGGTCGCGTAATGATCTCCAGTGCTCCCTTGACCTTCTTTAGTTCAAGATTGAGTTCGCTGTATTGTTCGGCTTTCACCTTGACCTTGCCGCTGTGGCGATAATCGCCCAAACGAAGTTCGATGAAGTGTTCGCCGACGGGGATTTTGGAGGCGGCCAGGGGGGTCTTCCCCTTCACCTTTTTGCCATCGATCCATACTTCGGCTGCCGAGGGTTTGCTTTTGATAAAAAGCCCGCCGCGTTTGACATTTGCGTTGGCCTGGCTCGCTCGAAACTGCGTGCTGGCCCGTGATTGCGATTTGATCTTATCGGTAACGGTTTCAATTGATTTTACCAAATTCGAAATCGTGCAGCCTCCACCATGAGAAGCGGAGGCATCTGTAGCCGATGAGCGCAAATCGAATAGGGTAGAGATCACCATGCATCGGCTGCCAAGGCGTAAGACTTCGAACGACAGACTCTTATTCGCGGCCAGCTCCCTACCGATCTCGATTTGACATTTTTCATCGTAGCAGGCGTCGTAGGATTTCTTTTTGAGCTTGGCCAGTTTGGCTTTGATCCGGCTCGCCGCAATAACCCGAAAGACTCCGCCATCGGCGATCTTAGAACGGAGGAAGTCGGTCAGTTGTGCTTGCTCTTGTGCGGACAGTTTCCCCGTCTTGTCCTGCAATGAAAATACGGCTACACGAGGGCGTTCGGCCCTTGCGGTTGCAGGTGTAGCTAGAGCGAAGGTTAAGAATGCGAGCGCAATATAGCTATTGGTGGTCATCATAGTTTCCACTGTTCATCCCACAGATTCCAAAGCGGTGGCCTTGAAGAGGCAGTAGATCTCGCCGTCCACGTCGAGTTGCAGGTCTTTGACCGCCCTCGGCGTTACTTCGGCAATCAACTCCGGTATGTCGTTGTTGTTGTTATTGTTGTCTGTCGGGGTAGAGTCGCCGTTCGTGATGCGAATGCGAAGCAGAACTCGGCCTTCGCTGTGGACGATGGAAGCGATTGTTCCCGGCAGGCAATTCTGGACCGATAGTCCCTCTGGCTGATTGCGCGCGATAATGATGTCTTTCGGGCGCAATGAGAAACTCTGACGGGTATCAGCCGCCGTGGCATTTGCAGGCAGCCTGATTTCGTTTCCCGCAAATCGCGCGCAGTTTCCTACCTTTTCGGCAGACTGCATCTGAAGGATATTGATCAGCCCTAAACGCTCGGCCAATCGAAAGATGCGTTCGTTCTTCAACAGGGAATAGTAGGAACCGCTATCGAGCACCTTTCCCTGTTCGATGACGATGAAGGATTTGGTTAGCTGGAGTAATTCTTCGAGAGAATGACTGACATAGAGCATGGGAATGGAAAGTTCGTTCCTGATGCGCTCGAGAAAAGAAATGATCTGATCTCGGAGGCCATGCTCCACGGCAGCGAGCGGTTCATCGAGAAGGAGGAGCCGCGGCTCTGAAAGAAGTGCCCGCCCTAGGGCGACGCGTTGGCGCTCACCTCCGGAAAGGGAATCTGGACGTCGTTTGAGCAATGCGCCGATTTCCAGCATCGACACGATTTTCTCGAGAGAAAAGTCTGCGGATTTCTGATTGGGCGCAGCGTAGTTGAGGTTTTCAGCAACATTCAGGTGCGGAAAGAGCCGGGCCTCTTGAAAGACATAGCCGATTCGTCGACGGAAGGCAGGGAGAGTGATGCCCTGCTCGTGGTGATAGAGGGTTTCACCCTGGACGACGATCTCCCCGGTGGCCGGCTGTAATAGCCCGGCGATCAAATTGAGTAGGGATGATTTCCCGGAACCCGACGGGCCGAAGAGGGCATTGACCTTGGCATCGCAAGAAAAGGATGCCTCCAACTTGAAATTGCTCTGCTTGGGTGCAGACCAGCTGATGTCGACTTTGAGCGCCATTATCCGAGCACCCGAAATCGTTTGAGCCGTCGACTATAGAGTTCGCTACCCGCTAGGGCGACAGCCGCTAGAATCACCGAGGCAATAACCAAACGCATGGCTGCGGCCTCGCCGTTGGGAATTTGCACGGCGGTAAAGATCGAAAGTGGAAGCGTGCGTGTTTCGCCTGAGATATTGCCCACAAAAACGATGGTGGCGCCGAATTCTCCCAGCGAACGGGCGAAGGAAAGGAGCGACCCGGCCGCCACGCCAGGTAGGCATAGCGGTAAAGTAATTCTGCGAAATGTTTGTAGCGGGCTTTGGCCAAGGGTGAGGGACGCTTCCTCTAATTTGGGATCGACGGCCTCGATGGAAAGACGTATTGCCCTGACCATGAGCGGAAAGCCCACGACCGCCGACGCCAAGGCCGCCCCCCGCCAGGAAAAACTGAGCTGAATACCCAAATCGGCGAGCATGGAGCCGATAAAGCCGTTCTTTCCCATGACCCGCAACAGTAGATAGCCCGTGACGACCGGGGGCAACACGAGCGGCAAATGTACCAATACTTCGACGATTAGTTTTCCTGGGAATGTCCGGCGGGCCAAAAGCCAGGCAAAAAAGATGGCCGCGGGAAGCGAGATCAGCACGCACCAGAGGCCAACTTTCAGCGAGAGAAAGATGGCCTCCCATTCGTTGGCGGCGAGAAAGTGGCTCATGGGCGCAGCCATACTAACAGATGGCGCGGGTGTGGAGGACTTTTGAATAGTCCGCCGTCATTCCGGCGTTCCTTCGCCACCAGATTCCGCAGCCCATATTGTCGGGTAATTCCAGACCGTTAGTAGCTAGTCGCGGATTCCCAGAACCGATTTGTAGAGTGTAAGCGTGTTGCGGGCCGTGGCCGACCAGGGAAATGTTGTAAGGAGTTGCTGGGCGCGGGTATTGAGTTGCTGCCGGAGTTCGCCATTCGTCGACAGTTGCCGCAATACGTCTTCTATTTCTTTTACCGAATAGGGGTCGAAGAAAAGTGCGGCATCCTGGCCAACTTCCGGATGCGAAGATGTATTTGATGCCGCAACGGGGGCCCCACAGGCCATGGCTTCGAGCAACGTCATACCGAATCCTTCGTATTCGCTCGGGGAGACCATCGCGGTGGCTTGGCGATACAGGGCCGGGAGTTCCGCGTCGTCGACGTCATTCAACCAGCGAAAGCGTTGGCCGAGACCTCGTGCATTCGCTTGGTCGTAGAGCCCTTGAAAGATATTTTCGTACATGGGTCTACCGACGAGGACCAAGCCTTCAGGAATGCTCGACGAGGCATTGGCCCATGCTTCAAAGAGGCGAGTTTGGTTCTTGCGATAGTTGTCGCTACCCACGCAGATAAAATAGCGATCCGGAAGGTCGTATTTTTCCCTCAGTATGTCCTTTTCATTTGCATCTTCTTGCTCAGGAAAACGGTGGGTATCGATTCCATGATGAACGACTGAAATTCGGCTTTCCGGCAGGCGAAACGATCGGATCAAATCTTGGCGAGTACTCTCCGAGATGGCCAAAATATGGTCTGCGCGCCAATGCCTGCTCAGGTGTTGCACAAAATCTTTCTTGCGGTTGAATCTTTGATAGAGCGACGTTTTTGGACTGGGAAGCACGACGGGAATAAGGTCGTGGCACGTGATGAGGAGTTTCGCTCCGGAACCGAGTGGCAAGCTGCCGGGATGTACGGAATGAAAGAGGTCGATTCCAGCGCGCCGCATTTTCCGCCCCAGGATAAATCGTCGTTGCATTCGATGACGATCGTTGCCGATGGGGGGATGCTCCAGAATCTCCCTTTTGAGTGCTTCTTCCGCGGTGATGGGGGCACTATCCGACCTTGGCGCAGCCAAAATCTCCAAATCGCCGCGCTCGGCTGCGGGCAGAGCCAGGAGATTCTCCAGCAGGTAGTAGCCATAGCGGCCAAAACCACCATGTCGGTCGCGCATTTCGTTGGGCGTGAGGTCGAGACAAACCTTGAGCATGCGTTGCAATGTAGACCCAGCCTACCAAAGGTACAACCCCCGTTGGCAGATCGGCCCGTGAGACGCCAACACGGCGTGGGGTTGGCGAAGTTATGGCGCATATCATAGACTTCCTCAATGCAGGTTCCGAAGAACGATGGCGAAACGAAAGGCCGGCTATTCAGTCGCGTGATCCTGGTCTTCTCCAGGCTCGCCTATGAACGTCCCTTGCTGATCGTTTTTCTGACAGCCTGTGTGGCGGCGTATGGGGTGTGGGGTGTGGGAGCGATGCAGATCGACCCCGATATGAAAGCGCTCTTGCCGCAAGACTATCCCACGATTACCCGCCTGCAAGCGCTCAAAGAGCGTATTGGAAACCAAAGCGATTTACTGGTGGTCATCAAATCGGAAGACCGTGCAGCGAATATCGCCTACGGCAAAAAGCTCGTCGAGAAATTGCGGACGATGGAGGAATTTCGATATCTGATATTCCGTCGCGATCTCTCCTTCTTCGTCGATCGTGCGCTGCTCTATTCGCCCGTCTATGAATTGTTGCGCCTACGGAAGAAAGTGATTCGCCGCATACGCAAAGAGACCGCCAAGAAGGTGGTCATCGACTTTGAAGATGATGACGATGAGGAGGAAGAGCCCACACCGGGTACGAAAACCAAGAAGAAGAAAGACACCTTCGACCTGAACGAAGATGATCTCATGGCGAGATATCTTGGGGGCGCGGTAAAGTCAGGAAAATACCTCGAGGCCGATAAAGGTCGAATCTTGGTCATCAAGGGCCGCCCCACGGAACCGACCACCGATGTCGATTTTTCCGCCCGACTTGTTACCAAAGTCAAAGCCGCGATTCACGAAACGAATCCGACCGCATTTCATCCCAAGATGCTGGTCTCCATGCAAGGAGGCTATAAAGATAGCGTTCGTTCAGGGCATGAAATCGCGCGTAAGATCATTCCCACGGTCGCATTCGCGGGACTCATTCTGCTGGCGATCGTTGGCGTCTATTTTCGGCAATTGCGGGCGTTGCCTATCGTGTTTTTGCCGGTGGTTGTTGCCACGGTAGCAACCGTTGCCACCGGGGCACTGATCTTTCCAACCTTCAACCTCGTCACCACGTTTATTTTCGCGATTCTCTTGGGGCTAGGTATCGATTTTTCGATCCATGCGTACGCGCGATACGATTTCGAAAGGCGGCGGGGCTGGTCGCTGAAGGATGCGCTGGATTTAGCACTCACCTCTACGGGGAGCGCGCTTTTCGCCGGGGCTGCAACTACGGCGGCTGTCTTCTTTTTGCTCATAGTCGGTCGTTTTAGAGGGTTTTCGCAGTTTGGTGCGGTTGCGGGCATTGGCGTGATCTTCGCGCTCTTGGCAACATTTACTCTCGTTCCCGCCTTGGTCGTACTCTTCGAACGTTTGCGGCCGTGTCGTTATCCTCCAAGCAAGGAACGCGCAGAAGAGACGACGGATCACGCGGAGGCATCTCGCAGCCAGCGCAAACCCCTGGGCACAAGACTCTTGGCCGGAACGATCATCTTAGGAAGCATCGGCTTTGCCGTCTTCTCTCTGCTCCATCTACAAGAAATCGGGTTCGAATATGATTTTACCCGACTGATCATGCCCAAATCGGTCTTCGATAAACCGATCGACAATTCACCCAAGATGGATTTTCGGGAAGCCGCGGGGCGCGCTACCACTAACGCACCAGCGGTCGCGCTCTGTAAAGACCAAGCAACATGCGTTCGCATTTCGCAGATGCTCAATGCCGTGATGCGCGCGGACAAGAGGGAAATCGCCTTATTACGTGGGCAAAAGCCTCAGTTGCCAGTATCTGAAGATGATGAGGACGAAGATGATGCGGATGAAGCAGAGGATGATCTCTTCGGCAAACTGCAGGCCTCATTTGGGCTGAGCCGGCTCATGCCAGCGGAACGCGCAACACTGAAGTCCCTCGGTGTCGACCGTGTTTTGAAAATGCGCCACTACCTGAAGGCCTATCTGGGTCTGCAAACTCTTTTGCCGAGCTATCAAGAGCAGAAGCTGGCGATCATCGCGGATATTCGTCGCCGAATTCAAAAGAAGCGGGCGTTCATGAAGGAACCCACGCGGGAAAAACTGAAGAAGTGGGAAAAGTACATTCAGGTCGACAAGGCAATCACCGTCGAGATGATTCCCAACTGGATATCTGCTCAGCTTAGGGAGCAAAATGGCGTTCTAGGGCGAAATGTCGTGCTTTACCTCGATGGGATTAAGGCCGACTACAGTATTTCAAATGCGCTCTATCAGGCGTTCTTTCATCTGCCCGATCCCAGTGGCCGCGTGAAGGTAGCAGCCAACTATTTTATTCTAGTCGAAGCCATCGACACGCTAAGGGCGGATGGCCCGCGGGTTCTCATCGCCACCGTGGGCGCGGTTTTCATCTGTCTGATGCTGCTCTTCCGATCTTTGAAGGCGACGCTTCTCGTCTTGATTCCCCTCGCCCTTTCCATCATTTGGCTCGGTGGCGTCTATTGGCTTGCAGGGTGGAAACTCAATATGTTCAGCGTGGTCGCCTTTCCTCTATTGGTTGGTATGGGAATCGACAATGCGATTCACGTCTACCATCGATTCAGCGAAAGTGGCCGTGTACGAACGGTGTTGCGCGAAGTGGGGGGGCCGGTTGTCACCGCCACAACCACCACGTTTGTAGGATTTTTCGGACTTCTCTTCACCGATTATTGGGGGATCCAAACGCTCGGCCTCACCGCGGGACTGGGCATGTGGCTGGTCTTCTTCGGCGCCGTCTTTACGCTACTTTCCGTGCTCCACCTATTCGGCGGAAAAGCCGCCACCAATACAAATTAGGTCAGGCGGTCGTCTTGGGGAAATAGGCCGTCGACCATGCTGGAAGATCGCGCGCAGCCCAAAGTGCAGTGGGCGTTGCAATCCTTGGTGCGGTAAAATTCTCGCTTAAGATCGACGCCATCGTACGCCATAAGCTGTTTGCCAAACGTCTCCGCCGTATGCGCACACCAGCGAACAGTGCCGAATTCGTCGATGTAGAGGTAGCGGCTGCCGGCACGACAGCGGAATGGTGCTTTGCCCTTGCTGATGAGCTTTTCCCGATAGTCGATGAAGTCTTTCCAATGCTTGCCGATGAGTTTTTGGGCCTTGCGATAATCTCGCAACTGCTCCGGCGGGGGCTGAAGTTGCCCATCGTCACCGTGAACCAAGAGAATGCGGGGACGAAAGCCATGTTCTTTGGCGAAGAGAATCACCTCTTCGACTTCTTCATAAGGTGCAGCAGTGCCGACCACGCCGCTAAGCGTGACTTTGAATTTTGCTTTGCGGGCGATCATCTTCAGCCGCGAACGAACGGGTTTCAGCGCTTTGACCGTATCCTCTCGGGGAACAACGGCGTCAATGCTGACCTGCATATCTGTGAGTCCCGCCTCATTGAATTGCTCGACGGTCTTTTCGGTAAGGAGATACGCGTTGGTTATCATGCCCACCATCTTGAATTGCTTTTTTTGCGCGGCATGCGAAATAACAGCGGAAAGGTCCGGATGAAGCAGGGGTTCGCCGCCCGTGAATTCGATACCGAAGGACCCCAATTCCGTGACCTTGTCGACCCTTTCGAGAAGCGTATCCAATGGGACGGGTTCGGACGTCTTGTCGTATTCACTGCAATATGCACATGATAGATTGCAGCGTCGGGTGACGACCACCTGACAGAGAAATGGAGCATAACGTAAGCGTGAATAGGTACGAAGGGGATGAATGCGCATGACGTTTCCCTTATGGCGCACCCCCCTGAAATTGTCCAGAACCCGTATCGGCGTCGCGTCCAGGTGAAAACCGAAGACTTTGCGCGTTGATGAGTGAACGAAATGTCTTCTCAATTTGACCAAGTGGTAATCATTCTCGCCGATGGCGTCCGGCCAGACCTGATGCAAAACCTCCTAGACCAAGGAAAATTGCCGGGTATTGCCGGCCTATTTCCTTCGGCCGGGGCGGGAAATATCGACTGTGCAACAACCGTATTTCCGTCCACCACCGGTCCCGCACATCTCCCCTTCGTTACGGGGCAGTATCCGGGGCGATGCAATATTCCGGGTATTCGCTGGTTTGATCCCGAAGCGTATGGGGGCGGGCCGCTTTCCGCCCACCGATTTCGTAGCTATATGGGCTTAGGCAACTTCTTCGCCGCCAGCGATTTGGCCAAGGATGTCCCTACGCTCTTCGAATTGGTCGCAGACCATACGTCTATCGCGGGAAACGTGCGGCGAGGCGTTCGCTTTTCTCGCGACCTAACCCGTTGGGCAAAGCTGAAGAATAACGTTCAGAGCTTTTTAGCGGAGGAGTGGAGTCGTTTCGACAGGGTCGTTGGGAAAAAGATGGTGGCGTCTTTTAATGCAGGACATGAGCTAACCTTCGCTGTCTTTTACGCGGCAGATTCCCTCTCTCATAAATTCGGACCGGAACATGCGCAAACACTCGGTGCCTACCAGGTGATGGACGAAGCCGTGGCAGAACTTCATCAGGAATTGAAACGGACCGGCCGCCTAGAGAGAACGCTGGTCGCCTTGGTTTCAGACCACGGTCAATCAGCGACAGCGGAACATCTAGATCTTCACCAACTGGTCGAAAAGGAAGTGGGGCGTTGCTTGGCCCATCCAACGATTTGGCGCGGGTATCTCAAGGCGAATGCTGCGGTGATGGTATCCGGTAATGCCATGGCCAATGTCTATCTGAAGGGGAGGCAGGGATGGTCGTCGCGGATTTTTCTCGATGAGGCCCAGGGAGAAGCGAACGGGTTGCTAAAAACGCTGTTGGGAGAGGAGGCCGTCGATTTGGTGTTGGGGCGCGCGCTCAACGGTGGGGCAATGATCTGCGGTAAGGGGGGAAGCGCGAGGGTCAGTCGTGAGGGAAATAAGATCCGCTACGAAATAGAGGGAACGGATCCGCTCGGCTGTGGCGACCGCTTGCAAGGCTGCCACGACGACCGAGAATTGCTGGCGCTAACCTGGGATAGCGACTATCCGGATGCGCCGATGCAAGCTCTACAGTTGATCGAATCCGCGCGCTGCGGGCACCTCGTTTTGAGCGCCACGCCGGGCTACGATCTGCGCGCGCGTTTCGAAAAGCCAGCCCATTTGGGCTCCCACGGTTCCCTCCACCGGCTCCATATGCGGGTGCCTCAAATGTTCAATCACCCGCTCAACGGCCGCACCAGCTCTACCCCCAACCGCACAGTGGACGTTTTCCCCACTATTTTGAAGGCCTTGGGCGTTCCTGCTCCCGGCCCCCTCGCCGGCGATTCCTTGATTTAGTGTGTACATTATTGTAGTAAGCATCCAGTGTGCGGAGGAGCGGATGAGACGATACCTACCAATACTTTGGGTGCTGATATGGGTGATGGGCGCCTGCGCGCAAAGTTCGACTTCTGGCAATGGCGGAAATGGTCAGACAACCACGGCGGATAAACTATCCCGTGACGATCTACGGCAGCGAATGCGCCGTTACCAACATGTGAAATTCCACCAGCGCCAATTTTACGTGGGCATCGCCGAGGGAAGTAATTTGGCTCAGGCGACACGTCAGGCCAAGAATCGTATTCGCGGTCAACTGAAATGGCTACCGCGGGGCGCCGACCATCTTTTGCGCGGGCTCTATCGCGTAGCGCGCAGTGGTACCGACAATAACGGTCGCGTACACGTTTTGGCGGTTCTCGATCGAGAGATGACGGGAGCTCATTTGGGAAAATTGGCCAAACAGGCCGATGGCGCGGCCGACGCTCAAATCGACCGCTGCGTTCGTCTCTACAAGGCCAGTGAACTTGCGGGGGCCAAGAGCTGTGCAAGAAAAACGGGACCGATGATTCGTCGCGCCCGCGACCTATATACCGCAGCGCGAGCGGCTGTTGGAGATCCCGCAACCACGATTCGTATTCCCGCAGCCGATAGGCTCGCAAAGCTTCGGTCTGACCTAAGCGACAGTCAAGCACGCCGGCGCTGGGTCATGATTCAAGTGATCGACAAACTCGGCGGGAACCGCCCGCAACATAACATCACGCCCTATACTGCGGCGGCTACGGGAGCCGGCTGGAAAGTGGTGGGGGCGATGGCAAGCATAGGCGAGATCAAAAGGGCGTTGGCTAGCTCCGCCGAGGATCTCATTCAAACCGCTCGATTGAAACGCGCCGGCCTACTCTTGGTGGGTAAAGTAAAGGCATCCTTTTCGGGCGAAGAAGACGGGTTCTTCTACGCTCAGGCAAGTGGTCGCCTTCGCCTCTACAACGTTGTGAGCGGCAGAATACTATCCGAGCTGACCGTTCCTGGGCTCAAGGCGGGGCATATCTCGCGGGGCAAGGCCGTGAACAAAGCGGCGAATCAAGTGCGACAAAGATTGAAGCGAAAGCTGGTCACCGCGCTACAAGGTAGCTCATTCTGATGTCGCCTAGCCAAGCGAGTTCTTTCGACCGATGAGCCATACTGCCATTGCCAACGAGCTGAAAGCCCTATTGCAGGACAAGCTGGGTCCAGTGGAAGACGTAATTCTGCAGGGAACGGTAGAAGAGCGCCCCTACGCCATTATTCTACTGGGGGCTCCAGGGCAGGATAGGGCCGCCACCGCTCGCATAACACTTTCGTGGGCTGCAGGTTCAAAGCGAAATCTCATTCCGTTGATCTATCAGCTCGACGAATGGAAGGCGTTGGACCAGCGGGCAAACGGTCGGGAGTGGGTCGGGGAGCTATCTGCGACGCCTCCGGGGCTCGAGGAGCACTACCGTTCGCATAAGGCGTATCCGGCTCCCATGCGTCGGTTCCTCCTGCGCGAGATTTCACATTATCGCGCTTTCGTGCAGCAGATTCAGCGTTCCTCCGAGTTGCCTGTTCACTTGGCACTTTCGCTGAGCATGCCGCTGGCTCGGGAAGCTTTTTCCCTGCTCTTTTCTCTCAATGGTCGAGACTTCAGCGGTGATGGCGCCGATTTTGATTTCTTCGTCGAGAACCATGTTTCTCGCGGGCATTTCGATTCCAGTCATTTTCAATTGCTCGCCCGTCTAGAGGGTATGGCCACACAGGCGAAGCTTCATTCGCGATACCTCGGTGAGCGCGAAGCTGAAGAGTCGTTGGGATGGGCGAATCTCGTCGGAGAGCTAAGGTCATTCTTGCAGCGCTTCGATACCTATGTGCGGGTGGCCTATACAAGCGAAAGGGAATTGAAGAGGAATAGGCGTTTGAATGCTGCGGGTATCCTGCTGGGCATTTCTGCGTTGGTCGCTGCCGTTTCGGGGTATTTCATCGTGACGTCTCCGGCAGATCCCGTTTCCAACGGCGCAGCTCTGAAAAAGAGGGCCGGAGGAATCAGTGGCGAATACTATAAAGGCCGGAAGTTTGAAAAGAAGATAGCGACGCGGGTCGACCGCAATATCAATATCGCCACCCACGGAAAAATTCACCCGAAACTGCCCAAGGATAACGCCAGCGTTCGTTGGAAGGGTTTTCTCTACTTTCCCCGCGCTGGTGCCGAATCTTTATGTATATCGTCCGATGATGGTGCACGTTTGATTTTCAACGAAAAGAAGATCGCCGGAGAATGGACAGTACACGGTGAGCGAAAATCCTGCTCGACCGTATACGTCAAAGAGGGTTGGTATCCGCTGCAGGTCGACTATTTTGAAAAGGGCGGGCGAGCGCTCGTTAGGCTGAAGCGTGGCAAAGACGAGGATTCCGCACGGTCAATTCCATCATCCCATTTTTGCTGCAAAGACGAAAAACTCAAACATCCCCCAAAGAAGAATGCGCCAAAGAAAGCGCCGAGGGCCGGGTCTCGGAAAGGACCTAAAGTAGTGCCCAAAGCGGCCATCAATCCCGGGAAGGCATCGCGTCGCCGAATGCCGGAACTGGTTCGTGCACCGGCCCGTAAGAAGGCAGATCCTCCCAAACCCGCTGCAGCGTCCAAAACACCCGCCAAGAAGAAGGCCCCCAAAGGCCCTTCAAAACGCTAGGAGTCATGCCTTATGGCCACCGTCGCATTGGGTCTGGTTAGCGCCGGCCTGCTGGTTGTTGTTGTTACGTGGGGTGCCTATCTGGCGTCCATACCTAAGGGGAACGTTGCGGCCAGGCCGGTAGGGTCGATCATCCTTCAGCTTTTGGGTGTGGGGCTTGCCATCGTAGGCGTAACCTGGCCCCTCTGCGAGGGGGGAGCACCCGGCGTTGGATTGATCATCCCCGCTTCGCTGGCCACAATGATGGGGGGACTCTTCCTCTTTCTTCTAACCCAACGCAAGACGCCCATAGGTAATATCAAGGTGAGTGTTGGGGACAAACTCCTCGCGTTTGCGTCACAGGACTCGGATGGCAATAGTTTTCACAGCGATTCCCTGGCCGGCAAACGCGTCTTCCTAAAGTTCTTTCGGGGAGGCTGGTGACCTTATTGCAGCGGCGAGTTGCGCCGCTTCGAAGCGATGAGTCAGGACCTAAAAAAGTACGACGTTGAAATAATGGCCTTGAGCAAGGATACCGTCAAAGACGCGGCCCACAACAAAGCGCGTGATGGCCTGAACTTCACCCTGCTCTCCGATCCCCAGTTAGAGGTGATCAAGCAATACGGCCTTGAGCACCACAAAGCCATCGAATTTTCCTCGGGAAGCTTCACGCTATTCGGCATCCCGCTAGCCCTCGTCCCCTCCGTCAAGAAAATGGCCATCCCCACGTCAATCATCATCGACGAAAAAGGCATCATCCGCTGGATCGACCAAGCAGATGACTATCGCCTAAGAAGCAATGAAGACCGCATCCGCGCTGCACTCCACGAGACCTTCGGGTAGGGCTACTATGGGACGGTGAAACCTTTAGGGCATTTTCTGCTCGGCGGCCTCGAACGCCACCTCATTGACGATGCTGGCGCGTTGATAGCGAATGCGCCCAGCTTTGGTTCCCAGAGGTACAAGGGCGTCAAACGTATGGCTGGCCCTCGGATGATCCAGACGTGCACCATTGCCGTCACCGAAGGAAACGACGAAGCGCCTGCGAATCTCGCGGCTGCGTTCCCGGCGCGCTATCTTCTTTTCTTTTCCCGAAAGTTCCTTCCACTGCCTTGCGCCGGTCCGGGGAACGTCGAGAGTCTTGTGTTGCAGTTGGGCATTTACGCTAATGGCCGTGCCCGGATCAACGTTTTCTATGTGAAGTGCGTAGGGGTCACTAATGGTGCGAACGGGGATTGACCGTTCAACGAATCCAACTCCCCACGTCTTCACGTCGGCCTTAAAACGTGGCAGTCGCGTTCGATGCACGCTTTTCGCCGCCCCCAGTTTGTGCACGGTAAAAGGTGCCTTGGACGGTCGCGCCGATTGCTGCTGCTGGTGGCTTTCCGCAGCAAAGCTTGATGTTGCGATGCTGACAATCGAAAACACGACCACCGTTATCAAGCCGACCTTGCCTTTGCGTTTCATGGAAACCTCCTTCATTGATATCGTCCGTTCTGGCAGCACCAAGGAGCAAAACGCGTGCCATCGTCCCCTCAGAATCGGCCGAGAAGAATCCAATAAATTACTGAGCGGTTGCGTAAAATGTGGCATGTCTCAAAAAAAAGCATGCGACATGCCTCAGTGGTGGACACAGTAAATGAATGGCTCCTAGAATCGGATAGATGTATCAGGTCTTAGAAGGAGACCTTCGGGTAGGGTTGGCCTCTAATCAGCAGTGGATGAATATTCATTTCAAAAGCGACGAATACGTACGCTGGCTGGGGCAAGCCATCACCTACTTCATCAGCCAGCTTCCCCTTTTGCGACAGTTTAAAGCGCTCCACCGTCTAGGCGCCAACCACGGTTGCCCCCGTAACGGAAATTGCCAACCTTTGCCCGAAGCACCACTCGTGTACCCCTGAAAACAACCGTGAAACCGCAATCTTTGCCGTATCCGTATTGGTCCACTTATTGCTAATTCCGGGGGGAGGAGCTGACGTGTTGAAATACGCCCTAGTCACAATACTATTCCTTTTGGTCGTCGCGCCACGGACCGTCATTGCGACGCCAGAAAAAGGGCCCACTCGTGAGCGAAGGACCTTGCGCGCCAACAACTTCAAACACGAACGCGACGCTGGGGACTATTTTTCCAAGTTTGGGCCTACATTTGTCAATCGAGTTCTTCGTGCCGGTCCGAATCATCATCTTCTCGATTGGGGGGCCGGCAATATGGTTTTCGCCCGGCAGATCGCCGGACTTGAGCCGATTCCAAGCTATGACCATCTCGTTGGTGTCGAACAAATGCGCCGGTTTTCGAGCGCAGCAGGACCCAACGTCACTGGCGTCAGCTACCTCGTAAGTGGCCCCAAGGCCATCCTGCCCGCCTCGAAGTTCAACCCGCTCACCGGCGCGCTTTTTCGTGACCTGCCGGCTGAGTCGATAACTGGCCGGTTTGGCTCCGTGCATACGGCGGTGGATTTTTGGGGGGTACTTGGCTACACCTCTGACCCGAGTGCCGCCCTCAGCGCGCTGCACAGAGTCGTCGATGCAAGCGCTCAGGTATTCGTACTTAGCGGCCCCCGAAACTTTGTTAGGACGTCTGCAATGTCGGGCCGGCGGAAGGTTTTTTCCAGCTTGCATGCGAGCACGGTCGAATTAACCGATGGACAGACGCTGACCTTACCCGATTGGATTAGTACGCGCCTCGAAAGTTGGACAGCAACGGTGGATCAAACGGCACCAAGACGCGACGTGCTCCTATTGCGACCTGCCTCGGCCAAAGCGACCCGTCGGCTTGAACTATTGGGCGAGCCCAGCGACCACAAACCTCCTCATCGCCGCTTTCGAGAAGTGCCAGCGGACCTCTAGACGACGACCGGCCCGGCCAGTACGACGCAAGACCTATCGGGGGGGGGGATTAAAGATCTACGGCGTCTGATGATCGCCCCCAAGAGGAGGACACCCCACAGTAGGGTGCTTGTGTCGGGAACGCCATCTGGGCTGAGCGTGCACCCTTCGCAGCCGCCTTCCCCTTCACCACCCGTTCCGCCCGTTCCGCCTGTTCCGCCCGTTCCGCCCGTGGCGTCGTCGGTGCTGCCATCATCCGTGGGGGCTTCACCGTCGGTGGTAGGTTCGGCGTCTATGGCTAACAGGCTGTCTACCGTCGAGTCCGTGGCCGGCAGCGTCGACCGTGCCATCGGGGACAACGATTGTTGCGTCAACGGAGCTGTCCGGCGTGCCCGCTACCCCACCCGGGTTGATGAGATGATGCTGTAACGGGTCTCATCGTTGGCCAATGACAATGGCAAATTCTCAGGAAAACGAGTCCGGACCTGTTTTCCGGCCGTTTCAGGTGTGCTCACAATGGATGAAGAGTCCGCGAGCATCTTGACGGCGTAGCTGTGCCTTGGCAGAAGGTGGTCGCTGCGTTTCGCTCTGGATGGACAACAGGCGACAGACGTCCTAAGTCCAGATCTTGATTGTCGCTATCCGAGCAAGCGCATAGGTTCCCCTGGGAAACTCGACGGTTATTCTCAAACACATGCTCCCCGCATGATGAACCTTGCGCTATAATAGGCGGCCCATGGCGAAATCAGTGAACAAGACGGGGGATGTCGAGACGCCTTACCTGATCAGGCAGGATTTCACTGAGGACGGCCGCCTAGACAACGACTGTGGCCCCACTTGCACCATCTTCCTCCGCTATGGAGGTCAGATGGCTGCCTATCAGCCACCGCAAGAAGGCCAAGAAGCCGTCACCCATGAGGGCGTGCGCGAGATGTGCTGCATGATACGCCAACAAGTTCTTCATCAGAGCAAGGAGGAAGCGGCGGTCTCAGACCGAACGCTAACAACGGGCCATGATCAACTGAGCCGCGCGATCAGCGAATTTGCACCGGTTCACGCTGGATTGATCTATCAGGGGAAGAAGGCCACAAAGTGGATCTCCAATACGGTCGAAAACGGCAGCAGAGAGAAGAGCGAAGCTGAAATTCTGGCGGAGATAGTCGGGTGGTTCAACACCTTGCAGGAGCACGATCCTCGGGGCATCATTATTCCCATTCTCTATAACCGAAATATGACCGCGCGAGAGGCCAGGGAAGCGGGCGTGAAGTGGAAGGAATTGGAGGAGGCGAAGGCGATGGAGGAGGGGAGAGAGCCGAAGAAGTGGGTGGCGGCTGTTCCTCATGTTGTTGTTTATCTCGCCCCCGAGGGCAACACAGCAGCAATTTTCGATCCAGCCGGAAATCCAAACCATGACTTCCAATTGGATTGGAACCTAATGGAGTTTGCATATGCCCACTACTGGTACTGTACTGCGGTGCAGAAACAAGAAGAAGCAACGCCCTGGAGGGTCGCCCCCCCCGCCGGCAAGACCATCGACCAAGGGTTCACGTCCTATGTGATTCACGGAGCAAAAGTCCCAGGCAGCCCAGACGAAACCCAGGAAACCAGAACAAAGGGGAGCCCATATATCTTGGCAGGGGATACGCTCGGCGAAATTGATATGAAGAGTATGTGGTCGACAGCTTTCGGAGAAGATTTGATAGCACAAGAGAATGCCACTTATTATTTTAGCTACAAGACGGCTGACGTGGCGGCTGAAGCCCTTAGCGAGACGACTAGCGTGGCGGTGATCGAATGTCCGGAGGGACTCTTTGCCGTAGTACCGGTCAATGACCTGGGTTCGGATCTCACAACGGGAGATTCCGAGGTTGATCTAAGTGATACGGGTAGCAGCGAGGATTCCTTTTTCCAGAACAATTGGACAACAGGGATGGCTAGCCTATGGCTTCACCTAGCCTACGAAGAAGACGGCGAACGGCAAATACATAGAACAAAAGCCGCGTTGATAATGGGTAATAGCCACCGAGAAAACTACTAAGAGTCAGTTCTACCTCCGGCCTTGGAGTATGTATGGTCCGAAACAGTAGGGCTTAGGGAGTCGGGCTAGTGCAAATGCCACTCGTGCATTGTTGGCCCGCGGCGCATTCAGCATTGCAGCTGCCGCAATTTCCACTATCCATAGCGAGATAAGTGCATTTCTTGCCGCAACGGGTTTGGTTGGCGGCGCAAGGCGGAAGTGGCGTGCATTTTCCGGATGAGCACATTTCAAGGGTTTGGCATTTCGTTCCACATCCGCCACAGTTATCTGCGTCAAAGTTTATGTTTCGGCAGAAACCTCCGCAGTACGTGAGTCCCTGCGTGCATCCCCATGCGTCGGAGCAGCTTCCACTTTGGCACTGATATCCACTCGGGCACTGGGCACCGCATTGTCCACAATTTTCGCTATCCGTATTGAGGTCTGCACATTTGCCGTTACACACGGCTTCAAGGGGGGTGCAGGTTGGGTCAGGGGGGGCTGGACAATTGAAAAAGGCGTATTTGTTGAGTCCGTCGATGACCGTCTTGGTTGAAGTCCCACAACTGCTCGTCCATTTTATTACATCTCCGTCTTGGCCACTCACGTCGACGACACAGGCATCGGTTCCGGTGCATCCGTATTTCCCGTTCGCAGTGGTACACGTTTCGTCACTGAGGCTGTGTCCAAATACGCATTTGACTGATTCGGTCGTCGTTGGTGGTGGAGGCGTTGGGCCGCAATTAAAGGAGGCGATTCGCGTCTTAGCCGCCATGTACGTTGTTGCATAACCGCCGCACGTGCTCTTCCAGACGTGCTTTTCGTTTTCCTTGGCAGTCACCGATACGTTGCACGTATTTATTCCCGTGCATTGCCATTTCTTCCCTGCGACACGGCAGGTCTGACTTTTGTTGCTACCGTTGAAACGGCATTGGATAGAGCGGGTAATGGTAGCGTTTGGGCTCATCGCTTGCGGCGCGTTGGCATGCGGGGTCGTCGCGGGGTCTAGGTCGCCGCAGGCCGTGCCTACCCAAAGTGCGGAAAGAAATAGGAATAGGATTGGTGTTTTGTCGCGCATGGAAATCTCCTCATGTTTTATCCCAGAGAGAGCAAGTCGCGTACCAATCTGTCCGAAGGAGTCTGAGCGGCGAATTTCCGGATGCGGGGGAGATGTCGGAAGCTAATTTCCGGACACCGCACCCGTTGTGTCATCATGTCGAGAGTGGCGCGTCAGATATCTGATAACCACGTTATTTCTGATAGAAGCGGGCTGAATAGGCGGCGATCAATGGCTGGTTTTATAATAACCGGCAAGGTTGATCATGTGGCGTGCTTTTCTCAGGGCAGGGGACGGTGGGCCTAGCTTAACGCCTGGGACGGTGGTTATTCGCCGCCTCGATTCTTACGTTTTCTAAGTAGATAGAAGCCGGCTACGGCGAAGACGGGGAGGAGGACTAGGGGGACCCAGTATCTTTTTCGGCTGAATATCTTTTCTTTGGCGCGTTTTGCTTTGCCTAAGATCTTCTTTGTGCCGCTTTCCTCTTTTCGTCCTAGCTTTTCGAGCTTCGGCGGAACAGGCAGCGCGGCCGCCTTTTTTCCCGCGAGGAGGTTGAAGATCAGGCGGCGGGCCTCGAGCCATTTTTCGCCGTCTTCCGGCCACGATACGCTTTCGCCGGCTTTTGTTTCGTCGGCCAAAGCGCGGGGAACCATCTTCTGGATGAGCTTCTTAATGAACGCACCGTGGCCCGCGGCTTCCGCCAACCGCAAATATTCCACGTCTTGAACACCCCTGCGCCAGTTCTTGAGCCGAATGCTGGGTAAAGGGTTGTCGGAATTTCGGTCTTCTTTAGGAAAGACTTTGTCCCGCCCTGGGTAAAGCAGCAGGCCGTCTCCGTTCATCTTATCGCCATGGCGGTTGCTGAAGTTTATGGGGTCGCGAAAGACGTTGATGTGTTTACGGCCGCCTTGAAAATCGTTGTAGTAGGTCGATTCCCAATAGAACCAGCGGTCAATCTTATATTTGTATTGGATCCAAGGATTAACCCGGGTTGAGATGGCGACATCATCGGTAGCGAAGCTACCGCTAAAAGGCCGCACGCCATTGTAGATCCAATATTCCTTGCCGGCCTTTTTGGCTGCAGCACGCTTCTTCAAAGAAAATTCTTCCGCTATGACGCTGAAGATATCTACTTTGACACGGGCATCGTATTGACTCGTTACAAAGGATGGGACGGGGGCTGCCTGGGCCGCGCGTTTGTTGACCTCCGCCAGCTGGGAGAGAGACGGTTCATCTACCGTATAGAGAAAGTATTTTGCCTTCGGGGCCTGTTTCTTGAACCATTGTGTCCACATCTTTGCTTGTGATGGGCTGACTTTGCCGCCCATGGTGTGAATGGAATAGAAATCTTGGGGGACATTCAGGCCCGGACCATCGTAGCCGGCTGCTTTGGAATAGGCCGTACCCTGAAGCCGGTCCTTCAGTGCGGCATGGGGCGCGTTGACATCTCCAAGGAAGAGCGAGATTCGGTGGCGCCATACCTGTTTGAAATGTCGATGACGGAGTTTCTCGGCCTGCGATTTCGTTGCCTCCCAGGGCTTGGAAAAATAGCGGGCTGCCATCTGGTCGCGATCGTTATCGCCGCCAGAAAACCACAGCATGGTCTTTGTATGGGGCTTATCGGGCAGCGTTTTGTCGAGTACTTCAAGCTCAACTGGAAGCGTACAGTTTGCCGATTTGCAGGGCGACCCATCTACTTCAATGACGATCTTACCGCGGTGAATTCCGGGCGCGGTATCCTTCGGCACGTAGATATCGATCCAAATAGCTTGGTTGCGGCGCGGCAAGACTTCGAAGAACTCCTTTTCCGCTAGCGGAACGAGTGCATCGGGAAGGAGGCCCGTGAAGCCAGCCGGCTGTGCGTCGGAGTTCTTTTTCCAGGATAAATCATGAGAGCGCTCGGTTATGTTGAAATAATGTTCTTTGAACAATTCGATGCGGCGGTCGATGAAATATCGGTTCGGGTCTGCGCTCAATTTTCCATTGCGAATGGAGCCGACTTCATCCAATTTTACGCGGATGTTGTTGGTTCGCTTGGCGCCGCCCTCCAGAATCAGTTGAAAGGCGATAATTTCATTCTTCGCGGCGAACAACCGGATCTTTTTGCCGTCGTAGATGCCGTTCTTTGCCTTGAGCCGATGATTGAGGTCGAGGGCCTTGATTTTCGTTCCATCGTCCAGGGCCCAGATATTCCCTATTCCGGCGTGGGCGTGTCCGCCAACCAAGAGTGTCGGGATCGCGACGAAAAGGAAAATCTTAAATGGCGAAGGTTTGGTGAATTGTCTCAAAGGATCTTCTCCATGCCGTTTGGAAAATCCCTATGCCCCAGTACGCATTGGGTGCATTTGGATGAAGAAGGAAGGCGGTCGCGTCAGATGGGGCAGCCTTCCATACAGTCGACGAGTTTTCGCAATTGGTCTTCTGCGAGTTCGTAGTAGGCGAAGCCATTCTTGCGTGTGGAACTGACGAGTTTTCGCATGCGAAGAATGCGCAGCTGTTGAGATACAATCGCCTGCCCTACATCGAGCCTTTCGGCCAAAGCGTTCACGTATTGCGGGCCTTCGCATAAAATGGCCACGATTCGGATCCGCAGCGGGTGCGCCACGGCTTTAAGCAGCTCGGCGATATGCGTAGCGCGGTCAGGGTTGTCCCGGATCTGATGAGGTTGTTCAGCCAATTCGTACGTCTCCTACCGGCCATCATATCAGAAGGTGGCGCGTTCTGAAGGCATTTAATAGAATACCGTTGGCCCTTGACCAATTGGATTCATGCCCCATATTCCGTATGTTAGGATGCGCAGACCATGAGTACCAAACCCCGTAAGGAAGAAGACTTCGCTCTGAAGGAGCGGCCAAAGACGAAGCGACCGCGCAAATATATGGTGTTATTGCATAATGACGATTACACCACGATGGAATTCGTGGTTTGGGTCCTAGTCGATCTCTTCAATAAGAGTCAGACCGAAGCCATGCATCTGATGCTGCAGGTGCATAGCAAAGGCGTCGGTGTCGCAGGTGTATTTACGAGGGATGTTGCCGAGAGCAAAGCAAACGAAGTTTCGGAAGCTGCTCGCGAGCACGGTCATCCTCTGATGTGCACGGTAGAGCCGGAGCCCGATTCATCCTCCTCAGACAGCGAGTGAAGTAAGGGAATATGAAGCTTAGCGCAGATTTACAGATCTCGGTCAGCGTGGCCGTCAACGAGGCCGCAAACCGTGGGCATGAATTCGTAGGGCTCGAGCATCTCCTCTTCGCCCTCTTGCACGATAAAGATACAGCCGACCTCATTCGCCATTGTGGCGGGAGCGTCAAGGAGCTGAAGAAGAACCTCGACAAATACCTCGCCGATGAGGTCGAGGCGTTGCCCGAGGATAGGCGGGGAAATCCCACGCCCACCATGGGGTTTCAGCGCGTCTTATCCAGAGCGGCCGCCCACGTGGAAGGGGCAGGCCGCGATGAAGTGAAGGGCCCGCACGTCTTGGTGGCTTTCTACTCCGAAGCCGACTCTTGGGCCGTGCATTTCCTCGAAGAGCAGGGCATCACACGCTTGGATCTGGTCAGCTATATTTCCCACGGTGTCTCGAAGGCGGATGGCAACGACAGTACCAGTTTGGTTCCGGTGGGCGATAAAGAGGATGAGGAGGAAGCGCAGGCCAGCAGCCAACCGTTAGAAGCGTTTACGGTCAATCTCGCGGAGCGCGCCGCTGAGGGGGCCATCGATCCCCTGATCGGTCGGCAGGCCGAGATCACCCGCGCGCTGCATATCCTCTCTCGACGTCGCAAGAATAATCCTATCTTCGTCGGCGACTCCGGCGTCGGAAAAACGGCGATCGTGGAAGGGCTCGCACTGAAGATTCATGAGGGTGACGTACCCGAACTTCTGCTGAACGCGGTGATCTACAGCCTTGATATGGGCGCTTTGCTAGCGGGTACGCGATACCGAGGGGATTTTGAAAACCGAATCAAGGCCGTCCTAAAGGCATTGGAAAAAGAAGACAACGCAATTCTCTTCATCGACGAATTGCATACCGTCATTGGCGCCGGCGCTGTCAGCGGTGGCAGCATGGACGCTTCAAATATGCTCAAGCCCGCGCTTGCCGGGGGTAAGCTCCGCTGCATCGGGTCGACAACCTATCAAGAATACCGAAATCATCTCGAACGCGATCGCGCTTTCATGCGGCGTTTTCAGCGAATCGAAGTGGGTGAACCATCCGTCGCCGAAACGGTGAAGATACTCGATGGATTGCGGTCGAAATACGAAGAACACCATCAGGTTACCTATACCAAAATCGCGCTGAAGACAGCCGTTGAGCTTTCCGCTAAGTATCTGCATGATCGTCGTCTGCCCGACAAAGCCATCGATGTCATCGACGAAGCCGGTGCCGCTGCGCGTCTTCAGGGGCGCACGGGAGGTCGCATCGGTCCGCGCGAGGTGGAACAGATTATCGCTACGATGGCGCAAGTGCCGCCAAAACGCGTATCCCGCAACGACCGCGACCGTCTACAGACTTTGGAAGATGATTTGAAGCAGGTTGTATTTGGTCAGGGGCATGCGATCGAAGCGCTGTGTGGGGCGATCAAAATGGCCCGAGCTGGGCTTGGCGATCCCGAAAAACCCACGGGTTCCTTTCTGCTCACCGGTCCCACCGGCGTTGGAAAGACCGAAGTTGCCAAACAACTCGCAAAGACGCTTGGCTTGGAGTTCATTCGCTTCGACATGAGCGAATATATGGAACGCCACACGGTTTCGCGGTTGATCGGTGCCCCTCCCGGTTATGTGGGCTTTGACCAAGGCGGCCTGCTCACCGAAGCGGTTAGTAAGACGCCACATGCTGTTCTCTTATTGGACGAGATAGAAAAGGCCCATGGCGACGTCTTCAACCTGCTTTTGCAGGTCATGGATCACGGTACGCTTACCGACAATAACGGCAAAAAGGCTGATTTTCGCCATGTCATTTTATTGATGACCAGCAACGTCGGTGCGCGGGAAATGGAACGAACACCCGTAGGCTTTGGCGATCGCAATATGCTCGGCGGAGATGATGCGGAGTACAAGCGGATGTTCAGTCCCGAATTTCGCAATCGACTCGATTCACGTATTCGATTCGCCTCTCTCGATCCCGAGGTGATGGAACTGATCGTCGACAAATTCGTCAAGGAACTCTCTGAACAGCTTTCAGATCGCAAAGTCGTTATTGAGTTGAGCGACCAAGCGCGGGCGTATCTAGCAAAAGAGGGCTACGATCCCAAATTTGGCGCACGCCCGTTGGCGCGGGTTATTCAGCAGCAGATCAAGCGGTCGCTGTCCGAGGAGATCCTCTTCGGAAAGCTGGAAAAAGGCGGGACCGTCAACGTCGATGTTCGCAACGGTGAACTGAGTTTCGACTTCCCTTCGTGATCTAGATCGACCATCCTTCCGTCGTTTCGGCCTTTCTTCCCTGATCGCTCAGTTCCTGGTCGAGGTCCCGGTAAGGCTTACTGGAAATAGGTTTGTGCGCGATATCAGCCTGCGTGTTCCGCTTCCGCGGTACGTTCACCACGTCACTGTCGCGGCTATCGGCGAGTTTTGTTGGGGCCACAGTCCGTGCGGACACCTTTGTGGCCTCTGGCTTTTTCGCCGCGTCGCCGAGGGGCGTCTGGCCTAGTTCAAGCCCTTTGGCTCTTACGCGGATTCGTTTTCTTCTCGAAAGCTTCGATCGTTTCGATCGTTTCGATCGCTTGCGCCTTATCTTCTTGCGACGACGCGTTGTCGCCTTCTTGGTCAGAGTCTTCTTTGTGGTTAGTGGAGTGACGCTGTCGGTCGGTGGCAAGCTATCGATGATAGTTAAGGCCCGCATTGGGCTCGGGTGGTTGGTTTGTAGGGCGAAGGCGCAGGTCGCAAAGGCGGCCAAGAGTAGTAAGACGAATGAGCCTTGGCGAAATAGCTTCCGTCGAGGAAGCCGGGGGACCTGTATCCGTTCGTGGAAAGACAGCGAAAGGGGATCGGTTTTGTGCGCGCTGAGTCGGAACAGTGCGTTGCCGTCGATGGGGCAGAAATTCGCATCTGCACTCAACTCCTTGGCACAGACCGGGCAGACTTTCGCCTTGGTAATGAGTGGCGAATCCTGGTCGCCCAAGAGGGTGGCCGGAATCGACCAAGGTCCTTGGCAGTGACTCGCGGACGCGCGAATTGGCTGGTTTGTCGTCGATTGGCGGTTGGGATCCATGGGTACAACTTCCTCGTATGAGATCGGGCCTTTTCGCTTTAGGTTGCAACCCCCGTACCGGGCCACAACAGGTAGGATCATTGAGCAATTCCCGGGATCCGTTAACGGTCCGAGACGGAACCCCATCGCCTTGTGTGAACTTCTGTTCATAGTCCCGGCTGCGCTGGTGCAAACGCGGGAAGCGTCGGATGACCCTTTCCGAGGGGAGCCTCCACTAGCCACCGTCGGCGAAAGATCCCTATGTTCCAAATACGAGTTGCAGCTAAACCATTGAAACCATAAGACAGGGATAGACTAACTTCGGGTATGGCCCTTGCACATCGTCCGGGTATGTTTCGCTCTGGCCTGCTCGCGTTGTGTTGTTTGCTCCTCACCGCCTCGGCGTTTGCCAAGAAAGGTGACCGCCGAGCCGAGCTGGTTCAAATGCTGCGAGAGCGGACTTCTAATGTTCGACCCACCCATCCGCTTCGGGAACGTATCGTCGCAAATGTCGAAGCGAGCCAACGCGCGCGCGCAGTCTCGGGTATGGGCAAACACCTTGTTACGGAAAAGACACTCCGCGAAAGCAACCTGCCTTGGACACGCCGCTTCGGTTTAGCGGCGTCGCGCCTTTGGAGGGGGTTGCGGCGGCAGCAGGATGACAAAGCCGAATCGCGCATAGAATCTTCGCCTCGCAGAGCAGAGTTGTTGTCGATACAAAGACGGAAGCTGGCGGAGGACCGGCAAAAGCTGGATATGGCGGGCGTTGTCGACAACGTGGAGTTTGGCGCTTCGATCCGCGTCGGCGTCAGCTACGGTTCGCCGAATAGATACTCAACCTCCAGGGTAAGACTCGATGCTGCTCAATTTCTCGGTGAGCGCTTTGCGAAATTGAACCCGAAAGTCGTTAG
>Ga0257122_1000710_pt1 | contig 26986 bp, 43 predicted proteins | sample SI106_120metaG_FD_190146 | JGI IMG/M metagenome (GOLD analysis project Ga0257122, IMG submission 190146) | Marine microbial communities from Saanich Inlet, British Columbia, Canada - SI106_120 | ecosystem: Environmental > Aquatic > Marine > Inlet | place: Canada: British Columbia | collected... | reverse complement strand
CTAAAGTCTTGTCCGTTCATAATATCCCTAAATGTGTGTAATTTAGTGTATTTATGCGTTTAATTATGATAAAGTTTTTATCAAATATGTAAGTGATACCTTACTATTTTAGATTATATGTTATATTCATATCATATAGTGAATATAATAGCAATAAATACTTGACCGTTATGTATTTTTAGGTTATACTGCCCACTATATTATTAATTTAATGTTAAATTTAGATGGTAATATGTTATAAAACCCGTTTAACTAAATCTGAGGAGATTAAAAAATGAAGAGAGTAAAAAAAGAAAAGTACGAATACCAAACATTTGATGAATTGGTGGACAAGGTTCCATTAGCACTGTCGTTTATACCAGTGTTAAAGTTACTTGCGATAAGAGGTGAGACAATGACGTATAAAGAGTTAGGACAACTTTTTAATCTTCATTACCGAGCAGTACCGAGTTACCTACGTATCTTGGACATATATTGCCAAACTCATAGATTACCGCATTTGAATCATTTAGTGGTACACCAATTAAGTCAAGTTTCTGGTGGTGCAAACTTTACGGATGCACCGACAAACTTCCATGACCAATTGGAAGACCAAGAAAAGATTTATAATCATGATTGGTTGTCTGCCGGAATGCCTGATAAAGCAACGTTATATAAGGATGTGGCAAAAATGGCAGTTTAATGTGATAATTTGTATAATATAAACCCCCCCTAATTGGGGGGTTTTTTGGTATTGACTTTTTGTATGGTTTGTGGTATTATACTAATAGAGAATACAAAAAGGAGAAATGATATGACAAATAAAACAACAAAGTACAAAGTTTATGTAATGTTAAGAGAGGGATATCGACAAGATGTAATTATTGAAGCATTAGATGCACTTGAAGCAACATACATCGCCAGAGCACAATACGGTGAACAAAATGTTTTTGGAATTGCATCAGCGATATATTAAAAAGATAGTCGCCTAACTAATAGGCAAAATGAGGAGAAAGAAGTACGTAACACGATACAATTGTGTACCGAAACTAAATATGTTTATGGGGAGAACCCTGTAAACATATTTTTTTGCATGGGCGTGTATGGTAGTTTGTATTAGTGGGGATAATATTAGAAAGGAACTAGCATATAGTGTGATTGTGCATTGCTATAATCAATTAATCCCCTCACATGATATAAACATCGATGTATTATTACGAACACTAGAAACTAAACGTACTGATGGATGGTGCCAACATAATAATGGCATTAATTACGAAATATCTGTGGATAAATCACTATCCACTAATCAATTTATTAAGACTTTGTGTCATGAGATGGTACACGTGAAGCAAGGAGTAAAAAATGAATTGGTTGAACAATACACCACTAAATACCAACGCTTATGGAAGGGAACTACGTGCGATGACTACGATTTATCTTCGCCACCTTGGGAACTCGAAGCATATCAGTTAGAGGAAGAACTTTATAATTCATTTATGGAACAACGATGAAAAAAAATACACAATATGCGGAATTATTCGAATTGTATGTAAATGAAAAAATCAAACGCGAGGAAATAGAGAATAGATACAATGCGTTGGTTAAGTTACTTAAAGAAGATGGATGCAATCGAGTCAGTCAACGAATCAATGATGAACTAGAAGCGCAAAAATGGTTGCATTGAAAATAACATATTAGTTTTCGGTGCTATAATTGTAGCATTTATACAAACTGCAATCACAAATGAAAGATGTCACTGAGAAAAGTCAATTCACTGTTATTGGTAGTGGATTCGTTGGTTCTGCCGTAATTAATGCATTAGAATCCAAATATGATATTATGTTAATTGACCCACCCAAGGGTGAAAATGGACATAAGTTAAAATACACATCACCCGATGGTATTATTATATGTGTGCCAACCCCACCTGATGCCAATGGGAAATGCGATGATTCGTTGGTTACGTACTACATTAATGAAATTCGTAAACACACAAAGACTGTGCCAATCTTAATTAAATCAACTACTGATATTGCTACGCTAAGTAACATAACCCAAGATAACGTAACATTTTCGCCAGAGTTTTTGTTAGCACGTAATGCCAATGAAGATTTCTTAAATCAAGATTTTGCTGTGTTTGGTGGTGATAACGGACGTTTTTGGTACGAAATATTTAAAGACGTGTGTAATATAGGACAAGTTAGATTTACTGATATTACAACAGCAGGGTTCGCAAAGTACACAATCAATTCTTTTCTTGCAATGAAGGTAGTGTTCTTCAATGAATTGTTTCATCTGTACAATAAGGATGGCGGAACATCGTTTGATGCATTAACTGAAATTGTAAGTATGGATGCCCGAATTGGCTCATCGCATTTACAAGTTCCTGGACCAGATGGTGAATATGGGTTCGGCGGGGCATGTTTTCCGAAGGATACAAAGGCATTTGTAGAATTTGCAAAAGATAAAAGTCCATTGGAACTATTGGATTTTGCCATTGGTATTAATGACAACATGCGACTAGCATAGAATGTAACTTTATTTTTTACCGTAATTCATAAAATAGTAAATATACACCGCACCTGTTATTTTTTTATCTATAATAGTATTGTTGGATATATAAAAATAACATAATAATAATAATAATAACATAGGAGAAAAAAATGCAGTTAAAACCATTGTATGACCGCGTAGTAGTACGCAGAGCAGAAGAAGAACAAGTTACGTCGGGTGGAATTATTATTCCAGGAACAGCATCTGAAAAGCCAAGTCGTGGCGAAGTGATTGCAGTAGGCAATGGCGTACGCGATAACAACGGTGAATTACAAGCACTAGATGTCACAGTTGGTAATATCGTACTGTTTAACAAACACGCCGGAACAGAAGTAAATGTAGATAACGAAGATTTTGTTATTATGCATGAAGAAGAAATTGTAGCAGTAATTAACTAAGGAGAATAAATGAGCGCAAAAGACGTAAAATTTGGCACTGATGCCAGAACATTAATGCTAGACGGTGTGAACGTACTAGCAAACACAGTAAAAGTAACACTAGGTCCTAAAGGTCGTAACGTTGTACTAGATAAGGCATTTGGTGGTCCAGTTATTACAAAGGACGGTGTGACCGTAGCGAAGGAAATTGAACTTGAAGGTAAGTTCCAAAACATGGGTGCACAAATGGTTAAAGAAGTTGCTTCTAAAACCAATGACGACGCAGGTGATGGCACAACAACCGCAACTGTACTTGCTCAAGCAATTTTAGCAGAAGGCATTAAAGCAGTAGCATCTGGTATGAACCCAATGGATTTAAAACGTGGTATTGATAAAGCAACAGCACAGGCAGTTGAAAACATTCATACGTTATCCACAGCATGCACTGATACAAATGCAATTGCTCAAGTAGGTACAATTTCAGCCAACTCCGATAATTCAGTAGGAAGTATCATTGCTGAAGCAATGGAGAAAGTCGGAAACGACGGCGTTATCACTGTTGAAGACGGAACTTCATTTGAAAACGAGTTAGACGTAGTTGAAGGTATGCAATTTGACCGTGGTTACTTGTCACCGTACTTTGTTACAAACCAAAGTAATATGACAGCAGAGTTGGACAATCCGTACATCTTATTATGTGATGCTAAAATTGCTAATATTCAAGAATTGCTTCCCACACTGGAAGGTGTTAGTAAGTCTGGTAAGCCATTACTTATCATTGCAGAAGATGTGGAAGGTGAAGCACTAGCAACATTGGTTGTTAATAACATGCGTGGTATCGTCAAAGTTGCGGCGGTTAAAGCACCAGGCTTTGGTGATAGACGTGCCGCAATGATGCAAGATATTGCTACTCTAACGGCAGGTGAAGTAATTTCAGAAGAAGTTGGTTTAACTTTGGACGGTGTTACTATTGACCAATTAGGCACTGCTAAGCGTGTAGTTGTTGAAAAAGACAACACAATTATTATTGATGGTGCTGGTGATAGTGCTACTATCGAAGGTCGTGTTAATCAAATCAAACAACAAGTTGAAACCACGGATTCAGAGTACGACAAAGAGAAGTTAAAAGAACGTCTTGCTAAGTTATCTGGTGGTGTTGCTGTGATTAAAGTTGGTGCGGCTACGGAAGTTGAGATGAAGGAAAAGAAAGACAGAATCGACGATGCATTACATGCAACTAGGGCGGCAGTACAAGAAGGTGTAGTACCTGGTGGTGGTGTTGCTCTAATTAGAGCGTCTGTTGGTTTAATGGCACTTACTGTTGATAATCATGACCAAGAAGTTGGATTAAAGATTATGGCTAAAGCAATGGAAGCACCTCTTAGACAGATTGTAGAAAATGCAGGTGATGAAGCATCAGTTGTACTTAATAAGATTGCATCAGAAACTGGAAACTACGGTTACAATGCAGGGACAGGCGAGTACGGTGATATGTACGAAATGGGGATTTTAGACCCAGCGAAAGTAACTCGTTCTGCATTACAGTACGCGGCATCAGTCGCTGGTCTTATGATTACAACAGAAGCAATGGTTACTGAACTACCACAGGACACTACCTCTGCACCAGATATGGGTGCTGGTATGGGTGGTATGGGTGGTATGCCAGGCATGATGTAAAAAATCTAACCTATGGGAAGTTAAATCTCCCAAAAACCCCATCGATAGTAATAGTTGGTGGGGTTTTTTATTATATAAAGGAAAAAGGAACACATGGAACTATTAACACCTCACGTTTTAAATGAAACGAAAGAATATTTACAAAGTATTGATACCAAAACAATCGAAAATTTATCAATACAAGAATTCAAAGAGCATATTAAGGATGCAGTACGTGTATTATTAATCGAGAAGGATAATTTTGGTTACACAATGGAAGAACTTATGTTCTATACCCCCCTACGTTTCAGAACGTTGACTGACCCCAAAAGTAAGAACTACATAAAGGATAGGATTAATGAGGCAATTAAAGAAACCCCGTATATTTCGGTAGAATCATCGCTCGTGTTTGGGAAAAGACAAAATAAATTTTTAGTTAGAACACCAAATTAATTTTATGTATAATAGGCAGTTTTAAACTACACCATTATAAAAAATGAGCAAAGCGAAGATTGAAAAGTTATTCGAACATCGGAAGACAGTGCAATATTGTGAGAAGCAATTGGGATTATCAGAGTTGAGTGAGCGTGAAAAAGCAACATTGGAGTTCATTGCTAGTAGACAAGGAACACGTATTGCTGATATATCCAATGAGTCATATTTTAATGACCAATCATTTTCGACGATAAAACGCAATGTACTTGTCCTTAAAAAATTAAAATTAATAACAACCAATAGTGTTGGGTCAAATACCGATAAGCGAGATAGAGTTTTAGTTATGGCATAAATACAAATAATTATAATTAATATTTAATACTATGAGAGCACAAGAATTTTTATTAGAAGGCAAAGGCGACAAAATACTAGCACCGAATCGTTGGGAGCAGATGTCAAGACTTATTGTTAAAGGTATGCAGAGAGACCATACAGTTGATAATGAATTAGTTAAGTCAGATGAAGGTATTAAATCAGTTGCCGAGCAGTTGATTTCTATTGACCCTAGTAGAAATGGACAATACGAGGTTGCCGTTGTCAAATGGTTCAGTAATGGTGAATTCTTTATTGGTGAAGATGCTGAAGGAATCTCTACATTACTTACGCAATTCGATTCATTGAAGAAACGTAAGAAATTACCTCAACAGAATAATGATATTGGTCGTATGACAAAGGCACAAACACAAGAAGTTGTGAATGCTATTGTTCAAGCAGATAGAACTGCTGAATTAGCGATGAATAAAGATATTGATAACACGGGTCGAATGGCACGTGGTGAAGAAGCATCGGCAGACCGTGGTGATTTAATTATTGATGAAGGTACTTTTAAAGTATTCCAACCACATACAAAGGAACAAGCAAGAGAAGTATGTAGAATGCCACAAGGTTCAGTGTACGCTAGTACTAATGCTGCAATTGGTGATGGTAAGGAACCTGCTGCCAACTTCTGTACTGCAAGTACCAATAACTTTGAACACTATTCTGGTCAAGGTGCATTCTATGATGTTATCTTGAATGACGGTGACCCTAAGTCAATGCGTGTGTTCCAATTTCAGTACGAAAGCAATCAATTTGTGGATGAATCTGATTCATCGATATCGCAGACTGATATTGATGTGCTGTCGCAGTACCCAGGATACACAAAGTTCCTTAATATGCTTATTAAAGAACATTATGCTGAATATCTATAAATTCCACAGTAATCCGAGTGAGTTAATTACTCCCGATATTAGTGATATTTTGAAACGCAAGGGATTGGACGACAGCAATCATGTTAGGAGTTATGATTTGGTACTAGATGACAATCTTCCATTCCCATATGATTCTGTACTTGAAGTTCAACTCAAAGATGGACTAACAGTGGATGGTAGTTTGTGGTTACCAAGACATCATACCACACTCCCTAACAATCTAACTGTTGGTAAGAATTTAAACCTTAGTGGAACTAGTGTAAGAGTACTTCCTGAGAATTTAACCGTTGGTGGGAGTTTAGACCTAAATGGAACTCCAATAGAGAAAGAGGATTTACCAAGTTCATTGGTGGTTAAAGGAAAAATCAGGTACTAAAATAACCAAAATCCATAAAACGGCAACTAAGAATAAATATATGCGTATATTATTTTTAGGAGCCCAACATGGGAGCATGGTTAGCAAAACAGTACTTATTAGGTAAACTTTACGCTTGGGTAGGTAAGAAAGTTGTAAAACGTATGCAACGTAAGTACAACTTAGGACAACAGTACAAGCAAGATTTCACAAAATCACATGATGTTAATTGGAAAGAAATTAAACATTATGCTGAACTAGCAAGATTTATTTACGAAAAAGACGACAAGAAGATTAATAAAAAGTATCCTAATGCATATGTTAATGTTATTAAAAAGATACGTTTTATGCTTATTACAGACGTTACAGCAAAGACATACACTATTGTTATACGTGGCACTAGCAACTTTAAAAATGCAATGCAAGATATGAAGTTCGATAAAGATAAATCAAACCGTTTAGATTGCAAAGTGCATAGTGGATTCCACAAAGCCGCTGAAATGATATTCGATGATTTAGCATCTAAAATGACTGATAAGGATTATGTTATTAATGTTACTGGCCATTCATTAGGTGGCGCAGAAGCATTAATTGTAGGTGCTTACACAGACCAAGCAAAGATGAACCTAGGAAAGATTATTACATTCGGGCAACCAAAAGCATTTGACAAAGACGGCAGAGCGAAATGGGGACATTTGCCACTAACACGTGTAGTTAACGAAACTGACATTGTTCCATTGGTTCCACCAGTCGAGTTAATGTATATGTTTAAACGTTATGTGCATTTCGGTGAGATGGTTAAGTTATGCAATGACGAGTACTACTGCTTCTTAGAGCAGGCACAAGCACGTGGTAACGGAGTTAATTCATTTTGGTTGAACGCGGCAAAGGAAGGGTTTTCAATGTGGGAAATGTTTAAAGAAATGCCTGACCACTTCATGGACAATTACATAGCAAATATCGACCCTAAGATTAAAGGTGCTAAAGAGTTGCTTTGGAAAGACCGTGAATCATTCTTAGAAGACCCTAAAAAGGAGAAGAAGTAATGTTTTTAACTATAACATTTGTACTAGGATTTATCGCAGGGTGGATTATTAACGATTACATGGACGACATTAAAGAGTTCTTTAAGAAACTGTTCTAAAGTTCATGCCTTTTTTGTAATTTCAGCAATTGACCACCCTTCGTCAGTAATCCACTTATTTTTCCCTTTAATGATTACTATTTTGGTGGTATCACCAAGTCTTAATTTTTTATTAAATGGTGTAGTTGGAACATCGTAGTTTTGGAAGAAAAGTGGTAAAAACCCTTCAAAAACAATTTTATTTTTTCGTTTAACCTTAACCATTCTTGTTTTAACACTAGTCAAGTTTTTGTTATTATTGTATTCATCTTTTGTTACTTGAACCTTTTCATTACTCATCATATCATAGGCAAAAACTTTATTTTCTGTTGTGAAGTTCCCACGTTTGAATTGCCCGATTCGCCACGTGGGATTCTCTAATAAAAAGTTTTTAATATCGTGATTTGAAACTAGTTTTTGTGTCTTTGAATCATCATTGCATACGTGCAGTTTGTTTCTTTCCTCTAATGTCTTTCTTAATTTAGTATTACCTATCACCCACCCATCATCAACGTATGAATCAACTTCTTCTTTTGTGATGTACTTTATGTTATCACCCTTATGAATACATTTTTTATTTTTCGATGGTGAGTATAATCTACCGACGTTCCATTCTCTATAAATCAAACTGTTTATATCACTACGTAATATTTTTTTTTCATCCCTTCCATTATTAACCCAACAGTAATTCTTGCCAAAATGATACCCACGCTCCCACCCACTTAAAATTTCATCTATTTCTTTTATTTGTTTGCTCTCCGTGCCATTTGTTATCCATATCATTCCACATGGATTCATATCATTTTCGAATGACATGAGTTCAGTCAATTCACGTGTTGAAAAATATTCTTTTGTGTATTTCCCCAAAATATGCTTATTATAGAATTTCTTAATACCATTACTATACTTCTTCGACAATACATTATTTTGCATCTGTTCTTTTGCTTCCAATATGTATGATTCCCCTTTTGAAGAACATAGATGGATAATTTCTCTTCTGAAGTTTTCTTTACCTTCTTCATTAATAACTTCCTCGAGCCAATTTGATGAACCATAGTAAGATACCCAATTTGATTCCGTTTTTATTATTTTTCGTGTTTTTCTCCCTGGAATTTTTTTTCTATTTTTAAACCAAAATGTTTTTTTACCAATGTAATACTTTGGTTTAATCTCATCATCACTCAATCTAGTTATTAGATATACAAATGAATCATATTCACTAATATCCTCCGTAAATTCTTTATTTTTGTAAATCCACATGTTTACCCTCTGCTTGATATATAACGTATTTATACGAGGGTAAAAAAATATATAAGGTTCTTTGTATGTGTATAAGTATTATTGACTTAAGAAAATAAAACATTAGGAGGGTTATGAAGGAACAAGTTAAAAAATTAAAGTTACATACCATTGATGTTATTAAAGATTGGACTTCTAAAAAATGGCATAAAGCACATAGGTGGCATTCTGGAACGGGTAAGTTTCTCAAACGTGTTATGAATAGAAAAATTAGACACGAAAAATGGTAAGACCAATCACAAAAGATTCTAATATATGGGAGACAAAACCAATGAATAATTTAGAAAAACTACAACCATCTACATACAAACATTCAATGGATGAATGCTCTGTTAAATTAAATGGTATTAAGACTTTATTGGACAGTATTGTGTTAACTACTTATGACGATGATTCCAAGCATATAGCAGAATCAGCACAAGCATTATGTGATGAATTGATTAGAGAACTTCAGTAAAAAACACAATAACCATTTTGTTATTTTCAGTTATAATACATAGAACTATCTAACCTATATGTATTATGACAATCCACACAATCAAATCAAAGTACGTAACTCTAATCGAACGATTGGATGGCATACACACTTGTAAAATTTTCGAAACACTCGTAATAGTTGTTATTGTCGTTTCGGCATTGGCAATTGGTGCAAATACATACAACTTACCTACGTGGTCAATGTCACTACTTGAATTACTTGACTTTGGTATTACTATATTCTTTCTGTTTGAAATCATTATTAGGATGATGGTTGAACCACAATTTAAAAACTTCTTTAAGCGCGGATGGAACGTTTTTGATACAATCATCGTAACTGTTAGTTTAATTCCAATAGACGACAGCGAAACTGTACTACTTGCTAGACTGTTGCGTATCTTTAGAGTACTACGACTAATTTCATTCGTACCAGAACTACGTATGTTAGTAGGTGCGCTACTTAAAGCAATTCCTAGGATGGGATACGTGGTACTGCTTATGTTTGTTATATTCTATATGTACGGCGCCGTAGGTAGTATGTTCTTCAACACAGTTGACCCAGACTTATGGGGCAATATTTCAGTAGCAATGATTACAATGTTCCGTGTAGTTACGTTTGATAATTGGTCAGAAGTTATGTACGCTGTAATGGACGTGTACCCACTTGCTTGGATTTACTTCCTTAGTTTTATCTTCTTAAACGCATTTGTATTCTTAAACATGATGATTGGTGTCGTTATTGATGTGTTTAGTCAAGAGCACGAAAAGCACAGTAAAGAAATGGGCAAAGGCGAAGCGTTTGAAGTACACGACACACACGAAGTTGTACTTGCTTTACAGCAACAAATCACAAGCATGGAATCGTCATTAAAACAACATATGCTACAAGATAAAAAGTAGTATAATCAATGTGGTTATTATATAAACACGAGGAGCATTATGCCAAAATATGAAGTAACATTTAGATACTTTTCACACTACAATGATGAGAGTGAAGACTTATTTGAAACTGTGGTTAACACATACGAAGCGGAATCAGAAGAAGCACTAGATGAAGAACTTGAAGAAGACATGGATTGGTCAAACGAATGTGTTTACAATTACGATGCAAAATCTGATAATATCGAAACAGGACGCGAATGGATGTCAACTAAGGAGATTAAGTAATGGAAATACATGATTTAAACACTGAACAAAAAGAACAATTCTGCCAAGCATGTGCTGTAGTTATATTTTACGAAGAAACAGACATTGTATACAGTAACGCAACGGACTTTCTTGATATTACAGTACCTGAGGGTTTTGACTTTACCGATGGGTACAGTGGACAATTGTATCAAAGGGTACAAGATGTATATATCGATACCATGCGCATTAGACTGTTATTTGATGCCACGTACAACGAGGATGATTTTGAAGAATCGTATAATTGGAACAAAGGATTCGTTTTTGCAATGGAAGAACTGAGCGAAGCGGAGCAAATGGATTCGTACGACGAGTTCCAAGAATTTTGTGAAAGTATCACAGATGCATAATTTATAACACAGGAGAATAAGATGCCAAAAAATAAAATACATATTAGTACATACGGCGGTGGTTGCGAGACAGTACACGTTGCATTATCGAAAGAAGCGTACGAATGGTGGGAAGAACATGCAGTAGAGCACGGAGACGGAGATTTAGAAACCTACATTTCTGCATGGGACGACGACGAAATGGAATTTGAAATACCTAAGTTCGCAGAGTTTAGAGATGGTGAATTCATTTCCGATGCACCTGGAATGGTGGACCACTATTGGCGCATTGGGTTTGATGATGCTCGCATTGAGGTTGAAGTAAATGGTGTAAGTATTTTCACAGACCCAGACGACGCAGATAATGAATTCTACTCGCCACCAGTAGATGATGTAGTGATAGGCGAAGCAGTTTACAAAGACGAGCCAGATGACGAGACCGAAATTAGATGCGATACTACGTGGACATCTGCCGAAAAAGCAACTTGGCAAGAATTTATAGATAAGAAGTACATGGTTACATATGAAAGTTACGAAAAAGGTAACTTCTTTGATGCTACATTTGAAATTGATGAAGAGTTCGATAAATCAAAAATCACAGTGTTTACTGCTGAGGATTGGAGAACTGGTGCAGACTTAATAGCAGATATAACTTACGACGGCGAAGATTTAGATAACGAAGGCGGAGATTCAACAGGCAAAGGAATTTACGTGTACCTTTGGAAACACGGAGAATAGCAATGAAACGATTAATTAGAATGGAAACCAATACCACAACACTGTGGTACAAAACTGAAATTACACTAACCGATGAGCAAGAAAAGCGTCTTGATGATGAGTTCGACGGAGATGTTGATTCATTTCTTGATGACACAGAATCCATTGACGAAGATTTACGTTACGAAGGTGAGTTAGTACGAGAAAAGGATTGTGGCACTGATGTAGAGTGGCGACTTGAAGATGATGACTAATCGTAAGTTATCCAAAGCAGAGAAAAAAGCAATTATAGATAAACATTCTAGTGCTCCTGCAAGTGAAGTTTTTACAGATGATGAATGGGCAAGATTGATGTTCGCCACACATTCCGAAATTAAAGATGTAATGCAGGATATTGCAGATGACATATCAAATGTTATCGATGATTATAAAACAACAAGCCCCAAAACATAATAGCATATCTTATATGTTAACCCGAAATCATTGTTTAGGTTAACCACACCAAAAATTATTCACATATATAAATTTTCTATGATTATAATGCATTTGTTGATTGAGAAATAACATAAAAAATATGTTATTTCCGATTTCAACATAAGTTAAAAATTATATAACATAGGAGAATAAAACGATGAAAAATTCATTGAAGAAAGAAGTTAAAAAGAACGAAAAATTAGTAAACCGTTTGAATGGATACATGTTTAAAATTAACAAAGTTTTAACTGAAATTGCACCATCATCAGCACGACGCAAATCATCTTTAACACAATCTGAAAGAGTACTTAAAGTAATCAATTCAGCAGGTAAAAAAGGTGTAACTTCGGATGAGGTGTTGAAAGCGTTGCCCGGCGTTCCATATGGTAGTATCACATCTAAATATAGCAGTCTTAAGAAGTCTGGTCATATTAAAATTGATGGTCGAACTCGAGGTGGTGCTTCTGGTAAACAACAGCATATTATGTGGTCTGAAAAAAATTACGCGATTTCATAAGTTATATGTTAAAACGGTTAACCCATTACCTTAAATGGGTATTTTATTATAATTCAATTTTTTAATTAATACGAGGAGACATAAATGTCAGAAGAAACATTTACAGTAGTAGGAACCGCAAAAAGCCCAAATGGATTATTGAAAGTAAGATGGACAAATAATATGGAAACCCACCATGATAGGATTTATAAACAAGGGTGTAGGGATATAAGATTTTTTGAAATGCCAAATGCAATGAATAAGTTGGAAGCACTAGAATGGCTAATTGAAAATAGGGATTTATCAGAGGAAGAAATGGAAACGGTTTTTATCAAAAAAGCAGAAAAAGTAAGAAAATTAAGAAAAGAGAAATTAAAGCACTCAACAATTTAATATAAATAATAAGCATATTTAATAATAAGGAAATATAAAATGACAAATCATGAAATTATCGTAGAGCAGTTCGAAGTTTACTTAGCAGAGCATGCAAAATTAACAGAGAAAGGCGTTAAAGCATCAGCAGCAAGAGCACGTAAAGCAATCCAAGAAATTACCAAAGCAGGCAAAGAACGTCGCAAGGAAATCATGGATGAGAAGGCCGCAATTGGTTCTTAATGGCGAAAGCCGATGATATAGAGGTTACAGGAAAGGTCATTGTGGTCTTGCCTGGAAACAAATTCAAAGTTAAATTGGATGATGTAGATAGGACAATTCTATGTCATCTTTCTGGTCGAATGCGTAAAAATAGAATTAAAGTTATACTTGGTGATAACATAGAAGCAACAATGAGTCCATACGACCTTACTCTAGGTCGTATTACCAGAAGAAATTAATGTATCCATCAGATGGATATCGAGTTATATCCAACAATAATGATATAATATTCGAAAAGAAACACTCTACCAATTATACAAGGATTTGCCTACCGGGACTCAATGATGGGGTTGTCGCGTACATACGAAAATTCTGTAATTTTTATAAATGCAATTTTTCAAAAAACACATTTTCCAATCAAGTGTCTATTTACAAAAATGAAGCGAATGTATTGTTCAAATCAAATTGTGATGGAACCATCACGAATAAAGCATATTTGCATAGAAAGATTGCATTATGTAATATTGGGTTAGAAGAAGATTGGCATAGTCCTATTTTCGTTATAAAAGTCAACTCTAACGTTATAGCAACAACAGGTCATAATAAAATTTATGCCACTGCGTTAAGGAAGAAAACATACAATTTAGACTTTAACTGCTTTGTAATGGATTTTGATAATAATCCAAACGAAGATTTCATCAATATTACTAATATTTACACTGATGATGAATTTTCCAATGCAGTTGGTTCCGATGACTTCGCAATTGATATCTCCATTGAAAAAACGATAGGTGGGTTTCTACCATCAATTATGCAGTTTTCCAAAGAATACCCAATAAACTACCACGATGGTACACATTCACTCACCGATGATAATCGTAGGTTCTTTGAAAATATTGGCGATATCGTAATGGAGATACATGATGCACACGCCTCCAATATATTTGATTCAAGTGGGATGTTTAATATAGTTGGTGAATCATTGGGGAATATCAATCCATCAATGACATTTATTACTAATCATAGAATACGATTTGATTTATCAGACTTATTACCATTCCTGACTGTTCATGCTACTGAATATGTGGGGTCGGATGGGAGTTACACGACATTCGTCAATAGACATCCATCTGTTAAAAAAATATCATGTCCTAGTGTTTTGTTGTAAATAAATACATACGAAAAAGTATAAATACAATAAATCAATTTTACTAAGGAAAAAATAAAATGGCTCAACAATCAATCAATATCGGTGCTACAGCAAATGACGGCACAGGCGACCAATTAAGAACGGCATTCGACAAAGTTAACGATAACTTTAACGAAGTTTACACTGAACTAGGTGGAGCAAGTTTAAGTAATATTAGCATCAGTGGTAACACTATTTCAACGGATGACACTAATGGTAACTTAACATTAGACCCAAATGGTACAGGTACTATCGTTCTTGCTAATGCAGTAACAGCAAGTAGTACAGTAACAGTTACAGGTGCAACTACGGTTAACGGTGGTTTCGCGGCGGCAGGTACAAGTGGTACATTTATTACTTTTGGTGCGGCGGATGCAACACCAACAGTCGCAGGTGGTAACTTGTTTAAGTCTGGCGGTGCAGTAACTATCACTGACTTCGACGATGGTGTTGCAGGGCAAACTATTACTATAATTTCAGCACATGCAGTTGTATATGATGTAACTGGAACTGACCTTAAAGGTGGTTCAGCAGACATTACAACAGCGTCAGGCGACGTAACTACATGGATTTCAGATGGTACAAGTTGGTACCTACAAAACTTTATGGATGTAAGTGCAAATCTAAGTACAGGACATTAATATTAACCAGTGAGGGAAATCAAATGGCACAGCCATCTTGGGTCACTGATTCTGGCAGTTTAGGAACCATACCGGAAGGGAAATTTTATCGAGCCACTTTGGAAGCGTATGACCCAGATTTCCCATCTGATTCTTCCAAAGTTAAGTACATCAAAGTTTCCGGTACCTTACCGCAAGGAATCCAAATCAATACTAACGGTACGATAGAGGGCACCCCTGTTGCTTCTATCCAAGGTATTCCAACAGCCGTTGCCGAAAATGTAATATCCAAATTTTCAATTAGAGTTTTTACCGAAAAGGAAACTAACGGTACAATTTCACAAGACCGATTAACTGATAGAACATTCACTATAACTGTTACTGGTCAAGATGCCCCTGAATTTATAACCCCACGTGGCGAATTGGGGAAATATTTCGATGGGGAATTGATTAACAAACAAATTGAATTTACAGATACTGACCCTGGCGATACAGCAATTGTCAAATTAATTAGTGGGGAATTGCCACCTGGAATTACAGTATCTGAAACTGGATTGATTTACGGATATATTAAACCAGTTATTGAGATTGGAGAAACGTCCATAGCAGGGTGGGAAAACGAAGCGTGGGATTCATTACCATTACAATTTAATACCGGAACAATCAGCAAAAATTATAGTTTCACATTAAGAATCACTGATGGCATTGATTATAATTTAAGAACATTTTCCATATATGTTGGTATCACGACCGCAGATTCATCCGCCTACACCGTAGATAGTGATGTTATTACTGCTGATACAGTCACACGTGCTCCATTTATATCCCCGCATCAAGAAGATTTGGGAACGTTCTTGCATAATAATTACTTCATTTATGATTTCCCTGGCGTCGATTATAACGGAGATATACTAAACTATGCCGAAGGGATATCTGAAACTACGGACACCACATTTACAAAGGCAGATACATCAGTAATTAGAGCAGATTATACTACATCATTGCCAAGTGGGCTTGAACTGGATGTGGATACTGGGGTAGTGCATGGAATATTACCTAATATTGGATTAACCGAAGAGGAATACAGTTTTTCTATAAAAGTATACAGAAAGGATAACCCATTGGTATCCAATACATTTAATTATACGATGAAGGTTATCGGGGATATCAACGCGGGGGTTAGTTGGAATACCGATACTCTACTTGGTGCAATTGATAATGGCGGAATAAGTACCCTTATGATTAACGCTTCTGCCACTTCTGGTACTGCACTGCAATATAGATTAAAACAGGGTGGCGTAAATAGTAAATTGCCACAGGGCTTAAATTTATTAAGTTCAGGAAATATTGTTGGTAAAGTTGATTATCAAATGTTTGGGTTAGTTGATTATAATATAACATCTGATAGTGGAAATGCAGTCGATACCAATTTAATTACTGCCGATACCAATGGCGGGGAAACGATTACACTTGATGGCGGGAAAACAACAATTGATAGTACATTTACATTTACAGTAGAGGCATTTAGTGCTGATGGCGGGATATCCACGTTTAAAACATTCACAATTAATGTTAATAGAACATATAACCTTCCATTACATAAAATTCGCATCGACGCTTTGCCGACTGAAGCAGGTAGAGGTATATTAGATTCATTATTGCTTAACCAAGACACAATTAAAACAGAACTATTGTTCAGAAGCGATGACCCTTATTTTGGAGTAGCAACAGATGTTTCATACGTACATGCATATGGACTTTCTCCAGAAACATTAAATTCATACATCGAAACATTAGAATATAACCACTATGATAAACGTTTAATACTTGGTGAGATTAAAACAGCGATTGCACTAGATGATAAGAATAACATCCGGTACGAGGTGGTGTACAGTCAAATAGTAGATAATAATAGTGGGGTATCACTGACGGCTAACACTAGTATCGGAGATGTATATCCAAATAGTTTGGATAATATGCGTAATCGAGTTATTAACAAAGTAGGACAAGTATCAACAGAACTCCCAACGTGGATGTTATCTAAACAAGCAAATGGGAATATATTAGGGTTCACTCCATCGTGGGTAATCGCGTATACATTACCAGGCCAATCTGAATTAGTGGCATACAATATTGCCAAAAGATTTGGGGCTCAATTGAATAAAATAGATTTTAGTGTTGATAGGTATATGTTAGAGTCACAATTTACACAGAATTGGGATGCAGAAGACCAACGATGGTACCACTCCAATGAGACAACATTTGATATTTATAATCATGGAGTTTCTGCAGATAGCATAGATACTACGGTCGATGCCAACACAATAGCAGTAGACTTAGTTAATGCCGTTACCATCAAAACTATATTTGACGGTGGGTCATGTGCATTTATCGAGTCGCGTATTAATTCGAGTGATATATCAACAAAAACCACAGATAATATTTATATTACCGCAGATAACGGCATCACATATACGTACACAACTTATGATGTCACTGACAAATTTGATGAGTATTTAATGTTTCCCAAGAGAGATATAATAAATACAAAACAAACCACATAATTAGAGGAAAAATAAATGGCAAGTAATATTAACACAACAACTATCAACACCACGTATCCAGTTGCTGGAAAAGATAATGATAGCCAAGGATTTAGAGATAATTTCGCAAATACAAATTCCAATTTTATCGAAGCGAAGACCGAGATAGAAGATGTACAAAATAAAGGCATATTTAAGAGTGCGTTGATAGGAGTAGGAAGCCTAGCCAATGACATGGGTGGTGCTATCATAAGTGCGGTGAAGTTGGATGATACTAGGGAAACTGTGGTTGCCCACATTGCTACGGAAAATCCACTTAATTTAGGTATTAAAGCAGGTTCTTATCACACAATTACCCCAAACGCATCTTTTACCTTGGCATTTAGTGATGGCGCTAGTGCTGATTGGCCAACAACTAGCAACTACAGTAAAGTACGGTTAGAAGTAATAATTGATAGTGTTGCCAAAACCATTACATTACCTGCTTCAGTTTCAGGCGGAAGTGTAACAGGGCAAACTGGACAAATTATTACAGTAAGCACACCTGGAACATACATTTACGAATTAAGTACACGTGATGGTGGAACCACAGTTATGATTAATGAGGTATCCACCCCACAATTCACCACCGAATTTAGAACACCTGCTACTGCAGTTGGGGCAAATGGGGATTTAAAGGGTATGTCAGCATTTGACGCAAGTTACATGTACGCGTGTACTGCTGATTATGATGGGGCGACCAGCATTTGGAAAAGAGTTGCGATTGCTACTTGGGCTTAACCATTTTATATATTTCGGGTATTTCACATTGCACATAAAATAGAATAACATATATAATACTAATTATTTTATAATTCTATTTTATGGAACACCCCTTTCTTAGCGCAAATGACTTAGCAGAATCAACACTTGATGAAATTCAGAATAAAATTTCTGAATTGTCAGGAAAGTTAAGTTTCGCGTACCAAACTAATAACCAAAATCTTATTAATCAAGTCGCAATGGCACTTGAAAGTTATAATACTGCTCGTGCACAAAAGTTAAATGACATGTTTCCCAAAGATAAAGGGGATGACCACAGTGATAAAATTAACATATCATGATAAATTTAAAAACAACAGACTTGGATATCCATCAGTGCATTGTTTCACTGAATGATTCCTATCAAATATTAGGCACCATCAATTTAGATAATTATATTCACTCTCTTGCAAATCTGCAGTTAGAGATAAACGAATTGTATAAAACAGCATATGGGCAAGAACAGAGAATACTAATACATTCATCACTAGACCAATACAATACATCAAGTTACGGAACATTGTTAAAAACCGTACAAACAATTATTAATAAAGTAGATATTAGTAATTTTTTCATATTGTTTTTAACAACAAACCACAATGTTGAATCGGAATATACACATATCTTAAAGAATTTTTCATCAGATAATATATCCTTCGAAATATATAAATGTTTTGGAAAATTTAAAAAGATAGACACCCTTATTACAGAAGTAATCCCACAAAATGTAATGTTGGACAACTTAACAAAGAATACAGCAAACATTATAGATAATAACAAGAATTTTTGTATCATGCCGTGGATTCAAACTCAAGTAAGACCGAATGGGTTGGTTTATCCATGCTGTGTTTATAATTCGAATAGTGCAGTTGGTGATGTTAATGACAATTCATTAAGTGAAATATTCAATAACGAGAGTATGCGTCAAATACGGACAGATATGTTAAATGACATACCCATACATGGATGCGAGGTGTGTTCTATAAATGAATCATCAGAAAAAGCGACATTTAGACAATCTGCAAATAATAAGTTTTTGCATCATATACCAAGAACTGAGAATACTGGGGATGATGGGGCATTCCCATATGAACACGTTGCATGGGATATAAGATTTAATAATTTGTGTAACTTGAAGTGTAGGACATGCAGTCCACATTCGTCCACCTCGTGGTTTGCTGATTCTAAATTAATTAATGGAAATTTAGAATATCAACAATTACTACGCCCAAGTGGAGTATTTTCCCAATATATGGAACATTTAGACCACGTGGAATATATTTATTTTGCTGGGGGGGAACCATTAATAATAAAGGAATGTTGGGATATTCTCGAAAGTTTGTACAAACAGGAACGATTTGATATTGAATTGGTTTTTAATACCAACTTTACAAATTTGACCTTTCGTGGTAAAAGTATTTTTGATTATTGGGGGGCGTTCAACCATATTCATATTGGTGCAAGCCTAGATGCAATGGGTACACGTGCCGAATATTGGAGGAGTGGAACAAAATGGGATACAATCGTTAATAATAGATATATGATGCTACAAAAACTACCAGAAGTAGGGTTCAGCATCGATGCAACTGTTAGTTTGGTAAACGCATTGCATATTCCACATTTTCACAAAGCATGGGTTAAGGATGGGTTAATAATACCAGAACAATTTAACCCAAAGGTGTTAGATTATCCAAGCGTGTTTAGCCTAAAGAACGCTCCCCGTAAATTAAAACAAAAAATTTATAATAAAATTTCGACCCATATAGATTGGCTAATACCATTAGATAAAACGGAAAAATCAGTGACATCTTTCAAATCCATACTCACCGCGTTAACAGACGAAACATCTATATTTGATGCCAATGGGTTTTGGAAAAAAATAACACAAATTGATAATATACGAAATGAAAAACTCATTGACGTTTTCCCCGAATTAGAGTGTTTGGTGAATTACCAATGATAAAGGATAAATTCGGACAATACATCTACGATGAGGATGATGTTAGTGATATTATTATGCAAGGAATTGATATCACATCTTCCCAATTTTTAGTAAATGGGGTTAATGTGTCGAATGTTAATAATTACACAGGTACCCAAACCGTAGTGCAATACGTTGAACCATCCGATACTGTCTTTGAATTTGATAGAAAAAATCAAGAAAATTGGTATATGCCAAATGAGTACAAAGATTTAGATATCGCTGAGTACATATTATCGGAATGCAACACTGATGCGGAACTCCAACGATGTGGGTATGAACTTATTATGTATCAAGAACGAAGTTTATTTAACCTATTGAAGTACATGAAATACCTAGTAGATACTATGATACAAAATAACATAATATGGGGGGTTGGGCGTGGGTCAAGCGTTTCTAGTTATGTATTGTATAAATTAGAAGTTCATAAAATAGATAGCATATTCTACAATTTAGACGTAGGTGAATTTCTACGTTAAATACATGTAATTAATTAATATCGAGGTACAGAAAATATGTCAAGTAAATTATATCGGTCAGCACTTGGAAAACCCGTTGATATGGGGGCATTATTATTAAAAAATGAGAATGTGCGGGCAGTCGGAAATATGGGGGTGAATGCAAAGGGTGATGTGATTGATAAGAAAAATGAGACCATTACATCGAAGGCGCACCAAGTTAATCAAAATTATAGAAAGCAGATTAGAAACCAAATAGAAGATGTTCCGGTGGGCGGGAAGATAGAAGTTGCGGTGGTTGATACGACGATAGAAGGGTTTGATACACCATTAGAATCAACGAAAGAAGTGGTTGAAGTTGCGCCAAAAGTAAGTGAGGGAACCCCTACTAAATCCAAACCTAAAAAAGGCGGATTAGCATCAGCAATTGCTAAAGCAAGAGAAGTAGAACAGAAAAAAACAGAAACACCACGAGAAAAGTCACGTGGTAAAAAAGGAGTTAAAAAAATCTAATGGCATCAATTAATACATACAAAATCGATTCAATTAAAGCACTGCACGATAACATACTAGTAAAGGATATGCATTTTGGAGAGAGATTCACTTCCAATGGTATTATTCTTCCGGGTGACGATAAAACATCTACTGGCATTAGACCTAGGTGGGCGGAAGTATATGCAATCGGTGACAAACAAACTGATGTGTCTGTGGGGCAGTATGTACTGACATCACACGGTAGATGGACACGTGGTATTAAAATTGAAGTTGGCGACACTGACTTGACATTGCGCCGTGTGGATAACAATGATATTTTATTAGTAAGCGACGTAAAACAGATTGATGATACCCACACTGATGCAATTGTCGTAACATCTGATAGAGCACGTATTCATGGGTCAATGCACAACTCACATAATGCTTAATAATATTCTTAAATATAGTGAATGATTGAAGTATTGATTCATGGTGATTGCTTGGACGAAATGAAGAAGATGGCAGATAATTCTGTTGATTTTGCGTTCACATCTCCACCATATAATAGAAAACGCAACGACAAATACGACCACTACGATGATATAGTTGATGACTATTATGCGTGGATGTGCAATGTGATAGATGAATTGATACGAATTACCAATGGCAATGTATTCTTCAACATACAGAAAAACTTTTATAATAAAAAAGATGTTTTCAATCTTATTGGGAAATACAGCGATGCAATACAGGAAGTAATTATATGGGAGAAATCCAACCCAATGCCAGCATCAGGTGGTAGCATTACGAATTCGCATGAATATATAATTGTGTTTGGTGAAGCATCGTTAACATCCAACAGTACATATACCAAAAACACAATAACGACATCCGTAAACTCTAACATGCCAAAAAATCACAAAGCAGTAATGCATCGTGAGGTTTCTGATTGGGTAATTGAAAACTTCACAAATGAGAATGATACTGTGTTGGATTGTTTTATGGGCACTGCAACAACTGGAATGTCATGTAAATCGATGAACCGAGGGTTTATCGGTATAGAATTAAACGATGTTTATTATAAGGTATCATCTGATAATATGCGAGAGACAAAACAGTCAAATAAAATCAACATGTTTAAAGAATTATTCTTCTAACATAATATTAACTAAATAAAAATACAAAATTTCACACAAGGAGAAGAAGATGAATTTGCAGAAAATGACAAAGAAACAATTGGAAGCACATGGTAGAACTATCGGCATTGAGTTAGACCGCAGGAAATCCAAAAAGGATATGATTACTGAACTTATTAAAGCATCGAAGACTGCTAAAAAGAAAGCACCTAAAAAGAAAGCATCATCAGTAGCAAAGAAGAAAGCACCTGCTAAGATTGTTGGTAAACCAACCCCCCCTACCAAAAAGAAACCTGCGTACGTAGCACCAAAACACTCATTTTGGGACAAAGTTAAGAATTATTTTTCCTTTTAATAAGTTATAATATAGTTTTTTAAAACAGATTATATTATGAAACAATTGTGGACTGAAAAGTACAGACCATCTACTGTAGATGGATATGTATTCAGAGATGATGTACAACGAAAACAAGTACAGAGTTGGATAGATGATGGTACCATACCGCATCTTCTTTTCAGTGGTTCAGCAGGTGTTGGTAAAACAACATTGGCGAAGATACTAATCAACTCATTGGGTGTTAATAAGTTCGATACCCTTGAGATTAATGCGAGTCGTGAGAACAGTGTAGATACCATTAGAGACAAGATTACTAATTTTGTTGGTACCATGTCGTTCGGCGAATTTAAAGTTGTACTATTAGATGAGGCGGATTACATATCCCCCAATGGGCAAGCCGCGTTGCGTGGTGTAATGGAGACATATGCATCTAATGCAAGATTCATTCTAACATGTAATTACCCAAATAAAATCATCCCTGCGTTACACAGTAGATGCCAAGGGTTTCATATTGAGAAGGTTGATAAAACCGATTTCACATCGAGAATCGCACAGGTACTAATTGATGAGAACGTTGAGTTCGACCTAGATGTACTTGATAGTTATGTCAAAGCAACATACCCAGACCTCCGTAAGTGTTTAAATATGTGTCAGATGAGCAGTTCTGATGGCACATTAACTGCCCCCAACGGGGATGAGGGTGGGATGCAAGATTATAAATTAAGTGCGGTTAACTTATTCAAAGAAGGTAAGATTAAGGAAGCGAGAAAGTTATTATGTACTAGTGTCAGACCCGATGACATGGAAGAAGTGTACCGATGGTTATATGATAACTTAGACTTGTTTGGTGATACTGATGAAATGAGGGACAAAGCAATCCTATCAATACGTAATGGATTAGTTAATCATAGTTTCGTTGCTGACCCAGAAATTAACCTTAGTGCTACATTGGTTGAACTAACAACTTAAAATGTATAAATAGATACATGAAAAAGAACTTTTTAGACAACGACGTTGATTACTGGCAAATATCAAAAACAATCAAAGACCTGTACCTAAGTGATGGTAGTGTAAACGCATTACTAGATTTTGAGAGGGTGTTGGATGAAATTGATATCTATGCATTCCAAAATTGGGATTTAGGCGAATTAGTACAAGGTCCAGAAATTGGACGTTATACAGTAACGTGTACATTCATGTGGTTAGCAGATAGTATGCCCGACCCTCGTGGAGCAAAGCGTTTACTCCCATTCGATTGTACAGTCAAGTACAAGAAATCAACAATGAAAATCCCTATTAAAGTTATGACATCTGATGACTTTATCGATGGTACAAAGAAACCAAAGATTATTGAGAAAGACATTTGGTTAGTTGAAATTACGATGCCGAAAGACTTAATCACAGATATTCAAACAGGTAGCACAGAACTAGAAGGTCAAGACATTGACTTAGAGGATTTAAATTTAGCGTACGAGCAAGATTTGAATAAAGAAGGAACAGAACAGGAAGCATAGCATGACAATAACACATCACTTAATAGAAATATTAAAAATATATAAAGGTGAGGATTTGTCCCCGATGGATAGCATTGAACTAGATGGATTCGCAAGAGTTATAAAGGACGAAGCAGAGGCTTTAGAGGATAGTTTGGACGATAATGGTAATTACAACGCATCAACAAATGAAAGTGTTGAGCAATCTGACCTTAAAAAACTAGCAGGTATTTAAAAATGAACCTACAGGAAGGATTAAATCACAAAGATATGGTTGGGTTGATTAAACCTACCGTACACATCGATGAGTTCGTTAGTAAGATGGGCAATGACGACGATATTGCTACAGTTAGTTTTTATACTAAAAACAGCAAAGTAGCAGATGATTTAGTTGAATGGTTTGAGAAAGGTTATGACTTTGTGCTAGATGCAGACCGTAGTCCTGGTGAAATTAAACCAAACCGTTACTTAGTGTACGTTGAAGTTAAACGTAGAAGTTCACTACCTAAACAAATCGAAGAGTTAGTTAAGGATTTAGCATCATTAACTGAGTACGAAGCATCGGATTGGACTGTTAAGTACGACGATAGTGAAATGGATTTCGATGTTGATTACTTAGAATCACGTTTACTACTTAGTCCTAGAGAATACAGAATCAACAAAGAAGCAGACCTCAACACAATGCGTGAATCAGCGGGTCTCAAAACAAACTCTGTTTACGATAATAAAGATAAAGACATTATCTTAATCCAACAACAAGCAAATATTATTTAGTACACTACCGCTGTACTAAATACCCACATGAATAAATTAATTGCTTTTGGCGACAGTTTCACGTGGGGTTCGGAGTTAAAAGATGAATTAGCAACCCCACTTTCCGATGTGGGGACATTCTCAACATACAAAAAATACCATTCAAAAATTCGTATTGGGAAATTTAGTGATAGTGATTTCAATCATAGGATAACTGCCATAACCGCTGGCTATAGTAGAAGCACATGGACTGCGTTATACGCAAATAAAATGAATATGGAATATAGGTGTTTTGCGAACCCAGGTTGTTCCAACTCAACGATTTCTAGGAAATTTTTCAAATATCTCCCACACATTACAGTAGATGATTTTGTTGTTTTAAATTGGACATTCATCGACAGATGGGATATCTATGATGAAAATTACGAGGATGAGGAAATGAAAATACTTCTAGAATCCGAAACCATGATTGATGTCGATGTTTCCACTAATCCCTATTGTGATTCATGGAGAACAGTGCGACCATATGATAAATCAGAAATATCAACATTGTACTTTAAATATTTGCAATCGGAATTATGGAATAAGTTCGAAACTTTGAAATTGATGCTATTAGTTTCAAGCATATTAAAAAATATGAACATATCATTCATGATGACATGTACTGATGAATTGATTCTTGATAAAAAATACCATTGCCCCGATTATGTAGACACGATTCAGAATATTGTAGAACCTGATATATTTTGGTTCAATGGTATGGGGTTTAATAGTTGGGCACAAGAGTGTGGATTTCCTATGGGTAAAAAAAACGGACACCCACTAGAAGAAGCACATCAACAAGCATTTGAATACGTAATGGAGAATTATGAATTTACCTAATAGAATATTTTTTACAGGTGTGCCGGGAAGTAAATGGTCTGGGATTGCCCAAATATTAGAATCTGATAGTGCATTTAATACATCGGATAGAATGCCAGAACGTGAATACGCACATAATACTTACAGTGGGCATAAAGGTGCATACTTTGGACAAGGAATGGAGTTCTATCCTGACCCAACTAAGGTAGACCAAGCATGGCATGGTGGAGATGGAATTAAAATAGTTAAAAGTCATGATTGGGCATATATGCTAGATGTGATTAAACCAGGATTCATCGATGATTGGGCTATGTTAGTTTATAGACCAAATGAAGTTAGCAATGCATGGTGGCATCAAGCAGGTGGGTTTGAAATATCATACCCCAACTACAGTCATTATAAAAATAGTGAAAATATGTTCGATGCGATTAAAGAGCAAAATAATAATATATTACGATTTGCACATAAACACAATGCAACATGGAATTACTTTACAACAGAATGGATTAAAACTACATTTGGGTTAGATATAGAAGTAAACACCTCGTACGACGACATTTTAGTAAGTATAATAAAATAATGAATACAAAAATATTTAACAAAATTAATCAAATGGTTAAGGACAGTCCACAATTATTATTAAACACAAATGCGTTACGACAAGCAATAAGTGGGGAATTTTGCATTGATATAAATCCAGATAATGATATTGTTGTACTTACTAATTTAATCGACGAAGCAGTAATGGAAAATTACTTCGCTAAAGTTTGGCAACCCGAGACCAAGAAATATAAGTACAGTGGGTTGAGCATCATTGATGAGGTGAATGCATTAAATCCAACTAACGTATTGGATATTGGCTGTGGATATAATGAGTTCAAAGGAAAAATCCAAAACTTAACGGGCATAGACCCGTACAATGAACGTGCAGATATAATGGTACATACATTGGATTATGAAGCAACCATCGAGTACGATGTTACTATATGTTTGGGTAGCATTAACTTTGGTAGTACGGATAAAATAATTAAAGAACTA
>Ga0257122_1000708_pt1 | contig 27115 bp, 22 predicted proteins | sample SI106_120metaG_FD_190146 | JGI IMG/M metagenome (GOLD analysis project Ga0257122, IMG submission 190146) | Marine microbial communities from Saanich Inlet, British Columbia, Canada - SI106_120 | ecosystem: Environmental > Aquatic > Marine > Inlet | place: Canada: British Columbia | collected... | reverse complement strand
CCCCCACGACCACGCGTCGTACCCCCACCATGCCCTTGAATTCCCCCCCGCACCTCCACTGCCACCATTGCCACCATGCCCTTGAACGGTTAGTCCCTTCGCCCAGGCTGGGGGATAAATAGAGTTGCTATCATTGACCTCATGTGTGATTCCTTTGGTAGTTGTACTTATATCTGTGCCGTTCAATAAATATCCGGAACTAGTTTTTAAGGTTCCCCCGTCCAATCGATCATTTGAGAAAGGGCCGTTATGCAGTGTACGAGATAGAGGTGTGTATTTTCCACCAAAATTGTCATTACCAGTATTAAATATGTTATTATTAAGTTCAACATTCTTAAACGTAAATTTCGGCATGTATGAGTGTATATACTAATTCACTAAAATAAATATAAACATTGAACTTTATATTTGTTATTACATCCTTACTATGGAAGATACATTTGAGATAGATAACATGGAATTAATGTATGTTAATGAGAATTCATTATCTAAAGAATTATGCGATGAAATGATACAATTATTTGAAAGATCGAATAACCGTTACACTGGCATCACTGCTAGTGGTGTAAATTCACAAATTAAAGATACAACTGATTTGGTAATATCAAGTAATCCGGAATGGTCGGAGATATCTAAGACATTGTATAGAGAATTACAACATAATATAAGCAAGTACGTAAATAAATATAACAATATGTTTGATGATTATACTATTTTTCATCAATATGAATTAGAAATTCCTTCAATGCAAATGCAAAAATACAACAAAAATGTTGGTAAATATGTGTATCATAACGATTTTAGATGTGATTTTAAAGACTCAATAGTTCGCCAAATAACATTTCTTTGGTATATAAATGACGTGGACGAAGGAGGGGAAACTGAGTTTTGGTCTAAATATAATATTAAACCAAAAACTGGTAAATTGGTATTATTTCCAGCACATTGGACGTATCCACATTCAGCAAAAAAACCAATTTCAAACGACAAATATGTGATAACGGGTTGGATATGGGAACGCCATGGATAGTTTTGCCAGTCACTCTAATCAACAACTAATGAAATCATCTTCAAATAACTTTCAAAATCCATATTGTTATCAATATAATTATCTGGATTTTCCAGTATAGTACTAAACCCTTCTAAATCGTATAGAGGTCGTTGTGGTGTAACCATACGATATTCGGGGCATTTGTTTGAAATGGCTGGACTTCGAATAAAGAAGAATCGATCTTTCAATGGATTTCCCCCCATGATAATCCAATCCACTTTCAAATTCAAATTTTCAAGTGGAGATTGTGAAAATAGCATAATTGGCAATTTCAATTCAGATGCTAATATCCACATGTCGAGTGTTGTTAAATAATAGTCTTCACTCGTAATCAAATCTTCCATTGTAAGTTTATTTTGAATCACCTTTTTTATCATTGATAATTTACCATTTTGTTTTCGCAAAATATCATATACCTTGGATTTATTACTTGACTCATATTGTTGATATAGTTTTATTAGTTTCTTTTTCAATTCACCAAGAGTGACTTCTTTATTGTAATGTTTTTGATATATCATTTGAATCAAATAGTAACTACATACATGAGAACATTGATATATAGTTTCATTTGAACCATTTGGAAATATCTGTTTCCACTTGCTTTGGCTATTTCCTATTACCCCCTCCAACTCTTCTTTAATACATTCACCAAGTGCCGATTTACCTGGCACAATAACATCCATATCATTTTGTTGTGAGATACTAATTTCAGATGAATATGTTTGTGTATTGGCTGGTTCTGAATTATCAAAATTCAAGTTGCGGATATACTCGTTTGTGTAAAACGCTTCTAGATTATCCCAATATTCATCCGTCAATATGGATTGTAACAATATTACTTCATCTGAATTTACTCTGTAATCTGTGGTACCTATATTCAGATATCGGTTCGGTTCCATCATAAACAATCGAACGCGTTTGTACCTAATCAGTTCATCTGCTATCCGTCCAAAATATAATTGTTCGTTATCCATTCCACTCAATAAATTTTGACTTGGTATTACCAAGTGATGATTATCATTCTTAACAATACAATATGGTTTATTTTCATTATATTCCGTACAGTCTGTAATGGATGTCGACCCCATTGCGTTTAATATTGATTCGTCCATATCATCAAATGATATTGTATTACGGACCAGGTATTTTATCAAAATTTCTATTTTTTTCAATTTGATTCGATATAAATAACGATTGTCATTTAAAATATCACTGATTTTTTCTTTCAATGTAAATTGTGCGGGGTCATTCAAAAGGATACGTATTGTATTTTTAAAAGATGAATAAAACTGTGTTTCCAGATGTATATTTTGAACGGTCGCAGTACGAGCAGTATCTTGCGAAGTAGTGGTTTGTATATTCTTGTCTGCTTCGTAATAACCATTATCTCGGTAACTAGTTGTCTTTATAAATGCGAGTCCATCATCTACGTCGTTTGTAATAGGTGGATTTATTCCGATAACTTGATTGGTTTCTGTTAATATACCAACAATTAGACCATCTTCTACAATTTTTAACAATGGTTTGCATAAAATTTGCTGATTGGTATTTTCACTAATTTGTGAAAGGATATCACGAGTAGCAGTGTATTCCGACCATTTAATATTATCCATATATACAACATTAATATTATGTAATACTGAAGACGGTAAGGTAGGCAAAAATAATGAATTGTTATTTGCATCACTTGGTTTGACAATAAGGCCAATAATTTTCCCCCTGTAATTAGCGACTTGTGAAACAATATTGTAGTGAAGTTTATTCAGTATATCGTATATCTCATTAGCAGAAATATTTTGCTTATATTTGTATTCTTTTGGCATACTTGGTAACGGCTTACAGTATTTATTCGAGGTGTTTTGTATTTTATTGATTACTTTTTGTAATTCGGGCAAATTTTCATTACCTGCGAAAGTAGAAATTCGAGTAATATCAGTGTTTGTATTGTCATATACAGAGACGATCGCGTAATAATTATCTTGTTCTACAAGAATCATAGTATTTTTGTTTTTATTGTATATTTCCGAATTTTGCGAATTTGTGGGACATATCATCTCTACATTATCTGTAATATCATTGTCGGAAATACTGAGTACCACCATATTTAACCCGCTCGGGAATAGTTTTGAATTAGGCGATGTAATGATATCCCATAGATATACATAATCAATCCAAGAATCGTCATCTCGTAAATATCGAATGAATGATTCAAACGCAGAAACGGTCGATTCGTAAAAATCCATTTGTGCGCGTATATTTGTATCCAGTGATTTGTAAAATTCACTATTTGTATGGGCGTTCAATACACTTTCTTCAATGCGGTATCGTTTTGGTTGGAATGTAGACACAAGTGATCCATTATGATACTTCAAAAACATATCTATTGTCAATGATTCGGCTATAATAGTTCTCATTTTTGATATTGTAGGAACCGGTATTTTACGAGAATGGTAATTATTTACATCCGCATATACAGTTGCTATACATCCAATAAAGGATTGATGATATTTATTTTCAACAGTATATAATAGATATGCTTTGTGTCCGGGTTTGATTTGTTGTTGATTTTCGGACGATATTATATTATTATAATTAACGTTCAAAAATAATTGTATTGATCTAGGTAAAAATACCCACCCTCCTTGGTTTTTATAAAAGGAAATTTTAGAAAAGTATTTAACAACATTTTTATTTTCGGTAACTGCTTTCTTACCTATCACTTTCTTTTTTTTATCTACTTTGCTTTCATCGCGTTTAGTCCCGTCGATTACTCCCTTCCAATTGGGGTCTTCGGGTTCATCAACATCATCTGTACTAATCCCCCATGTATCTCGTCGTGTTTTAAGTTGATTCGCACTCCAATCTTTACTAAAACAACACGGTACACCATGGGTGGGGTGAGTTTGATCGGGTAAAAATCCAGGTGTATGATGAATGTATTCTCCTTTTGCATTTACATGGAATCGTTCTTCAGTAAATTCGTGTGTATTTCCCGAACATTCTCCCGAATCTATTTGTGATTTTGTCATAGGTTTATTAGTTGTTAAACACCAATACCTAGGACATACAAACCAATGTTTATCCTCTGTATCCATACCATATCGAAGTGCGTATCCATACGCATCTCTATTTTCTTGATCTATTTCTGTTTTCTCTTTATCTGTAAGTATAATAGGTTGTCTAGACAAATTTGCGGGACACGCGCGAGTGTAAACTTTATAGTCACCTTCTTTTTTTGTCAATATAAGACCGGGTTCAAGTGTTTCCAACTTATCTAACATATATTTTCCAATATCCAAATCTTTAACTTCTGTTTTTTTAACCTTTGATCTATTGGCACCTCCCATTGTAATATCTTGGTTTACTTCATCGTCCGAATTATCACTTTCGTCATCCTCATCTGAATCATTACCCTCATCATCATCGAAAAAAATTCCATCATCATCTGAATCAGAATCGTCATCGTCAGCGTCCGCATCCTCACGTAATAAAATATCATCTTGAGAAATTGGACTAATTGACTTGGTTGACGGTCGGATTACATTTTCGATTGTTAGTTCAGATACATTACTATTTTTCCCCGAACATAATTGTTTGACATTTGTATTAGAAACACCTTCAATTCCAATCTTCTGTGAAACTCGTAAAAAACTATCGAAATACAGTTTGAGTAATTCAATATAGGGCACATTCGTAATATGAGAGACTTCGATATGTAAGACATTACCGTTTTTGATTTTTCCAATATCTACTGTAAACCCTGGATTTTCAACAATATCAATATTTTTATTCACATATTGACCGTTTATTCTTGTAAACTGATTAAAGTATCCTGCGAGTTCAAGTAATGCCTGTTGTTCGGTTAAATTATAATTAGTTATTAATGCTTTAATAACATCCCCTTCACTGTTTGTTCGTTTAAATATATCGGTAATCATAATATGAATGGCGTTCATTTGGTTGTAACTATTTACGCGTTTAAAATTCATCACTAATTTATTTTTATCGACCGATTGAATTTCAAACATACTAGTTAAACAAGGAGAAACGTCCTTGAAGTTGATATCATTTTTCAGAGGAGACCATACCTTATAGATGATATTCTGAATCTCTACACTCGAATGGGTTAACCCATTAAACGATTGTAATTTATATCCTATATGATGAAGGTTTTCATTTAACGATTCAATGGTTGTATTGATAATGTTGCTTAATAATAATTCTAGGGCACCAACGTTAGGTAACGAGAACTTGGCAATGCTCCTCGGAATTTCTAACTCTTTTAATGTTAAATCACACAAAATATCGATATTACCATTCTGATTAATACTTATAATAATATCAAATAGTTGGTCTTGAATACTTTCTTGTATAATAAGTGAAATTTGATTTGTTTTTCCAATCGTTTTGGAATATTTCATAATATGTTCTTTTGAAAGAAATGGGATTTGTTGACCGGTTTTAGTAACCTGTTTGGAATATGCCCTATATATTTTTTCAAATCTTACTCCCGGATTATATTTAATGAATTGAATGATTGGGGTAGCATGTAGTGTTTTAAATATAACATCTAGTGGCAACTTTACACTTGATGCCGGATGGATTGTAAATTCAATCAATTGAATGCCGTTTTGTGAGTATTCAATATCTTCTCGTTTTCCATTATTATATATTTGATAAATAGTGCGTAAATTCTCCTCGGTTTTCAAAAATGATTTGTCGAATAATTTTTCGTTTTCAACGAGTAAGTTTTGTTTTTTAGTAACCAAATCATTCCCAGTCGAAACGCCTTCTTTTTCAAGAAGAGGAAAATACAATCCAATAACATATTCATCACTTAATCCTATAGTTTGTGAATATTTTAAAACGTCGGCTGTAGTGGTTACGTATAGAGTGTTATTGATTAAATTGCCATATGATAATAGTACATTGTTCTCGAATGATATTAATGGATTGTCGTTGGTATGGTGAAACGGATTATTTTCTGCATTGATAATATTATACGGATTTGCTTGGAATAGCAACTCGGGTTTATTATTTGTAAACCGAGGTCCAATCGGAATCCATTGCTCTTGTTTACCTTCAATCGATGGTATGTATTTTACTAAATCTTGATATGAATATGACTCTTGTATAGGTATGTTATTAATAATGTTGACATCGCGTATACCTAAATTTTGTAATAATTGTCCGAGAATAACAGAATCCATAGATATTTGATTGTCATGAGTGAGTACATTATAAATATGGAATAATGATAAATCGCTACGTACCTTTGAAAAAAGGTATAATTCGGGATAAGATACAATATTTGTACCGATTTCCGAAACAATTTTCTTTTTTATAGACCGAATTGTATCATCTTTATAGATTTGATGTGAAGAAAATACAACATCTACATTATTCAGTTCTATATCTGCGATTTCATCTTCACTAAACATTTCAGACAATTGATACGGATCATTATTACCGGAAAATAGTATGATTTTATTTTCAGACTTACTCGAATCTAAATAATGTATTTTAAATAATTGGTCTAATGGAAGTTTCATGTTGCTTGTAGGTGACCCGCCCGTGGTTTTCATTTATATACTAGAGGGGTATAATTTATGATATGGTTTGACGTTGAATCAAATCATATCTGTCTCAATGATTACATAGTAAAGTATTATGTATTGTTACCTAAAATGAACTGTTTGGACGATTATTATGCTTCATAAGTTCGTCATTTGACATTTCGCGACTTGCCATACCACCGCGAACCCATCCATCAAGTGCTGCTTCTTCCACTGTATGAGATGCGTCATTTACGCGTTCCTCCATTTTTGCGTCGGTTGGATATAGTTGATATTGTGAAAATGATTTGTCCATGATAGTAGATACACTTTTTTTACCGGCAACTACTTCTCCGTGTTGAAGTTGCGATTCCATTGCTGGGTCACAACTACCACGTCCTAAATAAGGTACAGTTGCGAATGGGCGTTGAAACAATTGTAATTTTTCTAGGGGTTGTGTTTGTTCGGTCTTATAAAAAAGGTTTGATTCATTGTCAACTGAACTTCCACTAACACCATTTCCATGAGAAATACCACTAAACATCATAGTTGGTTGTTCTACAGCAAATTTTACGTGGTCTGTTGAAGAATTTTCACTAAAATAATTTGCTAAATTGCGATTAGCAAATCTTGTATTCTGAATGCTATTTTGGGTATTGTCGGCGTTATCTGAACCAATACGGTCAGTCTTGTTGAAATAATAAGGACTAACGGATGACATCTATTTATATTATAGATAGAGAATGAATTTCTATATAACCGGAATATATGGAAATTAGAGATGAATTAATAATTGGTATGTCTTGACATATTTCGCGCACATGCAAAGTTATTGCCTTCTTTACATGAAGTCATACTTCCGTAACAAAATTCACTAAATGCCTGTTGATCGTTAGGTATAGTCGTACTTGGGTTTGAATTAAATGGACGTAACGATTGTTCGAATGTATATTGATCTCCTAAATCTTTGAATAGTTTATCCGCAATATCCGGTTGGTCGGGGTTTGCTTCTATAACAAATTCTTTCGCATTATTTAATATTGTGTTACCCACTTCTTTGTTAAAGGATGCGGGAGCAGGTTTTTTGTTTGGATTGTAATCATAATCGCTCATTAATACATTGCCAAACGGATTACTGGGTTCGGGTTGAGAGAACAAATCTGTTGGGATTTCTTCACCTGATTGTGTTAAATAATCCATGGCTGGATTTCCAAAACCTTCTTTGATTTCTTGTACGACCTTCTTCGACACAATCTTTTTTTTCTCTTTTTCGTGGTAATAATGTAAAATGTAAATGGAACCGATAGTAATTACACCAATAATTAAATGACGAATGCTTTTGAAAATAAACAGATTAATTAACGACAGTAGAATAACCGTACGTGTTACCGAGTTCAGTTTTTGTTCGTATGTCATATTTTCAGTTGGAAAAAATTCGGTTAAAAACTTTGGCGAAAATAGAACATTTGGGTCTTTTCCCCAAAACATAATAGATGGCGAATCGTGGGTTTCATTATCTACAACGTCATCTTTTATTTCTGTAGGAGTTAAAATATCACTCATTACTTATCTTAATCTATATATAAATTCACATATATTTCCGCCTTGCAACATGATATATTCAAAATCACTAAATATATCAGATTCATTCGAGTTTCTTTTTGATACACGTATCGTCAATTTGGAACGTTTCTTCCTTTTTATGGTTAGGTACAATTTTTAAAATACACTTTGATTTCTCACCATAAAGTGGTTCAGTGCACCCATTTTCTGATTTTTTTCTAGTTTTAGTCGTACATATCTTTGTCACTGGAATAGTACATCTCGCACGAAAGTGCTCGTAACGTTCCCTTACTTCGTCATACGATAGTCCTGAACGTTTTCCTAACATAGAATTAATTAATTCATGTAGTTCATATACATACTTTGAAAATGTTTCTCTTGACTCCATGTGTTTCATTACCAATGGCAATTTTTTAAAGTTATCTACCAAATTTGCCCTACATTTACCACAAGGCAATATATGTTTTAAGTCCAATATGTATTTTCTATAATGTTCTTTGTCTGATTTAGACGGTGAGATTGGATAATTGAAACTTATTGTATGGAGTGAGTGCCAAAGACTTGGTCCCCAAACACTGGTTAACATACCATCCCCGCTATTATAATCATTTAGAGAATATACGTTTTTATTTTTAATTGTTTTATTCTTTCCCATTTACTTATAGAACGCAGATAAAAGATTATTCACTAAATAATTGTATTCCGTTTACTTATTCGTTTTACAAAGACAAAAAATATAAACGATATATATATATATTATGCCTGGTCTAACTGAAACTGTTGGTAAAATACTCGGTCCTTACTATAAATATATTATAGGACTAACCGCACTCATTATATTCGGGTATGCGGCTAACTATGGATATAGGGTATATTACTTAAACAAAAAAGCAAATAAATTCGCAAATGTACCTAACGCAAACCGACGTTTTAAAGAAGTAAGTATTATGTTCTTTCATGTAGATTGGTGCCCGCACTGTAAAAGCGCATTACCCGACTGGAACAATTTTAAGAAACAATATAACAACAAAGAAATGAACGGATATGTAATTAAATGTAGCGATATTGACTGTACCAAAGAAACTAGTGAAGTACAATCTATGATGACCAAATATAATATTGAGTCCTATCCTACAGTGAAAATGTTGAAGGACAATAAAACGATTGAATTCGAATCTAAAATTACATTATTTTCACTTGAAAGTTTCGTCGAGTCGATGGTTAACTAATTTGAAAAATATCTAACACTATGTCGTATCAGTTGATGTGAATGTTGCCGTAATTACATCAACTCCCTCTTGTATTAATTGTATTCGATTATCAATCTCGGTTGTTGTAGAAATGACATCATAAATAGACATACGAATAGACTTTATTCTAAATTCGTTTTTAATACGATGTTCTCTTACTGAAAGAAAAGCACTAATTAATTTCTTCATTATTAGTAGTCCATAATCTAGAAGAGAACATGATTCATTAAATACATCTTCATCATGTGCGTTCATATCATTGCATAATCCAATTATTTCGTCACTGTTAGCACCATTTTCAATACATTTATCCAATGGATAATTCAATAGCATGGCACCGTCGCAATAGCATTTGGAATTTTTTATAAATGGTGAAAAAATAATAGGTATCGCAGATGACGCATAAACCGCATCCATCAGTCTCCAGTCAGGATGTGTCTTATATGATATATCTACTACCTCAAACCGCATGACATCGGTCGTGAATATATGAATCTCCTTTTTGGTAATATCGTAAAAATCCTGCATAGTTATATCAATCGATATATCTTTTCCACTGAATAATGGAACAAATGTATCTTCTATTGTTTTCATTCCAAAAATACCACGTTGTTGAAGTGAATCAATGATAGAATATAAGTTGAATTTAAATACATTATTCCATGGCCGTTTAATTAAATAGTCATCAAGGGTATCCCAATCATAATCTAATGCCAATATTACTGCGATTATTGATCCAACAGATGTGCCATAAATAGTTTCTATATCCTCAAGTTTCCATAGTTTACGATTATGACATTCTCTTAACATTCCATAAAATGAAAATCCGGTTACCCCACCACCCGAACAAACTATATGTCGAATCACTGAACTCGACGCAGACATATTAGTAGTTATACGTAACAATTATCTATATAATTTCTGCATATTTGTATATTATACAAATATGTCGATATTTATTCAAACGGATGAAGACGACCAGTTACAAAAAATGAATATAGACGAATTATTTGAAAAAAAACAACAACGCGATTTGAAGGAACGAGGTATTTATAACAAAATACTGAATCGAGTTCATACTCGTATCAAATTCACGTCTAGAAGTAAACGTAATGAAACTCATATTTGGTTTCAGGTACCGGAATATATTTTTGGAGAACCTGTCTATAAACAAGGAGATTGTGTAGGGTATTTAGTAGCAAAACTAGAGGACAACGGATTTCATGTACGATATATTCATCCAGGGACATTATTTGTAACATGGAAAAATTGGATACCTTCGTATGTCCGCAGTGAACTTAAGAAAAAAACTGGAGTCATTATTGATGAAAAAGGTAATATTATCAATAATGATGATGGTAACGAAGACGACGATTTAGACAGCAATTTATTTAATAATAAACCAAATAATTTACAAAAACAACAGCGTGAATACACTGACCCAAGTGAATACAAACCAACGGGTAATTTAGTATACCGTCCTGAAATGTTCGAAAAATTAGAGAAGAAAGTTACATTTTCATAAGAATCTTACGCGTTTGGTCTTCTTACCCTTCTTTCGCGATTTACGTCGTTTTCGTATTGTCTTTTTAGGCTTTTTGGACTTTTTACTTTTTCCGCCACCCACGATTGTGTCGTTTTCTTCTGTTCTTTTCATTCCTTCGGTTCCCTTCATTTCATTTATTCCTTCGGTTCCCTTCATTTCATTTATTCCTTCGGTTCCCTTCATTTCATTTATTCCTTCGGTTCCCTTCATTTCATTTATTCCTTCGGTTCCCTTCATTTCATTTATTCCTTCGGTTCCCTTCATTTCATTTATTTGTTCTTGCAATTTGGCGTTTTCATCTTGTAATTCTTCTAGTTTTTGATATGGATCATACATGTCACTATTCTTGTTATTATTACTATCCTTACTATTAAATTTACCTACTACTTTTTTCATAATTGCGTTGTATACTTCATGAAATTTGTCAACTAACACTTCCTCTTGAGTGCTATCGTTTAACAATTTTGTTTGTAACACTTCAACAAAGTCAAATGAAAATTTATCAGAATATATTTTTTCAATCAGAGTTTTCTGTGCTACATCTTTAATATGGTCTACAATATTTTTCTCCTTCTCCATTATTTTCTCTTTAAGACCATCAACTAATTGCTGTGTTAATGTCTTAACGTCATCTTGATCGTTGATTGGTTCCTCCGATTTTGGTTCCGGGGGTGGATCTTGGTACGCGTCATCTAATTTATTATGTACTTCTGAAGTTGATTGTCCCATTTGAGCCCGACGTTTCTTCGGGTCATTATCGAACATTTGGGAGAAATTGGGATTAGATAAATTTCCCACGTACTCGGTATTATTTATCGTCCCATTGGGATTAGATGCATTTCTCGCGTTCTCGGTATTATTTTCCGTCCCCTTGGCATCATCTTCAACTTCATTTTCCGTCCCCTTGGCATCATCTTCAACTTCATTTTCCGTCCCCTTGGCATCATCTTCAACTTCATTTTCCGTCCCCTTGGTATCACCTTCAACTTCATTTTCCGTCCCATTGAGATAGGGAGAAGTTCCTTTCATATGTGTCGCCGTGGTTGCTAGAGGGTTCATACCAAGTTCTCTACCGGTAATAATTTTTGATCCAGTAATAGTTTTTGATAGACTATTTTCATTGTCATCGTTTCCTCCCACTATCGGATCCGTTTTATTGTCCGACGATTCTCGTTCGAGCCATTTTTCTTTTGATTGATCTATTATTGTATTGAAAGAACTAACCAACTTTTTTAAAAACGGTTTTTGAATCGTCTTCTCATTTAACAATTTCTTTTGCAATACCTCAAGAAATTTAAATGAAAAATCATTTGTTTTTAAATATTCTCGTAGGTCGGTTATTATTGATTTTGTAATCTCATGGATCATCCCATCCTTTCCGCCAATTTGCTTTGTAATTTCACTACATGTATGAGTTAAAATTTCTTCTGCTAATTGTGTTGTCTTTTCCGCAACTTCTTTTTCAGCCGCTTCTTTTAAAAACCCATCTTTCGCTTCGTTTACCATGTCTTTAGCCGCCGAGAACAGGTCTTCAGTTGCCTTTTTTGGGTCGGGAACACTCATATTATATAATTATAATATACCTATATAAAATTGAAATTAAAATAACAAATAACGGATAAAATATAAGTGCGTACAAATATTCAGTAATAAATATCAAGAAAAATTAATGTCAGACGATAATTATCCACAAACAAGTACTGGAAACGATGTCTATTTAGCAACTCGAAAAAAGACTCAAAAAAAAAAGGTAATGCGAACAAATGATGACAAATCTAAATTATGGAGCATTTATGATAACGATAAACTATCTGCTTCTGTAGAAGGTTCTCAAAACGAGAGTAAACCGTCATTTGAATGTGTTTATGCTAAAGACGCAGAAACGTGTAATATATGTAAATCCCCACTGATGATTATGGAAGACGGGTTTCCTACATGTACGGGTACGTCGTGTGGTGTAATGTATAAAGACACCCTCGATTATTCTCCTGAATGGAGATTTTATGGTGCCGAAGATAAAAATGCAAAGGACCCTACACGATGTGGAAATCCAATTAATCCATTGTTGGTTGAATCGTCCTTTGGATGCAAGGTTATATGTAATAATAACTCGTCATATGAAATGAAAAAGATTCGTAAATGGACGGAATGGCAATCAATGCCACATCGTGAGAAATCTCTATACGAAGAATTTCAATTCATTACAATTATGGCTCAAAATGCGGGGGTTCCGCGAATATTTATCGATTATGCAATGATTGTATACAAAGACATATCCGCTCAAAAAATGTTTCGTGGAATGAACCGTGACGGTATAAAGGCCGCATCTATTTATATATCGTGTCGTCTTAATGATTGTCCTAGAACAGCACATGAAATTGCCGAAATTTTCAAATTAGATAAGACTAGTGCGACAACCGGATGTTCTATGGCAGTGAATATATTACACAACATAGAACGAAATATAGACCCTTCGCGTCAAACTGAATTGTGTGCTACATTGCCAAGTTCGTTTATTGAGCGGTATTGTAGTAAATTAAATATTAACGCCGAACTAACAATGTTAGCGAAATTCGTTGCTATTAAAATAGAAAAGAATAACATAATAACAGATAACATTCCTCATGCTATCTCTGCAGGAATAATATACTTTGTTTCACAACACTGTGCGTTAAATATTTCAAAGCCGGAAATAAAAGCGGTTTCAGGAGTGAGTGAAGTAACCATTAACAAATGTTTTAAAAAATTGGATATTATCCATGATAAATTATTACCCAAGGCAATATTAGCAAAATACGCATAAAATCTATTCACATAAATATATAACATGTTTATGTCAATAATTTCAGATATACGTAACAGTTTTTTTACATTTGAACCAAATACAAATCCATTCATTATATTATGTCTGCTAATATCCGGCAATTATTTAGGTGAATTGTTTCCTTGTAAAGTACAACAATTCTTTTCAAAGAGTATGGTTGTAAAACATATACTCGGATGGTTATCTCTCATGTTTTTTGTTGTGTTAACATTACCCGACTTGTATACATCGGATAACTTTATCTATGTATCAATATCATTATATGGATTTTTCGTACTTTTATCGAAATTAAATCATATAATATGGTTTACCGTATTCGGTATATTTGCGGTCAGTTATATTTTACATATTTATGTAGATCAAATCGAGAATGAGAATCAAATAACTAAAAATAGAATAGGAGACAATACCGTTAATCCAAAAGATACTGGTAAAATACCTACCCAAGATATTGCGGATACAATTGAAAAAGTAAAGAATATTCAGCGATATTTGTTTACGTCGATTATTCCGATCAGTATCTTTGGATTTATCATATATTTAGGTGAAAAAAAGATTGAATATAAAGAAAATTTTACATATTTCACATTTTTATTCGGTAAGCCCAAATGTATTAATAAAAATCCCGAAAACCTAACTGTTTTTAAACGATTGAGATATGCGTTCAAATAATTACTCTTCGCCATTATACAATAGTCTAATAGCAAGACCTACCTCGTCATTAGTTTCCCATATTCCCGATATTTTAATAATCAGATGATTTATCTTGAAATTCGGATTTGTATTTGAATACAATCGAATATTGCCGGAGTATAATTTTTTCGATATAATATCAACCGACTTTTTATGAATATTATTAACATGTTTATAATATTCTAATATTTCCATTTCGATTTTTGATATCTGTTTGATATAATTAAGATTTGCCTTATCGTAAGGAGGATACGTATTATATATAAATTTTGTGTCACATGTATGTGTCAAATTATTTACTGGAAAAAATAAATATATGCCATTCATAATGAATGTATCAGTTGCATAGGTGAATTTTGAAAAGTTGCCATCGACTATTGTATTTTCTTTTTTTCGTAATAAATTGATATTTTCTATATTAAATGTAGTGGGAAGGAGTATGAGGTTCATCTAGTTACATAATATATCCTCGTCTATTTATACCCTTATTTTTGATTCTGAATTAGACGGTCCAACTTTTTATTCATTGATTTACCATCAGAACCTTTAGTTTGTATATCAACCTTTGTTTCACCGTTTAACTTATTGAATTTATTTAGTCTAACAAGTCGTTCTTTCCTACGTTTCTCATATGCCTGCCACCAAGACATACACCTTCCATTTGTATTACGACCATAGCAACACCTACACTTCCCACGTCGATCTTCACCACAGCGACACTGACTACGCCTCCGTCCCCACCATCCTTCTATAATATAATCGTCAGCATATTTAGTATTAAACGCATCTAATAAAAATATAAATATGCTTATCGCAAACAGTATTAATAGTGTATATAAAATTATTTTCGTTAAAATATTATTCAACCTCAACATATATTATAATATACTATTATATATTATAATAATGTCATCCCGATTAAACATGAACCCTATCCCCATAATCCCATGGAAAGGACAAACATTTAATCAAATAGTAAGTCATATTAAAAAAAATGGGAACGTCCATTCAAATGAATTAGGAAACATGATATTTTCATCACTTCCATTAAAAACATATCGTCGCGAACTTGCTTCTTCTGCTTGTTCGAGTTCTCGTAATACAACTACTATTGATGAAATTAATCGTCCAGGTGGAACTGTCGTTAAACATTCATCGTCTCAAGTAAATAGTTTAGTTAATGTACTCGACTTTAATCTAACTGTAAATTCAAGTGAAAACATAGCACAATGTAACGCTGAGTGTGTAGTCGGTACACCTGAAACAAACGCAAGACGTCGTGTTCGCAGTAGTGGAATGATAAAGAAACAGTTTGATTTATCCAATGACAAACCTAAATATTATACCGATAATCGTCAGTATTTAAAGGGTCGTAATTTAACATTCGAACAGAATAATTTTCATTATATCCGAACTGGTGATAATAGTGCTACTCCAGGAACAACCCAATCAATCGCGAACACCTATACGACAAACAATGCGACGGATTGTAAACGATACTATGTTTCTGAAAATATGTCATTTTCTTACCAATGGGTCGCCGAAAATCCATTTTTCGCGGATACTGGGTCTGAACCAGTAAACACCGAAGTACCCGGACAATATGGTAATTTCACAGTTACATTAGAAAAAGGATTTTACGATACCTCCGACATAAATAACGTTTTACACGCACAAATGATTAAAAACGAACATTTCTTTGTAGATAACCGAACAAAGGCAAAACGTTTTTTCATTAATTTTGTATTCAACTCTACTACCAGTTTAATTGAACTTCAGATTGAACCAATTTCTGAAACAATTCTATCAAATCTAGGGCTTTCAAAACCCATTATACAAATATCTAGTACTCCTGGAACACGCGATGTTGTATGGACGGTGCCTACATCTACTCAAATGCCTATGGTAAACATACTAGAAACTCCGTTTCGACAAGTTATTGGATTCTCATCGGGTCAATATCCACCTATAAATACTGAAAGTCAATACATCGTATCGTCAACGAGCATTCCTGCTATTAGACCTAGATTTAATCAAGTATTTTATAAACCAAATAACCCACAATTCGCGCAACAGGGAGCAGTCACATCGAGTTCACGTATCGCTAGATTGCGGTATAATGCAATTACCAATTCGGCGTCTACATATAGGAATGCGTATGGTAAACATGTTGCAAACGCACTAGCATACGGTGTTCCTGAAAATGGTTATACAGTAAAAGATAAGATTGGATACCCTCTTCCAAATACACCTAAATTCACATCTACCGGCGAGCAACGTAATTGTAAAAACGTGTCTATTTCCGGTTAAATTACTTCATACATAACTTACAAAACATAAGTTATGTATAATCGGACCCCATATACTTATAAATCCTTGCTTAATGGAACGCCGTATTTATTACACCAATGAATGCATTTTGAAATATTGACTTTTAATAGTCCTTCTATTTTTTCCTGTTTATATTTATTCTCAATAAGTGATATCGTATAATGAATATTTTCGAGTTGTTGCTGTCCGAATATAGCGTTATATTCTTCCATTTTAACTATAAATTGATAGGACAATGGTCTAGTTAAAAAACGGCTGACCGTGTGTTTATTCTCATTTACCGTCATTTTTCTAAACGTACTGTATAACCGATCATAAAAAGTATCACTATTTGAAAATAAAAAGTTTTTACATACTATATATTTTTCAGAATTCGCATATCGACTTGTATATGGCTTTACTATGTAAACTGACTCATAAAATGACGATAATATATACAACAAATCCAATGTATGATTCATGAAACTATCGAATATTTTCAGTACGAATTTTCCTCCTTTTTTCTGCATAATAAGTGCGTAAAATGCTTGTGCCATCAACAGATCTGCTATATGTAACTCTTGACTGTTAAAATCAACCGAGAAATCAAATCCACCATCTCCGGTTATAAAATCCATTGATGAACCATATTTATTTTTACAATATACGAAATTTTCTAGTTTCAATATGTTTCCGGTTCGATCTATACCGGATTCAATCTTGACATTTTTATGTTGTTTTAAAAATGATTCACTTTTCTTCCATGCAGGAATATTTGGATCAATATCATTCAATATTGTCATTCCTGTGTAAACATCGTGACTACATTTTCGAGTATTCACAATTGCTTCAATAAATCCACCAGGTCCTTCGGCTATGTGAAATGTATTTATTGGTTTTGATTCAAATTTTAAATTAAAAATATTTATCATTTCGATCATTTTAAAATATGACCTTGAAAGAGGACTATATTTAGAAACGCATTTTCGACGATTTGGAATAGGAGTATGTATATATTCATACGGGTTTGTATATTTCTTATGAATATCCCACTCGTGTTCTATTTTATCCAACCTTTCTTTTATCTCATATAAATATGTTGCGAGCGAATTAGAAATGCAAATTTCGGGGGGGTCGTCATTTGTTATATAATCTATATGTTTATATGTTAGTGAATTCGTACGTGGTAGTTGATAATATGACATAATAATTTAACAAGTATAGTTAGTATATCAAGAAGGGTATTTCTATATTGTTTGCCAATTCCAAAAGTTATTTCACCGGAACTTTCTGAATTATAATTTTATCTTTTTTTAGTTTTTTTGCGGTTATCTTTGGTTTTGATTTTTTCACAGAGGGTCCATCCTCATTTTCATTATCAGTATTTAAAATAGTATCTACAATATTACTGGTTTCTTCTTCTTTCCGGAGAATAATATCTGACATCTTTTTAACATCTAAACTTCGTACCTTTTTAAAGATAAAATAACGATTCATAAATGAGATTTGTCTTTCTTCAGGAGACATATATATAGCCCGACCATAGTCTACTTTACGAAATGGCTGTTGTTTCAATTCTACTTCCATTGAGGAGTACAACTCTGAAAATAATCCGGATCCGTCGGGTAAATTCATCGTCAGGGCTTCTTCCTTATTTACCAACACAAATCCATAATCTTCCATAATTCGAATTAAATAATCGAAATTTACCAAATATTCTCGAAATACCTTATTAATACTTTCTTGATATACATTTATTCCGTAACCTAGACTCATTTCTTCACTTGGAAATCCGGTTTGGTCGTATTCCTTTGTGATTTCATATATTTTACGGTCATTCTTGAATATAGTAAATCCGGCTCCATTGGACTTGTTCTCAAGCAAATTAAACACTGTTTTTCCATCATAGCATGTTCCTATAAAATAGCCGTTTATTTTCGTACATTCTGCGATGTTACGAAGAAAGTTATGAAACGTAGTTTTATTTTCGAAGAAATAATGCATGGCAAATTGACATGAACTTATATTGAATCCCGTTTCTGCTACTCCATATTGATTATATACCCCCTTACCTAATAATGAAATATCTTTCGGACCATTTCCAAATACTGCTTTTATTATTTGTTTGTCTTTATCCGTATCTACTGCTTCACCATTTCTAATATTATGACTGCTGTTACCTGTAACAAATAATGCCTTATGCATATTTGTATTTCTTTTATTTGCGCGTATAAATCGAGCACATGCTCCATCCATTCGATTATGAATATTATCAGAAGATACGTCTACGCCAAATACAAATCGTAGTTTGGCGCGTATCCATTTTGACATATCACCGGCTTTTCCTACGGCATAATCTATTAATGTATCATTACGTTCAGAAACGCCTACAATTAACTTCTGTTTTACGAATAAATTATGGAAGTCACGGAGTCCTTGAGTAGTAGTCTCATCACTTGAACGATTATAATACACATCATCGTTAGATTCATATTGAGGTAAATTCTCACCCGTTGAAATCATATTATTTGTAATCGGTTGATGAATCGAATGCCAATTGTTATTGGCAACGTGATAGGCGTTTCCGTAGTTTTTCATTCCGGATCGCAATTCAGCCGTTTTGTCATAACGAACACGAAGTGGTACCCATCTCCATCCATCTTTATTATCGCCAATATATTTAAATTCTACAATCATGTCGTCTTCGAAATATTCATTTTCTTCGGTCATCATATGCATATTATTCTCATCCCCCTGAAGTGCGATATTACATAGATGGGCGTTTTCATCATATGGGTTTGTTGGGTGAAATGGTACTGGTTTATATGTATCTGCGTTGTCAATATCATCAGGTGACGGTAACTTATCATTGAGGATATCCTGACATGGATTCATGTAACCGTGCTTCCGTTCATCAAACCCACATTTTAAAATCAATGTTTTATATTGAATTATATCTTGAGATTTTTCCATAGTACGACCATCTTGGAAAATATGGTGAATTTCATCACGTCCAGTCTTATCCTTCTTGACAGATACCAAGAAATCGATTGTATTAAATTCGACCGGTTTCCACTTGAACGATCTGTCCCAAGTCGACTTTGATAATGGCCCGGGAGGACCATTTACAATGGCACCGCCCATTGGTAGATCCATTGGTGTAAAAATCAATCCATCTGTTGTATATTCAAATAAACCATCCGCAATATCGGATAATTTTCTAGAACACGCAGAGAATATATTCTGATAATCATGAGAAGAGTAGAAACTTTTACACTTTACAATTATTCCAGAAGGACGTTTCTTTTCTTGCGATTCAACCTCGTCACTACTTGATTCCAATATTGATGTTGGTTTCATTACATCAATTAATTCGCGTAATAATTCCAATCTATACTTTTTACTTACTGTTTCGCCGTCTTCCATATCTGTTATTTCTTCGTCAGATAAATACTTAACGAATGGAAATTCACGAACTGATCTATTGTTAACATAATAAATATCAAACGCCGCAAATAGATTTATATAACTCCCTGTTTTGTCTTCTTTTATATGTTCTCCATCTAACAAACTATTAAATATTGTTTTTTCACTTGTTTTTGAACCTGTGAAAATTACACGCATATTTGTATCAATTAAATAAATTTTACCATTATTTGATATATATAGTAATTTTCTATCACCATCTGCTTTTTCAGTAACACAATAATTATTTCTTATATTTATGGTACTAGATTCTTCGTTTGGTTCAATTATATTTTCTATCTGCAGTGTAAACGAACCTGCCCCTATAAAATCCTTAGGATATATACGCTTTAATTGATAATCTTGACCTCGAATCATTTTCATATAAGATTCTAAAATAGACTGTTGGTCAGGATATGAAATTGGATATTTACTACCCTGCAGACCACTTAATACTATTCGAATACATTTACGTAAATCTATCAATAATGGGGATGGTGTAGTATACTTGGTTCCAGTACCAACTTTTGAGTTATCTATTTCCAACTCAATCTCATACGTTTCCAAATTAGCAAACACGTCAGCATCTTGAATAGTATACTGTGGAACTGGGACATGATTCACGCGTTTTGAACTTTTCACTATACTAATATCCGCAAATATGGGATATTCATCATGATAAAATCGCACACGATTCATTGTACGAAATATTTTTTTAGACTCACTCCATTTGGATATTATGTTTTTTGAAATATTAGAATGAACGTTATAATCCTGTTCGGTTTGGTATGATACACGAAAGTTAAAATCGTCCATATCTAATTTCTTAATATATTCACCCGTATTGGTAGTCGCAGTCATTTTCTGTGTGAATTTTATTTTATTGAATAAAGTAGACGGCATATCAACTATCTTTTGTAAACTATTTGTACGGCAATATTCTTGGATCAAGTCTGTACCGTTAATCTCCGCACGGATATTAGATAACTTTGTACGTCCACTGCGATTATCCAGATACTCATTTTGTATACGCAATAATTGACTTCCGTTGCTATTTTCGGCTTTAAATCCACATGCGTACAATTGTTTTACTACGTTATCATAATCCATTTTTGTCAATTGTTTGGCTACCTTGTAATTTGTTCCAAAACGTATTTCTAGTTCACTTATCTTGCGATTTGAGGAAATCACTGGATTACTTTCTAGATAATGACCTATTATCCTTTCAAATTCGTCGCGTTTTTGTTTCAGTGTATATACCGGTTTATCCATTGCATTTGATTTTTGCGGCGGTTTCATATCAGTATTTTCATTCATAATGTAATATATATAATTCATATATTATATTATTCTACTCTTTCAATTTTGTACTCAACGTATAACTAATACCATCGAATTTTGTTATATACTAACTCGTATAATTCCTTCTTTTTATATTTTGTATTATTATCGATTAGATTCATTCTAGAAGCCAATGCGGATAAATCATCAATCTTATAATTTGAAATTGTCTTCATTGGTTTTAAATAACTTTCTAAACATATCCTATCATTTTCTATCTTTACCTTACCGTCTGATGATAATGGCTCTATATCAACACTATATATATTACTTTCGTCGTGCTTAATCAGATATGTTGGATAATCATTGTCTTCTGATGGAATGAACTTCAAATAGGAATTTTTTTCACAATCCAACATGTAGATATTGAATTTGTATAAAACGCACAATGATATCGCCGTTTGGTAATTTATATTACCATTAATCGATAATAAATCGGATAATAGTTCTTGAATGGCAATATTTGTAAATTTCATATTTGTCTGTTTCATTAACGTCTTGTCTTTTTGTATAATACTTATTACCTCTTTTTGTACTTCTAACTTGCGAATCATATGATTACGACGAATCTGTTGAAAATCATTGTACCCATGTGCCAATATATACAAACACCAAAATAATGAGTCCCTTTTATTTGGAGTAATTGTATCATATACCGTTTCTTTTTTTGTGAATGACACGTCCAACTTATTTCCAGTCTTTTCGATTAATGAGGTTATGCGCAATTCACTGTTATTTAACATTTTGTCACCAGTTAACATATACGGTTGTAAACTTGAAATTATTTGTGACAATTCAATTGGTGGATTGTCATAAAAAAAAATTTGATTGCAAAATTCAGACATTTATCTTACTATACTTGTTACATAATACCAGATGATTATCTTTATTTCCTTTTTGATACACACTTAATTCGTTAACGATGCGTAATTTTCGATCGATTCGACGGTTAATGTATTTTTAAATTCATCTTTTTGATATTCTATAGTTTGAAATGTTTCATTTTGATCATCAATATAATCTACGTATTTTGTTAACTCTTCAACTACATCTTCTTCTAAAAATGACATATTTATGAATATACCACTCTTATTCTCATTCAGTTTACATAAGTTTTTAGACAATATCTTTAAAATCTCAACTTGATGAAACTTATTTAGAGTTTCTATCTTTGTTTTTAATGCTTCTAGTTTGTTTACGTCTATCATCGCCATACTAATTAGTAAAAGATATAGGCATCACTTTATACCCTTTGGCTATTTTCAAAAATACTATTATATATTTCCACGTACCAAGTCTAGAATATATTGTTCTCGTTCGCGATTTCTATAATCTATCTTGGCTGTTTTACGAATGCGTTTATTTGAGGCTTTCTCCTTCAGTGTTCTTCTTCGTTTTGCTTTGTGATTTACTTCAGCCGGATAATAGAATTCGTCTTCTGATTTTGGACTTTGTTCTCGGATTTCATTCTTCTCTGAAAATGTTACTGTTTTTTTCTTATTTTTTGTTGTATTACGCGAACGAGGTGGTGATGTGGACTTCTTTTTTTTTCTACTTGACGAACTAATGGGAGATGAAGATTTCTGTTTTGGTTTACTTAACATCACACCACCGCCCTTCTTTAGACGCATTTTTCTACTATATATTTTGTTGTAATCCTAAATTAGATCTTATATGATAGTATACTATATGGGCGATTCAATCATTACAAAATTTGTTGAAGTAATTAATTTATTACAAACAAATATCAATGAAATCAAACAAATTAATAATGTCATTCATAAGGAACTTCCATCCTTTTTTACCACTCTAAATAGACTACATACTACACTTACGTCGTTATCGTTTGTGTATAAACATAATTCCGCGCATTATGATTTATTCAAACATCATCTATTGAAATTTTCACAGATAGATACCATATTATGTAAAATCACTCCAATTGGTGAGTTATTGACACAATTGAATGATATTAAATATGCAACAACATGTGGTATGAAACTCAAAAAATACGCGGAATTGTATATTAGTCATAAACCATCCACATTAAAATCACGCATTATGAAATATTTCAAAATTATAGAGGACGTTTTACCCATTGTAATTGACTTAAATAGGACAATTTTAGGAAGTGCTATTCGGATAAAACAACCTATATTAAGAAAAGCATGGATGTTGGCTGGTGAAAATCAACTTAATGATAGTTCCTTACCTATTAATATTATTCAGGATAATTTATACATGCTACTAAAATTGGAAATTGGAGAAAATACAATTAATCGTGCAAACAAAACTAATATGTACAAAAACATTATTAATCTTATTACCGACGATATAGATAACAGAGGCTCAACCAAAGGCGACGGTAATGTATCTATAGCAGAACTTAATGACTTACCCGACGAGTTAATGGGTACGATTGATGATATTGATTATTGTAATCAAAATATAGATACCGACCATAATTTTTATGTGAATCGCGATACATATGGATGTTTTACATGGAACAATCGAAAAGTTGATGTAGAACCAGTTGATTCATTTGAATCGAGTAAAACGGATGACACTGAAACTGTATTTGGTGATACTCATTATGACGCAATCAGTTTCTTTAACGCATATAAACAATACTTGAAATCAAAAAAGAGTAAGTTAAAGGAGAAACAGAAACCGAAACAAAAACAAAATAATGCGATACAAACTGATGACACTAATGAAAATGCCGTTTTTGAAGGATTTAATCTACTATTCAACTCAAATGATGACATTATCGAAGAAAGTATAAAAATTCCAGTTGACATATCATTTTTAGAAAATACACCAGTATTATCATGGAATACACCACAGATCACGAGTAATCGACCTAAATGCACAACCGATTATGGAAGTGATTTTTTAGTTAAACGAATATCTACAATATCTTTGCTAAAACCGAGTGAATATGATTCTAAATTAAACGATGATAATAGTATCCTTTCTAAAGTTGATATCAAACTTACCGTTAACGATCAAGGATGGGGAGGTACGAATCACGCTCATATTAGATATCAAATTAATGACGAGCAATGTATAAAGGCATTTACCATTAATAATATTGAAAATACCAAAAATAAGTATAGTTTTACTATTAGTGGATGTGAAATAAACAAACGACTTAAATTATTTAATTCGCAATCTACTTCGCAAAATATCCACATATGGATGTTCTGCCCTCCATGGTCCGGGTGGTCTATTACCGCTACGTCTATTTCTTGTAAACTATTTTTCAACTAGTTCACATCCTGATATTTCCCTTGTCTAAAATCACTTCTTTGAGAACATTACTTATTATTTTATTATCATATCGTTCACCTTCCTCTCTACCATAGCCACCCAACGACACTTTTGAATACTCAAAGAATTTGTCACATTCGGGCGTATCTAACACGTCATATTGTGGATTTTCTTGTATCCATGAATGAACTTGATTTTTATTCTTATTCGCAACTATCTTTACGGCCTTTCTCAAATGGCTTTTAGTTTCATCTTCTTTCGACCATACATCAGAATCTTTTACATAAACCGTTTCTCGTTTCAAATCAGTACAGTGGATTGGTCTTATGTGGGGATGCATATCACGGATACGCTCTAACATAATATCCGATATTCCTCTCACATATCCCAATTCCCCCGTTTTTACAAAATCACGTATGGTTAATTCAATCGACTGAATGAAATCATTTAGGTTTATAGCATCTTTACATGTCTCATTCAAGAACACGTTCAAGTTGAACTTATTGTTTGTCGTATTGTTGATTGTATTGTTGTTAGTAATCGTATTTCCTGTATTCTTCGACAATTCTACGATTGTATTATGTTGTTCTATCATCATTTCCTTGAATTCTTGATTCTGTTTCAATAATTCGATTACCAATGATGAATCTACTGGATTTGATATAATTGCGACTGGCTCTGGTGCTATGCCCTTACAATTCTGTTTATGATACCATAAACTATTACGTGCTTTATATTCCTTACCACAATCACATCTATATTTTTCAGCATTTTTTGGCGTTCTATTTGTTCTATTTATGTGTTTTGCAGTCATTGTGTGTTTATCCCAGTTACTGTGTTTACTGCAACTAAAGTTGCATTTTTCACATGTAAATAGTTTGGCATGTATTGGCATTTTCTGTTCTATATCATTAGAACAGAAAAAATGCCTAAATACTTTCCACGGTAATATACTTATTTTTTATGCAAACAATTCATTTACAAACAATTCACACAAATACTGCAATATGCTATATAGCGTATTTTTATACTACTTGATTGCAAAACTATAATCCCCAAATGAAAAACGGACATTTATTTATGTCCAATTCTATTTAGTTAAGCCACTTATTTTTCTACTATTTTCATTGAATTCTTGATTGTCAGTTCATTATATTTTTTATCACGTTCAAATTGTTCTAATCTATTTTTATCCGCCCTCTTTTCCAACCATTCTTTGTCTTTTTCTAATAATTGTATGGCCCGTTCTATAGAGTTTTCATATTTTAGTTTTGCAGGTAAACTTTGTTGATATTTATAATATTCTTTAATGTCTTCCGCGTGCTGGTCAATGAGGATTGCATGATATGTCGGATCAACTCCACTTAAATCCAGTGGCATTATGCCCTTATACCCGTCAATAATTATTGATTTCATTTATATTACGATTGTCTAGATAATATAATGAAATCAATTTTAGGTAGGAAATTTGAAATTCTCTAACTATAATATATACATATGATATCGCCAAAAAAAGTAGGTGAAGGCAGTTATGGATGCGTTCATAATCCTCCATTGAAATGCAAAAATAAACCGTATAATCCCGATCTCAATAAGGTATCAAAAATATTAACACGAAAACATGCGAATAGTGAATTAAAAGAATTTAAATTAATCCAAGACGCAGATAAAAAGGAGGATTTTCATTTAGGAAAACCAGGGTCATGTTTCCCGGATACAAACTTGGATAATAAAATTGGAATTGATGAATGTAACCGATTTGACAGTAATGATATAGATAAATATAAATTATTATTATTAAAGAACGGCGGTAAGGATTTATCAGCAATAGAGTATAAATTGAGTTCATTAAAGCCGAATGCCGCCAACTGGCGCATTCTAGAACATTTTTGGTTAGACATGAGTCGTATAATTTACGGGTCAAAAGTCTTAATTAGCAATGGCATAGTTCATCATGATTTAAAACAACAAAATATAGTATATAATGAAGAAACTGGACGTGTAAATTTTATCGATTTTGGATTAATGACAACTACCAAAAAAATGATAAAGGATGCCACTGGTTCTCGTTATCGATATGGTGCACATTGGTCGTTTCCACCTGAAGTAGCATTATATAATTATGTTAAATATAATAAACTGACTAGAAATGAACCTCAATCTAGAAGTGTAGACATCGGAGACGTATTTAAACCATATACTAATATATTTAATCATGTAAAATATTACATGTTAGAAACAGAT
>Ga0257122_1000706_pt1 | contig 27122 bp, 20 predicted proteins | sample SI106_120metaG_FD_190146 | JGI IMG/M metagenome (GOLD analysis project Ga0257122, IMG submission 190146) | Marine microbial communities from Saanich Inlet, British Columbia, Canada - SI106_120 | ecosystem: Environmental > Aquatic > Marine > Inlet | place: Canada: British Columbia | collected... | reverse complement strand
GAGGGGGGGATTATTCTGCGGTGGAAAGGAAAACGTTGGCAGGTTGCGAGGCCGGCTGATTCGAAACATGCGGACCTCAATGGCGTTTCGGTTGCTGGTTCGGGCGAAATCGTAGCCGTTGGAGAGGGCGGCATCGTTGTCACTGGTACTACAGGAAAATGGAAGCGACGCTCGGTAATAAAACACGACCTATTTGACGTTTGGGCAACTGGTGAAAAGGCTGAACTTTGGGCGGCCGGTGCAAACGGGGTGTTGCTTCGCTACCACTTGGGAAACTGGAGTTCCGTAAAGAACGAAGCCGAAGAGGATTTCTTGGGGGTGGTAGCGTTCGGCGGCCAAAGGGTCAGGGCCGTGGGAACGGGCCGTGCGCTTTTGCGGATGGACGGGCGGCGCCAAGATTTGCGGCCCGTAGGCAAATACGATTTGCATGATATTTGGGCCGAATCGCCCGGTCACTTCTGGACGGTGGGAAAGAAGGGGACGACGATAGAATTCAACGGCCAAAGTTGGACCTATCGGGCATCGCCGACGCTGGTTGATCTTTTTTCCATTCATGGTCGTCGTGGGGGACTCATCACCGTTGGTCAAGGTGGCACCGCTCTGGAAAGAACGAAGAAAAGGTGGAAACTACTAAGCGGGGGCCAGAGGGCTGAATTTGTTTCAATACGGTTCACCGAAAAGGGCGAACCTTGGGCTCTTGATGCCCGCGGTGGACTCTGGACCCGCAAGAAAGAAAAGTGGTTTCGTCGCTGGTCGGCACCCGCTGGCCGTTATGCTGCGATGGCGATCGTCTCTACGGGTTTTGTACTCGTGGGTGATCGGGCCGTTAAAGTGGATAAAAATTTTCGTTCGCGACGCATCGCAATCGGCGCCGCTGAGGAACTTTTGGCGGTTTCACACCAAGGAGAAAAGACCCTGGCGGTTGGTAGCCGCGGGGGCATCTACGTGCTCGACGGACGCTCGTTCGTTTCGATCGGTAGCCCGACGGCGCTACGCCTGACGGGACTCTCTCAACATGGGGGCACCGCTATCGCCGTGGGGAGACGGGGCACGGTATTGCACCGCCGCGGTTCGAAATGGGTAAGAGAAACGACTCACGCCCTGGAGGATTTGCGCGCTGTTCAGGTGTTTGCGGACAAGCGCGCCGTTGCCGTCGGAAAATCGGGGCGGGTGTTGTTACGAAATGGCACCCGTTGGACGTTCCTGCCCAAACCGGCTGAACAGAATCTGGTGGCCGTTTGGGGGCGCAGTGCAGACGATTTCTATGTCGCCTCCGAAAATGGTGGCATTTATTATTATCGTGGGCAGAACGGTCGGGGGAAGTGGCAGGTTCAGCGTAGCCCAGCGGCATGTTTGCGAGGAATCGAAGGCAACGCGTCGTCCGGTGAAGTCCTGGCGTTCGGCTGTTTCGGTGCGGTATTACGGCTCACGCATCGTTGATCGCGAGACCTTGTTTACGTAAATCGAATATGACAGCATCGGGCAGCGCGCTCGACTAGGCGCTTGAGACCGTCTGAAGGGGGCGCACTTCTCGGCCGTCACGGATCCTGAAACTCTTGGCAAGGAAGAAGCGCTACTTGAGAAACTACGCGTGGGCGAAGTTTCGAGTGTTTGTTTGGAGAAGCGCTATATTCGCAAAGATGGTTCTGTGATGCAGGCAGAGTTAACGTGTTCTATCTTGCGGGATGAGGGGGGCAAGCCCGAGCTAGGCGTCGGCATGGTGGTTGATATCAGTCAGCGCCACCGACTCGAGGAACAGTTGCGCCAGGCGCAAAAGATGCAAGCTGTGGGTACGTTGGCTGGTGGCATCGCTCATGAGTTCAACAATATGCTCCAGGTTATGAACGGGAATGTTGAATTGGCGCTCAACGCGTTGCCACCTCAAAGCAGGTCGCGCAGGCTATTGGAACGCGTTGTTAGCTCAGGAAACCGGGCGGCTGCTCTGGTCAACCAGATCCTACAATTCAGCCACCAATCAGAACGTAGGGTCGCGCCCATTTCGCTGCAAGAATCGGTCGATGAGGCTCTGGAGCTTCTACGACCCTCGATTCCTCAATCGATTAGTATTGAGAAGGAAGTTGATTCGAACTGCCGCCCAATCTGGGCCGACGCTTCGGAGGTTCAACAAGCGATCATCAACCTCTGTGCCAACGCGGCATATGCAATGAGGAGAGACGGCGGAAAACTCATGATCTCTCAGCGGGCAATTCAATTGGCCGCGGAGGCTTTGTCCGAGTTGCCGGATTTGGTTGAAGGCCGGTACGCGTTGCTCGAGGTCAAGGACAACGGCCCAGGCATGACCGAGTCCGTTCGGACGCAGGTTTTCAATCCTTTCTATACCACCAAGGATGTAGGGGAGGGCACGGGTATGGGGTTGGCAATTGTCTACGGGATCGTCAAGAAATATGGGGGCACGGCTACGGTGGCTAGCGAGCCAGGCCGAGGTAGCACCTTCGGCCTCTATTTTCCGTTGGCCGAGAGCGTCTAAGCTTCGCAGTCACGTCCCGCAACCGGTTCTCCCCACGATACTCTGCGCTGAGTTAGCGATTCATAGGCGGGAATATCCCCCACCCTTGCGAAAGATCGCGCGGGTCACGGCCGATGGATCATCGGAAACCCTGTATAATTAGCAGAGTCCAGCTATCGCCCGGAACGGCTCATATTATGCATCCGCTCTGTGAAGGAGGGTTGCGTCATGGGTATGGCTAGATTTCTGGTGCCGGTTGATTTTTCAGAGGGATCTTGGATCGCACTCAAACAGGCGACGTCTCTGGCTGAGCATTTTGATGCGACGATCGACGTATTGCATGTCTGGATCGCTCCTCCCTACGTGGATAATATTCACCAAGTGACGGTGGATGGCGCTGCGCAGCGTTTTGACCAATTCGCTTTGGGGCAGGCAGGCGTCGAGCTCAATCGCTTGATGTCGAGTGTTGCTCCGGAGATCGCCCGTCAGATGACGACGCGCATTGTTGCTGGCGACCCCTATCTGAGAATCCTCGAGATGAGCGATGCCTACGATCTCATCGTCATGGGGACCCATGGTCGAACCGGCGTGGCGCATCTTCTTTTGGGAAGCGTTGCTGAAAAAGTCGTTCGCAGAGCGCACTGTCCCGTGTTGACAAGTCGGCAGCCCCGCAAAAAGGAACGTGATGGCAATCGTCAGTCGGGCGCGTACGTGCATGGACTATTGGATCGCGGAGGAAAAATTCTCGTCGCGACTGATTTTTCCGCGAGTTCGTTGGCCGCGTTGCGCCTTGCCAGCACTATTGCGGAACGTCTCGACGGGGCTATTCACGTATTGCATGTCGTTGAGCCACCGTCCTACGTGGGGCCGCATGAAATGGTGGTGATGGGGGCGTCCAAAGGTTCGATGAGCGAACTGTTACGCCAGCAAGGGCAGGTCGACTTGGACCGGTTGCTCGATGACTTTGCTTCCACTCAAGTCCCAGTCAATGGTCTCATCCGTCAAGGAAACGCGCGCGAAGAGGTTTTGGATGAGGCGAATGAGGGATGCTACGACCTCGTGATTCTAGGTACGCACGGACGCACGGGCTGGTCACGTCTTTGGATGGGAAGTCTTGCGGAGCAAGTGGTGCGCAGGGCAACGTGCCCGGTGCTCACTGTTCGAGAGCGTGAGCGCGTTATCGATAACGACGCGTAGATTGGCGGCTCGCGCCCGCCGCACGACAGGAGGTATCGGTGAGACATTTGCTGACAGCCGCCTATTTTGGATTTGTGGGATTTGTTTCGGGCATGGTGTTTGGAGCTGCACTATTTGGCCCGATCGGCGGGTTGATTGGGGGGCTCGTTGGGGGCGTCACCGGGCAGTTGATCGGTGGTATGGCCGAGCTTGGCCAGTCGAAAAAGGACCGTGAAGAAAACGAGCGCAAGCGGACACCCGCGGTCGCTGACCTGCGCGCTGGCAAAGCAAGATTCAGAAGGCGCATTTGATCTCGCTCCACCGATGACCACGTATTGCTGTCTCCTCGGGGTCTCCTCCGGGGTCTCCTCCGGGGTCTCCGCCGGGGATCTGACTTGATCTTGATCAAATAAGGGATTTCGTTGGATAGATTTCTCTGTAGGCGTCCGAGATATTACAAGCTCGCCCATGTCGTGTAAGATGCAGTGGTTCAGCTAAATCCAACATATCCGCGACAGGGCAGCATTTGCAGAAATGTGGCGGCATTCGAAAAGAGGAGATTCCTAGATGGTTCTTGGAGCGAGACGACCGACGAACAAGCTTTGTATGTGGGTCCTTGGCGCCGCGTTCGGTTTGGTATTCGGCGGATGCAGTGACGATATCACCTACTATGCTGCCGCCGACGCAACGGTAGACAGCACGTATACATTTCCCGACACGAGTGTGGATACGGTTGCTCCGTCGCCTGATAGCAGCGTGGACACGACTGCCCCGACCCCGGATAGTGGCGTGGATGCGGCCGCCCCAACCCCGGATAGCGGCGTGGATGCAGCCGCCCCGTCGCCCGACACAAGTGTGGACGCCGTCGCCCCGTCGCCCGATGCAAGCGTCGATGGACCACAACTCACGGGTAATGAATACATCGGCGGCCTGATTTGGAATAAATACTGGGAGATCCGCGCCACAGGAAACGGAATACTGCCCACTGGGCTCGCCGCGACAGATGTGGACTTTATTCGCTGCAAAGCGTGCCACGGTTGGGACGCCCTCGGTGCTTCCGGCGGCTATGTTCGCCGCACCTCTAACGCCACCCGTCCCGCTCCAAGTGTTGGTTCTGATCTTTCAGCCAAACTCGCGACCGCAACCACGGCCGACGTTCTCAACGCAGGCGGCCGGGCGTTTACCACACTAGATGATACCCATCCTGACTATTCCCTCTCAGGAGGAGGGTTGAGTGCGCAGCAGACCGCCGACGTCGTTGCATTCCTCAATTCGGGTCCCAAAGTCCAAGATATCGCCTCGCTAGACACGGCGCAAAACCCGGTGGCGTATACGTTCACCGGTGCCGATACCACCGCAGGACAAACCCTGTACGGAACCAACTGCGCGACATGTCACGGTGCAGATGGCCAGACGGTCGGCGGCAGCATTCTCGGTACCTACTTTTCCAGTGACGGAAAATACAGCGAGGGATTTCATAAGCTCATCTATGGCGATGCCACGGGCGCCATGACGCGCACCGCGCAGGGCAATCTCACGGCAGAACAAGCGCGGGATATTCTTGCCTACATCCAGGCCAATATCCCCGGAACCTTCCCGCAAAACTAGTCACGTTCTTCCTCTCCTATCGATCTTTGAATATTTGATTTTCAAGATATCTGATTCGTAGGGGCCGAGCACTTCGTTGCCTACAAGGCGTTCGAAATGTGTTATAGTCTGTGCTTCAATTTCTCGTGCATATTCATTGAGGGGGCTTCCATTGGGGAAGTTCCGAAAACGAGACTGGAGGCGACATGGGATTCTTTGACAAAATAAAGGCTGCGAAAAACGCACTTACCGGAGGGGCTGCGGAGGTTTTCGTTGAAGCACCACCCGCCGTACGTGGGCAACCGGTTGCGGTGAATATTCGCGTTGTGGCCAAAGCCAACTTCAAAGCCGACGGAATCTACCTTTTGGTTCGCTCTCGCGAACGCGCTGAATTGGAGGATAAGGATTGGGAAGACGGCGAACAATCCCGCGAAACCGTCCGCGGAAACCGCGTGTCCTACGAAAACCGCTACGAAGCTAGCGGGGCGCAAGAGTGCGCCGAAGGTCAGGAATACACATTCACGGCCGAGATCACTATCCCCGCCGAAACGAATCCGACCTTTCGCGGTCGCATGATTCAACATGGCTGGGAGATTCAGGCGGGCGTTGATGCCACCGGTAACGATCCCGATTCTGGCTGGCAGACATTCGAAGTTAGTTAGTCCTGCTCGCCAATCGCCGGCGACCGATCCCCGATAACCGATCCCCGATAACCGATAACCGATAACCGATAACCGATCCCCGATCCCCGATAACCGATCCCCGATAACCGATCCCCGATAACCGATAACCGATAACCGATCCCTGACGACCGAAAACCGAAAACCGAAAACCGAAAACCGAAAACCGAAAACCGATCTCTTGCCCTTAGGGAGTAAAGACGACCTTATACAGGTCCTTTTTCGTAAAGAGCCAGATCGTTCCCGCCGAATCGACGACGACCCGTGGGGGTTCGAAGGGCGACAACGTGCTGATGTCTGCTAGAACGATTGTCGCCCCGTTGGAGAGATTGTAGCGGTATAGCGATGAACTATCCGTTACGTACAGAAAGCCGTTTGTGTAGAAAATTCCCCTCGCTTCATCGACGGAAGGGATAACGTTTGTTGTCGCACCCGTTGGCGACACGCGAATGACCTGACTTTCCGCAGCGATATAAAGGTTGTCTTGGTCGTCCATACGGATGCCGCCCCAAATCCCCACGAACGTCGCACCGGTGGGGCCCACCACAGTTCCTGCTGCGTCGACTTTGAGAATTGTCGAGGTAGCAGGTGGGTATGAAAGCTGGGACAGGTAGAGATTGCCTTGGGAGTCGTGGGTCAGGCCGGATGCATTGAGACCACTGAGTTGCGCGAAGGGCGTTAGACCTTCGCCGGGAATGGGAAAGGGGCCATTGAGGGGAACACGGTGCAGCGCGTTATTCTTCGTCTCCACGAAATAGATGAAGCTTCCAGCAATATCGATTTCTGATGTACCCGAGCCAAAGTGCATAAAGCCTCCGGCTATCAGTTGGGTAACGGGACCACCGCCTGCGGCAACGCGATACACGCCTCCAGGAAGCTCTTCGACGAAATAGAGATTGTCGTTGCTGTCGGCGGTCGCGCCCACAATATTTTGGCTAATGGCAGAGAGAATCAGTAGGGGCTTTCCATTTTGCAGCAGGGGCGCATCAAACGTGGCATCGGCTGTGGTGTCGGTAGGAAGGTCTACCGTGGTATCCGGCGGGAGGTCTACTGTGGTATCCGCCGGAAGATCGAAGGTCGTGTCGGGTAGTATCGTATCCGGCTTTGGGGCGTCTTCTCTCGGAGCATCAGGTTTTGGTGCGTCGGGTACAGTCTGGTCTGGTTTCGGAGTGACAGCACCATCGATCGACGCGTCGGGAGAGGTACAACTGCCGGCGTAGCAATAAAGTCCTTCGGCGCAAGCCGGATTGCAGCGCATCGGATCGTGATCGTTGGTTCGGTCGAGGGGGCATCCCGCGAGCAGGATGAAGAGGCTCAGAATCCAGGCGAAATTTATCGAACGCGTCTTATTCTGCATGGGTTTGCACGGGGCCAATGCCTAAGAGTAGCCTCTTCTGGCCTCGGATTCAAATCAGCGGGCATCCAGGGAAATTTGGCCTATGGCTACGCGTATCTCGGCGCGCAATCCTGCGCCTTCTTCGTCCAATTTGATTGTGGAACCCGTCAGCTTGTTGAGTTTCGTTTCCAGGCTGGACAGCGTCCGCATGAGGCGGGATTTCAGCGAGCTATTGCCTTTCACTTTGCGTAGCAAGCTGAGGTTGTCGCGTACACGCTTCTGGTCCTCGTTGAGCCCACGTTTCAACTTCTTGATTCGTCTGCGTTCCTGAGCGATGACGTTTAGCCTGGCTTTGGCCTTGAGGATCTTATCCAGCGCGGGCCGGACTGTCGCAGGGACTTTCGCGCTTCCCAGGTAGAGTTTTAGTACCTCGGTTGCCGAGGACGTATCGACACTGAGGTAGCGGCGTACAGGGGAGGCCCATTCGATGGTGAGTTCCGTTTTACCCTTCGCGGGAACTTTGATGGGGACGTATTGCGCATTTGGCATTTCGACAATGCCCTTATCCTTATTCTGGAGTTCGTAGCCCGATCGTTTCGCAGATTTGATATAGGCGATGACCGATTTATCGTGTTCGTTGCTGATCTTATACTTCTCTCGGTAAATCTGCTTCGCTTCCGATACGATTTTTCCACCGGAAATCTTCAGCAGACGGGCATTTTCCTGGGCATAGCGGGTACGTCGGGTCATCGTAATGTTGCCGTCGATGGCGTAGGTGAGAAAAATCGTGGCACCTTTTTCCATCCGCTCAAGGAATCCCTCACCGACGAACGTTCCTTCCGAATAGATCGTGACGGGCCCCTTTTCGAGAGCAAAGCCCGTGGTGTTGCTAAATCGCATCGCCTGATACGGGTGGGATGCACCCGAAGTCAGCTCTGGGCGAAATAGGACGACGCCTTCACCTTTGACGCGGCTGTTGATGATATTGACCAAAGTAGAAGAGCTATCCGGTACCGTCACGGGGCTTTTCAAATCGTACCGGAATAGGCTACCCACCTTTTCTCCTTGGACGTTGGTTCTGACCTTCTTTTCCAGGAGCATATTCAGCGCCGACGATGGAGCGCTGACACCGCTCGTTTCATCCATATCTGGGGAGGGGCCACCTCCTCCACGGCCGTAGCCTCGCGCACTGCGCCGCGGGCTGATGTAGCGCTGCAACGCATCCTTTGGAGACGGTGGCGGGGCAGGACTGCGATAACGCCCCGTTCTGGTTTTGGGTGGGGCTAGCGCAACGCCCCTTCTGCCACGTGAGGTGAGGTCGAGCCGTTGGGTGAACATGGGGCTATGCAGGTCGTAGATGAACGACATAGGCGTACCAGCGACCAGCGATAGTTTGACGTCGTTCCACGATTCGCCCGAGACGTTATCCACCACCGCCCAGCCTTGAAGAAGGGGAGGGCGGCCGCTTTGATGTACGAGTCGATAGGCCGGCTTCCAACGGGGCATTTCGGCGATATAGCTGACCTGGAGGTCGTGCGTACTCGCCCCGGCGAGACGAACGGAAAGCGCGATCGACTTCCAAGTTCCCTCGTCGAGGGAAACATCGAGACTCTTGTCCAGCCCCGCTTCCAGTGCTCCATCGAGCAGCTGCAGCTTGTTGATTCGGTGAATGGGAACTGTTCGTAACGACCCCAAGCTATCTTTGAGCGTTAGTCGCCAACCCTCAACCGACTTTTCGCCTTTGCCCTTGTCGATAAGGCCCTTTTCCACGCCGACGACGCGCCCTTGTATTTTTTGGTCGCCGCTTTCGAGACGTACACGCGCGCCGCGAATCACGCGAAGCACATCTCGTAGCCCCGCCGCCGAACGTACTTGCTTGGGCAATTCCGACAGGGCCTTGGCGCCGCCCTTTTCAAGGGGGAGTGACACGCTGACGGCGCGCCCACTACCGCGGTCGATTACCGTAAGCGACTTCAGTAGGTCGTTGATCTGGCTGGGCCGGCAATGCAGCTTGAGCGTATCTCCCTGCACCTTTCCTTCCCTTTCAAAATAGCCGACGCCATTCTGGTAGAGAATCACCCTTTTGATCGGCAAAAGCTGTGCCGCCTTGGCTTTCGGAGCGGGTTCTGTGGCGCCTGTCAAAATGCACGAAGGCAGACCCGCCAACATGGCAAATACGAGGAATCGTCGCATGCGTTCTCCCTTGAAGTGCCACGATGTTAAATTGTGCCGCCGAAATATGTAAGCGCTAGGACCCGTGCGCGTCGCTTTTCTTTAAAGCTTGAATGGGAGACATTCGCGGGGATGGCGGAGGTTTACCGCCAGTGGGAAAAGAAGCAGCCGTGACCTAGTAGTACCAAGTTGTACAACTGCCCTGGCCACCGCCCGTGGATTTACAGTAGGCGCCTGCTGCGGGGGCACACATCACAGCGGGGCACATCCAAAGCACCGTATCGCATTTGTAGGCAGACCATTGGTCGATGGGGCCCTGCAAGGCGCTCGTGTCGTTAACGTACGTGGGGCAGTTGTTGCAGGAAAGGCTATTGGCTACTTTCTGCTGACACTGGGGGGTACCCCAATACCATTGGTACGGGTCACAACTTTGAGCTTTCGTGATGGCTGCGGCGTAGTCGGCACCGATCTGACCGCATTTCTGTTCACGCGCTTCGGTGCAGCATTCGGCAGGATAGACGCCATCGGCTGGCGTGCGGCAGTTGCCATATTGGTCGAGCCAGGCGCCCCAACAGGCGTTGGTGGTGGCTTCGGTGACCGTGATTTGGTCTGATTTTGCTTGGTCTGATGCGGTGCAATTCGCTTGGCTCATAGGCTGACCAGGCGTGCATCCCGTGGAATACCCGACGAGCAAACGCCAGGTTCCTACTTCGCGTGCTAGCGACTCGGTATGGGTTCCGGTAGGCTTCAATTCGACCGCGATACCTTCCCAGACGCAAACGTGGTTGCTGCCTTTGTTGACCCAGGCGCCGTTCTCTAGTTTTTCCCAGGTAAAGACCGAGCAACCGCCGAGGAAAGCCGATTCGGATAGCGTATTCGTTACCGTCGCCGCGATATTCTCACCGGCCGTGTAGTCGGTTTTGTCGGTTTTGACGGAAACATAACCCGTGGGAGCGAGAACGCATTGGCCGCCAGCATCTGGATAGCTACCGTCGAGTTGGCATTCATAGCCCGTGGGGCAGGGGATACCGGCGATGCCGCCACAGAACTGACCCGCAGGGTCGCATTTTCCGGTGTACGCGATGGAAGTACCGCCCGCGGAAGCGAAGCAGTCGTTGGCATATTCTTTTCCGTCGCAGCCGCACACTGGAGCGTAGATCTCATAGCAGACGCCGTCATGAATCGTCTTGCAGATCCCCGTGGTGCCGCAACCATTTTCGGTGGCGCAATATTCGCCGCTGGCGCAGTCCGAATTGGCCTGACAGCCCAAGAGTTCGCAGGCCGCGTGCAGAGTATAGGGACCGGTTGCTTCCCAGGTGACGGAATAGACGGCCACGATGTACTTGATGCTTTTGGCGGCGGTGTATTCGACCGTAGCCGAATTCTTATAACGATTGCGTGTGTAGGCTACGCGGTCGCCGGTTTCGGCATCGTAGACGGCGACGGCTGCACCTCGCCACCAAGGGGTTTTGGCAGCGAAAGTGAATGTGTATTTGTAGCCGACTTTTCCAGCGAAGCTATAGCTTTGGGCGCTATCGGTGCCCTTGAATTTGCCGTTTATGGTAGCGTCACAATGGAAATTCGCATTCGGCATATGCTTGATCCACGTTGGGATATCGGCTTTGCCGCCCAATGCAGATGGAATCTCTCTTTCGTCAACATTCTCATTCCCACCGCAGGCGGGAAGACCGACCAGCGCTGCCCCCAGCAACACCACCAATAGACGTGACCTAAGTAACATTTACGTTATCCTCCTGAAATTCGTTCAAAAAAATATGTGGGAACGACCTTGCACCCCGGCGCGCTGCGTCAAAATTCCCAACCGCACCTATATACGATTCTGGGGTCGACGCGATCCCTAAAAAGACGACATGGACCTACATTTCGTCACACCTAAAAGTTGGCTGAAACCAGGGAGATAGAAAAGACGGCAGTCAGCGATTCCCCAAGATCGCATGGTTTGTGCGAAAGGCGTATGTTGGGTTACACTTTTTCTTCTGTAGCCAACCAAGTGGAGCGTCATGTTGCCGATTCGCATAACCGGTCGTTGCCCAGCTGCCTTGCTACTCCTTTCCTTCGTCGCTTGTGGCGGAGGGTTGCCGCCTACAACGGCAGATCTCTTTGTCGACCAGACGTCCGCAGATGCTGGCCCCGATTTCACCCTCGGGCCGGTCGATGGGAATCTCTCGGAAGACCTTTTGACGGGCGCCGACGGGTCTCTGCACCTCGTGGACCAATCGGTCGATAGCGTTTTGCCACCCGCCATCGATAGTTTTGTGGAACCGGTGGATCTCGCTCCAACCGCATCCGATACGACGGTGGATTCGAGTGCCGATATCTCCCCCGTCGACATCCTACCGTCGCCGGATCTGCTCCCCCCACCGGACCTGGTGGCACCAGCCGACCTTTCGGCCGACCTCATTATGCCGACCGATATGCCCGTCACCGCCTGTGCTTTGATGAACTCGCAGGCGGCAGGGAACTATCAGTTCTATCTAATGTCCGCGCTCGCTGCGGGATCGCCGGCGGAAGACTATTTCGATCCGTCCGCTTTCTATAATGCGACGTTGGAAGCGAACGGAAAAATCACGATCTTCAATACCAAAAAGGGCGATCAGATTTTTGATCCGGCGACGTACAACGGCATCACCAGCTCGATACAATGTTCCCCCAGCGGATTGACCATTAGCCATGTGCGCCCAGATGGCGATTCGATAACGATGATCTTCGTCGCCACGCCAATTACGGTGACGGGGGGTATCGGAGGAGGGGGCAGTGGTGGCGGATATTTAGGTTTCGCGAGCTATCTCGGTCCCTAAGACGAACTCCCCGAACGACGCCGGCGTCTGAAGACTCCCAAGACCGCCAAAAGGACAAACGCTGGCCATGCTCCCGAAGGACTGGCTGCCACGCGGCAGTCACAGCCTTCACCCGGATCGACGTCTTCGCCGCCACCATTTCCGGGACCGCCATCGAGATACTTCTCTTCGTTGCCCGGCCCATCCGTTGCACCGTCCTTGCCGCCTCCCAGATCCTTTCGGTCATCCTTGAAATCCGGCGCCGGAACGACGGTGGCATCGCGACTCAAGGTATCCGTTGTGGCATCGGCTTTGACGGGGCCATCGATTGTGGCGTCAGATTTGACGCCTGCGTCGATACTCGCATCGATGGTTGCGTCGGGAACGCCCGCGTCGACGGGCGGAGGCGTGTTGGTACATACGCCATTGACGCAACTGCCCAAACTACAACCGGTTCCGTTGGCGACGGGGGGATTGCTACACAAGCCGCTTCCACCGGTACAAACGCCGATCTGATGGCATTCGCTGAGAGCCGTACATGTTTTGGCTGTTCCGGACGTGCAGGTTCCCGCCTGGCAGGTATCGTTTTCGCTGCAAAGGTCGCCATCTTCGCAGTTTGCTCCGTTGGCCTTTGCAGCGTCGGTTGGGCATGCGGTTGCGGTGCCATCGCAAACTTCGGCGGTGTCGCAATCGTTCACGGCGGCGCGGCACTGGGTCGCCGCAACGAGTGGCGCGCAAATACCATCCGTCGTGGCGCCGGCGGCGATGCTACAGGCTTGGCAGTCGTTGGGATCGCCGTTTCCACAAACGGAGTCGCAGCAAACGCCGTCGACGCAATCACCACCGCCACAGTCGATCGTACCCGTACAGGCTTGGCCCAATACGCCGGCGGTCCAGGTGATGCTGGATAGACGGACGCGCTGGTGCACCACGCCCGCGGAAAGATCGTCCGCCATTGCCCCCAAAACCGTGCCGCCGCTGCCGTTGCCCGCAAGGGTGGCCAGCTGCAGACCCTCACCCTGGGCGATGACTTCAGGAATGGGATCCAAAATAGCTCCAGCTGACGTGATACGGGCACCGTAAAGTGCAGTTCCGGCGGGTAACGAGAGCGAAGAATTCTGATTGTCGATCCAAGCGGCTACGAAATCGTTGCCGTCGAAGGTCACTTCCGCTGCAAACGAAAGACCGGATGCGGCAAAGACGGGAAACTCCCCGGCCGCAAGTGCAACACCTGCGCTGTCGTATTGGCGCGCGTAGATAGCCGTATCAAGAATGCCGCTCTTTCGGGGCATGACGATCGTATAGACCCCGTCACCAAAAGCGACGGGGGCCTGACTGAATGTCCCCATCAGGACGCTGGAGTCACCCACCTCGAAGCCGTTGAGATCTTGCACGGCCCCGGCGCTGGTGATCCGCGCCGCATACGCTTTATCCGTGCCGCCGGCTCGGCTATCCTGCCATGTCATCAAATAGTCGGAACCGTTGGAAGCTGCTCGGATACCGTCGTAAGCAGACGACTGACCGAGAACCGTCAGTGCGGGTGTGTCCAATGCGTTCCCCGTAGCATCGACTCGGACGCCCCGAATTTGGAGCTGACCATTATTCGCACCGGTCGCGTAGCCCACGAGAAAGTCGGTACCGTTGGAAACGACGATCTGTTCATGATGTCCGAAATCGGCTGTAACTGCGATCGGCGGGCTATCGAGGAGGGTTCCCGTCTGACTGACGCGGGTGGCGCGCAGATAGCCATCTTGGCCGCCCAATGTTGCTAGCCAGGTCACGAGATAGTTTGTTCCGTTAAACGCGACGCGTGGATGATATCGGGTTTCCGCGTCCACAGCGATGGGGAACGGCGCTCCAACGGCGGTGCCGTTGTCAGCGACCCTGAGGCCGTAGACATCGAATGATGTTTCCGAACGAAAATCAGCGAAGACCACCAACGCTTCACCGTTTCCGTAGGCTATGGATGGAACGCCCTGCCAATTTGCCGACCGGGCTAAACTCAAATCCGCACCATCTAGGACGACATTTTGAGCATTGATGCGACGGGCGATCAAAGGGTGGGTGTCTTGCTCTATGGGGACGGTGACAAGGATACGGTCGCTCGCTGGGCCGACGGCCAGCGGACTCGCGGAAAGATCCGCGGACAGAATGGTGGTTGGAAATTCGACGGCGGGATTGTCGAGAAGGATACCCGCCGCCGAAACTCGTCGGCTCTTGATTATGGCAGTAGGGCCATCGGTGTATGCTGAGACCACGAAGAAATCAGATCCTACCGCCGAGATATTCGGGGTGCCTCCGTCATCGAGTGTGGGCATCGATATGGGCGGCGCGTCGAGCACCACACCCGCATCCGTAATTCGGGTCGCATGAAAGCCTGTACCGCTGAGCCAGGCGATGAGGAAGTCGGTTCCGTTATGTCCCACATCCGGGCTGGCCGGAATGACCAGGCCGGTTTGCACGGCGACTCTTGCTCCATCCAGAAAGTTTCCGTTGGTGGATAGGCGCCGTGAAAATACGGTGTAGTTGGCGGGGCCGATTCTGTCTTCCCAGGCGAGCATATAGTGATTGGTGGTGGCCGCGACCCCAAGCCGTGGGACAATCGAGTTTAGGGTGGCCGTCGTGTCCACGGGAACTGCCGCACCGTCGAGAATCGCGCCACCGGCGCTGATGCGCCGCACGAAAATATCGCTCGTTCCCTTGCCTGTATCATCCACCCAAGCGACAACGAAATCCCCACCCGCTGAGGCTGCGGTGATGCCGGGCTGGTCGCCTACGGTCGACCCGAGTTCCAGGGCTACAGAGTCGACTACGGTACCGTCGGGCAGCAAGCGGTGTGCGCGCAATGGAGAGCCGTCAAGGCCGCCCAGTGCTCTGACCGTCCACGCTAGCAAATAGTGAGTCCCGTTATACGCGAGGGCGGGACGTCCGGAGGTCCCTATCTTAGGGCCCAAGAGTTTGGCGGAAGGGTCTACGGCGGTACCGTCGGTGGCGAAACGCGCTCCCACCACGTAGGTGCCCGAATCTCCAAGCTCGGCCTGCCAAACGGCTAGAAAGTTCGTCCCGTCAAAACCAATTTGAGGGTTTCGTTTCCGACCGTGCATCAGCCCAATAGCGGGAGCGTCGGTCGGCATCGGAGGGGTCACAATGGCTGACCAATTGAGGCCCGTTGGTTGGCTCGGTAGTTTAAACGGAGAGGTGAAAGCGGTATTCATTTCCGCTCGGGTCGAATTTCCCGAAATCCGCAGGGGACTCTCGTTGGAAGATTTGCGGTTGGGTTTGTTGTCGGCACAGCTGATCAACGCACCGACGAGACAAAAACCTGCGGTTCGCAGCATTTGCGTCATGACTTCCTCCTCTAGCGAGCTAAGTCGTTATTGTAGCCTATTTTGCTTTTGCAGGTGTGATTTGTTGTAATGTGGAGGACGTTTGGGGTTTTCTAGGCGATAGGAAGAAGAGCTGATTTATGGATAGGGATAGGGCGATCGGCATAGACCTGGGAACCACGTATACCTGCGCCGCGGTGGTCGAAGACGGCAAACCACGCGTCATCCGGTCGCGGCTGGGTTATACCACCATTCCTTCGGTGGTTACGTACGACGATCAAGGCGAAGCGTTGGTGGGCCAGCCGGCGGAACGACGGATGATCGTTCAGCCGGAGGAGACGATCTACGGATCGAAAAGGCTGGTCGGGCGCGCCTTCGCTTCGGGCGTACGCAAACGTTTTCAACCTTTCTTCCAATACGAGCTTGTTTCCGACCAAGACGGTTTTATCGCCGCGAAGATCGGCGAGCGAACAATTTCACTGGTTGACGTTTCAGCGTTGATACTGCGTGAAATCCGAGCGGCTGCAGAGAGCGGTTTGGGGGAACGGATTCGCCGTGCGGTTATCACGGTGCCCGCCTATTTCAATGAAAACCAGCGCGCCAGCGTTCGCGAGGCAGGTAAGCGGGCTGAGCTCGATGTGATCCGAATCATCAACGAACCAACCGCAGCGGCACTTTGTTTCGGAATCAACCAGCAGGATAAGAAACGCGTCTTGGTTTTCGATCTCGGGGGAGGAACCTTCGACGTGTCGATCGTCAATATAGAGGCGGGACTTTTTTCGGTACTAGGCGTAGATGGTGATTCGTTCCTGGGAGGCATCGACTTCGATCGCCGAATTGTGACCTGGCTTTTAGCGCGACTCGAGGAGCGAGAAGGAAAACCCGTTGAGGTTTCAGCGACCGCAAAAGAACGTCTGCGAGGGGCTGCCCAAGACGCGAAGCATCAACTCAGCGTGCAGAAGCAGGCGCTGATCAATCTTCCAAATCTCGAACTCGAAAGCGGCGCTACCGTTAATATCAACGATATGTTGAGCCGTGATGAGTTCGAGGAGATCACGTCCGAACTCGTAGAGCAAACGCTCGCTGTGGTTCGTCGCGCTCTCGACCGCCAGCGGATTCGTCCTTCAGATATCGACGATATCTTGCTGGTCGGCGGTCAAACGCGTATGCCCGCCTTGCATGCGCGGCTCAAAGAGATCTTCGGCAAAGAACCGACGAAAAAGGTTCATCCCGACGAGGTTGTGGCGCTTGGGGCTGCAATCGCTGCCGACTCTCACGTCAGAATGCAAGCCGTCAAATTGGTTGATGTGGTGCCTTTGCCCATCGGATTGGGGTCCACCGACGGGAAGTTCGTTCCCGTTATCCCTCGCAATACCGCTGTACCCCACGAATCATCCACCACCGTCTTTTTTCCAGGTAACTGCAGAACATTGGAATTGGCGGTTTTTCAAGGCGACCGCAGCCATTCCTTCGACAATGAATACCTCGGCAGCATTCATGTCGACGGGCTCAACAGTGATTCGGATGAGGACGTCGAGACAAAGGTCGGCTTCTTCCTCGATGAGGAGAGTCTTCTCACAGTGCATGTGAGTATTCCCGCTCTGAATTTGGATCAGGAAGTCGACTTGGTAACTACGCATACACCGGATGAGGTCTTGGCTCGCATGGGCAAGGAGCGCATTCGGGTGGTGGCGCCCGACCGGGGGCGCGCAAAGGTGCCTTCGGGGGATCTCTTCAGCCTCGTCGACAAACTGGCTGATCCGGAAAAGCCGAAGCAGGCTGCAGACAAGCCAAAGGTGAAGCGTCCCATGGGCCGAACCACGGCGCGGCTAGAGGTTGTCAAACGCGACAACTGGTTCAAACGATTCCTCGGCTGGTTCCGAAAATCCTAACGAACTAATTGTCCAGTCGGCTACCCTTAAGCGTGTAGTCCGAGGTTGGATCCCAACCGCGAACCATGACGTACACCTTCGTGGCACTATTCAGCTCAACATCGCAAACCTCCGCAGTTCCCCAACGATAGGGCCGGCAGTCGAAACTGGCGGTTGTGGGTTTGCTACCGGAGCGAAGATAGAGGTCGGCGTCGCCGCTTCCTGCGAGTTCAAATCGGTATTTCCCAGCTTCGAGAAGCTGGGTTGAGAAATGATCGTTTGTGTCTTTGGCCACCGTGCCGGATTCGTCCATACCGGTCCAGGGTTCCGGGTCTGTATCAGGGCCATCGGGGTCGTAGCCCGGATGGTAAACGTTGTCTTGTTCGCCGGAAACCAAGATCACTTGAGTGGAGGAGATCGTGTTGAAGATCTGCTCGTAGGTTTTTGGGGTTTCGTACGCGAGGAGTCCGTTGATCAACGACATGGACGCATTGGCCATATTCGAGAAATACGAAGGCATCGCATTGGTGACGATATCGAGGTATTTCATACCCGTCGTGTCGTCGCTGTTGACATCCATATGGGCGTCCGCCAGCGCGGAGTCTACATAGGCATAGCTATCACAACCGTTGAGGAAGATGATCGCATACTGGCCTGTCTTCCAACTTCCCTTACGCGCAAGGGCTTTGACGTTTTGCCCCAATCCCGAATGGCCGTTGTATGCGATGAGGTCGGCGTCCCTGGAAAGAGTCTCGTAGCGTGTGTTGAAGGCCGAAGACGTAGAGCTGATCTTGCTGATCAGTAGTGCAACGATTTCGATCTTGCGCCCATCGCTCAGGGTTGCGTTGAATGTAACATCTGGCGTGGCAACACCAGGGGAATAGGGAACGCTGCTGGGAATGGTTTGCAGGCTAGCGTTACCAAACTTGGATTTTACCGAGCGGACGAAGCGGTTGTAGGCGGCGATACCCGCATCTGAATTGGACTCCGATTCCTCTTTGTACTTACCGAAAACCGAGACAACGCGCAGGGTATTGTCCTCCCATACCTTATGGTATTCGGGATATTTGCCGGTCGTGTTGATGGCGCTAGGGCTAACGGTCGCACTGATTTCGACGATATCGTCGTCCTGCAGTGTGCAGCGCTTGGGCCGGTAATAATACCACATGCTGCCCGTATCCACGTCGTGGGCGGTATAGTCCACGCAGCTATCTTTATATTTTGCCGTGAAGGCATTCTGACCACTGTGGCTCACATCGCGAGGAAGTTTCAGCGTGTACGTACTTGGAACTGTGTTCTTCGCCCAGGCCACCGGCATTGTCGCCGTGTAGGAGATGCGCGTCATGCTGCCCTCCTGGCTCTTCTGCACGTTGGTCAAGACAACTTGGTCGAGTCGGCCTACCGATTTCTCGCCGTTGAGCAGCCCCATCGTATAGAGCAATTGGTCTTGAATGGTATTGCGAGAATTCCAGGAATAATTGGTGAGCAGCTCGCCGTCAAATTTGAATTCCACAAATGTGGCGATGGCACTGCTATCGGTCTTGCCCAAATTCTCGCGACTTGGACCGGGGGTCTGAGGGCTGTCGACCTCTGCGCCGCAGGCTGCGACCACGGTGATGAAAGCGAACGATAACGGAGCGATCCAATTCCGGATTCCAATTTGGGTCATGATTTCTTTTCCCTTAGGTGACATATTTCAAACGCGGCTGTTCTTCCGCACCGGCATACGGAATTGGGCGCCTAATTGATCCCCAAAATCTGTCGATTTTGGGTTTTGGCGCGTTTTTTCTATTGTTTATGGGGGAAGGGAGTCAGTTCGACGCGGTGGGGTTGCAGCAACCGGTAGTAAAGGCCTCTTTACAGGGGTCGAAGCCGGTGATGTCGATGGTGACATCGCATTTAGTGGTTACGATATCCGTATGGTCCTTGGAACGCTGAACGCCGCAACCGCAGCCGGGCGTGGTGCCTCCTACGCAAGTTAGGGTGCGCATGGGGGCATTGGTGCCACTTACCGTTCCGCAGGTAGCCTGGCAGATGAAATTGGGAAACGAACGGTCTATCTGGTTTTGCCAACCCCACCAGTCTGTGCAGGCTTTGTCATCGGTAAGCGGGCCATCGGTCTGCTGGCCGAGGTCGGCTTGAGCCTGGCCGTCCGTACCGCAGCCAAGAATAGGGAATAAGAAAAATGTGCCAAGGAAAAGGGCGACGCAATAAAGTGCAGAAGGAAGGCGGAGCGTTCGCAGGGACTTTTTTGGCATAGTTGGAGTGACGTGGGGCAACGGTTCCCCGATAGCACGAATGCTTAGGGAGAATCGTCGAAGGCGACGACGACGATGGCATCTTTCGGGATAGCGGTACCGAGCTTCGTGGTGAAACCAATTTCGCTGCTACGGCTCCATCGCTTGCCGTGTTTGTCCCTTTTGGTCTTGGGCGCTAGCGCGATCGTCTTGGTACCCAGAAGCGTGCTATCCGGTCCGATGATCGAGACTTTCACGTGTCCGGCCTTCTCCTGTTTGGCGGAAAGTTGTTTGACCTTTCCTTCCAATACGAGTTGACCGCTTTTCTTTTTGATGTTGAGCGTGGCGATTTCGTGGGAATTTGAGGGCATCAGCCAAACGCTGTTGGAGACGTCCTTGGCCACGATGGGCCCCGAGCTAGCGCAGCCCAAGAAACCACCGATGGTGGCGAGTCCGAGTATCTGCATTGTGCTCAATATTGATTTCATTTCTACCCCCCGGTGTACCGGATCTTCGGTGCAAGCTGAAGATAGCCCGTCCAGGCGCCAGCTGCAAAAACATGGCCCCCCCTGAGGCTCATCGCCCGCTTCATACCATATCAATGCACCGCGTGATGAGGTTCTTTTCCACGATCGCCGTCAGCTGCCCCGTTTTCACTTGATGTAGGACAAGGTTGTGATATCCATGACCCTCGAAATTGACCAACAGAGGAGCAAATGATGACGGCTAAAGGCCCTTGGGTCGGAAAACTCAGTGCTGGTAAGTATGCGATTTGCCGCTGTTTTAAGACGGCCACCCCGCCTTATTGCGATGGTAGCCACCGTGGTACCGGGATCAAACCAGAAATAATAGATCTCGAAGAAGAGAAGAATGTGGCGATTTGCCAGTGTGGCAAGACGGCCAAATCACCCTATTGCGACGGTAGTCACGCGCGGTGAGCAGGCTTTGCCTGGGCGGAATCTGCGTAGCCGCGATGACGCCGAACTCTCCGCGAATTTGGTATTTTTCTAGATAAAGCGAGGAAGACGATGGAAGTATTCAATCTTGGTGCGAAAAAAGACGTTAGTGACAATGCGGATGTTAAGAAAGTAGCCATCGCGGCTGCTGCCGATCTGACCTTCGATGCCTATTATTTCACATCGGATCAGGTATTGCGCTACCACAAGCATCCGGTAGGTGATCAGATCTTCGTGATCACTGAAGGCAAAGGAACGTTCTTCTTGGACGATGGAACCGAGACCACGAAGGAAGTTGGCCCCGGCGACGTTGTCGTTGTGCCCAAAGACACCTGGCACAAGCTGGTTCCAATTGGCGGCGAACTCGTCGCTGCGCAGGCAACCAAAGCCGGCGCTGGCCTGGAATGGCGCGACGAATAGTTCGATATTCTTGAGATTGATAAAATGGATAGGGCCGAGGGGGCAAAAACTCCTCGGCCTTTTTCTTTGCGCGGTGGAGCCGGAAATAAAAAGGGCGGGAGATCGAAATCCCCCGCCCTTTGAATCCTGCTTTGCTTTATCTACTTTTCTGGTACCGGCATGTCTCGCGTGCCGCGATCTTCAAAAGTGCGCTTTTCGGCGCCCGTATAGATCTGGCGAGGACGGTGGATTCTTTGACCTTCGTCTCGCATCTCTTTCCAATGAGCAATCCATCCGGGAATACGGCCGAGTGCGAACATTACCGTGAACATATCGGTGGGGATACCCATCGCGCGGTAAATGATGCCGCTATAGAAATCGACATTCGGATAGAGTTTGCGCTCTACGAAATAGTTATCGTTCAGAGCGATCTCTTCGAGACGCTTGGCGGTATCGAGCAATGGATCGTTGACGCCCAATTTCTCGAAGATGCGATCGGCAGCTTCTTTGAGCAATGTGGCGCGAGGATCGTGGTTCTTGTAGACGCGGTGTCCAAAGCCCATGAGGCGAACGCCGGAAGTCTTGTCCTTGGCTTTGTTCATGAAGCTGTCGCAGTTGCCGCCCTCGGCGTTGATCTGTTCCAACATCGCGATCACCGCTTGGTTTGCACCACCGTGCAGTGGGCCCCAAAGGGCGCATACGGCTGCGGAGAGCGATGCGAAGAGATTGGCGTGACTACTTCCGACCATACGCATGGTCGAAGTGCTGCAGTTTTGCTCGTGATCGGCGTGCAGAATCATGAGCAGGTTCAACGCGTCCTCAATTACCTTGGGGACTTCATAGTCCTCAGCTGGAACGGCGAACATCATGCGCAAGAAGTTTGCAGAATAGCTATAATCGTTGCGTGGATAGATGAACGGTTGGCCGATCGATTTCTTGTAGGAGAATGCGGCCAAGGTTTTCGCTTTGGCGATGATACGCACGATGTTGAGATCGACGTTGTCTTCGCCACAGGGGTAGAATGATGACATCGCGGACAGCATGGCTGAAAGAATAGCCATCGGATGAGCCGACGGTGGATAGCCCTCGAAGAACTTCTTCATGTCTTCGTGGATGAGCGTGTGGTACGTGAGGTCCTGGCGCCACGTATTCAGCTCTTCCTTGTTGGGGCGCTCACCATAGATCAGCATATAGGCGACTTCAGTGAAACGTGCGCGTTGGGCGAGCTCCTCGATGGGGTAGCCTCGGTAGCGCAGGATGCCTTTTTCGCCGTCGATGAAGGTGATCGCGCTGTTGCACGCTCCCGTATTGACGAAGCCAGGATCGAGAGTGACGCAACCGGTTGCTGAACGCAGCTTACCGATGTCGATTCCCTTCTCCTTTTCGGTTCCCTCGACCAAAGGAAACTCGTGGTCTTTGCCTTCAATAACTATCTTAACGTTGCTCATGATGACCTCGCTTTGGGTGGTGGTCATTGGTTCAAAATTAGGGGCACTCTATGCGCAGCAGGTGAGCAAATGCAACCCTCATCGGTCGCCGGATTGGCCTTCATTTGCGGCAAACAACCGTCGACTTGACCGATGGCAATAGTCGACTTGACAGATCGCACGCTGTGACGAATCTCTGATTGGCCGCCGCCGCGTAGCGGGGGTGGCGAAGTCGCAGCGAATTAGGAAATGGAGAGCTTTTGGGTATAAAAAAAGCCCGGTTCTGAACGAACCGGGCTTTAGTGGGTGGAGCTGATGGGGGTCGAACCCACGACCTCCTGACTGCCAGTCAGGCGCTCTCCCAGCTGAGCTACAGCCCCACAAGGTCGGCCCGCTTGTACCAATAGCCGCGGTTGATTGTCAAGATGCTAAGGGGAGCCCACCAACCGCCGAAATTGGGGGAAACCTCGTAGGCGGTCGAACCGATTCGACCTCAGCGCTTTCTTGCGATTGTGTCTGCTGTTTCTCAGCGCCTTTTCCAGGTAGGCGAGTGCGAGCGTCATGGCGCCTGCCGAGGCGTGATAATAGGCGAGTTCCAAGTTGATCGACCAGAGTTTCAAGTTGGCTATCTTGGCGAATCCCGCGCGTGCCTCGGCAAAGCGCCCCAACTCGTTGAGCATGGCGGCCAAGCCGATGCGTGCGGCCGAAAGCTTGCTACGTTGCCCCAAACAAGAGCGATAGGTCCTTAGCGTCTTGTCAGCCAGTGTTTGAGACGAGTTGCCCGTAAATGCCCGAATGGCCAGCCATTTGTCGTGAAAATTAGGGGCCAAGTGGCAATCCGTCGAAGCCGTACGGCGAAAGCGGCGCCGTAGGCGATTTTTGAGGTAGCTGCTGATGTTGCGCTGTTCACGCGCCTTCAATATCCAGCCGCGGATCGTTTTGCGGTCTTGCGCGCTGTCCGTGGTCCCACGACCATTCTTGAGCATCAATTCAAATTCGCGAATCGCCTTAACCTGGGCATTGTAGGAAGCGCTCCAGTTCTGTTTTGCGTCGAACGAGATAGCTTTTGCATACCAACTATCGGGAGGAATATGGGCTTCCAACCCTTCATCTGCCGCAGAAGTTATTTGAACTTCGTGAATCTGCCCCGTGCGGAGGCCGGTGCCCTGCGCCCAAGCTCCTGGCAATGGCGCTGAGATCATCGCTACGAGAGCTAACCCCGCGACGAGAATTTTCGGATTCAACATATGCGGTTTCATAGCGCATTTCCCTTTGGGGGTCGACCTGCGAGAGTTGTTGACACCCTGTGGTGCCACTTGATAGGCCTTGCGGTATACCTAGAGGCCATTCATGCGCAGAACCACAACGCTTTTCTTGATCATGGTGCTCGGCAGTTGCGCCCCAGCGGTGCGGAAGCCCAAGTCCCAAATAGATGTGAAGCCGCGGCAATCGTTGTCGGCAAAGGTCCAGTCGTTTTCCGAGACGCGTCCATTTACGTCGACGGTTACGCTGGATACCTTTTTCTACGCCGGTACGCCTAGGGGGCTGTATCGCTTCGATCTCAATAGCGGCGACCCCGTTGCGTTCGCGGATCAAAGCGGTGTGGTCGCGGCGGAAATCTTGGGGTTGGCTGCGGATCCGAGCAGCGGCCTACATGTAGTGACACCAGCGGGACTATTCCAATTTCATAGAAAGGTCTGGAAGAAGGTGGACGGCTTCGCAGCACCACCCGCATCCGTCACCCAAATGATGGCGAGCACCAACGGTCTGTGGATCGGCACGAGCGGGGGGCTCTATCGACTTTTTCAAGGCAAATGGTCGCATCATCTTGCTGGAGCGAAGATCAGCGCGATTCTAGACGATACAGCCGGCAGCGGTATGTGGATCGGCACCGACGCTGAAGGCATTTTTCAATACGACGGCAAGCGATTCCGCCGGCACGGAAAAAGCGACGGCCAGGTTTTGAGGTCTATTCGGTCGCTGGCCTACACGGTCGAGGGCGCGCTTTGGGCTGTGGGAAGTACGGGGAAGGCCGATCGGCTCGTCTTTTTTGACGGACGGCATTGGGCGACCTTTCAGGTAAAAACCAAACAGAAGCTACGTTGGGTGAGTCTGGCGGGAGATAAGAGCCTGCTGGCGATAGGCAACCGCGTTTTGCAGATACATCGTTTTGACGAGAGCATTCGGGGCCCGAAGGACAAACCGGTCGGTACGGTCGTTCTGCAAGGTCGAAGGTCGCCGAGGGCCCCCACCGATTATCCGATACCGTCTTTTTGGACGACGTCCGTACCGAAGTGGTTTCCCACGGTAACGACCTCGGTCAGCAATCAGGCCCAATCGTTGATACTCGGCACGAAAACCATCGGTGCGATGCGCTATGACGGCATCAAATTGCGTTGGTACCGGAGCAACGCACTCACAGGAAATCGCCAGAAGATCAAAGGGGCTTGTGATGCTAACGCCTGCTATTTTCCGGGTGGTCGTGGTCAAGCCTACAAAGCAACTGCGGCAGGCCTCGAGCCTCTAAGCGTTTCCAAGGATGCGTCCATTCGGGTCGAGGCCTTCGTGAAGGATGCGAAGGGTGCGATCGTCGCTATCTACGGTCTCAGTCAGAGCCCGATGCTCAAAATGGCGCGCAAGGACGGGGACGTTTTCAAGCCGGCGGGAGATATTCAAATAACGTTGCCCACCGGGTCGCCGTCGGTGCGTTTTGCCCGCTACGCGGCCGATGGAAAGCTCTGGCTGGGGTTGGCCTACCGCGACAGCGAGGGTGATGTGAGGCCCTGGGGCGTTGCGGTTGTAGGAAAAGGGAAAACACCGATTCATCATCGCAACAGCATGCTGCCCACCGAAGATCGCAAGCCAGGCAGTCTCGCTCTGCCCAACGATATTCGCGACGTCTTTTTTGGCGAGGAAACTTGGTTGGCCACAGATAGTGGTGTCTGCAGGATTTCCGCCAAAGGCCAAATTCAACTGTTCACCGAAAACGATGGTCTAGAAAGTGAACTGACCTATGCGGTAGCGAAGGGCCCGTCCGGTGAGATTGTTGTTGCCTCGCACGGTGGGGTCGGTCGTTTCGATGGTCGGGCGTGGCGATTCGATTTGGATAGTGCTTTGCGGAAAGACACCCGTGGCCTGGTGGTCGTGGGCGATGCGCTCTGGGCGGCGACATCCGCCGGGGTGGTCAAATTTCAGGCGGGTAAGGCGGGCCGGCTATCGGCGCGGGACGGATTGGCCACAGATCGCGTGTTGGACATCCTTCCTCATGGGGAAAAGCTGCTATGGGTGCTCACCAGCAAGGGATTGTCGCTGGTTCAGTTGTAATGACGCGAAGTTGAAACGCGATCTCGAATTCGGATAGAGAATGCCTGCCCCTTCAACGGGGCGTGGCGGGGCCGAGCTATCCATTGATAGCGCCCCCCGAACCATGCTAGCCTTCGGAATTACGTATGAAATTATGACCGTCGGGCTTTGGTTCGACGGTTCTGTGCTGGGGGGTCTTTCGCCCGCCCATGACTCGGTGATTTTTTTATTCTCAGCGCAGGTCTGAGAACAAGAGGGCTCCCATGACCAACATCATGGTTGTAGACGATAGCAAAGCGATGCGGATGATCGTGAAGCGCACTCTGCGTCAAGCGGGCTTTTCCGATCTGAAGATTTCCGAGGCCGGTAATGGCGCCGAAGCGTTGATCCAACTTCGTTCAGAAGTGCCGGATCTTATTCTATGCGACTGGAATATGCCGACCATGAACGGCATCGACCTCCTGCGAAATATCAATAAGGAAGCGATTCAGGTCAAATTTGGGTTTGTCACGTCTGAGGCCGGTGCCGAAATGAAGAGTCTGGCCTTTGGTGAAGGCGCGCTCTTTCTCATCGGGAAGCCGTTCACCGCCGACAAATTTAAGAAGATTCTCGACGCCGTGCTCTTGGGGAAAGGCGAACTTCCCGACGAAGAGGTTTCGAAGACCCCCGTCGCACTCTCGGGTTCCGAAGGTGACAACCAACTACCAGCGCCTAAGCACGTGGACCGGTTGTTGGCAAATGTGCTGACCAAACGGCCGAAGGTAAAGAAGGGAAAACCGATCGATCTGGACATGGCCAGCGTAACGGTCGCTGTCTATCATCGACGAGACGGTAGCGTAGGGGCGATCACGGTGGCCGATATTGAAGGCGCAGCCTGTTTAGGGGCCACGCTCACGGGAATGCCGGCCGCTATGGTCAACGAATCTGTCCAGGCCGACGAAATGGATCCCCCGCTGTTGGACGCGTTCCGCGAGGTCGCCAACATAACCGCCTCATTGTATATCGACGCCGGGGGGCCTCATGTGAAGCTGGCAGAAGTGTATTCCGCGCCGAAGGACCCACCCGCAAACATCCAAGAGATGATCGGAAAGGCTGACCGTCAAGCGAACCTTGAGTTAGCATTTGCGGGCTATGGAACGGGAGCGGTGATGCTCCTCGCCTATAATGGGGTAGCACCTGCAGCACCTGCAGCACCTGCAGCACCTGCAGCACCTGCAGCACCGGCTGTCGACCCTGCAGCAGTGGCAGCAGCGGCAGCGCAACAGGCGGCGGCAGCAGCGGCGGCACAGCAGGCAGCGGCAGCGCAACAAGCAGCGGCAGCTGCAGCAGCGCAACAGGCAGCGGCACAACAGGCAGCGGCACAACAGGCAGCGGCACAACAGGCAGC
>Ga0257122_1000703_pt1 | contig 27175 bp, 32 predicted proteins | sample SI106_120metaG_FD_190146 | JGI IMG/M metagenome (GOLD analysis project Ga0257122, IMG submission 190146) | Marine microbial communities from Saanich Inlet, British Columbia, Canada - SI106_120 | ecosystem: Environmental > Aquatic > Marine > Inlet | place: Canada: British Columbia | collected... | reverse complement strand
CTACTATCAACTGATCAGTATCTATTTCGTGGGATGATGTTATTGGTATCAATATTTGTGACAATTGCTGAGATACTGTGGCGTCCTCGTCCGCAGGTGTACTGGTAGAAAAATCAAATGTAGGAAGAACTGGTGTTCTGGCTTCGGTGTCAAAAGTATATACTCCGGTACTAACATCACTAAGAGTTAACCCGTCTGCTATAGACCCTTGGGGAATAGCAGCTGTTATAGTATCCAGTTCCGATACAGCAGTCGAAAATCCCAGAGTTATGGTCTTATTACCTACATCCATTACTCTCGATGTTATATTTAGGAGGCCATCATTGGTACTGGTTAAAGTAATACCACTTAAATCTACTTCCCTTAACACAGAATATGATAAGCTATTGATTAGGATAACTACTTGTGATAGACCCACAAACTCTACGGTATCCTCATCAGCTGGAGTACTACCAGCAAAGTTGAAAGTAGGTTTTACTTCTGTTTCCGTGGTTAGAGCTATAGATAGAATATCATTACCTTGAGACCCATCAACAATTTTATCTGCTGGCAAGGTAACCGTGTACTCTGTAGCTCCTATAATATCTTTGACAGGTATTATTATCTTGGTTAATTGGCCTGCGTTATCTTCTGTGGTTATTGCGCCAGTTCCACCATCAATGTTGGTAGCTGCTCCGTTTATTCGAAGTTCTGTAAAATCAACTGTGAATTCTGGATCTCCTACATTGTATAAAAATGGTCCCCCGGAAACATCAATCTCTAATTGTGTTATCCCATAAGCTTTTCCAGAGGAATCAGAAACCAGATTACTTAAGACAGGCTTCTTCTCGTTGTCTGTAGTAATTGAAAAGTTAGCTCCATCGCTGCTCTTTGTTCCGTCTGTTAATGTTCCGGCTCCGAGAGCTATGTCATACTGGGTTCCCTCAAATAATTTATCTGTTGTAGTTATAGGATTAAAATCAGCGTGAGTTAAATCAAAAATGATCCTGGTATTCCCAAAATCTTCTGTAAAAGATGGATCTAATACTTGTATTCCTCCATTTATGCTGAAGGATAAATTACCTGTTACTGATTGTAAATCTAGGTAAGCTAAGTCTGATATATCGACGTAAACTTTTGTGATATGAGCGGACTGATTGTTTCCTATATCAGTAGATAGACCAGTAAAAACAGGTTTTACTTCATCAGGAGTTGTGAATGATTGTGTATCTACATCATTTCCTGTGCCTAAATCTGTTAGGGCATCTTGAGCTATATCTACATCGTATTGTGTATTATGTACCGCTGTATCTGGGGTCACCGGAATATTGATGACATTAGATCCAGAATCAAAGACTGGAGTTCCTGTAGTAATGGAACCCCCTGAAACGGTTACATTTCCGGAAACAAAGCTACCAGTTAGGTTTCTGCCTCCGTGAGTACTAGTTAGAGGAATCGAAATATTACTTAGGGTATTGTGATTACCGTCTACTGGAGTTAGAACTGGTGCCCCAAAAACAGGCTTTACTGCTACCTCTTCTGTATTTAATACATAAGTATGCAGTTGGTTAGTTTCTACCCCATTATAAACAGTTCCGGGTTCCAGTTTCAGGGTATAGCTTTTATTAGGAAGTAAAGTTGGATAATTAACTGTTACAAAACTTCTTCCTCCACCATTATCAATGGTAAAGGTGGAATCCTCAGTTAGAATATTGGTTTGGCCATCAAATAGAAATACCTGAGCCTTATCGAACCCATTAAGAATTCCGGCATGAGGACTTATTTCTATCTCTAGTGTGGTGTCCGAAGAATTTATGGATTGGCCTAAGGTTTCGAAAAAAGGAACAATAAGATTAGAGGTTCCAGATACCTCTCTTAACAAGGCATCAAAAAGAACCTTTAGTTTTGAACTGCTCCATCCTCTAGCAGAGTTATCTGAATCAGAGTCATCAAATACTAGATTGGAATCGAATTTACCAGGATTTACTTTTGACATATCAACAAGTTCCGTATTAAAGTGAAAGCTAAATATAAGCCTACACAAAATAAATACAAAAAAACTTATTGACTATTTTCTATATAAATCCAGTTATCTTGGGCTATTGAGACCGGGTCCTCTTCAGTTTCTTCGAGATCATCTCCACTAAGAACTTCAGGGGGACTTAGTAGATTCTTTATCTCTTCATCAGGAGTCATTAATTCCAAAGAATTTTTGTGGAGAGATAAATTGTATTTCTGATCATGAATAAGCTTCTCAACTTTGGTTCTTATAGAACTTTTTAGCTCATCAGATATTCCATCTTGATCTGCTATCAATCGAATCAAAGTTTGAACATACTCAATGGTAAGAGAAGACAGAGATTGGTCATGCTTAGTGACATTCTGTTCTCGTGACTCCTTTCTCTCATTAAAAGTCTTCAGGCCATCTTCAAACTGTCTTATCTGGTTATCAAGCTTTCGAAGTTCTTTGGACTCTTGATACAAAACCCATCTAGACTCAGATATTTGATTCAGTAAATTTTCCAGCTTTCTAGCCTTATCTTCAGGTAATTCAATAGATACCATAAAATTCCTTATTAAAATTCAGAATAAACCATGTCTATTTTGATGTCTTCGGTTATAGAAGACGCAAACGACAATTTTAAATACATAGTTTTATTATTGGTTCCATCATAACACGAAAACCCAGAGGCTTCCATCACCTTTGAAATTGTGAACGCTGTTGTCACATTATTTGCTAAAGTATCTTCTAATTCAATCTTACTATTAGGTTGATCTACATCGGATAACCGAATAAATTCCTGAGATCCGCCCGTTAAATCCACGACACATAGATCATGGGGGTGGTAGGATAATGTATTCGTAACAGTGATCTCAGAACTTCCTGAAGACTCGTTACCTGTTGGTAGAGTCTGACATAAGTTCTTCTCAAATCTTTGAATAACATGTTCGCCTCTCCTAGCAGGATTATTATAGAAAGACAAATGAGCTTGCTTATCAAATCCTGAAGAAGCTGTAGACAAATACACCCTAGTCGAAAGAATCTTTGGGGAGCTAGTATTCATGATCACACTGAAAGTTTTCTCGGCTTCATTACTGAAAGAAACTGTTAGAGTCTGAGACTTTATTTCCTCCAGTATTGTAGTAGGGTATAAGATAAATTGAAGATCATCTGTATCTATAGTAGCTGTGCCATTTATATTATCTAAAATATAAGTAGTATCAGCTTGAGTATCCCCGGATTGGATTGTAACTAGGACACCACCGACTACCTCTCCTTGCTCGTCGAAATCAACAGCTCTAGTTAATATCCAAGCTTCTAACCCACTACCAGGATTAGTAACAATATAGATCCCATTATCCACTAGGGTATCTTGATTCTTAACAAGAATTCGATTATCAACTACTACAGCTGTTCCATCTAGTGTTAAAACACCAACTCCGGTGCTGGTTAAGGTTTTACCTATTCCAGAACCCGAAGCAGTAGCAACTAGATTAGCTGTTGTGGCCAGTAATACCGGGGCTTTTACAGCCGAAGCTGAAGATCCTCCTCCACCAAATAACGTAGAAAAAGATATATCAGCTAGAGCAACTTTGAAATCTATAAATAGGGAATCAGCTGCTCCTATACTATCTAAGTTTAAAAAAGTTACCTCAAAATCTGCTGAAATCGGGTAGATTGATATACCAAAGGTAACAATCCCCGTAGTGGGATTTTGAGCATCATCAGGTTCAAAACTACTGAATCCACATTGTACTACCGTACCATCAGATTTCTGAGCCCAGAAACTAGTTCCTTTTGTTAAACCGTTAAAAAATTGTACCGCTGCGTTTTTAGTTATAGCCATAGTAATTCCCTTAGCTTGTTGACAAAGTATTTTTATCTGTACTGATGTCTACTATATCGCTTTTAGATGACCCTATACTGTCTAAATTTAGATGGGTAACCAAGAACTCAGCAGAGACAGGAAATATATACACCCCGTAAGTAACGAATCCAAGGCCATTATTTCCCGCAGTATAAGAACTAAACCTGCAAGTTAAGATAGTTCCGTCTTTTTTTTGTATGTAAAAACCATTCCCTTCGGTAAGGGATTGGAACAACGTCTGAGCGCCGGAGCCTGTTATAGCCATAGTAAATCCTTGTTTAATTTAAAGCTTATTAAACACTGAAAAACAAAGAAATATGAAAACCACCAACTCTACCAGAGAGTATGATAGTTAATTGTCAAATACCTATACACCGTAATACTGAGGTGTTTTATTTTTGTATCTTGAAATTTTCTATTAAATAAATTAGGTTGTGATACTATTGTGATTACAGCTGAACGCTTACACTTTGTTTGAGCCTATTTACCACTGCTAACCCGTCCCTGCCCTCGTTACGGTGCTGTCTCATCTAATATTAGAATCGTATTTTATACTAAAATTACTCTTAATCATATTATACATATTAGGATTTCTATTAAGTTTGACCGATCTTCGGCAAGGTCCCAGAGCCCTGTTTCCCACTTCCCACGGGCAATTCCATGCAAGCTTCTGTCTGGCTGATCCCCAAGATTAATGCCTTTATCAGCATGTAAAGAATAAACCAAGACTTATTAAGGAGTCAACTAAAATTTCACTGGGATTACATTATTGAACATTCGGAGGGAAGTTTTTGCACCCTTCCTAGGGATGATATACCGGGGTGTGACCCAAAATGAGGGCGCAGGAGGGCTTTTTTCTCCTTTTTTGGTAGTTACCCCTTATAAGAAACATTATAAGGCTTTATTTTGGATATTTTCTAGTTTTATGGTTTCTAGAAGCCTTATACTATTATATAGAGATATATAATATATTTAGAAAGATTTATCTTTCTTTAGATAAACAAAAGAAATTAATATGTTTCTATAACATGTTTAATCGTATTTTATACTAAAATTACTCTTAATCATATTATACATATATAGAAACCTAATCCAAACCCGCATGGTTAAAGGATTCTTATTTTTTGTGTTTTACCTAAAACAACTATTTTTTTATTATTTTGGTGATTTCATGGAACCCAATCATTCTTTTATTCGATTTTTAAAGATTTATTCTTCTCAAAAGGAAGAGATGGATTCTTTGTTATCTGAGATTTATGTAGGATTTTCTAGAACTATTTTTAAAGGATCAAAGGTCAAAGATTTTTATAATCCTCCTCAGTCAGCCATTTCTCCTGTACCTTTTGAGGAATTCTTGGAGAAAATGGGCATCAAGGCCCTAAACGTAACCAAAGCAGACTTAAAAAAGGAATTAGAAGGTAAGGTTGTCAAAACCATAGGTAAGTTTCCAACTGAGAATACCACTAGTTATGGTATCATTAGAGGAGATATAAGTTTCGATGGCAATAACATTATTCTAGGTAAGAACGAATATAATTATACCGCCGGAGATCCAAATTTCTGGAGAACTCTATGACAATACTAACTGAGAAAGAAATAGATGCCCTGTTGAACGAGTGTAATACTGGGGAGTATGATACTGATAACCTTATTCCAGAAGAAGAGGTCATAATAGATTTCTCTGCTCCAGTTAAAGTTGCTAATGTAAAATTTTTTAAAGGCTTTCAGTGTGAATTCTGTTTACAGAATTTTACTACAAGTTTTACTCTATGGCAAGAATTTATAAATGAGATGTGCTGTCCTCACTGCGGGATACCCTCTACAATTGTTAAAAAGAGTCTTTAATATGAAAAATAAAACTTTATCCCGACAAACAGACGGCACCAGTACTCAAGACCAAGCCCCCTTTGCTAATTACGAAAGTAAGACGGATGATTTGTCCTCAGTTTTTCTGGTTGATCAGGATACTCTAAAAAAGGAATTATCTAAAACTCAAATACAACCTGAGGATAAAATAAAAGCTTTTGTAGATTCCAAGAGTACGGAAGAGGCCCGAGAACTTCTAGGTGTCGTAAATAAAATGATGGCAAAAGAGGAATCTGAGGGAAGTTTGGCTGACGACCTAGAAGCCCTGGACGAGAAAGATGGGACCCCGGAACCGTCCCCAAACGCTTTAAGCGAGGAAGACTTAGAAGGAGATAATCCATCGGAAGAAGCACCTCTTGAGGAAGAATCATCGGAAGAAGGCGAAGAAACTCCCGTAGAAGAGGAACCTGCGGAAGAAACTCCCCCAGAACCCGAAAAAGAACTTCAGTCTTATAATATAGGACGCCTCATTATTTATTTTGAGGATGTAGGTATAGTTGAAGATATAAGGATGTCATTCGAGGAGGCTAGCATTCCAGATACCGCCTTCAATTACTCCTCCCCCAGTTATGCCATGGAAAAAGGTCCACATAAGTTTCACAGATTTCTCCTTAACCCCTCCAAAATAATGGTTGAGTCTCGGGAGCAACTTGAAGATATGTTAGACGATCTATTCTCTGAGTTAGGAGTCTATTATCGTGAAGGTTACATCAAGCTTAAAAGTGAAGGACCCTTCCGAGACGAAATGGATGTTTTAATTAAAAAGATAAAATGAGCGAATACGGAGATTTAGACACAGACATCGTAAGAGTTCAAGTTTTAAAGTATCTTAGCAAAATTCTTTACTTGAGATCCCTGGAAGATGTGAAAGGCGCAAAGTTTATGACTTTGTATTTACACAGAGTTCTCTTGGAATCTGGAATTTTCAATACAGAGGATCTACTTCAATATGATTTCAAGGAGCTAGAAGAGGCCATAGACGGCTCCGAGGTCCTAATAAAATCTGCTTACAACGACAGAAAAGGTGTTATAAGACGTGGAGTATACCGAGTAAGTCTCGATGTTAAAGATAACGTGATAACTTTAGGAAAAAAGAAATTTCAACAAAATCTTAACTATACTTATCTAAATAGCCCCTCGGGTGACTTGATGAGAGAGTGGGAAGAACAGGAGACAGGATCTGATTACCCTGAAGGGGAAGGTTCGGGATCTCCAGCTTCTTTCTGGGATTACCCTAAAGACGAGTATCTTTATAGCGATTGGAGCGGATCAAGAGGTTATCTTGTCGATTACGACTTTGATCACTATGATGACCATCTCTGGGAAGAATAAAAAAGGCTACTTTCCGGTATAAAGAAAGTAGCCTCGTTGGCCTAAAAAACTTGCCTAAAAGGAGATTGTAACAGACTGTGAGGATAACTGGTCCACACGCCTGTTTGCCGTAGTCTTGTCAGAACCACAAAAGGTCTCCGCAACACTGTTCGGCATACTCATATTTCTGATAACCAATTCTCCGGTATCATTAACTTCAAAAGGATAGAATCCTGGGAATTCTTCTTTTTGAGCTTCAATTCTCACCGATTTCAGCGCCAAGTTATACTGAACGCTAAAGAACTCGGCACCCTCAAGAGATTTTGCAATCTTCGGAGCTAGAGTGAGTGTCACGGATTTCGCTCGGTTTCCGATATTACCGTTAACAACTAAAGAGGCCCCCGGAACCGAGATATCTGCCACTTCGAGGTCGTGATCTTGGAGTAACGGAAAGTTATCATGCTCAAAATACACATCCACAACAGGTTTGGTGGCATACCAATATTGCTGAGAATTGTAAGGAGACTCGATTCCAAGGAGATCTCTTACTAGTTTATTTAGCTTAACCTTGTGGGTATCCCCAATTCTCCTAGCATTTTTAGGATTATCAGTCACTTGGACTCTGAGAAACCTTTTGTCTACATCATACCTGATGGTGAAGTAATTCCCGTTAGCACTGAACCTTTCTAGATTTAGTGCGTAAGTTTGGTAGTCTTCTTGAACTCTCATTGCGCTAGTATTTTGAGCTGTTTGGAAGGCGGGAGCAGAAGCCTCTACTAAAGGGGTAGAGGGTGTAGCTGGCTCCTCGTAGGGTTCTACTTCAGTGTCATCTGGTGCCGTGTAAGCCTCGATCCCAGCTTTCCTAAGTAATGTTTGGGTTGTATCTGTAAGTGCTGCCTTGGACATTGGCTAACTCCTGTGTTTAATTTAGTACTACAAATACTATAACACAGGAAGTTTTATATAACAAGGGGATTTATTTCAGTATTTTAACCGCTAAATCAGCAAGTCCAGATCTTTCTACTTTTTCTAATGTTACGGTAGCAAAGCAACTTTGGCCCACAAAAGCCTGAGTAATGTAGGTCAACCCGTTGGTTTCTACATTTAATTCTGGTATATCAATTTGATCTGGATCTCCGACAAAAACTATTTTTGTACCTTTTCCTACCCTAGTAAGAATAGTTTTAGCCTCGTGAAGAGTTAGGTTTTGGGCTTCGTCTATTATCAAGAATTTATTACTAATACTTCTACCTCTCATGAAGGCGAAGGCTTGTATATCTAATATGTTTTTCTCAAACAACAAGTCCGTGTATTCTTGGTCAAAGGCATCACCATTAGCTTTTGCTAAAACTTCTAAGTTATCGTATACCGGGGATAGATAAGGCTTTATCTTATCCTCCGCATCTCCAGGTAGAGTACCGATATCTCTTCCGAGAGGGACAATAGCACGTCCCACTGATATGCTATTATAAACGGATTTCACTGACGATTTACATTGGTGTATTCCACAAGCCAAAGCAAGAAGGGTTTTCCCAGTACCAGCTTTACCTACAAGAGTAACCAGCTCTATAGATGGATCTAACAAAGCATCCATAGCCATCCACTGATAAACATTTACAGGATTAATTTTTTCCGCTTCGCTTGCCCTTCCGTAATTCAAGGGTTCCAGCGTTCCTTTACCAAATTTGCAAATTTTTTGTTTCTTATTACTATCGTTGTAAACAAAATAATGGTTAGGAGTCTTCCTTAAGTTGTTAGATCTCCCGAAAGGGTTCTTCCTTAAGAAGGTGTGTCCCTTATAAAGTTGGCTAGATGGCTTATCCAGATTTCTATTTGGCTTGTAATCTTCGGCCTCAATCTGCTCACAAGTAGCCATAACTCTTACATTTATATCATTAGATATGATCTTAGCTCCGTGGCTTTTGGCTACTTCTATAATAACATCATCAGTAGGAAGGGTAGAGTCATAACTATCTTTTGACAAAAACTTGATAAGTCTTTGATTCATTGGTAGTTTCCTCTGCTGTTCCAGGTTTCTTATTATAGTCCTAGCATTCTTATTTTTGAGGGATGGACCCTTTTTAAAAGAATCTAGCTCTCTAAGAATAGCTATGGGCATTAATATATCTCTATCGTAAAATTTAGATAAAATGTGGGGATCTGTAAGAAGGACATTGGTGTCCACAATAACTGGCGTCTTACCCGCTTTTGTATTTTTAGTCATAATAACCTTTATTAAAAGTTATATTAAAAAGAAAAAAGCCCACAGCTTTTTGGAGCCATGAGCTTTTTAAGGGAGAACTTTTATTAGGATTCTAATACAGCTCTCTTGAGCCGGGTCATGGGCTTAACCTTAAGCCTTTCTCCAGCAGGGATGGTGATGGGTTGCGAAGTTTGAGGATTAAATCCTTTTCTCTCCGCAGTTGCCACTCTCTCGATTGTCAACATTCCCCAAGCCTTAGCACTTCCAGCGGAAGAGGCAGTCTCAGTCACAACATCCCAGAAGCTGTCAATAACAGCAGAAACGCTAGTCTCAGTTGCCCCAGAACGGGAAGCCACTTCTTTAATTAGGTCTTTCTTATTCATAATAATTCCTTATACAGTTAATTAGGTAGTATGGTAATTTCTAGTATTGTAGCATACGAAGAGTACTAAAGCAAGTGTTTAAGCGGTATTTGTTTTCTAGTGCACCATAATTTTTTAATATCTAGGGGTTTTTGAATGAGAGAATTTGATAAATTTAAAGAATCTTTGGACAAATTTTTTGCCGTCTTACTATCTGACGACGAGTTTCCCTTAGAAATTCGTAATCAGGATAAAGCTCAATTTTTGGGCTTGGATATAGAGACCCTACTAAGGGACACTATAACTGATACCTCGGCATTGCAATTTGTTGAAATTCGCAAGTCGGGTCATAAGATTAATATCAAATTCAAATTTAATAGTCATAATCCTCATGAGGTAAAAATAAGCTTTAAGGATTTTGATAATGGAAAGTATTCCATGGATATGATAATTGGAGATAAAGCTGTTAGGGTAGACGCAAAAATAAATCAAATCGATGATGACAGATTTAGATTATTTTTTAAAAAGCTTGGCGAAGCTTTAGAGGTTGTGCATGATAAGTATGATCTCGATGATGATAATTTCTCCTTTGAAAATCGACAGGAGATAATAGATCTCTTTGACAGTATCAATAAATTGCTTATAGATTGAGGTTAAACATGGCAGATAAAAGATTACGAGATAAAAGAATTAATTTTTGGCTTACCGAAGCCGAACACAGCGATATCGCTAAGAGAGCAGCCGAATATAATATGTCTATCTCTGAGTTTATTAGAACATTAGCTTTGAATGCTGATATTCATTTAGACCTCTCCAGGGTAAGACGTGCTTCTAAGACAGAAACAAGAGTAATAGTTACTAGTAGATTAAGTGTGGATTTCAGTGACGAAGAATTCAACCAAATTGAATTGATAGCCAAAGACAAAGAGTTATCCCTAACTAAGTATCTCTCAAGTTTAAAGTTTATTTCCCTAAAAGAATTACCTGAAGAGCCTGTCAACTATGATGAAACAATCAACAAGTTTGCTTCTCTTCTGGAGTTAGATGAGTAAAAAAAGAGAAATCCTTGCTTCCTTAAAAAAATCTCTAGAGGAAAAACTTTTAGAGGAAACGCAAGAGACTGACAATAAAGATCATGAAGTAGACCTCGTTAATGATAATGAGATCTCTTCTGTCGTCAAAGAGCTTACAGACGAAGAAGGTCAGAATCTTGCTCTCCAAGTACATAGCTCCTTAGGTCACGAGGATCTAACAGTTCTCGTTAATGATTTGAAAGGTCAGCTAAAAAAGAAAATTGACTTCTATCGTAATGATGTGGAGCGTATACCAGACTGGGGATCTTCAGTTAGCTTACTCAAAACTACCGAATATCAAAATTACCAGGAAATGAGAAAAGCTCTCCAAGAATCCATGAGTTTTAAAACTCCGGAAGACCAGCTCTTAGCAATAGAAAATTTTAGACGAATATTATATCAAAGTGATTCTATACTACAAGACAAGACTTCAGCAGCTAATGTTAGTCTAGTGGAATCAGAAAAAGAAAACAACAGCATTAAGGCAAAGAGTCTTGTTAAAGAAATTCACGAGGAAATAGAGATCAACCTGAAGTTTCTTTTGGATGAACTTCACAGGAAGAATTTTTTACAACGAGAGAAATTAAGAGAACTTCAGGACAACTTCGATTTAGATGATGTTATTGAAAAACTCGATGATAATTCCGTTGCAGATATCATACAATATATAAGAGTAGATCTTCATAAAATCCGGCAAAGTTTTTTGAGTAGGGTGATTGATAAAGATAACAAGCTATCCAAGACAGAATTATTCCAACTCATCAAGAATTATAAAGCAGGCTTGAGAGCTGCCCTGGACAAAAGACTGGAGAGTCTAGATAATCCAAATTGGTCTCAATTCCTAGATTCCCTAAAAAGGAAATCTTTGGGTATCGCAGGCTACCACGAAAAACAACTTACGTGGGGCGGACAGCTTAATACTCTATTGAAAGTTCTCGGGAAATATAGTGCCGATGTAGAGGCATTAATCGAAAGTAATTATGCCCTTACAGTAACTATGGGATCTAAGACTAAAGACCCCGAAGCCAAGAGAAGAAAGCTGGCTATTAAAAAATCCAGACTAACTCAGCTTGAAAAACTAACTCAGCTTATAAATCACGGTAAGCATGGAAAAGATCCTTTTGGTACTGGCTATCTAGAATCCTTGTTAAAGCAGGGTATTAAGGTAAGGTCCAATCAAGACAAAAAAAGAATCCAAGAAAATTTGGTACGACGACTTCACCTGCTTCGTAAGGGAACCCTTTTGATCTCTGGAAAGATTCTAAAACTGAATTCTACAGATAAATATTGGAAAGCCTTTATACGTGCTCTATCAAGACTAATAAAAGATCTCTCCTCGGAGATGCTGGGGTTGCTAGAGAGATATCATCAAGTAGGGTACAAGAAGTGGAATACCTCCTTAAAACTTCTAGATAAACTTTCCAAAGGGAGCAAAACAACCATCGGAGGATTTTTATCTAAGATGGAAAAGGTTCTTAAGAAGGGGAAATCCATTGAGTGGGCTAAAAGTCTAGGTGCCATAAATAAAACTTTTTATAAGAGACATTCCTATGTAAATAAATTAGCGGACTCTCTTCATGTTCAAAATAAAAACACCTGGAAGAATCAGCTAGAAGGAAGCTCTTTTTCGTTTTATCTTCAAGATACAGAAAAAGATGTCTCAACTCCATTCAAGTTTTTGAGTACTTTGGCGGACAAAGAAAACTGGTTTAATACAGAGAAGCCTATTTTTAGTGCTAAGAAATACATAACTCGAAGATTTAAGAAGCCAGCTAAAGACAACGAGGGCCGTATCATACAAGATACCTATGGAGACATAGTAGACTGGGCCGAGATGTACTTGTTCCCTTATTTAGTATACGGGTACAGAACATCCGATATCGATAACCCAGAAGAAATACCCTCTTTTGAGGCGTTATATAATCTACATAGGCCATCAAAAAATGTAGTAGATATGTTTTTTGATCAGTTGATTACTCCTGAAGGTTTGGTCTCACAAAAGAGACAAGACGAAGATGGGAATGTTATAAACAATTCTAATTTTGAAGCCTTTTTCTTGAAAGTATTACAGAATGAGTCTAACAATTTTACCCGAATAACAATGACCCCGAACGGTATTCTTATTAATAAGGATTCTGAGGGATCAGTAGCTGAAACTGGAATGGATAGAAGAGACAAAAAAGTTAAGAATAAAACTCTGTTTGTTTCTTTAGACAAAACTAATACCAGACTTGATGACCCTCAAAAGGAAAACTATTCTTATATCCAAAAGCTGAAACACTTTCAAAATGAATTCGAAAATATATTTGAAGTGTTTAGTGGTTCTTTCGATAAAGCTATGAAGGATAAATTTGGAGAGATTTCCATAGAATACCAATGGTATAAGCATTACGTATCTGATGAATCGCAACAAACAGCTAGAGATGAGTTAGCAGTTCTACAGCATAACCTCCGAACTGTTAAACCTAGCCTAGACACTCTTCCCGAAGAAACCCGAGAGGTCTTCCTATTCAAGAATCCTAAGTATGAATCCGAGAGAGATCAACAATTAGGGCAAATAAAAACTACCCTACAGGAATTATCCTCCATGGGGTATCAATATCTTAATGTTGATAACATGGTTGACGGAAAATATGCGGATACCAAATTAGAAGAGTTAGCTGGGTGGGTAAAATCTCAACAAGAGGGCTCCCTATTGGACAAAGAGGAAGGCGAAACTCCTGAAGAATATGAGGAAAGAGTTTTAAGTCTGGACAAAAAGTTATTCCCTAAATTTATGCAAGATAAACTGACCCCAAATCTGGGGTTAGAGCTAGCTACGATGCCCTCCTACAGAACAGTACTAAAGAAGAAAATTAAATCCTTTCTGCCAGATATAGAAGTATCTCCTTCAGATCTAAAAAAATATATCCGAGAATCTTGGGTTAAAATTCTAAAGGGTTTTAAACCACAGTTGAAAAGGGCTCTTACGCAAGAGATAGGTAAGGATAGAAACCGAAAAAAGATTACTGAGACTTCCAGGGTATCACCTAGGGAACTTGTCAATTTATATGTTAGTGTCCCTTTCTTTAAATCTCTGATTGGTGACCTTGCCGATATAGAAGAAGATAAGCTCGAAGATATTTCAGGTCAGCTAGCTAAATTTGAAGTTATCAATCCTGTAATACAGCTGGGACTTCTTTTAAAGCTTGGTATGAGAGAAGAAAACAAATCTGAATTTGAAGTAATGAACATGAGCTTAGAGAATAAGCACTATTTCGTAAAAAGAGCTAAAGAGGCTAGGGACAGGGTTACTAGCTATCTTAAGAAGCTTATCAATGACAGAGGTTTTAATCAAACCTTCTTATCCATTCAAGAAGAATTTCCAGAGCATTTTAAAACTTCTGCTAAAATTGAGAAAGGGATCGATTCCGTTATCAAAGAAGAATTTGTTGAGAATGAGGATGAAGAGTTAATAGAAAATCTGTTAACAGAGCACGATACTTCAGATCAAAATATACACGAGTCTATCCCTAAGCACTATCTTAGTGATATGGCTATACAAGACGTTTAAATTTTACCAATATTAGTTCTTAACTTAGTTCTTTCTGATTTAGTTATTTTAACGATTTTCCGGTCTTCCATTTTTTGAGTTTTTGAGTTCAAGAAAGTATGATCATCTAACTTCAGATCTGCTTTACCATATTGCTTCAGGATTTTTAATGTAATGGTTAGATCCCGTCTATCGAGGGTTCTGGAAAGACTATCCAACTTACCGTAATTGATCATAATTAAGCTAATGTTTCTTTCAAATGTTGAGGATAAAAAGGCACCAAGAACAACGGCACCTAGATTATCAAGAATTCTACCAAAGGAGTCCACTATAGATGCTTCAAGCTGGGAATCGTCTAATTTATTAATAGCTTTTTTTATTTCCTTTAATCTATTTCTTAATTTTAAAAGCTTGGAATGCCCAGTAATCTTATCAATGTAGATAGATTTAGTTTCTGCATCTTCGAAGTACAAAACTTCCATTCTATACTGATCTAGATCTAGATTATTTATAAAAGATTTTAGATCTCTCAGTGCTGACAGTTTTTTATGGTCGTCGCTGTCTTGGGAGATAGCAGCTATTGCAGAATCTATAATGGCTAGAGCAGCAGTTGTTTTATTCTCTAGATTCTGGGTTAAAGGGGCTAGAAGTTTTACGCTACTCTCTTTTTGTAATTCGTCTTTATCTAAATAAAAGTAGTCATCAGATTTTTGTAGATCCTCGTCTAAATCAGCCCCCATATCATCTATATTCTCTAACATGTTAACAATTGAATCATTCATGTTTCCCATGTCATCTTCATCGAAATCATAGATGTCTATATTATCTATAGCTTCTGACAGATCTCTAGATAAAGTGGCGTATTCGCTTAACCTCTCTTCGTACTTCAGGCTTTTGTCTAGATCCTGGGGCAGCTCACCGAGTTTGAGTTTAACCTCTTTTATTGCTATGGCAACATCCCCGTTGGAAGGGTGAAGAGCATCCTTTATACTTAATATTCCCTCTTTTAGGTTAATAAATACGTTTAGATCTTCCGCAAATTCTCTGGCGTCTCTCATGTATTCAAAAGCGGAGCCTTTTCCCTCTTGAGACCAAGCAGTACCGAACATCTCTTGAACCATAGTGACCCATCTAATTAAATTCTTACCTTCCATAAACCTAAGAATTTCCTTCTTAAGCTTTTCTCCTCTTTTTAATAGGTCTGAAAACCTTTCTTCTAAGTTCATGTCCAGCATAAATAGAACTGTGTCACGATCTCTTTTGATTACATAAAGTTCTTCCAGCATTAAACTAACTTGTTCTAGGCTCTCGGTCACAAAGTCGGAAGACTCTTGAATTAGTCTGCTTAGTTCTTGCTTTAGGAATTGCTTTGAAAATTGACCACTTACTTGAAGTTCTCTGATAAGATCATTTTGGGCTTGTGGATCAGCAGCTATATCTTTCCCCCGTGCTCTATACTGCTGTATAAGATTCAGCATTACATCTTCTAGCTGGGAAGGTTTAAGAGCCCCCCTGGATTCCAGGTGTTTTATGTAACTGAGGAGGTGCTTTCTTTCCGCTTTACTGGGACTTATGAAATCTATTATAGCTTTAGTTTCTGAGGCAAACTGTCCATCCTTGGGGGATAAACCCTGTCTTCTTAGGTCTATAAATGAAACCTGTAGAGATTTTCTAGTGTTTATGATCTCTTGGTGTCTTTTTTTCTTTTCTGCGTCTAAAGTAAAATTTTCGTTCTGCTTTTTTAGGAAAGAATCTCTTTTTTTGTTAGAACTGGCCATTTCATTTTTATTCTTTTTCGAGTGGTTGTATCTTAGCCGGAGGGGTTAGGTTAGAGGGTATCTCAGTAGAACTTTCCGGAGTTATCTCTTCCCCTTCTCCCTTTGGAGTATTATCTTCCATTTCCAGGGGAGAGAATCTCTTTTTGTTAAGACCATCTCTTTCTTCTTCAGTCTCCCTTAGAAGATCAATCATATCATCCAGAATTTTTTGGATTTTACTTTTGTACCTTTCTTGGTTAACAAGCCCAAAGCTGAGGTCTTTAACGACTCTAATTGATTCTAAGGCATCACTTAATTTCTTTTGGAAATCTTGTACATTCTTAAAGTATTTCTCAGTACTGGCTTCCAATTTTATGTGATCTTCAATCAAATTGTCTATATTTTTAAAATCTAAATCTTTATTTGTAGTCATGATATCATTCTTCCCTTTTAGTAATAGGATCTAAATAACAGTAATAAAAAATAATTATATAGCCAATATTTTATATTCCTTTTTTATTTGGTTGCTTTTACACGGTAGGATAAGGAAATTATTATGAATTTTGATGACGGAGTAAATTTTGAATGGGGATCTGACTCAGAACTCCATGAGGGCGATTACCTTAAAACAGACGCTTCTTCTAATCTTGATCGATATTCGAAAAGCATTTTATTAAAAGCTTTGGATCACGAACAGGGTCTGTTTCAACATGTTGCCAGTAGACACAAGGAAAAGAAAGCCTTGAACATCTTGATTTCTGAAGGTTTAATTACCGAAGTTCCGAATTTATCTAATAAATTCCCAGATCTTTACCAACCTACTCAAAAAGGTTTCAACACTTTGAAAGCGATTAGGAGCTAATATGAAGAAAAACAATTTCAACAGTAAGGATTCTATTAAAAGAATTGCGGAACTTATTGATATGTATACCGAAAACGATTCTAATGAAGATCCTTACGAGGAATTCCCTGAATATGAAGAGAATGCTATTTTCCAATCTCCCGAGGAAATCGGGTCTGGGGGAGAAGGTTATGCTCCAATTCCTACAGAAATAGATCCTAAGGAAACCCAAGGGTACGCTCCCGGAACAACTTCAGTGGTAGAAGAAGATAATCATGAAAATCATGGATGTGAGTGTGTTCATGAGACTCCTGAAGAAGATGTTGATGTGGCCATAGACGAGCTAGTTAGGCTGGACTCCGGAGATCAAGATGTATCGGACGGAAAAGAAGTTGTTCAAGAGTTTGTCATAACTCCTTTTAAATAATAAAAGTGAGGTCCCCGTGGGACGAAGATTAGACTACGTTTTTACTCCAAAAGATATAAGGAGTTACGTTGATATTACCTACAAGCAATTAGAGTATTGGGATAAAACCAATTTGATAAATCCTTCTATAGGAACGGATTTAAAAGTCCGGTTATATTCTCTAGTGGATATTGTTTTTATCCATGCTATAAAAACTTTAAGGGCTACCGGAAATAAAAAATATTCGGTACAAGCTCTTCGTGATTTGATACCTAAATTACGAGCTAAATTCGATGAAAATGAAGATGACATTTTTAAAGTTACCTTTTTGTTCCACCCTAAATTTAGTTTCATGTTCACCGGAAAAATTATAACTCCAGAGGAATATAAAGATTTTACTATAATAGATCCTTACGATTTTATAAAAGACGTCACAAAGAAGATAAAGAGATGATAAGGTACAGATCTCAAACATCTCCCATAATAGGTCCCACAGTTATTGAAGAACCCGAAGACCAAAAAACTGGAGTTTGGGTTGATTCTGATATCAAAGAGAAGAATAAAAACCTCCTTAAGTTTATTGAGAAGAATATAAAACGGGAGCAAATAGATAATTTAGTTAATTTTTCGGTAACCAAGAAAAGTACTATTATTAACGGGGTAGCAGATTTCTCTCCTAAAGACGGAGTACTAGTTACTATTCAAGATAACATTCATTTCATTTATCTATCTCAAGGTAAAGATAATTTTTACGAATTGATATTATCTTATTTCATAGGCAAAGAAAATGGAAATAGCTAATACAAATAATATTGTTTTGGGGGATCGGGTAAGACAACTTCCCAATCTTCACAAAAAAGATAGAAACAAGGTATTTAAATCTATACCAGGAGTTCCAAAAGGAGAACCCAAAAATACTAAATTTAACTTGGTTCTGGAGGGAGAGAAGGAAAAGTCTTTTCCATTCACCTTAACAACAAGAATCGAGATATATAAGTCTAAAGATTTTTTTAAAAAGGGAAGCTTAATATCAGGATATATATCCAAGCTTGGTAAAGACGACATAGAACTTCTAGCTTATAAGACGGAGCCCAAAGAAGGGTCCGTGGAGATTATAGGGAAAAGGCTATCTATACCATATGATGACCTAGTTTTCATGGTCAAGAAACCTTTACCTGGACAACAAAAATTTGTTTACCAATTCGTGTTTAAGGATTCGGACTCTTTCGTTAGCTACTACAACAACATAAAAGCTTATCTTTGAATATTTCTTGTTACTATGGTATAATATTGCAGTGAGAGGTAATTAGTTATGGCTAAAAAAACACTTAAGTTGATGGAATACAAAACCTTTTCTTTAGAGGAAAAGTTTCAGGTTTTAAACAAAATGGGAGCTTTCCACCAGAAACCTACCACTTATAGCAAAAACGTAACTGATCATTACTCAGATTTTGGAGATAACTGGATGTTTAGTATGGATATTAAAGACGGAGCCCGTCTAGTCCAAGTAAACAGAAAAACTAATACAGTTCCCGTTGAGTTTATCTGGGGTTCTCCAGCAAAAGATCCCATAGAAGCTATGCATGAATGTCTAAATAAGTGTATAGAGTTTCATGTTACCTTGATCGAGGGAGAAGAGTTTTTGAAATCCCTGGAAGAAAAAAATGAACTTGAGAAAGAATCAGAAACACAAACAGAACAATCTTTCTATGATGACCCAGAACTCTATGGGTATGATCCAATAGACTAATCACAATCCCACATTTTTAATAGGAGAGCTTGTGACCTTAATTACTCCAGGCAGTAGAATTGTGTCCGAGGCTATAACCTTTGACGATATATTATTAGTTCCCAGAAAAAGTTTACCAAGTAGATCTACAGCTGATTTACAGGGTAAACTGACCAAGAAAATTAGCTTACCTGTTCCTTTAGTTTCTGCCAACATGGATACCATAACAGAAGCTGGAATGATGAACACCTTAGCTTTGTTAGGGGCATTAGGAATACTCCACAGAAATAACAGTATAGAGGAACAAGTTGGCCAAGTTATCTCCCACAAGAAATTCCTAGTTTCGAATGACAAGAGTAATTATCCCATCGTAGCTAGTATTGGGGTTAATAAAGATTACCAAAGAAGATGCGAGAGCCTAGCCGAAGCTGGGGTCATAGCTATCGTGGTTGACATAGCTCACGGTTATAGTGATAAGTTAGCTGAGGCTGTTAAATTTGTAAAAAATAGACTCCCAGGAATGGAAATAATTGCGGGTAACGTGTGTAACCCAGAAGCATTAAAATTTGTTGGTGATATAGGAGTAGATTCCGTTAAAGTTGGCATAGGTGGTGGAAGTATGTGCCAGACCCGAGTGGTAACTGGTTTCGGAGTTCCTATGGTTACTGCCATTGAATCTTGTTTCGAGGCCGCACAGAGTTTTGGAATTCCTATTATCGCTGATGGTGGACATCGAGTTTGCGGTGATGTAGTTAAGGCATTATGGGCGGGAGCGGACTCCGTTATGCTTGGGGGGATGCTAGCAGCAACAGCTGAGGCTCCCGGTGAACTGGTAGAGCTAGACGATATCTTTTACAAAGAATACCGAGGAATGGCCTCCATTGAGGCCCGTAGTTCTAATCATATGGACGAAGGGAAGGAACAATCCCCAGAGGGGGTTAGTACCTATAAAAGATTTAAGGGCAGTGTGGTTCCTATTGTAAAAGACCTGATTACCGGAATGGGGTCCGCCTTTTCTTATGGTAACGCAAGAAACTTAGAGGAGCTAAGAGAGTGTCAGGCTCACAAAATAACTCCCAATGTCAATACTCTGAACATACCACACGGGATAGAGAAATAAATAGTGCTTTATTTTTTAGTCTTATTAAGATGGCAAAATTTCCTTTAACACATATTAAAATTAAAGCTAAGGTTGATTCTATTATTGATGGATTAACTTCCATAGAAGCTGCTTATATAGACGAAATACATGAAGGTGTCTATATTGATAAAAAGATGTCCAAAGAATACGAATCTCTTGAGTGGCAAAAAGCGCAATTAGCTTGGGAAACTGATCAGGCTAATATGGAAGATGAGAGGGAAACGATTCTAAAAGAAATCGAATCCCGCCTAAAATCTTCTAGATAATTTAATCCTCAACCATTACTTGAATAGGCGAGAATATAGTTTTCCCGTGAGTTTCATGGATTAAGAAAAACGCCTGTTGGGCTGGTTCGTAAGGAGCCTTAATAGATAGGGCATAAGGTCCAAAACCGATTAAACTGCCGTTAACCACAGCATTTCCAATATCAGTAAGTTGGTGAAAGTGTCCAATAACAGTTAGATCTGCCTTCTTTACTGTATCCCAACCTGCTATGGCCTTATTTAAAGGAATGGTAAGTCCCCCGACACCACCATAATATCTTATATCATCACCGTGATGAAATCTTATAGTGTAGTTATCGAAAATTTCTAGATATACATGAGATCCTGTCGCTACAATAAATTCTACTTGCTCGTGGTCTTCGTATATTTTTTCTAGGTTCTTATACATAGCCCACTCAAAAGAGTTGGAATATCCAGTACTAACCCGCCTTCTTTGAGTTGTTCTTCCGTGGTTACCATAGCAACAAGGAATAATAATCTCGTTAAGTTCAGTGTTCTTAAGGATGTACTCTATACCCCACGTTATATATTCCTGGGCTCTCAACATAGCTAGAGTAGGAGAACATTCGTTACTCTCCATCAGTTCCTCATGAATATATCCGGTTATCATATCACCGAGCAGTCCTAATACTAAGGTATCTATTTGGTGGAAAGTGGACATGTTATTCAATAGATTGACACCATTCTTGAAAAACTCACGGGATCTAGCCTCTGAAATATTTAAATCATATTCATTAAGGCCATTGATAGTTTTTGGATCTACTCTCTCTTCAATATGCCAATCACTGGCAATCATAAAAGCAGTAGCTCTATCCATCCTCTTAGAATTCCTGGGGGTAACTGGAATGCTCCTAGTAACCTTTTCTACATCGAACTTCTTTTCGACATCATCTAAAAGATCTTGACGCTCTTGGAGATCTTTGTTCTCCTTCATAAGCTGGTCATACTTCTTTTTGTATGTATCTCTCTCAGATTTAACCTTCTTAAGCTTTCGATCTTCTTCTACGCTCTGTTCGGTCACTCTTTTATTATGTTGGGCAATACTAGGAAAAATTTCTTCTAAAGTTTTCTCAGTGTAGAATTCTATTCCTAGATCTTCGATACCGTTGATTAACTCAGTAACCTTATATCTAGTCATGAATTTATACCCGGCTTCTTTGAAATGTTGGGCTATTCGTCTTTCACCCCATTCCTTTTCCCTAAGCTCTACAATGGTGTTAATAACGTTTTGTAACATAGTCAATCATCCTTAAATAAATATACAATTTATACATCTTACAATAAATAGCTCCAAAAAGCTACTATTTTACTACCTTTAGGACTAGATTGGAGTCTTCGGACCTTATTTCCTCGACAACTTCCACCTCATCTTCGAAATTTTTGGCTTCCTCGTTATCAAAAGAGGGGTAATCTGTATAATACCTTTCCGTATCAATTTTTCTTTTATCCCCATCTTCCCTAACAACATCATCTTGATAGATTGGCTCGTATATGCCGGATGGAGAGTTATTTCTAAAATCAGTTTGATTATCTGGGCGATGTTTATCTATATCAAAAAGATTACCAGACTTTTTTATGTAGGCTATTTGTGCTAGAATGGATTTCATTATTTTAACTATATAAAAAATTATTATTTTAGGAGTCATTTATGAAAGTTTTCAGTGAGAACGAAGAAGAGAGATTATTTACAGAGTTAAAAGTTCATTACCGTGATGATAATATTAAACTCTTATATCAAAAGGCGGGATTCCAGACATCTGGTTCGGTAGGTTTAGACCTCGTTAATGTAGAAGATATCACAGGAGACCCTGATACACCCCTAATTATGGCAGATTTGGGATTGGTTGTCAAGGTTCCCGTAGGTTTCCATACAATTATCATGCCAAGAAGCTCTACATTCAAAAAATTTGGTATCCAGCAGGGGAACAGTATAGGCTTAATCGATAATGATTATTGTGGGGCCAAAGATTTCCTCGGATTTTGTATTTATGATACTCTAAGAAAAGAGCGTGATCTGTTCATTCCTAAAGGAACCCGTCTCTGTCAATTAGTAGTGATGCCTACGGTTATGGTCAGTCAGATCTTGGAGTTTAACCCAGAAGAAGAAAGTCGTGGGGGATGGGGGTCAACTGACGAAACTATAGAAGTTTAATATGTGGTTATGGTGTAATGACCTTTCCAAAAGATGAAACCATACCTGCTATGTGGAACGTATCAGAATTTAATTCTTTTCGTTCTAAGTATAACTCTATGATGACTCATTATAAAGACGAGCTGTCCGAAGAATACATAAAAAAAGGGAAAGAGGCTCTCCAGGATTATCTTGTTCTACACCACGCAAGACAAGATTCCAGAATTAACGAAGTGATGGAGGTTCTACATTCTGCGAGACTCAAAGATGTTACTCAAGAGGGCATCCGGAAATTTGTAGAAAGCTGGGAGCCTTTCTCTGGAAAAGAATTCAGACAAGATAAAAATCTTTCCCAGGATACACCTGTAATTCTGATTAACAAAAAGAGTATGTGGAAAGAGTTAACCAAAAAAATAAGCCAAGATAACGAATTCCGAAGAACTTATATTGGCTTAGGCGAAGACCCCCTGGAAGATTCCGTGAAAGAATTTAAAAACACTGTTCTAAGAGGGTGGGCTCACAAACCTGATTATGCCTTCAGAAGGCTTCTTTCAGAAAAGGGTTTTAACAGGAAATTTCGTAACCATAAAGTTACAGATAACTTCTTGTTGTTCTGGTAATCTCTAAGGGTTTATTTGGACTGTCTGTAAAGATAGATCTGATGCTTACTATACCAATATAATCCGTATAGGGTGGCAAATAGAAATAGACCAAATCCAAAGCTCACACAAATTATTCGTTCTTTAATATCTAAGGTATCGTAAAAGTCTATAAGCTTGTCTAATTTCTGGAACTGATAGAAATGATCTCTGGTATTTAAGTCTAACAGTTTCTCTTTATCTCGGCTCTCTATACCTAGAGAAACCCAGGAATTGAATCTCATGCCTATAAAACACATAGCCATTACGATTCCAAATATAATATAATAGCTCACTCTATACTCCTATTAGAAGGATCTAGTCTAATAGCTGCTAATTCCACTATCTCAGGAATATTTTTAAGGTACTTCTTAATAATAGGAAAGGTTTTTCCCTTTGATCTATTTAAAGCTGCCAACAACAGGACCTCTCTGGGTTGATAATTTTTAACGGACTGAAAAAATATCTCAATAACAAACGGATTATTCCTAACCATTTCTAGTTGTAACTTGGGACTAGGCAAAAAGCCTAGATTTTTAAGAACGTGGAAATTTCTGTCTCCGGTCTCTGACTTGTCGTCCATAACATAAGCTATAGAAATTTTCTCGTGCGGATTAATAACGTAATGGTAATTATCTGGGTTTATTTTTATAGCCTGAAGGGAAGTTTTTACAGAGGGCTTATCAATATATGGAAACCCTTTTCCATTCCATTTACTTAGGATAAAAGTCTGGAGGTCTTGGGAGGGGGATTCTATATCCCTTACTATATCAACGAAATCGTTAAATCCTCCAGATTCCAGTACTGTCCTTAGTTTCTTATCATTCAGTATTTTATATTGATCAGAATTGAAGTTTAGGTCTGAGTCATACTGTGCCAAAACATCTATGCAAATATTTATAAGTTTATTTTTCATGGTATTGTGCTATAATAACAAAGAAATTATTCATTACAAAAGGAGACAAATATGGCCCAATCAGCCGTTAGATCTGGAAATATTGCAACTTTCATGTCCCACGTTTACACGATGTTGGCTGTGGGTTTGGGAATCACAGCGGGAACCTCTTTTTTGGTTTCGTCCTCACCCTACCTGTTGGATCTTGTAAGTACCCCTGGAATACTGGTTACTTTATGTATTATAGAGTTAGCTGTTGTTTTTGGGACATTATGGAAGATGAGGAGTCTCTCTTTAACTTCGGCAACAGGAGCACTCTTACTTTATAGTGTTTTAAACGGAGCAACCTTAACACCGTTGTTAATGATGTATACTGGAGAGAGTGTTTTTATGGCCTTTACCATAACATCTTCAACGGTGATCACTATGAGTCTTTTTGGTTACTTCACTAAAAAGAATCTGAGCGGGATGAACACATTCTTCCTAGGAGTCCTTATAGGACTACTAGCTCTCATAGTGTTCAATATGTTTATAGTTAGCTCCCAGATGTCCCTGCTAATCTCAGGTATCGCTGTTTTCGTGTTTACTGGACTTATCGCTTATGATACCCAAGCTATTAAAAGTAGCTATCGTCCGGGAATGGAATACACAGAAGAGGGCTTCAAGACAGCTTTAATGGGTGCTTTGAGTATTTACCTGGACTTCATCAATCTTTTTATCCATCTTCTTAGATTGGTTGGAGACTCTAACGATTAAAACCCTCGTTAGCGAAACTACGCTAAGTAAGGACCCAAGGATTAATAATGGCCCTCCTAACAGAAGGGCCATTATTTTTGTCTTAAGAAAACTCCTCTTCAAGGATCTTAGCATAATTCTCTGGGCTCTAACGCTAGCTAGGAGAGGATAGGGAAGTCCGCTCTTGCGGTTTAGTCTGGATATTTTATACAGATAAGGAAGATAAAAAAGTAAGAGATAGCAATAACAGATACTAGATAATCCAAAATATATTAGGATCTCTGGTATCAACTGTCCATTTCTTCTTTGTAATCTAATATATACTGGATATCGGCGTCAACTGTTTGGGTTATACTTTCCAAGGATAACGGAAGATCAGTATCTTCGCAAATGGGGCTATTATCGTTTAAGGCTTCTATCTGCTGAGAGATGAGTTCTAGGTTCCTTTCTTCTATTATCCACTGCTTAGAGACTTCTATATCATGTAACAACGTATCTCTTTTCTGCTCTAAACGATCTCTCTTTTCTGTTAAGGAGGAAATCTCACCTCGTAGATCCTTTATTTTTTTGCTTGCCCTATTTTCAATAGAAGGTAGATTCAAGGCACCCTCTTGAACAGCCAACATGGAATCCAAGGATTCTTTTAAATTGTAGATTATACAATTTGATTTCCATATAACCTCGTTATATTCCTTTGTAGCGGTTTCTTTACCAAATTCTATTACTTCAACTATATCAGCAGGTCTCTTGAGATAATTCCTGACGAAAAGTTTCTGGTTACCCCAAACTAGGAGAGGTCTCACTACTTCGTAATACAACCCCTCGGTCATGGTATAGTGAACTAAGACCCCATTTATTATACCGAAGGTTGTCAGAGACAGCACGGAGGCCCCGAAAGCACATAGGACTAGGAAAGACAGGAAAGTTTGGAATAAAAGTAATCCAGATACGAAAGTACACGCAGATCTAAAGATTAGGGGGTAAGACACTTTTCTCTCTTTCTTACCAAATATTTTGGTAGCTATCTTTGATCTGTATTCTTGTAAAGATTTGAAATTGACATTATCCATGAGCATCTACACCTAACCTATAAACCAAATGATTATAATAGTATAAAACTTTTTGGTATTTTTGAAAACCAACGGTTGAAAATATAACAGAATCCTGTTATAGTAATTTATATGTCCTATAGAGAAGGCGATGAAATTCTTGTAATGTGCGACTGCTGGGAAGAGCCCTTAAATCTAACAGTTTCGTGTTGCACGGACGAGAGAAGGCTCCTTTTAGGAGGGGAAAGAAATAGGATATGTCTCAATAAAGATAAATGGATTGCCTTGAGGAAGGGCGTTGACGAGTTCTTTGAGTCCTCTTGATACAAATTGTTTAGGTAACCTAAGGTTTTTGGTTCACTGAAGTAATTTACAATTACTACGCTGTGTTATTGACATGTTTAGTGTGAAATCCTCTTTTATATCTCAGTGTCTTAGAAACCACGGGGCAAAGATTATCCAGGAAAAGGGCAAAAATATAGCCTATATCAATAATACTGTGGTAGTAATAAGCAGGGAATTAGACGAATACTCCTGTAATGTAATAGGAGATTCCTGTAGAATTTCTCAGAAACACCGGGAGTGGAGCGAAGATCTCTTCGATGGCTTCATAGAAAATGTACACAAAACTACCAAATCCTTAAACTTTGATCTGCCGTTTGTTTTTGTTTCTGTTCTTCAGGAATTTGAAAAATACGGAACCTTAATGAAGCTTAAGCTAGAAAACAACAATGCCCTTAGGTTTTTAATCAAGATAAAAATAGCCGAGAAGTATAATTTCTCAGAGACAGAAGTTTTTTGTTATTATGGCAACGAAAAGTACCCAGACCAAATTGAGATGACAGATAAAAGTCATCCAGAGACCGAAAGAAAGCTCTATCTAAAAGATGATTGGAAAAAAGGGGTAGCCGGGTATGCTACCACTATACCAACATTTTACTAATAAAATTGGTAAATAATTCCTTTTCTTCTTGAAGACTCATTCCATTTATGTCTATGTATTCAACTGGTATATCCAATTCATCAAAAGTTTCTTTGTAACAGGAATCCAACATCTCTAGATAACCAAGAGGGATAGTATTTTCCTGGGATCTTGTTTGGTCTTCAGAAGCTCTCTTTTCGATCCTACTTAAAGCCTCTTGAGGATCTAAGTTAAGATAGTAAGTAGTATAGTTGATATCCAGGGATTTTCTCAGAACCTTAAAGAGAGTGGTGAAGTAGTCATACTCATACTGGCTAATCATACCTTTGCGGAATTGAGTTTTAGTATAAGCATACCCACTAAAAGCCCCTCCATCTTGAATATTAAGAGGATTCTGTTGCTCAAGGATGGAGTTGTTCTGACTGATATATAAGGTTAGAAAATATAACTGC
>Ga0257122_1000700_pt1 | contig 27283 bp, 19 predicted proteins | sample SI106_120metaG_FD_190146 | JGI IMG/M metagenome (GOLD analysis project Ga0257122, IMG submission 190146) | Marine microbial communities from Saanich Inlet, British Columbia, Canada - SI106_120 | ecosystem: Environmental > Aquatic > Marine > Inlet | place: Canada: British Columbia | collected... | reverse complement strand
TTGCCAGGCAAATTGGTAACGGGATTTCTATCCCGCTCCCTGCGGCATTGACGAATGAGCGCACGAACGCGCGCCGCCAATTCACGTAAGTCGAAGGGCTTCGGCAAATAGTCGTCCGCACCGGATTCGAGACCCGCGACGCGATCGTCGACGCCCGCCAGAGACGTCAACATCAGGATAGGCACGCGCGATAGGAGCACGTCGCCCTTCAAGCGGCGACAGACTTCGATACCATCCATCCTCGGCATCATAACGTCGAGAACGAGTGCATCTGGAAGCTCGCGCCGAACAAGTGTAAGTGCTTCCTCGCCGTCACGCGCGCGCAGACAAAGGAAACCAGCGTCGCCTAAACTGGCAGCCACAAGGTGCGCGACGGCGTCGTCATCTTCAGCTATAACTAGTTTTTTCAGCAACATAGATGATCCAGGGATACCATGGGGTACGCTTGAGTGTCAATTATCCGAGGCCCTTCGATCGCCCTACCGCGCCAGCTTAACGTTGACGCTATGGGTCCTATTGGGAATCACCGGAATCTTCTTAGTTAAATAGCCCTTCGCTTGAATCAAGAACTCATGCGTCTTGTCGCTGCGAATCAATTCTATCGGGTTGCCCTCACGGAGTTTTCCATCGACAAAAACATCGACTTCCTTCGGCTTGGAAACAACGAGGATCATCACCTTTTCCTGTACAACCGGTGATTCGGGGCCGCTATACCAGATGGAAATCTCGTGCCGATAAAACCAACCGCCAGCGGCTAGGGCGCCCACCAGGGCCAACAGAAAAAGGGATCTGCGAACTGAACCTCTACTGGATTTTTCCTGCGGGCGAAAGATAGTTTCTCCGGCCGCTCCGGGATCGGGTTCCGGTGGCGGCGCGTAGGAATGGTCCAACTCCAACTCACCCGACGATTCGCCCAACGACGGCTCGGAAGAGAAAATGGCATCCGAATCAGCCACGCTATTTACGGGAGATGCCTGCGCAAAGGGGATTGAATCCGCAACACCGCTACCGTGACGTTTGTTGTCGCCTTGCCCCTGACGAGCTGCGGGGTTATTCCGCATACGCGTCGGCGATACATCCATCGATCTCGGGGTATCGTCAGGGGACGAAACTTCAGCCACGGGATAGGGCGCTTGTGTCAAATCCAACGACGGCGAGCCCTTCCCTGCATTCATTCCTCCGCCTACATTCGAATTGCCATCCGAACCATCGACCTCGGCCAAAGAAACCAATTGGTCGGCGCTGATATCATAGCTCGCGTCACCGTCATCAAGATGCCCGACCGCCGGCTTGCCTGTATTGAGGGGGACGAGCTCAGCAGACGACAGAGAAATCTCAGGACCGGTATCCATGGATGCCCCCTCGAGCGCCTTTTTGAACGCAAGTGCATTTGGATAACGGTCGGCTGGTTTGAGAGCAAGCGCCTTTAATACAACCGTGTCGAATATCGCCGGGATTTCGGGACGCAATTTCGAAGGCGGTATTATCTTTCCCGCCAAAATCTGAGCGATCATTGCATTGTAGTTGCTGGCGCTATGTGGGCGTCTCTTGGTCAAAGCCGTGTAGACGATGGCGCCCGCAGCATAGATATCTGCGCGGTGGTCTAAGTCGATCGCCCCTCTGGCCTGTTCCGGTGCCATATACTGAGGTGTCCCCATCACCAAGCCACTCGCCGTAAGATTCAACGCCGGGCCTTCATCACCGACCATTTTTGAAATACCAAAATCGAGAATCTTAACCTCTTCCTCGTCGCCCGCCTTCACCCCCCCCACGACCATGATGTTCTCGGGTTTGAGATCGCGATGAACAATTCCCAAAGCATGTACCGCATCGAGCCCAGATAGAATCTGGGTCGCGATATGCACGACACGTTTCGGACTCAAGGGACCATCTCGGGTGATCAACTCTTGAAGGGTAAGGCCATCCAAAAATTCCATGACGACGAATAGTGCGCTGTCATCCGTCCAACCCATATCCGTAACGTTGGCAACGTTGCGATGTCCCGTCGCCGACGCAGCACGGGCCTCTCTAACCAGCCGAGCGGTAAGCTCCTTATCACTGGACATGTCGGGCACCATGACCTTGATGGCCATGGCCTTATTCAACATCGTATGGGTCGCAGCGAAAACAGCCCCCATACCGCCGGCACCCAAAACTTTGCCCACGCGGTATTTGCCCTCCAAAATGGTGCCTTCGGGCAAGAGTCGCTCGGGAGCCAACACGTTCCCCGTGACCGGGCAAAACTGCAGGGTGTGGTGGTGCTCTTTTCCGCATTGCACGCATTTGAGCATGGTCTAAGTCTACCTCGGGGGCCCTATCACTGTCCTAATCGAAACCCAAACCAACCCGAATTCTGGGCCAATTTCAGCCCCGCCAGTGACACACAAATAGGGTAATGTAGCCTACTATATGACTATGTCGCATAAGTATGGAGCAAACCTTACAAGCACCTACATCATCTTTGTGGCCCTAAAGGGGGTGTGCTAGTGCACTACTTTGCTCACCTTTTCGTACACCCACAAGATATAGGGCAAAAAATTGACTCACCCACAACATGTAGTATTATACCGAGAGTCTTAACCTGTAGATTACGGTTATACAAACGTTTTTAACTGCAAGGGAGCTCACATGAGAGCCGAAGCAAAAACAATCGAGAGCATGAGTCGCCAATATCGGGAGCTGGAATCAACGTGTTCTCTTTGGATAGCCGTCTCAGAGGCAAAAGATCAGAGAATCGTTGAATTGACGGGGGAGCTGGACCAACTCAGGCTACGCGTGGCAAGGCTAAGCCGGCGACTCGAACGTGGCTCAAAGACGGGACCCAGCCGAAAAGTTCACCACGCGAGATAGAATTCTTCCTCGTGTCTTTGGACCTTTCCGAACTCTGGCGAAACATATCGCCGATTCGTCATCCCATCATCTGATTATTATGGCCTGAAATTGGTTTTGTGGCACCGGTGCATAGTAGTATTGGATGCAATTGCTAAACGTCTCTTGAAGAGCCTCGATGCGAGGCAATGAAAGAACGTTCATTGCGCTCCATTAACTTAAGTGACTAGGCACCGCCAGAATATTTCAGTGAGCCAACAGACAACATTCCTATTCCTTCTCCTCTGTCTTGGCCTCGTCGCTTGCGAGCTACCTCCTGCCCACGCCGATTGGGATACGGACCAGCAATATATAGATAAGGCCAAAGCCCAAGTCACAAAGCTCAAGTTGGCGATCAAGAAATACGCGAGCTACGAAAAGACGCTTAGAACATACGAGGCGGAGCTCCCCAGTGTACGTGGTGGGTTCGCTGACCCAAAACAGAAAGTGGTGAAGCTGGCGGAAGAAACAACTCGGTCGGTTCACAGCGGCTTGCGAATTCGAATGCAGCGCGCTAGTGGCAATCCGAAGGGGACGAAGTCAAAGGCCAACAATCTGGCCGACAAGCAAAACGCAACGATTTGGCGTTGGCAGGTCGAGCTGGAAGGCCCGAGTTTTGCTTTTGGTTGGGCGTTGCGCCGGCTGCATAAGCTCGGCCTGGAAGCCGAAGCGACAGCGAGCACCCCGATGGTGTTGGTCGGAGCAACCGAAGGCCAACCGCCAAAACTCACTTTCACGGGCCGGCATATTCGTCTTGCGCCAGATCCCGAAGCAAAGAAAAACGAGAAACTAGAAATCGGCGTCGCACTAAAACGGCGTGCGGATCCCCAGGCTATCAAGATCCGCAAGCTGCTTAAAGAAAAGCACGGTCTACAGAAACGACTGACCCAACTCCGCTCCGTGGAGCATCGCGTCCGCCGCCTTCAACGATATATAACGTACTTGCGCAAGCGCCCTCCTGCCGAGGTGCATCCCGCGAATGCGATCATTCCCATTGCTCAGTTCGATCTAATTCGTATTCAACGCATAGAGCACCGCGGAAAGTCAATCCACCTCTGGGCGAAGGCGATTTCGGCTTCCGCTCGAGATACGGCACTCAATTGGATACGCCAGCGTTCGAAGAATGGACCTCCCATTCGAGCCCTTCGCGTGCCGCTCCTCTATCGAGAAGCAGACCTCGCTCTGATCAGAGCCCCAAAGAAGAAAAGTTGGGGAAAACGCGGCGAATTGCGGCTCTTTCAGGCGCGCCCTATGGATTTGGCCCTCGTCTCCAAACAACGAGCCGCCGTTGTCGTTGCTGCCGACGAAGACCCAATCAGCGGACGAATCGTCAAGACCAGCATGGGGCAAGCGCTAGCTGGTGCCGCAAAACGTTTCTCTCTTTCAATTTCGCTCGACAAGAAAAACTCAACCTTCTTGGTCAGCCGAGCCAGCACAAGGAAGGTGAAGACGAAACGGAGCAGGAAGAAACGCAAGAAGGTGAAAAAGGGAATCGATATCTTCGCCTCAGATATCGCCGTCTCCGATGCCCTAACACTCCTTCGTGGACGGACGACCCAGCAGATGCGCGTACCGGTTACGCTGAATGATGCGACAGACCGCGTTACCTTGATTGGAAATGCCCCATTCAAGCTGTGGCTCAATCTTCTCAGCAACGGTCTGGGATTGCGGCCAAAGATTCAGCGCCGGGGACTCAAGCTCGTTCCACTTCGCGGCCGTACGCCAATGCGGCAGGTCTATCCGTCTCTTTCGGTAGCACGGCTCGGCAAGAGACTCGCGGCAAACGCTCCACTGAGTGGTCTTCAAATTCGGCTTCTTTGGCTCGCCGGAAAACGAAGCAGTGCAGTCATAAGCGACCTCGACGGCTCACCTCGCCGAATCACTATCGGGGCACGAATCGGCATCGGACAGTGGAAGGTCATCGCTATCGACCAACGCGGCATTACTGTTCGCTGGCAAGTCGACGGTTTACGAAAGGATATCATCCTGCCAGCCGGACAGGCCAACGAAACAGGCGGCGACAACGGCAAACGAACCGAGCGCCAAGCCCTGACATTGTCGAGATAGATGATAGTAGCGGTTGGGGTTCCAACCCTTGGGTCTTACTTTATTGCCCTGGGGCACCGACGCCCGCGTTCCCGGCCTTTGCCTTTTCTTGGGTGGGCTTCTTGTTGCGGTAGATCACCAGGAGCTTTTGCGCCTGAACTTCTTCTCGTTCGCGGGCGTAAATCGTAACGTAATTGGTTCCCGGTGCGAGCGGCACATCCATTTTAAACGTGAGTTCCTTGCCTGTCTTTCCATTGCGGTTTGATTTATAGAAAATCTTCCGTGCTTGAATTTTGGCCTCGGGGTTGCGCACGAAAGCAAATACATCGCTAATACCCGCCTCGCCGGATGCCTTTCCCGTGAGCGGAATCACTTCCTTGTCGGTGGCATGGGTGTCGACTTTCACTTCGATTCTCGGTGGCGTCACTGTGAACCGCGGAATGAAGGTTGAACGCCCCGCCTGCCGACCCGGTGTAACCAAGCGTTCAGCTAGATACGCCGGCTGTCCCGCGCTCGCCCGCACACGATACCAACCGGGGTAGCGGCCCAGAATCTTGAAAGCCGCGCCCTTTTTGGCGTAGCCCACCACCGGAGCCCCATCCTCTGGCCACGCGACGAAAGGCGCCTCGCCTGAGGTGATTCGGGCAACACCTTTGGCGGCTTTGGGGGCCTCCTTCGAATCGGCCACAGGGAATTTGAGTTTGTCGGTAATGATCTCTCGCAGCCCGTCATCGTAGACAGAGAGTTCAAGTTTGAAAGTTCGCATGGAAAAAGACTTTTGCAGATCGAGCGTGAAAGACGCGGTCTTTGTTTCGCCAGCCTCCAAACGGCCCAGAACGAAACGCCCCTTCCTAATGAAGACGCCCAATCCCGCCAGGTTCTTCAAACGCGTTACGGCCTTCAGCGCCGGGCCAACACCCGTATTTTTCACTCTGACCAGGAGCCGTAGTTTTTCGCCCCGTTGCGCACGGCCATCAAGATTGCCTTCGATATCGTCGATGAGCTGATAGCCATAGGAAAAGACCGGACGTTTTACCCCTGCCGTGGAAATGCGCGAGGCATGGGGAGGAAATTTGGTTCCGGCGGCGTCATTGAAATTCAAAGTTAGGTCGTCCACTCGCGTGGGCGCGTCACGTACCTCGACGGGGACTTCCCAGGTACGTGTTTCACCCGGCGCAATATGCCCAAAGACCATCTGGTAGCCGCTGAAGATGGCATTGCCTGATTTGGAGGTTGCATGAAGTTGGCTGGTGGCCTTTGTTCCTTCGTTGGTTACCGAGACCTTCAGCATTACTTTTTTGCAGGCGTTGATCGGCCCGTCTGGCGTCGTAGTCACTTTGACGGCAAGCTTCGCCTCGCCTTCAGCGGGCGCCGTATCGGTGCTCCAGTCGACACCGAGTTTTTTCAGCTCACGGGTTAACTTTGCGCGCTGAGCTTCTTCCGTCTTCACGAAGAACTCATTTGCACCCGCAAGAACCTGTGTTCTGCGCCAGCCTTTCGCTTTGGCCAAGAAGTCCCGGGCGAAACGAATTTGGAAACCCTCGACGAATTCGTCCTCGGTGGTTGGTTCGCAACGCCGATCGGGATAAAGGCAGAGGTTTTCTTGCGGCTTTTCTTCCTTCTTCTTCTTTTTGGCCCGGCGATCTGCAACATAGCGAACGGTCTTCGTGGGCTTGACGTTCGCCTGCGTATTACGATGCGTCAGATGGGCCCGAAGATCCGCCTCGCGCGTATGTCCCCTTTCGTTGGGCTTCAAATGGATAAAATCCTTGCGAACAGCCATCGGTACCGTCATCACATCTGGCGTGATGCCAACCGATTGAATAGAAATATCTCCAGGGGTGAGATACTGAGCGATCGTTAGTTTCAAGGCAGACCCATCGTCCATATCATAAAGAACCTGCACTGAACCCTTGCCAAATGTCTTGCTGCCGATCAGTACGGCACGATCGAGGTTTTTTAAGGCCCCGGCTACAATTTCCGACGCGGAGGCGCTGCCCGTGCTGACGAGAACAGCGATCGGATATCGCGCTTCCGTTCCATCCCGCTTGGCACGTTTTTCTTCACGCTGCTTGCCCGCATGGCTGACGGTCGTGAGAATGGTTCCGGAATCGATAAAGAGGTCGGAGATCTTAACTGCCTGATCCAACAGACCACCCGGGTTTCCCCGCAGGTCGAGAATCAGAGACCGCATCCCTTTTCCTTTGAGGACATTTAGCTGCTCGCGAATATCCTGATACGAGTTTCCTTGAAAACTTGTGAGGCGAATATAGCCGACCTTCTTGTCCAACATTCTCGACTTCACGCTATCGACTTTGATAATCGCCCGAGTGAGTGTCTTACGCTGAGGTTTCTTCCAACCTTGTCGATCGATGGTTATTTCGACGGGACTGCCCGGGCGTCCACGGAGTCGACTCACGGCCTGCGTCAAGGTCATGTTGACGGTCGATTCTTCACCGATCTTCAAAATACTGTCGCAGGATTCGATGCCCACCGTGCTCGCCGGTGTCCCCTTCATGGGCTTCATCACGGTCAGCACACCGTTGACCATCGAAATCACGATTCCCAAGCCGCCGAACTGCCCGCGCGTGGAGAGCTTCATTTCATCGTAGAGTTCGGGCTTGAGCAGCACGCTATGCGGATCAAGCGTGGAGAGCATTCCATTGATGGCCGCATATTCGACGTCACGAATATTCGTACCTGGATTCAAATGCGTGCGCATGAAGCGTACGATTTCCTTCATTGCGGCGCTGAGTGCCCAGGGACTATCAACTTGGCTAATATCAAAGACGCGCTCGACGTCCTGAACGCGCAGCTTGAGTTCTTTATTCTTTTTGAGTTCCTCGACGATGACTTCCGCGACGTTCTTTTCAATGCCGTGGAGGGCGGCCAAGAGCATCCGCTTTGGCTCGATTCGTTTTGGATCCACATAGCTGTTCTTGACGCGACCCAAAACAACCGTAAACACGCGAAGCGCCGTGAGGTCGTAGTCCTTGACCGACCGGTCGGGCGCGGCCCGAGATTGCCTTTGCGCCACGATTTGCAGCGAACCGTCATAGCCCGGTCGGGTGATCGTCAGAAAAAGAGCCGCGATAATGGCTCCGGTTACCAGCAAGGGCTTAAGCAGTCTTTTCATTCCACGCTCGGGGTCTTGGGACGGGTCATCACCGCCCAATAGAAGATTCATGGGTTCACGTAGGGGTTCATTTTCCCCAAGTATAGGGCCAAGTGCCCCCGGCGACAAACCGGGACAGTACCTTTTCCCTGATCAACATTCCTCATATCCAGTGGATATTACAATGTGTTCGTGACGTAGACGCTCAACGACCGGAATCCAGATCGAGGTTGGGAACCACCTTGTAGAAATTGATACGCGCCTGTGGACCATAAGCCTCCGTATCCAGCAACGATTCGGTGAAGCCAAAGATCTCTACGATTCTATCTTTCGCGCTTTTCACGGCGAGCTGTAGATCGGTTCCCGGTATCTGATAATGCCGATGCCGTGATTCCTCAAAGTCACCACCGAAACCCTCGATACGGCGGCCGAGGGGGCTGGACATCAGTGCGCCGTATTCCGTAACTCCTCGCAACCAATCGCGTAGTTGGCCTGGTCGAGGCATTTTTCCATGGGCGTACGTGAAGGCCGCATCGATGGGGCGGCGCAGTTCTGCGGGCAACCCTGGCCACACCAGCCCGGTCCCGGCCACCTTCGCAAGCAATGACCTCGGATAGGCTGTGCCCGTGATGTCTTCGCCCAATAAATCGTAATGATAAAAAAGGCTCTGCCAGCGCTCCACATCGGAATGGAGCGCCTGCGGTTCGGTTCCTTCACGCTCCCAGCGCTCGGAAACAAGGGTGTTGATCTCGGGGTGAATCACCGTATCCATGGCATAATGGGTAAGATAACCGGCGAGTAGGGCGATCACACTTCGGCGGTGGGATTCGGAAAGTACACTTCGGTGGAGGTAACCCAACATACCGAGGGCGAGATCCGCCGATCCACGCGCGTGGAGCAAATCCCCCCAGGGGCAGTCCCGATATCTCATCTTCATCAGATGCCGACCACATTGCCGCCAAAACGCGCCATGGTACGGGAGGTCCGGGAGTATCGAGCCCAAGAGGTACGCTTCCCGCTGGCTCCTAATGGATGCACCCAAAAGACCGGCCAACAGAGGGTTGCCAGAATCGTCACCAATCTGGTCCGCGACGGTTAAATGTAGAAGTAATGCGGGCATCCCGAGTGAGCATATCTCAAAAACCAGCTCGAAGCGCTAAAGGGGTTAAGGCCATACCTTGACAGGAGCGATTCTTGGGCACAGGCTGCTAAGCGTGACCGAGCCTACCGACAGCCCCGGTGAATCCGACTTCGACGAGGTCGAGGGCGAAGGCCCGACCGAATTGCTCGTGGACGAGGTAGATGGCGGCACGCTATCCGATGAAGTCTCTGTAATTAAAGATGATTTAGCTAGGCCGTCTACTGCCGGTTCTCTGGTGCGAGCAGAGCGCAGCATCGCCGTTCGCGATCCGCTGCAGGCCTATATGAATGAGGCGCGCCGACACAAACTGTTGACCGCTGAAGAAGAGCGCGAACTCGCGGTCCGCTACCAGGAAAGTGGTGACACGGAGGCGGCGAGAAAATTGGTCACCGCCAATCTTCGTTTGGTGGTTAAGATCGCCCACGAATATCGCAAAGCCTACCAGAATCTGTTGGACCTCGTTCAGGAGGGCAACATCGGGCTGATGCATGCGGTAAAAAAGTTCGACCCCTATCGCGGCGTCAAGCTTTCCTCTTACGCCGCCTGGTGGATCCGCGCCTATATTTTGAAGTTCATTCTCAACAATTGGCGCCTCGTGAAAATCGGTACGACCCACGCCCAGCGCAAGCTCTTCTTCAATCTTAAAAAGGAAGTCGAGAGATTGGAACGTTTGGGTGTGGACAACCCGGAACCCAAACTATTGGCAGAGAATCTCGATGTTCCTGAACACGAGGTTGTTATCATGCAAGGGCGTTTGGCATCCCGGGACCTATCGCTCGACGCGCCGGTTCGCGGCGAAGAAAGCGATACAACCCATATGGAATTGATCGCCGCCGATGCAAGCGGGCCGGATCACGCAGCAGAAGACCGCGATTTCGCCAGCAAGTTGAGAGGGAAGATCGCCATCTTCGCCAAAGACCTCAGCGGACGCGACAAGGAGATTTTCGAATTGCGTACGGTCGCCGAAGAACCGTTGACCTTGCAGGAAATTGGCAACCGCTACGGAATCACCCGCGAACGATCCCGCCAACTCGAACGCCGCATTATGAATCGCCTACGTGACTATTTACGCGAAGAAATGGGCGAGAGCATCGATATCGCCCTCGGCTCGGGTCTCGACTCAAACTCCGATTGAAAACCCAGCCAGGAACTATAGCCAACATTAAGGCCGCTATTGATGAATGACCCAAAGGCATCACCAAAATCCTCGGACGAGGCGCCTCCCAAAGCGCGTCCGAAAGCGGTATTGGTCAAGGGCACACTCTATGTTGTCGCCACCCCCATCGGCAATCTAGAAGACATCACCTACCGTGCACTACGCGTGCTCGCCGAAGCTGATATCATCGCAGCGGAAGACACCCGACGCGCAAAAATCCTTCTCTCCCACTACAAAATATCGACGCCCACCATCAGCTATTTTACAGGGAATGAAAGAAGCCGCAGCGAAAAACTATTGGACGAATTGCGGGAAGGCCGCATCGTCGCGCTGATTTCCGAAGCGGGAATGCCCGGTATTTCTGACCCGGGATCAACCCTAATTAGAGCATGTGCTGAGGCGAATATTCCGGTCGACGTAATACCCGGTGCGTCAGCGGTAGCCTGCGCAATGGTCTTGTCGGCACTGCCGACCGATCGTTATCGCTTCTTCGGCTTCTTGCCACGCAAAGGCCAAAAGCGAAAGGAAGCCATCGAGCAAATCCGAGCCGATGGTGATACCTGCGTCGTCTTTGAATCCCCTCGCCGGCTGGTCAAGACGCTCGCCGAACTACAACAGCAGCTCGGCAATCGACCCGCGGCGGTAATTCGAGAGATGACGAAGCTACACCAGCAGGTGGTTCGCGATGATCTCGAATCCCTTCATCTTTATTTTCAGGAAAACGACCCGCGTGGGGAAATCACCCTGGTCATCGGTGGGGCCGGACCCGAAAGTCAGCAGGTGGACCTGCCGCAGGAGGTATCCTCATTGGTGGCAAAAGGCCTGAGCAGCAAAGAAATCGCAGATAGACTCAGCCATCTGGGTTCAAAACGAACGATATACCAACTGGCCTTGGCTGCGCAGACTGCTGATAGGGGCGACGAATCCGAATAGGACTGAGATCTCGGCGATATATATCCGTTGCTTCTGAGATCTGATATGATGAGACTCGGTAGACGAGGAACAGACGGTGAGCAATTCGTCCAAGAGGGTAGGGTCAGATCCGCGAAAGATTCGCGAAAACCGACGGCCGCCCAGCGGTAGCCAGTGGCCAGCCAACAAACCCCAACCCAGTAGCGAGCCGATCAAACGGGCGACGACACTTTGTGAGTCCGTCCCCGAGCTTGGTGCATTGCCGTATCCCACGGATCGAGCTCCGCACCGCAAAGTGATTCGATTGGTCTCTGCCGACGACGGAGATTTGAGCATCGATCTGATGCAAGGACTCAATCGAATCGGACGACAGCGCCAAGATAACCATATTGTATTGGTCAGCCCCAAAGTTTCACGGTTCCACGCAGAAATCGAATTGGGGCCTCAGGACATTCTGATTCGCGACCTCAAGAGCGCCAATGGCACGTTCATAAACGGCGAACGGATCGTCGGTGCGCGCAAACTTCAAGCAGGCGATCGCGTTTCATTCTCCGATCAATTCACGCTGCGACTTCTCATCGATATGGCGTTGATCGATCCCGAATCGGTCACCTTGGCCCGCGATGAAAAGAATATTCCGTTACCCGAGGCGGATGCCAAACCGCCTCCCCTGCTCAACAATGAATCGGTTCCGCATTCACTTCGCGAACGGACAGCCGAACTGATGCAAGTGGAATTGGAGCGTCACCAGGCGGCCAACGTGAAGGGAATGCCCTTGCCTAGCCCTCCTCCGCCAATGCCAATTCCCCCCGGACCCTCTGTCGCCGATGAACCGATGGAAACAATGCATGATATGAGTCCGGTGAACGTCCATGCGCCACCACCGCCACCACCACTACCGCCGCCTCCAGCGGCAGATCCAGGCGACGTAAGCCAAACGGAAAAAGAACGCCGACATCTAGCGGTGCTCTACCAGATTTGCAAACGCTGCATGAGCGTCGACAATCTCAACGACCTCGACGCTCTACTGTTGAACGTATTGGAACGTACGGTCCCCTTTGACCGCGGCTTTATCAGTTATCAGCTGCCAACAGGTGATTGGAAACTCGTCATGTCCCCGAAGGGTGACCGCTGGGAACGAGAACTTATCCAACAATTGCTCGTGGCCGCGTTCGCCTCCGATGCGCCCGTGTCAATTCCCGATTCGCACCACGATCAACGGCTCGGTGCCCCCAATGGCAGCGCAGACTCCCGCCTTCTGGTTCCACTACGTTCAGGAACGAGCCCCATCGGCACGATTTTTCTGCTATCCACCGATGTCGACGGCTTCGCCAACGACTCGGCGGAATTCCTCGTACTATTCGCCGATGTCGCAGCACTCGCCATCCTGAACTGCGCCCGTTTCTCCGGCGAATAGTTCAGCAACACCGAAGTCCCCAAGTCCCCCTCCGGTCCCCAGAAGTCCCCAAGTCCCCCTCCGTCCCCAATCTAGCGGAGGATCGCGTCGGGGATTTTGAAGTCTGAGCTCCAGCCGTCGCGTAGTGCGCTGCTCATTCTGCTGCGGGCGAGTTTGAACGTGTCGTCGACGAGACGGGCCCGAACCAGGGCATCGAGTCGGCTATCTGGATCGGCATTACTGAGCAACTGGCGTTTGGCCTTTTCTCGACGAATCTGTAAAAGCTCCTTCGTCGTGCCGTTGAGCATCTTTTTCGTCGCGATCTGCTGCAACGTACCCAACGACTGAATTACGAGCCTGTCGGCAGGAATCTTCGCGCAAGCCATGCCATCGCCATACGTATCTTCCGACTTAGCCCAACCGCGAATGGGCCGTGATGCCACGGGCGTGCCATTGCGTTTGATGGTGAGGTTGCCCGTGGTCGTGACCTTGCGGTAAAGCGTATGACGTTGATAGAAGAACACCTTGAACACCGGCACCTGGACATAAGCGGGGCATTTCCCGACCTGCTTTTCCCAGTTTTCGTATTGCCCTTTGGCCCGGCCGAGATCTCTGTTCGCATCGCTCAAATATGAATTGCATTGCACAGGGGGAACCGTCGAACAGCGTTCGATCGACTTATTCAAAGCCTTTTGTAGATTGTTGTAGTTCTGCCGAGCGAGCTGGGCCTTACGTTTCAAAACACCACATTTCTTATTCTTCACCGGGCGTGTACCCACCTGACAGGATGCACTATGTCGCGAATGAATCTCTCGTTCGGTTGTTTCTGGACGATTGGTGCGAAACGAAAGATTCAACGGAGCACGCGCATTGAGTCTGAAGATCGAAGGAATGCGGCCCCGAATTCCACCGAAGATCGGATCGTGCCCGCTACCCGCCGCAGCGCGAACGTTGATAGCCAAAGGTATCGCTAGGCCCCCCTGAATCTTCCGCCGACGGCTAGCAGCGTCAGGCCAGAGACTTGTATCCCAAGGTGCAAAGGTTGCCGCGGCTGCAGTATGCAGAAGCGCCAAACCCGTGAGCTTCTTTCCTTCGGCCCCGGCACGCAGCTGAAGATGCTGGCCACGAAGAATGACACCGATCTCACGCCACGACTTTGCCACCGCTTGATCCTTCACGAAGCCATACATGCCCGTCAGATTCCGCCAGTAGTTATGCGCTTCGGTGGATTTTCGTAGTCGGGGTTCCGCCTTGATGAATCGGCCGGTAAGATCTCGTCGAATCGTGGTGATCCTCGCCTCTTTAACCTTGAGCCCCGGCAAGCGCGAAGACATCCGATAGGCCTCGTAGAATTCGCCAACGGGCGCGCCGCCCTTATCGACCAGGTCGTAAATCTTATCGGTATAGATCTGCCTGAGCAGAACCTTGGCGGTTCCGAGCCTTACTTGGATCTCTTCCTGATCCGAGGCGATCGCCAACGATTGAGAATAATAGGAGATCGCCCGCTCATAATTCTTCTTGTTCAGCGCCTCGTCACCCAAACGATTGAATCGCTTCGCCTGCGAAGACAAACACCCACTAAGGGCCAACAACAACGCTAAAAGGCTAATACCTATTGCATTTTTCATATCTTCTCCAGGCTGGCGAAATGATCCGCGGCCCAGTATAGGACAAATCGCCCCCGATGAGGCATGTTGATATGCATCGTTGCAGAAGCCAAATGACAAGGCGCTTGCCAAACCGAAGCGATTCGGGTAGTTAATGGCCGGCGGAGCTTCAGGAAGCCATACCCCGGAGCAGTGCGCCTAGAGCAAAACATAGTATGGATCTGGCGAGCGGCTTCAAAGTTGCTACAGTCTGGATCCGAAGCGAGGATAGCCATGGCCGTATCAAAGAATAACCCAGCAGCGCGTGATTATCAGCGTTTGAGTGTAAGCTGTCCCGATTGCGGAGAAGAAATGCAACTTCTCAAGCGCATACCCGGCGGCATGTTTTACGTATGCCAAAAAGAAAACAAGTCGATTCCCGTTCGCCACGGAAGCTACAAAGATCTTCCTCACCAGTGGGTTCGCAAATAGTCCGCCTCGTTTCTAGACGCCAGGCGAAGTTCTTCCTTTTTGCGGTTGCGACCTGTCTAGGGTGCGCTGCTAACAACGTTCACGCCGATCATCAAAGCAGACCTACGCCCGAGAAGGTTTCGCCGAAGGCACGCGACCGCGCCCCCGGCCAAGATCGTTTGGGTATGGTGGCGGCCGATCACCGGCTCGCTTCAGCCGTAGGCGTAGAACTCCTCAAATCAGGCGGCAATGCCGTAGACGCTGCGTGCGCCGCTGCTTTCGCCCTTAGTGTCGTCAATCCCGCCGGTTCCGGTATCGGTGGTGGCGGCTTCATGCTGATTAAGAAATCCGACGCCACCCAAGCCAGCGTACTGGATTTTCGTGAGGTCGCACCAGCGAATGCCACAGCGAAAATGTACCTCGCCAAGGGCGTCAAACCAAACGCGAGCCGTGCGGGTGCGTTAGCCGTCGCGGTACCCGGCGAAGTATTGGGCTGCGCCGAAGCGGTAAAACGGTTTGGCAAGAAATCGCTCAAAGACGTGCTCAAGCCGGCTATTCGGTTTGCGGAGAATGGTTTTGCGGTTGGTCCGCATTTGGGGCGCACGCTGCTCTATCTGCAAGCGAAGAACCGCTTTAATGACGATCTGAAGACAATATTCTTCAACGGTGAACGCCCCTACCGCACCGGCGAACTGCTCAAGCGACCCAGACTCGCGAAAACCCTTAGAGCCATCGCTAGCGAAGGCGCAGCGGCTTTCTATAAAGGTTGGATCGCTAAAGACATCGTCGACACCCTGCAAGCAAAGGGGGGAATACTCACCCTCGGCGATTTAGCAAACTATCGGGTCAAGGAACGTAAACCGCTCGCAACAAATTTCAACGGCCATACAATCTACACAATGCCGCCACCCTCTTCAGGGGGCGTTGCGATTATCGAATCGCTCAACATTCTTCGCACGCTCTCGCTGAAAGGCGTCAAACATAATTCAGCAACGTATATTCATTTGCTCAGCGAGGCCCTCAAACACGCCTTTGCCGACCGTGCGCGGCATTTAGCCGATGCGGATTTCGTAGACGTTCCCGTCGGCAAACTCGTTGGCCGCGCCTACGCAGCCCAGCTGGCCAAACGCGTGGGGCCCAGCGTGTTGAAAGACATCAAAAGCTACGGCTCCGAAGGCCCACCAAAGGCACCCACACGCGATAGCGGCACGAGCCATCTGAGTGTCGTCGATCGCTGGGGTATGATGGTAGCGATGACGACGACCATCAATACGGCTTTCGGCTCCCTCGTTGTGGGAAAAAAGTCGGGGGTCATTCTCAATAATGAAATGGATGATTTCACTGCGAATCCGGGAAAGCCCAATGCGTTTGGTTTGACGCAAAGTGAAAAGAACCTGATCGCACCGGGAAAGAAACCCCTTTCCAGTATGTCGCCGACAATCGTCTGCCGGGACGGTAAACCGATCTTAGCTGTGGGTGGATCGGGAGGACCGACGATCATTTCCGGAACGCTACAAGTGATCCTCAACGTTATTCACTTCGGTTTCGGCGCGACCAAAGCGGTATCCAGCCCGCGCGTGCACCACCAATGGTTGCCCAATAAACTATGGGTGGAAGCCAATTTCACCGACGACACAAAGCAGGCCTTGGAAAAGAAAGGCCATGCGATAAAAGAAGTGCTCAGGTCATTCACCGCGGTCCAGGCCGTCGTCGTGGGCGATCGCTATTACGGCGCTTCGGATCCCCGCAAACAAGGCCAAGCCCTCGGCTACTAGGCTCTAATAGAAGCGCGTGATTTCGTCGGAGACAGGCCTGTAAGCCGGGTCCTGTTCGCGCGTCGGTTACCCTCAGCGCGCAACGACCATTCATCTAGGCCTGAGATTGCTCTCAGGCTCGAGCGACAATACCCGGGAACGGGGGCGAGCAGCCCTAGGTCGACCGAAGTCGGACCCATCCCTGTTCTGTCTTGCTCCAGGTGGGGTTTACCATGCAACTGCTGTTACCAGCAGCCCGGTGCGCTCTTACCGCACCCTTTCACCCTTACCGTGCCGCAAGCGGCGTTGGCGGTTTGCTTTCTGTGGCACTTTCCTTGGGGTCACCCCCACCGGACGTTATCCGGCACCCTGCTCTATGGAGCCCGGACTTTCCTCCCCCGGCCAAAGCCGGCGGCGATCGTTCGGCCAGCTCCGGCGAAATCACGCCAGGAGACGATGCTCGTTTTGTTCGTGGGAGTCAACACCTACCAAGCAGCCTCCTATTGGCTTTCGAACGCTTAGCAGGCAAGGCACGAGCGAGCAACCGCCGGGCCGCCTTGTGCAACTATTACAGTTTGGCTGTATCGACTGTAATAGTTGAATGGCGAGAACGGATTTGCCGCAGGAAAATTCTAGTTAACGCACTCATCGTGCGTGAGGAGGGAGCGCAGAGAGTAACGCCGCATGACGAGCGTTCGGGAGTCAATACGAGGCTGTTTTAGCTTTTTTCCGCTTCTTCGACGGGCTGCGGATAGTAGACGATCCGCTGACAGTTCGGGCAAAGCTCGATGCTGTTCGCACGTTGGAGAATATTGTAGAGCTGCGGTGGAATCTGCATATGGCAACCGGTACAAACGCCGCCCGCCGCTGTGACGAGGGCGAGCCCCCTTTTGCCACGGATGATGTCGTACTTCCGGAGCACATCCCGACGTACCTTTTCGGCCATCTTGCCCCGTTCCACCATATGCTCCTCAGCGGCTGCTTTCAGCTCTGAGATGCGGGTATTGGTGGACGATTCCTGTTCGTTCACATGACTACGGAGCTCTTCAACATCGCCTTCATGCTTGCCAATCGACTGTTGAAGCGTACTAATCGCTTCGCTCAACGTGGAAATTTCACTTTCCCGTTCCGACATGGCCTTGCGATTGGATTCGAACTCCCGCTGAATCGCCATATACTCTTTTGAATTGCGCACAGCCTGAAGTTTGGTCTTGGTCTTTTGGACCAATTCCTGGTCGGCTGCCATCGTTTGCTTCAGCTCAGCCATATAGCTTTCAGCTTCGGACAAACGACCCCGCTCTTCTTCAAGCATCGATTCGACGCGCTGAAGGTCTTCGTGAAGACTCTTGAGTTTGGCTGGAAGGTCAGAAAGGGATTCTTCGGTTTCTTTTAGCTTAAGGTCTACCTGTTGCAGATTCTCAAGCAATTGCAGTTGTTCCCGCAAGCTAAGACTCCTTGTTTCCGGCTCTCACCGGTTTTGGCTCTGGGCCCACCTGGACTCGAACCAGGGACCGACCGGTTATGAGCCGGTGGCTCTAACCAACTGAGCTATAGGCCCCCGAAAACCCACGAGCTTTCGGATATTCCGCCCATACATGGCGGAATGGGACCGAATTTGGACTAGTGAAGGACGTTTGTCAACGTGGGATGGGAGAAACAGGCAAAAACATTGCCCCATACGATTCAGAACGCTAGTTCTCAACGAAGCTCTTGAGCTGCTTCGAACGCGAGGGATGTCTTAGCTTTCGCAGGGCCTTGGCCTCGATCTGCCGAATACGCTCGCGGGTTACCGCGAAGTCCTGCCCCACCTCTTCCAAGGTGTGATCAGACTTCTCTCCGATACCGAAACGCATCCGCAATACTTTTTCTTCTCGGGGCGTCAGGCTCGAAAGCACCTTGCGGGTCTGCTCAGCCAAATTGGTCGTGATAACGGCCTCGGCAGGGCTGACCACGCCTTTATCCTCGATGAAATCACCTAGGTGCGAATCTTCCTCCTCACCGATTGGGGTCTCCAGTGAGATAGGTTCCTTAGCGATCTTCAATACCTTGCGCACTTTGTCGAGTGGCAGTTCCATCTTTTCAGCGATTTCTTCGGGAGTCGGCTCGCGCCCCAAATCCTGGACGAGGTACCGACTTGTTCGAATCAGCTTATTGATGGTCTCGATCATATGTACGGGGATACGAATCGTTCGAGCCTGGTCCGCAATCGCGCGCGTGATGGCCTGCCTGATCCACCAAGTGGCATAGGTCGAGAATTTATATCCGCGCTTGTATTCGAATTTATCGACCGCTTTCATCAGGCCGATATTTCCCTCTTGGATGAGATCGAGGAATTGCAGACCACGGTTGGTGTATTTTTTCGCGATACTCACGACCAGGCGCAGATTGGCTTCCACCAATTCGCATTTCGCCTTTTCGGCCATGCGCTCGCCTTCGGCTATTTGCCGATAGGTTTTTCGCAATTCACCAATCGAAAGATCCGCTACTTCTTCTACGTCTTTGGAAATGCGTTGCAGCTGTTTGATTTGCTGCTCCATCTCCAACAGTTCGTAGATTCTAAAGCCGAGCTTCAGAGTAATTCGGGCCTCATCCTCAGGAGATTTCTTGGCCTCACGAATGGTCCGACGAAGCTCCTTGATCGAAAGCCCCGTTCGAAGTTCGATGTCTTGAAGTTCCGCTTCGCCTTTTTCGACGCGTGCAACCAAAGCCTTGAGCTTTTGCACGATCCGATCAATTTGCTTTTTGTTGATTCGCAGTTCGCTGAGTAACTGAAGCTTCTCTTCTTGGCTGCGCGAAATAGTTTGCACGGCCTTGCGGCGGCGACTGTCACTGAACCGTCGATCCGCTGCACGATCATCGAAGCGACTATTCTCTCGATCCAAACGGCGGACCTTTTCGATGATCTTAATGACCCGCTCGCGGTGCCATTCTTCATCGAAATCAGCTTCTTCTTCATCGTGATCTTTGATCACCTCTTTGACGCGAATCTTTTGCTTCTTCAGCAAATCCCCAAGATGAATTATTTCCTGGATTGCTATTCGCGAACTGAGGACGACCTGCAACACCCGGCGCTCACCCTCTTCAATACGCTTGGCGATTTCGACTTCGCCTTCACGGGTGAGCAACGAAACGGATCCCATCTTTCGCAGATACATACGAACTGGATCGTTGGTCTTCGTTGCGGATGCGTCGTCCTCATCCTTCTTGCTTTTCGCCGACGCCTTGGGCGGCGCGGGAGTCTTTACATCGCCAGCGGAATCGACAACCTCGATGCCTTGATCACCCAACGCGTCCAACCAATCTTCGATTTGGTCGGCGGTGGTCAGGTTTTCGGGCATATGATTGCCCAGCTCTTTATAGGTCAGAAACCCCTTCGCCTTGCCCTGGGCAATGAGCTCTTTCTCTTTGGCTCTTTCCTTAGCGCGCTCTTTAGCCTTTTCTTTCGAGGTCAGCTTCGGAGCTTCTGCATCTACGACGACCTTGGCGCCATCTTCAGCGCCGACCTTCTTTAGTTGTTGAGCAACAACGCGGGTTAGAACGTCTACGGAAATTCGTTTCGCCCGTTTGGTCGTACTCTTCCTTCTAGATTTTGGCGCGGCTTTCTTGGCCTTCGCCTTTTTGGGCGCGGCTGCCTTCGCGGTAGCGGCCTTGACCTTCGCCACTTTCTTCGGCTTTTCAACAACAGCCTTCTTCGGGGCGGCTTTTTTTACAGCGGCTTTCTTCTTGGCGACTTTCGGTGTCTCAACTTTGGCTTTGGCAACCTTCAACTTAGCGACCTTCGCCTTCGCCTTTTTCACAACGGCTTTTTTCTTGGTGGCCTTGGTTGCCGCCTTCGCTGCTTTGGGGGCTGTGCTGGCTTTCTTCGTCGCTTTTGCAGGAGCGGCCTTCGACTTTGTTACAGCTTTAGCCTTGGTCGTCTTTTTCTCCGTCGTCTTTTTCTTCTTCGTGGCTTTCGGACGCGCTACAGCTTGGCTTGACTTAGCCTTACTTTTGCTCGTCTTCGTTTTCGCCTTTGCACGACTGCGAGTTTGTTCACCGCGTTTCATGAATCTTTCGCTCCACTTCGACCAAGCGTTGGCCTAGTTCACGCAAGCCCTCGATATTACCTTCGGCTCGCGCTCCGGCCATCTGATTACGGATCTCCTGAAGTTGGATTCGGAGCCCCCGTTTTTGCAAAGCCATGATGCAATCATCTAAGGCACGAATCGGATCTTTCGCCGACGCAAAGCCTCCGGACATGATCGCTTCCGCTACCGCGTCCCTAATTTCAGGTGCTGTCACCTGCAATAGGCGCGCTGTTTCCACCTGCCCTGTCGCTGCCTGCATCTCCGCAGCGGCCGAATAGGTAGCGCGCAAGTCAGCGTTTGTCAAAAGACTTTTTATGTTTCCCTGCTCTGCCCGGGGAAAGAGTGTGGGGTTCTCGATCAAGATCGCTAGGATCGCTAACCCATCGTTTTCCAGCGGGGTCACTTCCCGTTTCTCTCTCGACTGCCGGTCGGGTTCTGAGCGCCGCGGCTGGGTGCTCCCCCGAACCGCCCGCACGATGGAACCCCTGTCGACCTCCAAGGCCATCGACAACCGGTCGACATAGAGATCACGCGCCACCGAGTCATCTAAGGATCCAATCAAAGGTGCAATCTTATCAACGACTTTCACTTTCCCAAGTACCGTATTGTCGTGAGATGCTTGAAGATCTGCCATCAGATAGTCCAGGCCCTCAACCCCTCGGTCCAAGATCGTACGCATGGCCTCTTCCCCCTGCTCTACTAGCAGACTATCCGGGTCAACGCCCGTGGGTAGTGCGGCGACCTTGCCATCGATTCCCCCCGCGATCATCACCTGCACTGCCTTGCGCGCCGCGGCACGCCCAGCATCGTCTCCATCGAAAAGTACGGTGGCCCGGCCGGAAAACCGACGAATTAGGCCAACTTGCCGATCGGTCAGCGCGGTGCCCATGGGAGCGATGGCGTTTGTGAAACCAAACTGGTGAAGTTGAATTACGTCGATATTCCCTTCAACCACAATAGCCTGGTCCCGCTGTCGAATAGCCTTGGATGCCGCATGAAGACCGTAAAGGGTGGTGCCCTTCCGGTAGAGCGGCGTCTCTGGGGTATTGACGTATTTAGGGCCGTCCCCGCTGAGCAGGCGCCCGCCAAAGCCGACGATATCTCCGCCCGGTACAATAAGAGGAAAAATCAAACGATTCCAAAACCTATCATAGTAGCCCTCGCCATGACGGCGACGCCCAATGACACCCAGCTTTTCCGCGAGGGCCACGGAGAACCCCTTCTTTTCGGCCAATCGCACGATGGTATCGCCGCTTGCGGGAGCAAAACCGAGCATGAAGCGCTCAGAAGTTTCGTCATTGATACCGCGAGATACGATATATTCTCGAGCCTTATCGCCAATCCGATCCATCAGGCAGCGCCGGTAAAAGCTCGCGACTTCTGAGTTGAGATCTAGACTCTCTTGGCGATCGCTACGGCGCATAACATCGCCGCCCTTGAATTTCTCACGCTTTATCTCGATTCCCGCACGGTCGGCGAGGTCCTCCAGCACCTCGGGAAACGTGCGTCCTTCGATCTTCATCAGGAATGTAAAGACATCTCCGCTTTCCTGGCAGCCAAAACAATGGAAGAATTGCCGATCGGGAACGACGTTGAACGACGCGGTCTTTTCGTCATGAAAAGGGCAAAGCCCTTTGAAACTGGTCCCCGAGCGTTTGAGCTCGACATGCTGACCAATTATCTGAACAATATCAGTCTGATCACGTATATCGTTCTTTACGTCATCAGGAATGCGCCCGGACACGATCCGCTCCGCCTTCTTTGGGCCCCCGCGGGGACACGACCGGAAATCTAGCCAATGCGCCATGAGATCGACAAGCTGTCCTCACGGCGAATAGTAGCTTTGTTTTCTATAGCTTACTGGACGGGTAAGTCTAGCGGCGCCGGTGAGTTTGTCAAGTTGGGGCGAAGTGCGGCTCACACAGAACCGATCAGGGTGACGTCTCCGCTGTGGATCTCGCGTCTGTGCCCCAAACCATCCTCGAGGATCAATGCACCGGTTGGATTCAGGCCCACCGCTACGCCACATTCTATCCCGGTGGATGTCTTGACTTCGATTTCCTCGCCGACCCAGGGGGCGTACTTAAGCCAAGCATCGATAATGGGAGCGGAACCGAGGCCCCGCCATAGATCGATCCACTTTTCCAAGCCACGCAATACGGCGAGCAATATCTCCGGTCGACTCTGATTTTTGCCCGTGGCTAACCGCAACGAACTCGCCTGCCCGCCAAGTTCTTCGGGAAACGCGCTCTGGTTGACGTTGATGCCCACACCCACGATGAGATGGCGAAGGTTCTTTCCATCCCCGCTGGTTTCGATAAGGATGCCCGCCAGCTTTTTGCCGTCGCATAGAAGGTCGTTGGGCCATTTCAAAACCAACGGCAGATCGACAACCTCGCCAATCCCTACGGCGACACCGACAGCTACGGCCAATGCCAAGGGAGCCATTTCGGCTGGTGCGCAAGTAGGCTTCAATAGAATCGAGAAGGTGAGACTTTCGCCCGTGGCCGCGATCCAGGTTCGTCCCAACCGACCTCGGCCCCGATGCTGCTCATCGGCGAGCAAAACCGCTCCTTCCGCAAAACCCTGAGTCGCCAAAGCCGATAACTTGCTATTGGTCGAATCCAGGCTGGAATAGAAACGATAGTCGCGCCCCAGCCAACGTGTCTTCAGTTGGCGGGCGATATGCTCCGGCGCCAAATCGGATCCCGTGGATCCAGCGGATCTATTTGGTGCGGCGTCACGCCCCGGCACTCCGTTGCTGGTCATGCAGCGGGCGGATCGGCGTAGAGATCTAATGAGATATCCACCGCCACGGCCGAGTGGGTAAGGGCCCCCACTGAAATCAGATCGGCCCCCGCCTCTGCGTAGGCACGAATGCTCTTCAAGTTGATGCCACCCGACACTTCGACCAACGCGCGCCCATCGATGATACCAACCGACTCCGCAACCTCCGCTGGGCTCATATTATCCAATAGCAAGACCTCCGCGCCTGCTTCGAGAGCCTCTGTCACCCCCGAAAGGTCTTCAACTTCCACTTCGATCCGCAGCGGATGAGGACTGACGTTCTTGGCTCGCCGTACGGCTTCCCCGACGGAACCACAGGCCGCGATATGGTTATCTTTGATCAGAATACCCGACGCCAAGTCGAACCGATGATTGTCTGCTCCACCGACCCGCGTGGAATATTTATCCAAAACGCGCCAACCAGGAAGCGTCTTGCGTGTGTCGACGACTTTGGCCGGAGTCCCCGCCACAGCTTTGGCAAAATGACTTGCCAAGGTCGCCACGCCGCTCATTCGCATCAGAAAGTTCAGCGCGGCACGCTCGATACGCAAGATCGCATCTACTGGCCCTTCAAGCCGAAGTAGTTCGGTTCCCGGTGCTGCGAGGCAGCCGTCATTCACATGGGCCTCGACCACGAGTTCCGGCGTCGCGCGCTGCACAAGCCACCGGACAACGGGAAGTCCGCAACAGACCAATTCTTCTTTGGCCATCACCGCGCCATACCCCTGCCGTACTTCACCGATGGCAGCCGTAGTCAGGTCTCCGTAGGCGAGGTCTTCTTGCAAAGCCAAGTCGATCAATATTCCGATTGCAGGTGTCCAATTCAGATTGGCGCTCATCGCTCAAGTCCTCCGTCGCAGTGCCTTCAACTGAAGCGATAGGAGACTAGCCGGAAAAGAGCCAAGTGTGTAGCGCCCCACTGACGATATTGCTGGCGGCATGAAATAGAACACCTGCGAGGATGGACCCCGTCGCCTGTCTCATCCAACCGAAAAGCAACGACGGGAAGAACACGGCGAAGCGCAAACCGTTGAAATCGACAAGAACATGACCCAGAGCGAATAGTATAGAGGTTACGACGACCGATAGGCTTACCGGTGCCCCCAAAAAACGGCGCTTGGCCGGCCATTTCCGATTGAGGGTCGTCTGCAGATAACCCCGGAAGAAATATTCTTCCGGTAGGCCTACAACGACCACCTGAGCTGCGACGTTTTGCAGAAAGCCCGCCTGCAATTTCCAGCGGATGGACGACCAACCTTTGACCAGCCGAAAACAGATCCGTCTATATAGACGTGGCAACCAGCTATACCGCGTGCTCAGGGCACAAACCACACGGTAGTAGTAGAAAGCCCCCAAGCCGAATAGAGGTAAGACCAATGACGACACGACGGCAAAATAGAGCAAGCCTTTGGCGACGGGACGCACGCTCAACCCATAGTCATCGAAATTCTCGCGCCGGCGATTGATGAGCGTCGTGGGCAAATAGAGAAAGATCGCTGCGATGAATGCATGGAGGTTGTCGTTGAGAAAGGGAATGAAGCGTCTGAGCTGAAAGAGCAACGCACAAAGAGCGGTCGCACCGAAAAAGACGATCAATGCATGACGAAGCTCTTGGTCCGGACTTCGCGGATGTTCTCCTTCCGCTGACCGTGGAGCGTTCTTTGGCGAATGTTCGTCAGACATTTATTGGCCGGCGGGAAAATCCGTTGTTTCGGGCTGCATGTCTGCTACGGGAGGATCTACGTCGCTCTCTGCTGCATCGTCTACCCCGTCGCCAACTTCAGCATCGGCAGCATCGGTAGCGCCCGCATCGATTGCCCCTATGTCGGTAGCGTCGGCGGTGGCGTCAACGCCACCGTCGAAGGGTGGACACGCTGTCGTCACAGTTGCGGGATCGTCGATATAGTCAAACGTTGTGCTCACCCCTGCATCACCGCAATAGCCCAGGCAGAAGTTCTTGTCCGCGCACAAGCCCGTCTTACAATCACTATGTTTTCCGCAGGGGGCCCCCGTGGCGCTGCCACCATCGACTGTCGCTGTCACACAATGGGCTTCGACAACCGCCTCGTCGTTGACAACACCATATAGATAGGTACATAGGCCTTGAACGCAGTCGCTCGGGTCGGAGCATTTGCTGGTGGAATTTCGCGGTTCACAATAACCGGTAGCCTTATTGCAGGGTGCCTGCGGGAAACAATGCCGGACCAGCAGAAACCCCCCGTCATCCGCGCACGAGCCGGCCAAACCCACGCTTCCATCGACCAGATATTTACAAGCGGCGTTGGTGGCGACTTTGCCCTCGCAAGGAAGGCCGGAAGAGGCATCGATGCCAGACCCGTCAACGCCGTCAACGCCGGAAAAGCCGCCATCACCCACGGGCACGCCTCTGTTGTCAAAGGTGCATCCTGTCGGCCCCATTGATACCAGCAGACCTAGCATGACAGCTAGCCTGCTCGCATTGAGGTGATGATCCGCATTGATGGGCACTATGGTTGGCAGTATATCGTAATCAGACACGAAATGTGCAATTTGCTCATGTTCGAATCGCCTTCGACGCAGCGCGGCGTCGCTCCAATGCCGAACTGAGGCTCGATCACGACGCCTATGGCGAAATTCCCCACCAAAGCCATGGAATTCGACCCCGCCTGCCTGGACGGCATAGGCTAGCCCGGCTACCATGTAGCCCAAGAATGCCCGCCCCACAGCCTTAGATATTACGGGGTAAGCGCTCTAGGAGCGATTATGAATGCTAGCTTATTTTCCCAGCCCCTCGGTCGTCTGCTCGCTACCTGCGCATTGATGGGACTCGTCTTTTCCTGTCAATCCAACGGTTGTGCCGGCTGCGAAACCCAGGAAATCCCAGGTGGCTATCCCACGGGCGAACGTATCGAAGGCGCCATGCAAATCCGGCTCACGGAAAACGGCATTACCTTCCTAGAGGATAATATTGAGGGTCTCATCGGAGCCATCAATCCAACCGGCATGACATTCGAAATCCCTGCCAGTGGCTGCAACACCACCACGAAACTATGCTGCGGCAACGCCTCGTGCAACGCCACGATGGATATCAAATCCGTCAAGATCGATCCCATTAAGCCTCGCTCGCTCAAACTCGACATCAATGCCCAGGTCTCAACCAGCAAATTGAAATTTGAAACCCAGCAAATCGGAATTTGGTTCTCCTGCGATATTCAATTCGATTCCAAGGATAGCAATCCCTCCACGCTTGGACTTAAATCCTCGATCGATATTTCGTTCAATCAAAACAAAACCTACAATATGAGCCAAGGCAACACCACCATCAGTAATTTCCAATGCGCGGATATCGACCTTAGCGGCCAATGGTATTGCGACGTAATCGACTTTCTCTGTCCGCTTCTCCAGGGATTCATCGAAGACGGCGTCAAAGGCGCACTCACTGGTGCCGTCGACGATATCTTGGCCACGTTGCCCACCGGACAAGAAGGGCGTTTTCCCCTCGAGGATATCTTCGCGAGCATCTCACCGAGCACTACCGGTCTGATGGACTATATTTTATGGGGCGGGGGATTTGCAGATTCGGAAAATCAGGGTCTTTCCCTCGGAATCTTTGGCGGCGTGCAACCGGTTGAGCATCACCCATGCGTGCCCGATTGCACACTCCCGGGCGCTGACTGCGTCGCCCCAGGGATGCCCGTCATCAATCGTTCGTCGACCTTCCGCGACAATACGCGCCCTGATGGCCAATCCTACCATGTGGGTATCGGCGTCGATCGCAAGGCCATCGACAGCGCCATTTACGCCTTCTACGACGGCGGTGGGCTCTGCTTGGATATCGGCACCGAACTCGTTCCGCAACTCAGCGGAGCCACCCTGGGTATTCTGATCAAATCTTTGGGCAAGCTGACAAACAATGCCCCTGTTCCGGTGATCATGTCCACCCGGCCCAGAAAACCCCCGACCGTCACTTTGGGATTGGGTACCAGTCATACGGATGATACGGGC
>Ga0257122_1000695_pt1 | contig 27485 bp, 19 predicted proteins | sample SI106_120metaG_FD_190146 | JGI IMG/M metagenome (GOLD analysis project Ga0257122, IMG submission 190146) | Marine microbial communities from Saanich Inlet, British Columbia, Canada - SI106_120 | ecosystem: Environmental > Aquatic > Marine > Inlet | place: Canada: British Columbia | collected... | reverse complement strand
TGCACAACCGCCTCTCCGGATAGGAGAAGCCCACGCTTCAATTTCCCCCGCGGAAGGACAGCAGCCGAGTAATGGGCAAAAACGCTGCTTTTCGGCGCTTTGACTTCCCGGCATTCGACAATCTTGGTTTGATCTGTTTCCGGGACCCCGATCTCTTCAACCGGCTTCTTTGACGCCGAATCGTCACCCGCCAGTTTTTGGAGACGCCTACGCGCGCCTACCAATTCGATCTTAAGCATGGTGATTCGTTTGTTCAGCCCGGCAACTTCGGCGTCTTTTTCACTCAATTGACTGCTCCGACCTCGTGCATCGGTATTATATTCCGGTTCCCGGAAAAGGCCATTTTCGCCCATTGATCGATGCGTGCGCACTCGGTGAGATATGAGGCCCTGGGCCGGAGACACGTTTTAGGGCAGAAAATACAGGTGCGGATTGGTGCAAACGGAGTCCGCCATTCCGACTCAAATGAGGCAATGTCTCCGCCGTCCAGCCGACACCCTTTTTCCCCATGTACCGCACCAGCTGTCCAAGCCCCATTCACAAGACTGAGCCGGCAGGCGTTGTGGCGGCCGGTTCTTTCATGGGTGGGGGAACATAGACGAAGCAAAGAGATATGCGACCGGCGACAACCAACAAAAATCCGTCCGGGGGAAAGAAAGGGGGAATGCGGTTATGGACAGAAATCAGGGCATCGCCGGTCGCAAAGCTGTCGAGGAAGTTAGTAGAGTCGATAGCGCTTTGCCGTTCTGAAGATTAGACGGCAGGGAAAAGGCGCTGCGCGTTATTTCCTTTTCTTTTTTCTGGGGGGGGGCGGTGTGAGGCCGATTCGACGCGCACGCCATTGGTTCCCTCATCTCCCCCCCCAATGGCAAATCTACTCGCCCGCCCGGGGCAGGGTTCGGTTCCGAATTTTCGTTCGCGCTGCGCAGGGGAGCGCCTACGTCGTCTTACCTTTTGTACGAAAAAACCTACCCCTGTTTCCTTACCTAGGAGGGACTTGATGTCCAACCAGATTTCACTCAAGATTCTAGCCGGTATCGCCCTGGCTGGATGTTTTACACAACCGTTCATCGAAGGTTTCGAAGGCAATGGGACGACAGCGGTCGTCGACTCGGCATGCCAGCGATATGAGGATGCTGGCCACGCGCAAGATCAAAAATACCCTGACAGCACATTGCCTGCCACGGAAGCAGGTCCACTGGTCGATGCTGCCCAAGAGAGCGATTCCGTGGCGGACCAGTCACTCCCGACACCCGATATTACCTCGGACCTAATGCCCCCGCCCATCAACGGAAGCGGCGATACCGGCGCACCGGCCGGCGCGTGCGGTTCCGTGTCGGATGCGGGGTGTTGCGTTGGAAACGTGCTGTACTATTGCCACCAGGGGAAACTGAATCAAGGCGACTGCTCACCGAACAACTGCGGTTGGAGCGCGTCCAATGAGTGGTATGATTGCACGAAAGGAAAGGCCATTTCCGATCCATCTGGAGCACACCCGCGGGCGTGCGCTAGCCCCCTCCCCTGAAAAAGCCGAGATTACACGGTATGCCGGCCGATGATTTCCTCGTTTTCTTGCGCAGCCATAGAATTCAACCGTCCATTTACAGGCACCGCAATAACGGCCCTCTTCCGGCTTTCGAATATACGCGTCCTCAGAACGTCGGATCGATCGACAAACTCCGACGAACTGACTCGTGGCAGCCAGTATCGATTCAGAACTCCAACCAGGAGAACACTATGCGAAACCATTACCCAGCAATATTGGCCAAGGAAATCGGGAAGCGCTTCGCCGCCCAGTTGTTCATCGCAATCTTCCTGGCAGGATCCGCAACGACACTAGGCTGTCAGAGTCCGGGTGGACCGGGGATAGAAACGAGCTCCGTTGACGCCGCCCCTGCCCAAGATGCCGGAAGAGCCGACCATGACATCTCCGTTAGCAGCCCTTCGGCAGAAGGCGTAGGCGGGGTCACGGTAGGCGAACAGCGTTTGCTTGTGCTGCTGATCGACAACGCTGATGAACCGCCGAGAGTTTCCGCCCAAACGGCGCGAAAGGTGATCGACGATGTCGCCAATTGGCTCGAGACGGCATCATACGGGCGGATGACCCTAAACAGCACCGTGGTTGGCTGGATCGCACTTTCCGGCGCCGGTGTGGCCGACGAACAGAAGATCTACCTGGCCGCACAAGCGCTGGGGGTTGATTTCGCAGACTATGATCGACTGCTCTACCTCTTTTCAGGAGGAGAGGTCGTCGGAGGGGGATCGACGCCGGGGAAAATCGATCTCAGCTTCGGTCAGGGCGCGACCGAGAAGATCCTGCATCTTTCTCGCGCTGCGGTAGGTCAATTCGACGATACCGAAGAAGTTCGACACGTGATCATTCACGAACTGGGGCACGGATTCGGACTACCGCACGCTGACAGTATCAGCAGCATTACCGGCGAATCCACGAAATACGGCGACTTCGTCGATTCGATGGGCCAAGGATACGGCCATTATAATGCCGACTACAAACAGTTGCTCGGCTGGTTAAAGACCGACGAGATCACCACCGTCACGCAAAGCGGAACCTACCAACTCAAGTCACTCGAGTCGGGTCAAGGCGTGCGCGGGCTTCGTATCATTCAGAAGACGATGGAGATCGGGGAACTCGCTGGTGAGCACTATTATATGCTTGAAACTCGGAACACCACGGGGTTGGCGAAAGACTTGCCCCACAACACGGCTGGAGGTGTGCTGATTCACCTCGTTCGACCTGAAGGAAGTCAATCCCCCTACGAACGCAAAGCTTTCGCCATCGACGCGACGCCTGAGACGCCCAGCCACGACTCCGCTGATTTCGCCCTGATGCCCGGCCGAACCTTCAATGATGCAGAGCACGGAATATTTATCACGCTAAGCGCACTGAGCGAGAACGGAGCGCAGCTAGTGATCAACCTCGGTGATGCAGCGATTGGATCGGACCCGCAGATCGAGAGTATTTCGGCCGAGCTTCAAGGCACCGGCCCCTACCAGGCAAACTTCTCGCTGCAGGTGAGTGATCCGGCTCAACCTCTGGCTGTGTTTTGGAACCATTCTGTGACCGGGGAGGGCCGCGATGGAGAATTCTACTCCTCCGGCAGCCATAGCAACGGATCTAGTACCAGCCACACATTCCCCGACGACACGCCACGACGGATATTTTCTTTGGTATCCGACATGCGAGGCAGGCAAACCTGGGGTTGGGTGGATCTGTTCGGCTACGAAAACAGCGCGCCGAAAATTGAGGCGCTAACCGCGGTGGGCGAAGCGCTCATCGGTTTCGGTTTCTCGGCGGTCGTCAACGATTCAGAGCTCGTATCTTACCGTTGGGATTTCGGCGATGGCACTACGTCGCCCCTGCCCCGGCCTCACCACCTCTATCAAAAGCCCGGCAGCTATTCGGTGACTTTGACTGTCACCGATCACGAATTGGTAACGGTGGAGAAGCTTGTGGTGGAATCTTATCCGAAAGAAAACCAAGCTCCCATCGCCAACGCAGGCCCCGATCAAACCGTTGCCCCTGGTCAGAAGGTCAAACTAGTAGGAAGCATGAGCCAAGATCCCGACAACTACCCTTCGGCCCTCAGCTACCAGTGGATTCCACCGACCCATCTCATTCTTTCCGAGAGCGTGGAAGATGCTAGGTGGTTCATCGAGTTCACGGCTCCAGACCTTCCAGGCGAATACGAATTCACTCTGAACATATCCGACGGCAACCTCAACGACACCGACACGGTGATTCTTACCGTCGAATAGTCGCCGCGCAAGCCGAGCCATTGGCGGCAGCAAGATGCCCTACCCATGGCCTCGCCGTTCGGCGGAGTACGCTTGGCGACCAGGGACAACATCACTTGTCGGAAATCTACATCGGACCATTTCCCAGCCCCGCATCCCTTTTGGCTGGAACAGCATCGGGCAACTTGGTCCCTGCCCCAACGCCTGAATCTTTCTTACGCCCCGATTTCCAATGCCTCGGTCGAGCGCTCAACGCTCGTTTCACGGCGCTGCGTATCGCGGGCGGGCCACGCTCAAACTTTATCGTACGGCTCTTGGCATCGAGCCGGAACCGGCTCTGGCCGCCAGCCGCAGCGACAAATCTGAGGACCAAAGGTCGGTACTTATGCCTCACAAGACGCAAGTAGACCTTATTGCCCCTCTTGATGCTGATTTGGCAAGGGACGGCGGAGGTCGTGAGGGGCTTTTTGCCCTCCCGATATTGGCAGATCAGCTCTCCGTCATCCGATGCGATGACGATTTTTACGCGATCGGTCGCAGCGTCCTTAACTGCGCCATCAATCGGCTGTGGGGGCGGGATCCCCCTGCCGGCTTCTGTGGGCGCGGTATCCACCCCGATATCCGTCGCCACATCAGATACCAGCCGGATAGGCGGTTCTTCCGTACCCGGCAGCGATGAAGAAACGACGACCGATATCACACCGATCACGATCGCGACGAGCAGCCATAAGGGCTTTCGCAGCCCCTTTGTCGGAAGTTGGGCCAGCGTCGCATCTATGAAGCTCGCCGAGCCGTCTGACTCCACCCCCTGGCGTTCATTCTTGCGCTTGGGCGCTGGAAACGGAGAACCAACCTCTGACTGGGCAGTGGTGGAAACCTGGTTCTGGGCTCGGTAGAATACGGCCGCGACCTCCAACGCCGACCGGGGACGCTGGCTGGGGTCCTTTTCCAAACAGCGATCGATGATCGCCGAGATCCGTGGATCGATGTCGGCGAGCCGCTCGCTAAGCGGAACAGGCCTGTCACGGATGTGCATTGCCAACACCACATGCACGTGCTCAGCCCAAAAGGGCGGCCGACCATAGAGCATCCAGTAGATGATCACGCCAAGGGAGTAGATATCGGTTTGAGAACAGATGGCATCCTTGTTCCCTGTGGCCTGCTCCGGTGCCACGAATAGAGGCGTTCCCATGAACGTGCCGGTCGTGGTGAGATCCAGGTCCAACGATTCGGATCCGACCAACTTTACCAGGCCGAAGTCAAGAATTTTCAACCGGGGTGGTGAGGTTGCGCCCACGACAATATTATCCAGTTTCAGGTCACGATGAACGATGCCGCGCTCATGGGCGGCCTCTATTCCCTCGCAGAGCTGCGCCACATAGGGATACGCTGCGGCCACGCTCATGGGAGCGCGCTCCCTCAATATGGTCTTCAGCGTCGGCCCTTCCAAGTACTCCATGATGTAGTAGAGTCGGCCATCCTCTAAAGTACCGAAATCGTAGACATCGACGATGTTTCGATGATGAATGCTGGTGGCGGCTCGCGCCTCCGCAATGAAACGATCGCGGGGGTTGTTCGCCGGGTCAGCTGCCTGAAGAATCTTTATGGCTACCTTGCGACCAATGCTGGGATTGACGCCTAGATAGACGACCCCCATGCCCCCCCTACCGATCGACGATTGGAGCACGTAGTTGCCGATCCTTCGGCCGAGCATCGGGTCTTTGATTCTATCAAGCTCGTCGAGTGGGGGATCGGTCTCTACCAAATCCTCTGCCACCGCGGCCACAAGCTCCGAACATTGTTCGCATTGGTCGAGATGCTCAACGAGCAATTGGCGCTCGCCATCCCTGAGCGCGCCTTCCAGGTAGGCGCTGACTTCTCCGTTGCTTAGGCATGGCCGCATCGTTGATCAGAATAAATCCTAGTCCACAGAGCATCCTAGCACAGCCTGCTCGATCACGACCACCAGCCGAGGTTAGTCTCCTATCGGACCGTTGCCCAACGAACTCTTCATCGGGACAGCGGGGACGGTCGGCATCGGTGGTCTCGGCTGATTGCCTCCACGCTTCAGCTTTGCTGGCCTCTTTCTCTTCCTCCGGCTCTCGTTCTTGGCGCGCCACGATAGCCGCCCAGAGCGATTGATCCTTACGTGCATCAGTCGATCGCTGTTGACCTGCCACGAACCGGTGAGGGAGCCGGATCCGGAACGCATCACACGCAAAGTGATTGTCGCCCCTCTTGGCGCGGCGATCGAACACGGAGACTCTGCGACCCGATACTCGCCCGAATTGAAGCGGTACTGACAGAGGGTCTCGGAATCTCCGCCAGACACGACGACCGAGAATCTTGGCTTCGGCTTTCCTGGGCTTTCTTTTCGCAACGAATCGGAATTGCGCGCGCCTAGTCGCCCCGCCTGGTCGCCGTCTCCGAGGCTCGTAGGACGTTTCACCGGAAACTTCCTTTGCTGCGGCGCTTCTTCTACTTCTTCTTCTTCTGCGATACCGGAGGCCATACCGAAGGCCATGCCTGACCCAGCGTCCACTCCCCGATAGTTGGCAATCGCTGTCGCCAAACCAACGAGTAGCATGGCTCCCACGATCGCCATCCAAGGCCAAGATGAAAAACGTCGCTCGTTTTCCTTGCCGCCAAGAAACTCGCCATGGACACTGGACGCGGTGAATGGGTCCTGGGAGGCCAACTGTTCCCCCGTCAACGAAGGGGGCTGCGTTGCAGGTTGTCTCAGCGCCTGCTGAATCGGGTCAGGCGAGTCCGTTCGTCCGCTCGCAGGTTGACAATCTTCATGTGCCTCGATCCATCGATTCGGCTCTCCGCTCACCGCGCAGAGCTGATTCAGCAGTTCTTCAGCGCTCGGTCTCGTGGCGGGGTCTTTGGCCAAACATCGAGCGACGATATCGCCGATATCAGGCCCGAGCGTCGGTAAAAACTGCTCCACGCGCGGGGGTGGGGTCTCGATGTGCATTCTCAACACGACCGACTTCTCGGGAGCAAAGAAGGGCAGCCGGCCGGTGAGCAATTGAAAGAGCGTCACACCGATGGAATAGATATCGGTTGCCGGTCCAATAGCCCCGTGAAGACATGCGGCCTGTTCAGGGGCCGTGTAGACCGGTGTTCCCATAAAAACACCCGTCCGCGTCAGTTGCAGCGAGTCGGTCGACCCGTCGACGAATTTGGCAAGACCAAAATCCAAAATTTTCACGCTGACCCTGCCCCTATCTGCGGGGTTGCCCGTGATGAAGATATTTCCCGGCTTAAGATCGCGATGGACGATCCCCTGCCGATGGGCAGCGACGAGGCCGCTGCAAACAGGACCTATGACGCTCAGCGCTTGCACCAGCGAAAGCGGCTGGCTGGACGTGATTTCGTCCGCCAACGTAGCACCTTCTAGATATTCCATCACACAGTAGGATTGGCCGGAATGGGTGGTGCCCAAGTCATAGACCTCGACAACATTCGGGTGCCGGATCAGGGTAATGGCCTGCGCTTCCAAGGCGAACCGAGTTGCGAACTCGCCCGAGCTGCACAAGCTGCGAGAGATTACCTTGATCGCAACTTGCCGACCGATGGTTGGGTTTTCTGCCAAATAGGCCACACCCATCGCACCGCGTCCGAGTTCGCGCTGAATCACGTAGTTGCCGATTCTAGCCCCGGGAACCAGGTCGCACCGAGCGTCGCGTTTCATCTCGAGGCGCGCCGACCGGGTAAGATCGGCGGGCGACACCGAAAGTGTCTCGCTCAGTTGTTCATTGTGAATCTCGGGAGTTGGAAACGCGGTCGACTGACAAGCGATCCCGCGGAAATGAGCTAGTCTCTCGACACAGATCGAGCAGGATTTGAGGTGCGCATCGATCTCTTCCGCCCGTTCCGCAAGCAATTGGCCGTGCAGATAGGCGGCCACCTGCCCGTCACTTGGACACTGTTCCCCCAGTCCAATTGAATGGTCGCGCGTCGTTGCCAATCCCAATTCCTCTCAATTCTCCCAATCGGCGGAACCACCGATTTCTTTAGCCGGGTCACGGGTGCGACATGTCGGGTGTTGGCACAAGACCTCATCAGAGGTACATGCAGTCAGAATTCTGCTATGATTCTAACCTTCGGGAGGCCCACACCGTGCAAGACAAACCTACAGCCGCAGACCTGGCTCGCACCTTCCTGGCTGCAGTTGATCAGAAAGAACGGCCTGCCTTCGAAAGATGGGCCAATTTGGGCACCACTCTTTTTTCGGGCTATCAGGCCTCAGTAGACCGTATTTCGTCGTTCGAATTGCCCTGGGAGCAGGTATGCCGACACTGGGCGATCGCCGTCAATCGACACGACCTCTCGATTGAAGACGTACCCGATTTGAGGTTTGACGATCTGAGCCTGGTGGCCGGCTGCCTTGCCGGCAATAGTCGGGCCTCGGCCCATTTCGTCGAACGCTACGGGGCGGGCATCGAAGCGGCCCTCCGCAAACGACGATTCGACAATTCATTGGTGGAGGAAACGAAGCAGGAATTGCTGCGACAGTTCTTCATCGGTAGGGAAAACCGCGAAGCCAGTCTACTGCAATACTCGGGCAAGGGATCGCTTTTGGGGTGGGTTCGCACCTCGGCGGTACGTGCCGCAATCGACTATTCACGAAAAGCATCCCGCTACGTCGCCGTCGAACCGGATATTTGCGCGGCATTTGAAGCGCCTACGGGCGATGTCGAGTTGGATCTACTAAAGGCCCAATACCATGACGAGTTTCGCGCCGCCATGAATGAAGCGCTAGCCATGCTCTCCGCCGAGGATAGGGTGCTATTGCGCCATTTCTACATCGACGACATGAGCAGCCATCAGCTAGCCGAGATGCTAGGCACGCATCGGGCCACGGCCTCTCGAAGAATCGTGCGCATCCGAACAGAGATCGAGGAGAATGCCCGACAATATCTCAAGAATACATTGGGAATGACGGGATCCGAATTCGATAGTCTGGCTCGGCTGGTACAAAGCCAAATACACCTTTCCCTGGCACGCCTCTTGGAAGAATAGAAAGTCCGTCTTCCCGGCACCCCTTCGCCTGTACGAGGGAACTCAAGGCCAAGGCCACGATCCGCAAATATGCCTGCGCAGCCCCGACGGGCCTCACGTCCCTCCTATCAAAGCAACGGAACTCAGCGGTCGACTATTTCGGGTGTCCGCAGTTCCGCACGCCACCGACAGCAAAGGAGAAAACGATGAAAACCTTAGGATTCGCTGTAGTTATCTCTGTCTCATCCCTTCTGGTCCTATCGACGGGCGCTGACGCAAGACCCGCCTACAAATGCCATAAGAAGATCACGCCCAAGAACGTGATCAAGGGTAACAACGGGAAATACGAGATCAAGCAAGGCCTACAAACCCGCAAGCAAAACGGTTTTCTCGGAAGATCGCAAATCAAAGTTCAAAACAAATGCTTCATCCCCGACCTCCGCTCAGATGATTGCGTATTGGTTCATCTGCCCAAGAAGGCCTTCGAGGCCGGCCACAGTCGTTGGAAGATGCAATGCGTGCTGAGTGACAATCCCGGCAAGCTGATTACCAGTTCGATGCGCGGCGCGCTTAACTCGACGTCGGTAATCGACGGCTACAAAGTGCTAACCAAGTGTCCCAATTCTACAGGCTACAAATGTAGCGACGGCGATAATCGCAATCGTTCACGCCGCCTCGAGAAGGAACTGGCCAAAAAGGATCTGGTCATGCGCAGCTTCTGCGTCCCCCGTTCCCATATGCGCGCGGGCAAGAATGTCGGCAAGAAAGTCTTCTGCCAATGGCTCGACCCCCAAACCTCGACCGTGCTCTTCGCCACTGAATACCTGTTCGAGGGGTCCAAGTAGTCGACAATGGAATACCGCGCCAATGATATGGCCAACCTGTTAGCATCAGGGCTAGGAGTGAGTAGATTGACCAACCATCGGCCGCTCGATCAACGCGACCGCCAGACGCTCACTGCGTATCGCGGCAAGAACAGAACAGCGACGGCGGTCATCGGGATCATCGCTCTGGCGGACTTAGCCGTTGCGCTGGGCCTGATATTTGCCGATGGCCCCCTTTGGATAAAGATCGCGCATCTTTCCATCGCCAGTCTATGCCTGCTCTTCGCCTACTTCTTCTTCTCGCGTTGGCGTCGAACCGTTCGAGACCTCCGTGAAGGCCGAAAAGCCGTCGAGTGCGGGACCATCAACAACAAGTATCAGATAGAGAACAAAGGTGTAGTCACCTGGACCCTGGTCATCGACGGAAAGCATCAGGAGGCTGGTGCCGACGTCTGGGCCGCTGCCGAGGTGGGAGGTGAGGCGACCCTGGAGCGAGCCGTTCATTCCAGGGTGATCCTGAAGCTCGAGTCCAGCTCCAGCTCCAGCTCCAGCTAGCAACCATCGCCGATATCATCGGAGCGACGTGGACACCTCGGATCCGCTCCCTAAACGTTGGGCCCAATCCGCCGATGAGGATCCGAGGCGACAAGGCCGGCCGCGACACCGGTGCGGGGAGAACCAATGATCTCAAGAGATAAGCTTCGTTTGACGCTCGGCCTCGGAGCCGCGATCGGTGTGATCGTCATTGGCGGCTCAATGGCGGGCGTCGCGACAGGCGCACAGGGGGGCGGATGTGGGGCGATGGACGAGGATGTAACCGCTGAAGAGTCAGCCTTGCGCGGGCCCGAAAAGACGGTCGTAAAGAAAAACACCACGGTGAGCGATTCAGACGGCGGCCAGCAAGAGCCCCCACCACCAACAATCTGCCCCAAGGGCATGGCGCCTGATCGAGATACCGGTGAATGCGTCAAATATGGATGGTCGGTTCCCGAGAAACTATCAAATCTCGGGTCAAAAGCCAAGGGACTAGAATACGTATCGGGGCCCGACCTGCACTGGTCGGGGGAGGAACTGGTTTGGTTCGCGTTCGCCATCGGCCACCAAGAAAACGCAAAACGACACGTCAAAGCCGTCAGCTACACACTAGGACAAGGCATCGGACTGTCCTGGAATTTGACCAAGCTGGGCGTTGACCTGATGAGCGAAACCAACCTCACGCCCATGGATCCGAGAGTTGTCGCCAGCGACAAGGGAGACGCGCTTTTCGTTTGGTATACACAGGACACAACCAACAAGAAGGGGGATCTCTTCGCCCGGTATTATGATGCAAAGGCGGGCACCGTGTATCCCACCCATACCGTCGAAGGCGGCAAAGACGACGCTCAAGCTTTTGACCTCGCGATGGACGGCGACGGAAACGCGACCATCGCCTGGGTTCAAGCCAACGCCCTAGACAATCCAACTCCCTGGGCCGAGCAAACACTCAAGGCAGCGTTCTTTTCCTTCTCCGGTTCCTGGTCATTCAACCAGAAGATCATGACCGCCCATTTACTTCATACCTTCAACCACATAAGTTTGGCGTCCAGCCCCTCAGGAAACTCGGTCCTGCTGTGGGAACAGAAATCCAACGGCACCGATGAAGCGCCGACCCTGAATGCCAAAGTCCATCTCGCCGGAACCGAATGGCCGGCCAACAAGAACGTCGAGCCAGCGATTTCCGGCCCTGCCCTCGGTTTTGATAGTTGCGTGGACGACAGCGGCAGGACGGTGGCCCTGTGGCAGGACGGCGGGAATCTCTGGGCAAACGTATACCACCCGCAATCCGGGGTGTGGGGTGTGCCCCACCTGCTCGACAAGGGACTGGAACCCGTATCGGTTTTTCCTCAATCCTATGCTGCGAGCGTTGGTTGTGACGGAAAGATCGCTTGGGCAATCTGGCGCAGGGGACGGGAAATTAAGGTTAGGCGATACCACAGTGGTTCCTGGTTTCTTACGGAACCCCCGATCCTCTTCCCCCTCGGCACCTCCATCAAGGACGTGGATCTCGCCCTAACGACAGCATCCGATTCTCAGCCTGGTCGGGCCTTCATCGCCACTACGAGCAAATATGATGGGGTGATCACGCGCAGCGTTCGACATTGGAACCCCGGGCCTTCCTGGTTCAAGGGCGCGTGGTCCGAGGCCACTGTGCTCGCCGCCCTAAAAGAGGAAGAAGCGAACATCCAGAGTGCGAAGATTGCGGTAAGCAAGGGTGGACGGGCGATGGATATCTGGGTGAAGAAAGACAAGGGGACATCAACCTTCAACCTATGGGGCAGCGTCTACGCCCCCTAGTGCGGCCGGACATACGCGACCAACCACTCCCCGGCAGCCCCAACGCTACCAACAAAATATGCGCAGTCCCGGCGCTATGCGCGTCCTGTTATGGAACCATGGTCAGAATACTATCCACGGACGCCCAGCAGAGGAGGATCGATCCGATGAAAGAGCGACGCTCTCACTCGACGCGTAGACAACTAATATCACGGGTTATTTTCTTTTCGTTGCTCTGGACGGCCTGCCAGAACTCCGACCCGGCGGACAACGGGCCGTTGGCCGGTGATGCTGGAACCGTCAGCACCGACGCACAAACGACATCCCGCGACGGGCAAATTGCAGTTGGTGACAGCGCTACTGATACCGGCTTGGTACTGACAACGCCAGCAGCCGCTTCGCCTCTACAGCCGGCCGATAGCACGCTCGGCGCTCAAAAAGGTCTTTTTTTGCTAGTCAACAACAGCGGAGGCTCAGAGCCATGCACAAAAGCGGAGGCTTCAGCCATGGTCACCGACGTCGAAGCCTGGTTCGAAGAAGTCTCCTACGGTCGGTTCACTGTTGATTTCACCCTGCTTGACTGGGTCAACAATGTACCCGCTGGCAGCAAATCTGCGGCAATCAAGGGCTATCTGGCGGACCTCGCTGAAGGCGGCATGGACCTTAAGCCCTATAAGCGGGTTTTGGCCGTCTTCACAGCTGATTACGGCGTGCCCTCTGAGTCGATGTCGGGCCTGCAGTCGTTCGAGATCAAGACGACGACGGGAACCTATAGCCTTGAGGCATCGATCTCTTGGGTCAACGGCTTCGATTGCAGCGAAAAGCGGCACGATTATATTCTCGGCACGGCAGTGCACGAATCGGGTCACGGATTGGGCCTCAAGCACAACCGTTTCATCAATGTCGCGACCGGACACGACGATGGTCATGGAAACGTAGCGGATGTGATGGGGCATAACGCCCATTCCTTTGGCCACTACAATGCGGGCTTCAAAGACCTGCTGGGTTGGCTTCAGGGCGATGAGGTCGGCTTGGTAACCACGTCTGGCTTCTATGCGCTGAATGCGATCGAATCGCAACCCGTTGGCGCGCTGCGAATTCCCGTCCAGAGCGGCGAGAAAGACTACTACTATGTCGAGAGCAAACAGGCGAAAGGGGCTGATACCGATCTCGCATACAACGCGCACGCGGGCCCCCTCCTGCACCGTTTGGTATGGGTGGACAGCCACAACGGTTATAGCGCCTACGGCTTGGACGCCACTCCGGAAACACCATCGGATCTGTCAAATGATTTCGCCCTGATGCCGGGAAGAACCTATTCGAATACCGACGCGGGGATCCACATCACAGCGCTGGAAACGAATAGCGAAGGTGCCATCGTGCACGTCGAATTGGGCAATGACGCGAGCAATCAGGCCCCAACCGTGGGCGCCATCTCCGCCACCGCCGAGGGAGACACCAATGCCTACCGGTTCACGGTGACCCCCACAGATCCCGACGGCGATCCCATCTATGTGTTTTGGGATTTCGAGATCAAGCCGGGCCAATTCTACAAGGCGGGAACCTTTGCCAGTGGAACGGACGTCGTGCATACCTTTCCCAACGCTGAACCGCGACGAATCTACGCCATCGTTTCCGACGGCCGAGGGGGGGAAAGCTGGGCGTGGGTGGACCTCTTCGGCTATACGAATACTGCCCCGGTCGTCAACTCGGTCGATGTGCAGCCAAAGAGTATGCGCACCTTTCAATTCAAAGCCGACGTCGAAGATGAGGAGTTTCTGGTTTGGCACTGGGATTTCGGCGACGGCAACACCAGCAAGATGGCCCAACCGACCCATTTTTATCAAACCCCGGGAGACTACCTCGTAACGGTCAAGGTGTCCGACCGCGAGTTCGAGACGGTAGCAACAACGTCGAGCATCGATGCTACCGCTGAGGGCAATATTCCGCCAGTTGCGGACGCCGGAACAGATCAGACCGTTTCCGCGGGTGGGACGGGGAAGCTCTACGGCACCGCCAGCTACGATCCCGATGCCTATCCCGGTCCCCTACGGTTCACCTGGCAAGCCCCCGCAGGCTTCATCGTACAAGATACGACTTCGCAGAGACCGACATTCACGGCACCAAGCCAGGCCGGGGTCTACACCGTCACGCTTACGGTCTCCGATGGTGAGGCGACGAATTCGGATTCGGTCGCAATCACCGTCCAATAGCGAAAGCCCTAGTTTCGGAAGGTCTCGCTCTGTGCCCCCAATATTGCAAAATGGCGCGCCGACAAGTAAGCTACCCACATCGCTATGTACCGTCTGAAGATGCGCCCCAATCGACAATCGGTCGTCTGCTGCTTGCTGATTTGGCTTGCCCTTTTTCCTGCCACGGCAGCTGCCCAAACGCTAGGCTTGGCGGAGCAGCTTCAGCTGGCGAGAACAGCCCACCGCGCTGCCAAATATCGCGTTGCGCTCTTTCATTATCTGGCAGCATTGGAACTCGACCCTTCTCCCGATCCCAAAGTGCTGGGCGATATCGCCCAATGCTACCACGCACAAAACAAGCCCGCCAAAGCGGTCACTTTCTACCGACGTTTCTTGAAACGGTGGAAAACGGTCTATCCTCATCGGCCCGTACCTCATAGACGGGAAATCGAAGGCCGCATCGCTGCACTTGAGAAACAGATCCTCCCAAAAGAACCGCAGCCCGCTAGTCAGCCCGCGTCGAAGCCAGCCAGCCAGCCAGCAGCCAGCCACCGGCCAGCCACCAGCCAGCCAGCCAGCCAGCCCAGTCCCCCTGCCAAGCTCAGAGAGAGCGCTCCCAACCGAAACAAATCGATAGCTGGCTACACGTTGTTGGCTGCCGGCATCGCCAGCCTAGTCGCTTCGGCGACCCTTTACGGGGTGGGATTCGAGTCGCGGAACTACGCTCATTTCGAATATTGGACGGCTCCCAATCAGACGGAACGCGATCTCCATTGGAATGAGATTTCGGCGGCGGATGATAAGATCGTTGCTGGCCACGTTCTCGCTGCCTTGGGAGTAGCCACGTTCGCCACATCTCTCTATTTCCTTCTCATTCGAGACGCGACCGAGAAGGCTTCAACGCCGCGATTAACTGTCGCCCCCGGTATTGGCTCGCTGCACATCGCGCTGAAGGCAGAATTTTGATCGAGAGCCGAAACATGAATGCGCCTCGAATTCGCCTTTTGCTGGGCCTACTCTTGCTCTCCTTGCAGGGCTGTCGCTTGGAGCGAGATTTCCCCTGCGACGAAAGCTTGTGTCCTCAAAAATGCTCACAGGGTCAGGTCTGTTACCTGGGCACCTGCAGGGGCAACATCAACCGCGCAACCTGTGCCGTTGTCACGGCGGACGCTGGGACGGATACTAGGCGGGATCTTCCGACGGATACCGGTCGTCGTGACATTCCTGGCGGTGACTTGCCCACGGACGCCATAGCCGAGAACGACCTCTCCCCGATCATCGATGCCCCCACCGATACTCCAACTGTCGAGTTATCCGTTGACGTCGCGATCGGAGATACGGTCGCAGCAGACCAATTCGTAGATTTCAATGTTGATCTGCTCCCCGACGCCCCGCTCGACCTACCACCGCCGCTTCCGGATCTCACTATCGATTCGCCCCCGGTATCGGTAGACGCGAATATCGATTCAATCAGCGACGTGTTCAACTCCGGTGCAACGGGCTGGACACGTACGGCCTTGAACAACCCTGCCCTCTCTACCGCGTCTCTCGGCCAATGGGACGACACAGCTGTATTGCAGCCCTTCGTTATCAAGACCGCTAGCGTCTATTCGTTATGGTATTTGGGCGGCAAAGGAACCACCTTTCAAATCGGCTTGGCGACATCCCTCGATGGCAGCAATTTTACCCGTTACGGCGCCGCGCAACCTGTCGTCGCCGTCGGCAACACCGGTGCTTGGGATGACTTTTCACTTTTCGGATTTTGCATTCTTGTTGACGGCGTCGACTATAAGATGTGGTACAGCGCATCATCGACGGTCGGGGGCGCTACGGGGGAAATCCGACGCATCGGCTACGCCACTTCGACCGATAACGGCCGCAGTTGGTCGAAATATGGAACACAGCCGGTTTTCGACCCTGCGCCGACCGCAACTTGGGACAAGCATCTGCAGGATTGCTTCGTGACCAAGGACGGGAGCACCTACCAAATGTGGTACACGGGTCAGGATGCGATTGCCGATCCGGTCGTCCGCCAAATCGGCTACGCCTCGTCCAGCGATGGAATCGGCTGGTCTCCTAATCCCAGCCCGGTCTTAGCGACGGGCACCAGCGGTACCTGGGATGACCATTCTGTCGGGTTTGTGACGGTGCTCGTGGAAGAAGCCGCCGGCAGCAATACGATGTGGTATTGGGCATCAGGTGGTGTATCCCCGCCGGCCACAGGGGTAGGCATCGCCTACTACGATGGACAAACCTGGAACAAAAGCTCGGCAGGAGCCATTTTCGCCGGTGCAAGCGGCCAATGGGATTCTGTCCTGGTCGGCCGCCCCTTCGTGCGCCGTGCGTCCAATAGCCAACTTCAGATGTGGTATGTTGGCGGGGCGGCTCCGAGCACGACCGGCGCGAAAATCGGCTACGCCACGTCCCCCTAAGCTTCGCATTCACCGTTCTTCATTGGAGATGTAGCGTTATCTGCGCCCTACAGCGAGAACCTTGTGGTTCTAGGTCGTTCGTCTAGAACGCCGAAAGCGTCGCCAGACGAAAACGAAAAGCAAAAAGCCAAAGGCGGGTATGGTATCCCATCCGGTGCCGACCTTACAGCCACACCCCGGTTCGCCGCCGGGGCCATCGGGCTCGCTGGGGCCTCCCGGACCGCTGGTGGTCCAGCCCTTGAGACTGGTGGTGGGATCGCCAAAAAAGATCCAACTCTGCCGTTGGGGGCCGCCGATGCTGGCCTTTGCTTTCATCGCTGCGGCGCCGAGAGTCTCGACCTTTTCGTTGGTGATAACGTCGAGGAGTTGGCTGGAGAGCATGCGCTGTTGTGCTGGAAAATCCAGATCCGCCGAGGCAAAGACGGCGACGGCGCCCCCGTCTTCAGAGATCATCAGGCCTTCGGCCAAGCTGTGGGTATAGACGTCTTGGAAAAAGCCATTGAGACAGGTCAAGGCGAATACGATGGGCAATCTCGCTTCGTTCTTGAGCGCGAGGGCGTCGTTCGTAGAAAAGAGTTCACCGTCCGACCACACACTGACCGAGCCGTGGCCGAAGTAATTGACGATGGCTTGGCCACGGTTGAGCTCCGCGATGAGGTCGTTGTGACGACTTTTTACGTTGCTTTTGTCATAGATGATTTGCTTTTCGGTCCAGTCTTTTGGCAACTCAGCGCGGACCGCGTCGTTATTGTCGGTGAATTCCAGATCGGAAACAAAAACGGCACGCTTACTCCAACTGGGATCGACTTCGGCTTCGTCGTAGGCGATGAGTTTCTTGACGATAGCGTCGGCCTCGCCGCTGTCTTGCGCGGGAAGTCGACCCACGGCCATGTCGGCCGTACCGTTGCTATCGGTATCAGCAAACCAGTCGTCCGAAGCCGTTTCCAAGAAACGACCCCGGGCCAGCTTTGTTGGGACGCTGTCGCGTTGTCCTAGCCCAAGATAGTTGCGTCGGTCAAAGCTGGCGTCGCCGAAGAGCAACAAATAGTTGGGTGTTTCGGCCCAAACCCGCTGGGCCCAATGATTGAGGCAGCGAATGGCCCAAGGGTCTTTATGGCCAAACGTGAATTCGTCGTAGATATCTTCCACATCGAGGGTGCTGACATCCCAGCCCTGGTTGCGACGATGCTCTTGCAGATCTATAGCGTTGGGATAGATGTCGTCATCTGCGACGATGAGAAGCTGCGCTGCGTTGCTTTGGGCATTCCATTTCGTGGGGGTATTCGCTGTAATCGTCCTAGCCGAGGCCATCCCCGCCTGGGAAACCAGGATAAAGGTGCCTGTTCCCGCGCCAGGCAGCGTGAGGGCAACGCCATCTGCAGGCTGCCCGTCTTTAGGCAAGAGCAAAAGCTGGGGATCCCAGGGGTCGGTAATCTCCACCAAGCGCGCGGCAGCGTCGCCTAGCCCCGTGACTTTCACCGCTTCACCGCCACTAGCGACAAAACGGTATTCACCGCTCGTAGCCGTATAGAGGCGTCGGTAGGTTAAGCGGATAAAGTCGACAAAACTCTTGTCGGAGGGATCGCCAGTGGTGACGAGTTGAACGATATTTTCTCCCGACTGCAAAAGGCTATGGGGGACAGCGATCCGGCCCACTATCTGGGATTGCCGCTTGAAGGAAACGGTACCCACCATGGCACCGTTGAGCAATACTCTCACAGCGTGGTTATGGATTTTCGTCAACCCCTGTAGGCCAACCTCCAACAGTGCGCTTTCCTCGCCGTCAGAATCGACGCTAGGGGCCTGTACGGAAAGGGCTACGGGCAAATTCCCAACCAAGGGACCAAAGAAATTGTCGGCCTCGCCGTTGTTGAGTGCCGACAGGTAAACGGTTCGCGGCTTCGTCTCGACGGTATAGGTATTGCTCTTTTCAAAGTTCTCAATTGCTGAATTGACGTCGGCAATGGCGAGCACCCGTTTACCATCTTCTTCGCCTGCCACAAGCCAATAGACGCGGGTATCCGTCGACGCAGTATCGAGACCGATGCCGTAGAATTCGATTCCATCTCCCGCATCGAATTTGCCATCCTCGTCGCCTCGCACGAGGATGGGCACCTCGCGGCCGTCGACGAAGAGTTGAAGCTTAGTGGGATCGACGCTGGCTGCCAGGCCGGCTTTGACCAAGTCGGTCTGCGGCAAAGATACCCAGCCTGTCGTGTCGACACCGATTTTGATCGTCCGCTTGGCCGCCAACTCCCATTGCTTGAGATGCGCTTGGCCAGCAGGGGCACCTTTGCAGAGATCGAAGGATTCTGCGTCGGCGAAAACCTCTTGGCGTTCGGGAAAGAGGGTGGCGAATTGAGAGAGGAGCGCCCCATCAGGCGGCGGTTGCGCTGTATCGGCTACGCGATACCAGCGGCGGCGGAGGTCTTTTATCGCCTGAGCCGTAAGCCGGTTGCGGCCTTTGAGTAAACTGGGCGGTACCACGCGCCCCTTGGGGCGGTGGCCGACGCCATCTAACCGCGGTGTATCCATCATCGGCGGCGCGATATCTTCATCGCCGGCCAAACGCGGGCTCACCTGCCGGACGATGCGTCGTTTCCAATCGAGGTCGATCGCTTCCAGAGCATAGGCGTAGGGGGGATTTTTTCCGCTACCCTTATGCCACCAGCTATACGTGCGTCCGGCTGTCAAACGCGTTGTAGGGCCAACAAACAGCGAAGACCCCGCGATGACCGAAGGCGACAAAAGCTTGCGATTGCCATTGCGGTCTACCGCGAAGAGGCGATAGCCGAGGTTATTGCTCTCAAATCCCGAACGCCATCGAATGAGCGTGCCCTGCCTAAAGCGCGTGGCATTCATCCATTCCAGTTTTACGGCGGTGGGAATATCGTCGGGCAGGGCAAACCAATAATAATCCACCGCGGTTCCGTCAAGCAAGTTGGTATAATCGGAGCTGCCCACCGTGAAGGCAGTGCTACCATGACCGATGATAGCCGCATCTATCCCGTTTCTTTGCCAGGAAACGGATTTCGCGTCGGAGCCGAAGTAAGAAAAGCGGAACACGGCGGCGCTATCCCCGGCGTCCGGCCCGTTTTGGTTGATCACGAACATCACGGCTGGATCTAGGCCGGATACCGTAATACTCCTGCTGGCAGCATTGTTGCCCTGATAGCTTCCCGAATTGAAATCTCCGGAGTTATTCTTAAAGGCGAGATAATGCCAGACCAGCCCGTTGGTATTTGGGTCAAACTCGGCACTTGGCCCATCGCCAACGGTAAAACCATTGGCATCCAGACTTCGATAACAGTCCGGGATGGATTGGTGGGTCAGTGCCATTATCTGGCAGGTGCCGGCAGTGGTCAAATTGGGGCTGAAGGAGCTGGCATCGCTGTAGAACGTGCTCTGCCTGCCAGTTCCATGGCCGATCCAAAGTACGACGTTGGGTTGAAAGCCAACACCGGTTATCGCCTGCGAGGTATTGCCGTCGCCTGTGAAGCTTCCCGTGGCGGCGTAACCGGAATTTTCTTTGAGTGCCCAGAAGAGATACGTATCGCCGCTTTGACCGACCTCAGGCGTCCCCGTGACGGTGAACCCCCAGTCGTCCAAGGACGTGACGAGGCCCGTCTCAACGCCCCCCGGATCACCGGAATGGGCGTTCTTCTTGGCGTAACCGGCGGTCATGCTGTTCGTGGCGATGGTCATCTCGCCAAAAAGCTGACTTTGACCCGAACCTCCGCCTCCACCACCAAACACGAGGCGCTTGATCAGCAGAAAGTCGGGTTTGAATCCAAAGCCGGTGATCGACTGGCTACTACCCGTTCCGTTGTAGCTGCCGTTGACGGATTGCGCAGAAGACTGCGTGGGATGGCAAACAATGAGGCAAACCAGAGCAATATATGCACAGGGCTTTGCCCAAGCCGGACTCGCACTCGATCTCGCATGCCTTAACATCACGACTACCATAGCGATCACAGGGACTCCGGTCAACAACCCCCTTACAAAAACAACCTTTATTATCTCGGACCCTTCGGAGCCATAGGGGGGGGCGCCGTGGTGGCCGTCATCATGGCGACTCAGAGCCCCCTTCCGCCCTAGCGGCGCTTTCGCTCTTCTTCCCGGTAGACCCGATGGATCTGCCGTTCAAGCTGGTCGATACCGGCTTCGGCCCCAAAACGCTGGCGCGCGATTTTGATCACCTCAAGAGCCTTTTCGAGTTCCAGGCCGGCAGCGAGTTCCAAGGCCAAAACAGCACGGAGTCGCCGGTCGTCGGGGCTGAGTGCGATCGCTTCTTTCAGCAGCTTTTCTGCCCGTGCGGGACTCCGAAGTATCATATAGGTTTCGGCACGCAGACGTTTCACGGCAGCGCGTTCTATATTCCCTTGCACGTCGCCCTGTCCCAACGGTGGCGATGTCGGCTGTAACGACGGCGACAGCGAAGGCAATGACGCCTCTAGCGCCGCCAAGCGTTTCAAGCGCGTATCCACCTGCACCAGGGTTTTGCCGAGTTCCACCACCTTGCCTGCCTGAGGTTGTAGGCCTTTTGCCCGCTGATAAAGAGCGAAGGCCTGCTCAACGCGAAAAGCCCGCGCATACGCCAGAGAGGCATTGAGCATGGTTCCAACGTCATGTGCTGAAGCCAGCAGTGACTTTTCAAAGGCCGCTATCGCGAGTTCGTCCCTGCCCAAGCGGCTATGCACCGTGCCGAGCATAGAGTAGATCATAGCGCGTTTGCGCCGTACCAGTGAACGCGTCTTTTCCTTTTTGACCTCGACAAAGAGGGAGGTGTCTCCCAAAACAAGGGTCGCCGCCTTCACCGTGCCCGCCGGTCTTTCGACCATCTCCGCCAATCGGCCCAAATAGGTCGCCAGCGCCTCCAGAAATTTCCTGTCGCGGTCTTGGCTGCGCAACAGTCGCAGATCCAACCAGCCTAGCTGTACAGCGACGACCTCGGGCGTCTGCTGCACGCGAATCCAATTTTTCAGAGATTTCGCAAACCATTTCTCGGCATCGATGTGGCGTCCGCGACGCACCAGGGCAGATGCGACCATCTGCTGAGCGAGAGGATTATCAGGGCTACTCTCGGCGGTCGAGAGCCAGAGCTGCAATTCATCTGCGTATTGATAGCTTCGCGTAGCATCGACCACCGTCCAGCTCAGGCAGAGCAGTACCAGCACCGCTGACAGAATACGCCGCATGGCAGGCCGCGCGGCTTGCAGGCCAAAACCGATGAGGTATGCAACCCCAAGCAGAGGCAGGTAAAGGAACCGTTCGGCAACCAATGACCGCAACGAGAGAGGTATTAGGTTGGAAACCGGGGCTACGGCGGCCATGGTGAAAAGTAGGGCCCAAGCGGCGGGGGCCTTTCTTCTTATTGCCCAATAGAGCCCGACGCAGAAGACGACCAGCAACGCAGCTCCCCCGCCCACCATCGTCCAGTTGGGCTGCGCGGGATTATAGAATGCCGCAACCTGCAAACTCGGATCGTAAGGATTCAGGGTCAGCCAGCCGTAGTGGCCGATGGTCTCCAAAAACGTGACGAGCCGTGGCCATAGCCCGGTGGATGGGCGCTCGGATAGAACGCCGCCTTGGTAGAAAACCCGAAATACCAAGAAGATGGCAGTGGCCGCGACGAGGGGTACATGGCACCACAACATATTCCGCTTGCGCCGACCGCCGCCGTTGTCCTTGAGGATCAAATAGTCTAGGGCAACTACCGCGGGTACCAGAGATAGTGCGGTTTCTTTGCAGACCATTGCCAACAGGTAGGTCAGCCAGGCGAACAGCAGCGTTCTCTTTCGTTCGCTTTCTCCACTCAAATACCGCCAAAAGAAGATCAGTGACGCCACATAGGAAATGGCCATCATGGATCCAGTGCGGCCCGAGATCCACGCGACGACTTCGGTACGAGACGGATGCAGCGCAAAGACCAAGGCCGCCGCGAACGCATACCACGGCGACGCGAAGAGTCGGATCCCCAGCCAATACACCATCAGCACCGCCAACGCATGTAACAGGACGTTGGTCAGATGGTAGCCCCACGGCTGAAAGCCATAGAGCGCGTGATCAACCATATAGGACAGCGTCACCAGGGGCCGAAAGTAGATATTGGCCCGTAAGTCGCCACCGCCACTCGGTTTGACGTTCCAAAAAGCTGACGACAGGTTTCGCCCCAGATGTTTGAAGTTGCGAATATAAGGGTTCTTAAGGATGAGAGGTTTGTCATCCCAATGGAACGTACCCGCCAGGGAGGGCGCATAGGCAGCGGACGTGAGCAGAAGCAACGCCACCGGGAGATAGCGCCGCGCCTTTCCCTTTTCATTCATACCGACAGCATACCGCAATTGACGAAAGGTCACCTAGACGACGATACTTGCGGCATTCGTTTTATTCTTTTTTGCGGGACCTGATCGCAGGGCCTGAAGCGCAGGAGCTAGAACCGAATGGGCTATCGCGGATCGATCCTGGTCGTAGACGATGAGCGCTCAATGCGCGAGTTCCTGGAAATCCTTCTCCAACGCATGGGCCACGAAGTGCGGGTCGCCGATGGAGGTCAAGCGGGTCTCGCCGAACTTCAAGAAAGAGAATTCGATCTCGTCATCACGGACCTCAAGATGCCCAAGGTGGGCGGACTGCGGATCGTTGAAGAGACGAAGAAGCACTCTCCCGATACGGAAGTTATCATCGTCACCGCGTTTGCCACGGCTGAAACGGCCATTTCAGCTATGAAACAAGGCGCTTACGACTATCTTACAAAACCCTTCAAGGTGGATGAAATATCCGCAGTCATCGATCGCGCCCTAGAAAAACGTTCACTGGTCCGCGACAACACGACGCTTCGACGAGAGCTGGAGGACCGGCACCACCTAGAAAACCTTGTCGGCCGGTCGGATGAGATCAAGCAGGTCTTTGACGTAATCCGAAAGGTGGCGGTGACGAATACCAGCGTATTGATCATGGGCGAATCGGGCACCGGCAAGGAACTGGCGGCACGCGCGATCCACAATATGAGCAAACGCGCCGACGGGCCTTTCGTTCCGATAAACTGCGGCGCGATCCCAGATACTCTGATGGAAAGTGAACTTTTCGGTCATGTTCGTGGATCATTCACCGGAGCCTCTTCCGATAAAGAAGGACTCTTTGAAGCCGCCAATCGCGGCACAGTATTTCTGGATGAGATAGCGGAACTCAGCCAACCGATGCAGGTAAAGCTACTGCGGACGTTGCAGGAACGAACCATTAAACAGGTAGGCGCCACAAAGGAAAAGAAGATTGATATCCGCGTATTAGCCGCGACAGATCAACCTCTGGATGAACAAGTTAGCGAGGGGAATTTCCGTTCTGACCTTTTCTATCGGCTCAATGTCATACCATTGCGGCTTCCCGCCTTGCGACAGCGACGCGAGGACATCGCACTCCTCGTCGAACATTTCTTGCGCAAATTTGCCGCGACGTCTGGCCAGAAGATACGCGGCGTCACACCCGAAGCGATGGCCTTGTTGGGCCGGTATCACTACCCGGGGAACGTTCGCGAACTGGAAAATATGATCGAACGAGCCATAACCCTGAATACGGGCGATCAGATAGACGCCTCGGCCTTACCCGAACTCAACAGGCGCGCGAATCCCACCGCAGATTTCGACGTGACGGAATTACCCAAGAACGGTCTCGACCTCGACGCGCACATGGCGGATATCGAAAGGGAACTCGTCATGCAAGCAATGGATAGAACGAACGGGAAACGAACTGACGCGGCGCGGCTATTGGGCATCTCGCTGCGCTCGATCCGCTATCGGCTTTCGAAATTCGGCGTCGAACCGACAGGTGATGACAAGCCTAACGCCTAGCGCAATAGGTAGGCACGCGCCCACATCATCGGCGCTTCGCGCTCATTTTTGTCAGATAAAGTGACAAAATTTGTCAGATCCCATTGGCGTGGTATTCTGTCGTACATCTACCACCAATATAAAAGCTCTATGTTATCAGAGAGGTGTCAGGCTTCTATAGTAATGAAAACCTGGCCGGATCCTTGCTTACGAGAGGTCCCGTGAACGTCTCAGCCGCCATAGATTGCACCTTCCCATGTAACGACAATCGTTTCATGAAGGGTCAGCGACAAGCCGGCTTCACGTTAATCGAATTGATGATCGTCGTAGCGCTGGTCGCGATTCTGGCCGGGGTGGCGGTCGTAGCCTATAGCCGACACTTGAAAAGCGCTCGCCTGGTTGGTGCCCGGACGTTCATCGCCTCCATTCAGGCCCAGCAAGCCGCCTATATGCAGCAGTTCGGGCAATATTGCGACGTTTCCGGCAACAACGTTTTCTACCCAGCCCTAGTGCGCAATTCAAATCAAATGGAGCCCTATGCCAAGCAATGGGTGAATATCCCCCAGGGCTGGGGCGACTTGGGCGTGATGCCTTCAGGCGGCAATTCCTATTTTGCGTTCAATGTACGCGCGAGCGACCCAGGTGATAGCCATGCGCGTGTGGGGCAGGCAACCAACGCACTATTGAAAATTCCGGCGCAACCCGCTGTCGGCGACGGCGCGCCACACCCTTGGTATTATATTATCGCTCACGGCGACTTATCGGAGCCTACGACGACGACCTACACGGACGGTAGTTGCGGCTCTCCCTATTTACCGAATGAACAGTGTACGGCTTTGGCCACGAGCAGTGCTCGCGGTGACATCGCAATTTTCAACGAGGGAAGTTAGGGCCAAGGTCAGTACGGGCTCACAGTTTTGTTAAACGGATCCATTTTGGGGAATCGAAAAAGGAGCGAGGAATGCTAGCTAGATTCAGAAAAAAGGCGAGCGGCGGTTTTACGTTGATCGAGCTGATGATCGTTGTCGCGATTATTGGTATTTTGGCCGCGGTCGCAATTCCGGCGTTCATCAAGTATTTGCGCAAAGCGAAGACTGTTGAAGCGACTGAAGGACTCGACAAGATCAAGGCGGGTGCCAAGCAGTATTTCCAGTCGGATCACTACGACACCAGCACCGGTAACCTATTGCCCAAGTATTTCCCACAGACGGAAGCCCTGACGTCCGATTGTTGTTCCGGCAGCATGGCTCCTAAGTGTAGCCCATCGGCCGACAACTGGAATAGCCCTGGTTGGCGTGCATTGCACTTCCAGCAAAGCGATCCTCACTATTTCCGTTGGCAATGGACGGCTGCGAACTCCAACACGGCTGCCGTGTACACGGCCGCAGCGGTTGGTAACCTCGACTGCGATTCCACCTCTTCGAGCTATCAGCTCTGGGGTGATATTGACGCCGAATTTGGTGTTAGGACCAAGGGTCCAATCATCATCAACGAGATCGAATAACGCCGTCTAAAGGCGAAAGCGTGCTAGTCATCGGCTAGCTGCTAAGTTCTTCTCAGCCGGGCCCATCTCTAATAGGTGGGCCCGGCTTCTTTTTTCTGGCACAATTGCTCCATCGCGGGGCCGTGATGTAGGGCCCGCGCATTTGATGACGCCGGAGGCTCACCGTATTGTGAATTACCCGAATCATCGACGTCGACGGCTTAATGTAGCCCCGATGGTTGCCATGGTGCTTTTCGTCAGCGCCCTACCCTTGCTGGCCATCGCAAGCCTTGAGCTCGATCGGCGACAGCTCGCTAGCCATCAAAGTGTGGGCGAAGGCTACTATCTGCCTCCGCCGGCCATCCTGCGCGGCCTTTCCTTTGGCTACAACGAGCTTGGTGCGGACCTGTTGTGGGTTCGTACCATCGCGTATTTTACCGATCATCTGAAGGACCGGCAGTTGTCGCACCTGCACCGGCACGTTCAGAACATCCTCGCGTTGGACGACCATTTTCGTGAAGTCTATCGCTTCGGATCCGCCATGTTCATGAGCCGTGGAGAACGTCAAACCAACGATGATGTGCGGCACGCCATCGCCCTGCTAAAAAGGGGGCATGAGGCCTTTCCAACGCGTCATGAGTTCCCGCTGGCGATTGGAACGCACTACATGACCGAGTTGAAGACCAAGAATAAGAAGTTAAGAAATGAATACCGCAGTACGGGCGCCGACTGGATCCGACGCGCCATCTTGGTTGGAGCAAAAGGAGCGTGGCTGCCCAGCCTCGCAGCCCAGGTCTATACCAAACAGGGAAAACGCGAACTCGCGATCCGGCATCTGCAAGAGTTGTATCTATTGACGAAAGACCGAAAGACGCGCCGTCAGATCGCCATCAAATTGAAACACCTGCAGGCGAGTCGAATGGCGGCGGACCTGCGGCGCTACGAAAAGACCTACCGTCGGGCCCATAAGAACGGGCCGATTTCCTACGTTGCACCAGACTTCTATTCTCTGGTTCATCTAACTCCAGAAACCCCGTTTACGTTGGAGGAACGCTTAGACCAAACGGCGGGTGGAGACGCCGGCAAAAAGGCCAATGGTGCGGCAAAGGGCAAATCGAACTGACCGTGTCTGCCCGTAGGCGACTGAGACCGCGTTTACCCTTCCGGATTTGAATGAACGAGCTTGAAGAAACGATTCCAGCGCAAGCCGTTTGATCCGCTGTAGGAAAGCCAGATCACTAGCGCACGGCCCTTGATGTCCGAGGCGGGAACGCCCCCAAAATAGCGACCGTCGCGACTGTTGTCCCGATTGTCACCCATGAAAAACGCATGCCCCGACTCCACCTTGCAGGCGGGCATCTCCCCTTCGAGAACTGGCTTGGTTTTGGGCGGACACGGCAAATAGTCAGAGGGAAAGTTCACTGGAACGCGATCCTGACCGTCGTGCCCCGCGTTTTGGTAGACGACGAATTTCTGTTCGTCGATGGTTTCCACGTAGGCCTTGCAGTCCTGGTGAAATTCCATGGATAAGAACTATCAACGGGGTTTTGGCCGGAGAGCAAAGTATCCAAGAGCTCCCGGAGAGGCGGCGGCCCAGGTTGGACGGCGTGGTTGTATTGAGAACGGCGTTGTGTGGGTAAGATGGGGAA
>Ga0257122_1000684_pt1 | contig 27805 bp, 23 predicted proteins | sample SI106_120metaG_FD_190146 | JGI IMG/M metagenome (GOLD analysis project Ga0257122, IMG submission 190146) | Marine microbial communities from Saanich Inlet, British Columbia, Canada - SI106_120 | ecosystem: Environmental > Aquatic > Marine > Inlet | place: Canada: British Columbia | collected... | reverse complement strand
TGCTGGCCCTCGGTCGCTCCGCCCACGATCAACACGTCCCCGTTGCGATTCACCGCCACGCCCGGAGCGACGCGTTTGGCGGTTTCCACGGGGGCCGTCGAGAAACTCGGCGAAACCGATTCCGATCCAGCATCAACCAAAAGGAGATCCCCGCGGGGGCCGCCTTCAGAGTCTTTCCCTCCGACCACCAAATAGCGGCCATCCGTCAATTGAATGGCGGTCGCGTGGGACCGTCCCAAGCTTGCCTGTGAGGAAAGATCACCGCTCTGCCAGGCGTCACCGTCATAGCGCAACCAACGCGTGGCCAGCGTCGTGTCGTCCTTTTTACCGAACAGGATCAGTCCGCAGGTTTCTCCGCAGGATAGTGCATTCGCACCAAATCGTGACTCGGGCATCGCGTCGATGGCGATGAGTCGGTGGTCGACAAAATCATACAGGGCAGCGTTGGTCAGAGGGCCCGAATCGGAGTCCATTCCGCCCGTCAAAAGCACGCCTAGACCGGGTAGAAGAAGAGAGTTCATCCCCGCCCCGCCCTTTTCAAGTTGGGGAGCAAGCGTCGCCATGGCGCCTGCCGATGAGACCAACAACGACATCGATGCATCTTGAGCCACGAGAATCAAAGGGGGGGTCTGCCCGCGCGCGAGTCGCTCTTCATCTCGGAAGCCCTCAAGGCGAATGAAACCAATCGCGCCTTCCACATCTATTTCGGCACCGACGCTTAGTTTGGCGGGGTTCGAAACCCCGGTCGCAACTTGGGCGAAGGGTTCACTAACCGTGAGCAAGACACTGTCAACATTTGCCAGAGGGTCCTCGCCCAGCGGAACGACCACCGTCAAATCGAGCAACGCCGTCTCGCTGCATGCCGCTAGCGAAATGAAAACAAAATACACGATGCGTTTCGAAATAGTCATGTCACTGCCCGCTCGAGTTCTTGTCGCGAAATCCCCTGCACGCGAACCACCTTCCGTTTCCCTCGATCACCGGAAACGATCGACACGGCGTTCTTTCGAACACCCAGACTGCGAGCCACGAGGGAAATAATCGCCTCGTTTGCCTTTCCGTCTACGGGAGGTGAGGTAACGAAAACCTTGATGCGATCACCGGATACTGGACCAAATCGACTGCGCGACGCACGCGGAGATACGAGTACACCAAAGGATATCGCTTGATCCTTTTCCTCAATATTGAGCTGTTCTAGAACACAAGACACGAAGATACCGCCGCAAGAAGATCCCTAACCGAGTTTCGGCCGGTTCTAATCCTTTTTGTCTTTTCCCAATTCTCGGGAACGGCGGGTGGCGGTTTCCACGGCGTCGATAAGCGTCGTACGGAGCCCCCCCTGTTCCAAAGTATGTACGGCCGCGATAGCTGTTCCGCCGGGCGAGCAGACCATGTCCTTCAATCGGCCCGGGTGCTCACCGGTATCAATGATGAGCTTCGCGGCACCCAAGACGGTTTGCGCGGCCAAAGCCTGCGCGTCCCACCGACTCAGACCCACTTTCACGCCCGCGTCGGACAGTGCTTCGACCACCAAGAAGATATAGGCGGGACCTGAGCCGCTAAGGCCGGTCACCGAATCCATCAGGGCTTCTTCAACTACGACGGTCATGCCCACCGAATCGAATATTCGTTGCGCCAAAACCAAATCGTCTTCGCGAGCATGACTACCGGCAGCGATGGCCGTAGCCCCCTCGGCAACCAGGCTGGCCACATTGGGCATTGTACGAATAACGCGCACACCAGAAGCGAGGTTCGCTTCCATATGCTTGATATCGACGCCTGCCGCAATAGAGATGACCAACGTCGACGGGTCCATATCCTGGTCGATCTCGGCCAACACCGAGTCGAGGATCTGGGGTTTGACGGCCAAGACCACAACGTCAGCGCCTTTGATCACTTCACGGTTGTCGGTGCTGGTTTCGATCTTGTAGCGTTCGGCCAACTCATCGAGCCGATCGGGCCGGCGGTCGCTTGCGCGCAGTTGTTCAGGAGCGATGGCATCGGAACTAAGCAGTCCGCGAATGAGCGCTTCGCCCATATTGCCCGCGCCCAAAAAGGCGATGGTCGAAGTGAGCATTAATCGTCCCCTTCGATAATATTCTGATACGCCATTTCACCCAGCTGTTCTCGCATGAGGTCTTCCACCAGACCGTGGACAGCTTTCCGTTCATCGTCGTTGGCATATTGGAATTCGATTCCCATACCGGGATCGGGCCGGTCTGGGTCCTTGCCTGCATCAGCCTGTTCCACGATCCACCGAACGACGCCGGTCAGTCGCAGAGCGTCAGCCATATAGGGAACCTTCATTTGAAACAGAAAGACCGTGCCTATGGGCAACGGGGAAGGGGTACCTATGAAGGTCCCCCCTTGAGAGATATTCCGCGTATAGTCCGAAAAAAAGGCGTTAACCTTTTTGTAGGCCACATTCAGTTCGATGGCAGCCCTGGGGTCGGTGCGTTTCTCACCGGCGGGGTCGGTCATTTTCCACCTGTAGTCGAGCGAGTAATGTGTTGCACTGGAAAAACTAGCCCATTGCAAAGAATGGGTCAAACTCGCATAGCCCTTGGGGCAAAGGTAATACACCCGGATGAACCTGAGGACCGCCCCAATGCCCGGATATAGTTGAGATGATGCGACGATTGGCCGCGCGCCTCGGCATTTCTTACCTCTTTTGGCTCGCACTCCTCGCCGGGGTAGCTGGAGTTTTGTGCCGAACCCCACTCTTCAATCTGTTGGCCTACGAGTTTTGCTTCGTGATGGCGCTGGTCGTCAGCCTATGTGCCCTTCAGGTGGGCGTCTCCACTGTTTTTCGAGCACGTTCGCTGGAGGACGCCCAGATTCTGGGGACCTACCCTACCCTCCACGCGATAGCCCGCCTGGTCGCACGTGGCGCAATTCGCAGCGTTATCCTCTTGGTCTTGCCCCTGACGATCATTAGCCTCAACGCCTTCCGCGTGCGCAACTGCGACTACACAGAGGGATTGGCCTTTTTCTTGGCCCTTCCCGTACTCAGCGCCCTTTTCGCTTCCACAGCAGGCATTTTGACAGGGCTCCTTTTCAAACGCCGGGGAGTCGCCGTCGTAGCAGCGATAGGGGTCCTGCTGACATCGCTGGTCTGGACCGGTCTACGATTCTACCTGGAGCCTCCAATCTTCGCCTACGATGCTTTTGGTGGCTATTTCCCAGGCACACTCTACGACGAGGACGTGGCCCTGAGGCTTCCCCTGCTCTGGGCCCGACTTTTTCAGTTTTCGGCCCTAACCGCTCTTTTGGGATTTGCCGCCCAAAGTTTGGACCGCCAGGAACTCCGACTTCGATTGGGCGCGTTCCGTTGGCGCCGCGGACAACTACTGGCCACGACCCTCATCGCCGCCCTAGCCGTTGCCCTTTTTGCCTTTCGCGCCCCGCTCGGATTTGCCATCGACGCAGAATATATCGGGCGCACGCTGGGAGGGAAACTGGACACCGAGAATTTCAGGATCCACTACAATTCGTCGCTAAGCCCGGACAAGGTCAGGCGCCTAGCCGAGGACCATGAATTTCGGTTTCACCAACTGGCAGAGCTCTTTGGGGGCCATCCGGGCAAGATCCACTCTTTTGTATTCGCGAATTCAGAACAAAAAAGACGGCTCATGGGCGCGGCTCGAACCTACGTGGCGAAACCCTGGCGCAACGAGATCTACGTCCAAGATCAGGGGTTTCCCCACCCTGTGCTCAAGCACGAACTCGCTCACGTCTTTGGACGGCCCCATGGCGATTCCGTTTTCGGCATCAGTATCGGTTGGAGTCTCAAACACCTGCTCACGGTGCCCCCCCTCGGAATAGATTTGAAGCTCTATCTCCCCACCTTCAACGTGGGCCTCATCGAAGGTCTAGCGGTCGCTGCAGATTGGCGCTCCTACGGTGAAGATACCGGCCATCAACGTGCCGCGGCGCTTCGCCGCCTGGGTCTGGCGCCCCCCTTGAAATCCCTATTTGGACTCGGCTTTTTGGGACAATCGAGCGGCCGAAGCTACGCTTTCGCGGGCTCATTTTCCCGATATCTGATCGATACCTACGGTATGCCCAAATACCTTCAGCTCTACGGCAACGGCGGTGCTTTTGCCAAGGTCTATGGCAAAACGCCAGAGGTTCTCGCCTCGACATGGACGAATTGGCTGGAAAAGGTGAACATCCCCGCCGCTCAGCTCCAGTTGGCCGAGGAAAACTACCGGCGACCGAGTATCTTCCGACGGGTCTGCGCCCACGAAATTGCCAACCTAAGGGGCAAGGCATGGGCTGCGGGGGGCCGTGGTGAACACACGCGAGCAACGGATATTTGGCAACGGATTTGCGGTTTTGAGCCCGACGAACCGCGCCATGGGTTCGAGCATGCCCGGTCACTGGCCGCGTCCGGTCGCCTCGACTTGGCGATCCTCCGGCTAAAGACGCTATTGAAACACCGGGCCCTTAGCCGTCCGCTCAAACGCCGGGTATTGGTATTGCTGGGCGACATCCATTGGCGGCAAAACCACTCCAGGGATGCAAGCCACGCCTACGAGGAAGCTGACCATTTCGCTGCTGGGCCCGGTGGAAGGCGATTGCTGCAATTGAGACGGTGGGGATTGAAGCAAGGCGCCCCACTTTCTGGTTTCGTTCGGGAGTATATCGTGCAGCGTTTTGGTGAAAAGCGTTCCGTCGCCCGGGAGATCCACCTGGCCCACCGCATTCAAGATGCGCGCCCTGAACAGCACCTCGGCGACTATCTCGTGGGCAAACAACTGGCCGGACGTGGCGAGTGTAGGAGCGCGTTGGCGCCGCTTAGGCGAGCTAGCCTCGCCCCATTGATCGGGAGCGATTTCGCAATCGAGAGCCTCTTCGCGCTGGCCAACTGCCAGTACCTCAGAACGGATTTGGCGGGTAGCGCTGACACCTACCGCAGACTGGTCGGACGGTCCGACCTTTCCGCCGGAGCGCGCCGCAGAGCGGAAGATTGGCTCAGCCGAATCGCATGGGCATACAAGAAGGCAGAACCGCGCGGGAATCTTGAATGAATCCCCGCAACCGTGTAGCATTGGCCAAAGAGCTAGAATATATGAAATACCTTTTGATCCTCATCGCATTTGCTCCGTGTGTATTGGCCTCGTCTGCTCGCGCGGAGGAGCCAGCCTCCGCACCGGCCAGCCAACCCGCCACCGCGCCATCCCAACCCGCGTTGAAGGAAGCCGCGGCACCCAGCGATGCTGATGCCGCGCTGGCGAGACAATATTATGTGTTGGGCAAAGGCCTTTACGAACGCGGTGACTACGAAGGCGCCCTCGTGCAATTCAAGCAGGCCTATCGCAACGCGAAGCGCCCGGCGTTATTGTTCAACATAGCGCGCTGCCACGAATATTTGGCACAGTGGGCTGAAGCTGTGGCCGCCTTGGAAGAATATCTCAAATTCAGTCCCCCTGACGCAAAGCCCACGCAAACCCGTATTCGCAATCTTCGCAAGCGCATGGCTAAAAAGCAGCAGGAAGAAGACGCCAAGACAGACAAGCTCAAACAACTGGAAGCTGAAAAGAAAGCCCAAGCGGCCCGCCTAGCCGAAGCCCAGCGTCGGGCTGAGACGGAAAAGCGCAAGGCGCAAGCTTCAAAGAAGCGCGCACGCCAGAGCAAAGGCGGCGGATGGATGAGTACGGCCGGCTGGATCGTGACCTCCGTAGGGGTGGCAGCGCTAGCAACGGGCGGGATCCTTGGAATCGTAGCCCGACAAAAATCCGAAGAAGTTACCGAGGCCGCATCCAATAATCGTCCGTACGAAGAATGGCGTTCCAACGATGAAATGGGGCAAACGCTGGGTACGGCCGCTCTTGGTGGGCTCATCGCAGGGGGCGTTTTGGCCGTCGGCGGTTCGGTGCTTCTCATCCTGCATTACACAGGAAAGGAAAAAAACCGCAACACAGCCTGGATCGCTCCGAGTATTTCACCCAAAGGCAACGTATCCTTTAGCGGCGGATTTCGGTTTTAGCCCATGACGAGCTCACAACAATTTCGCAATATCCCGCTCTTTTCCTTTTTGCTCCTAAGCGTTGGCTGCTTTTCGCCGGATTACGGCGGTGGCGGTTTTGTCTGTGCGATAGGGGGAGCTTGCCCCACGGGGTTTACCTGCAGCCCGGACCAGATTTGTGAAAAAGCTGGCGGCGGACCCACGGACGCGCCCGACATTCAAATAGATTGGATTCGAGCCCACAACCAAACCTACAACTCGGACGAAGAAAATCCCCTACTCTGGCATACCCGCAATTTTCAGATCCGCGTGGACGTGCAGAACTTTGCTCTCGACAGCGATGGTGGTTTCCGGGTTTGGCTCCAGGGGAATGTAGAATTCGACGGGATACATACCAACGATGAAATCAATTTGGATCTTCCCGATTCAGTCGATATCGGCACCTACGAACTCTTCGTCCAATTGGTGAACAATGAAAGTGCCGTGATTGCCGGGGCCATCGATAGCTGGGGCATCGAAGTCACCTCAATCGGCGGTCCGTAATCCCAATCGCTCTCCTCGATTTACCCGCCGCTACGTAGCGTCCCCCGAAGATGCTGGACGCATCACCGAGCCCCCTAGATAAAGCACAAGCCCCGTCAGCAGACCGGGAAAAACAGGGTCGAAACCGAGGGGCCTGATGCCGAAAGCGACGAGTACCGCGACCACAGCGGTTGCGCCTACAAGCGCAAGCAGTGACCCGAACGGACTCCCTCCCTTCCAATAGTGTCCTAACAAGAACGGAAAAAACGGACCCGCGGCCCGCAGCGTAAACGAAAATTTCAGGACATCGATCAAATCCTTGAAATTCATCGCCGCAACGAAGGTCGACAGCGTACCGATCACGATGACCGCTCGCTTTGCCGACTTCATGCTTGCCTCAGCATCGCGTTGTTGTCGACGAAAAAGAGCCTCGAGGTCATTGGCCCAAATCGAAGCAGCCCCCAACAAATTAGAATCCGCGCTAGACATGGTGGCGGAGATCAACCCCGCGAAGAGAACCCCCGTGAGAATCGATGGCAAACAATACTGCGCCAGAAGCGGAAGCATGGCATTCGCACCGATTTGTTCCAATTGGTCGATGGGCAAAATACCTTGACGCGCCAGCGATAAGGCTAAGAGACCCAGCACGGGGGGAATGAAGCCGAAAAGCAGATAGAATCCTGACGTCGCGAACGCCCCTGCCCTGGCGTGTGCCTCGCTCTTGGCCGAATAGAGCCTTTGCATCGCTTCTTGGCCAACCAAAAAGCTGGTGATGTAAATCGCCATCAACGAGACGATTTCTTCACCGCCAATTTTTGAAAAAAGATCGAGAGATTGCGCCGGCAACGTGGCCAACACATTCGTACTGCCTCCCGCCGCGGAAAGCGCATAGGGAATGGCCGCGCCCAAACCTACAACAATGAAAATCCACTGCACAAAGTCGGTGAGACTCACGCTCCACATTCCACCGTAGTAGGTATAAACGGTGACAATCGCCCCTGCGGCGATAACGGCGGTGCGATAATCCACACCGGTCATGATGGTGATCACGAGGCCGGTGGCCACCATTTGCACCGCGCTCAGCCCCACCAAGGCGACGATCATCAACACCGCGGTAATCGCCGAGGAGCTAGCGCCATATCGCTTGCCGAAATATTCGGGAATGGTACGACAGCGCGTGCGGCTCAAAGCAGGCGCCACCAACGCGAATACGGCAAAGGTGGCCGCCATCGTCCAGATATACCAGGCTGCCCCAAGCCCCCATTCACCGTACGCCTTCTTCACCACCCCCATGCTGCTGCCACCACCAACTTCCGTTGCGGCGAGCGTAGCGGCGAGCACGAACCATGGCAGACGTCGACCAGCCACCATAAAATCATCTGCGCTCGAGATCTTCTTCCGGCCCACCCAAACGCCAAGGGCCAACATACCGAATAAATAAAGCACGACAATCGCGACAACCGTAGGATCGAAGGTCATCGGCGCAGTATAACAGAATCCGCGCCATGCCACCTGACGCTGTTAAAGAACGAGCGAACTGCTTGTGAGAAGCGGGTGAGTTGGCCAGGCCCCTGAAATTGGGCTACGCTTAAGACAAGATGGTTACACTCCACTGGAAGATAATTCTCCTCGCGGCAGCCCTGCCCTACGCCTGTTACACTCCGGACTACGGAAGCGGAGGATTCGCCTGCGGAACCGAGGAGAGCTGCCCAAGCGGCTTCAGCTGCCAACTCGACCAATGCGTGCGCGAAGGCTCTGACCCTGCCGGCGACACGGGGGCTGTTCGAGTAGAAATCACCGTTGCTGACCACGAACACTGCGCGACTGAGCCACCGGAAAAGAAATATGACTGTGAGGAAACGCTGATCGTGATGGCATCCAACGATAAGGTCCCCAGCCAAGATGATAAGAATACGACCATCAACCTCGTGAACCTCGCCAGCGGACCGAAAATAGTGGAAATCCCAGATCTCGAACCTGGAGATTACTATATTCTCGCCGGGCTCTACGAAGAGGGGTTCACGAAATGGTCGCTCAGCGAAAACGATTTACGGGCTGCGAGCGATTCTCCGCTACATTTAGAAGCGGGGCACCTCGAAGTATTTGCGATGCAGCTTGAACGCGGCGGCGGCCCCCTGCCCTAGCGGCCCACGTCAGTCATTCCCCGACGCGCTATCCGTCAGAGTTTTCTTCCGTGTTATCCACATTGACCGCGTGGCTGTGAAGCTCGTGATCGTCGGGCTGGGCATCTTTGAAGGCGATGGTTTCACCTTCAGTTGCAGCCACCAGAACCGTAGCCGACATATCGCCGGTCACGTTAACCGCCGTGCGGAACATATCAAGGATTCTGTCGACACCTAAGATGAGTGCCACGCCAACGGTGGGAACGCCGATGGAGGTGAGCACCAACGCCAACGTCACCATGCCTACACCGGGTACGCCCGCAGCGCCTACCGACGCCAACGTCGCCGTGAGGACTACCGTGAGTTGATCGCCTAGGGAGAGATCAATGCCAAAGACTTGAGCGATAAATATGGCAGCAACACCCTGATAAAGCGCCGTGCCATCCATATTGACCGTACTTCCCAAAGGCAAGACGAATGAAGAGACTTCTCGACTGATTCCGAGTCGCTGTTGCGCGCAATCCAGCGTCACCGGCAATGTTGCACTACTAGATGAGGTAGAAAATGCGATGAGCTGAGCGGGGCGAATAGCCTTCCAGAAATCCTTGGCGCTGATCTTTCCGAACAGACGCGCAACCGACGTATATACCGCGAGCGTATGCAGAAGCAGCCCTCCCATTACAACCACAGAATACACCAATAGCGCTTTGAGTACGCTGAGCCCACTTTCTCCGATCACCTTCGCTAAAAGAGCAAACACACCATAGGGGGCTAGCTTCATGATGATCTCGACGCAGATGATCATCGCGTCGTTCACCCCCTCCATGACGCGCAGAATTGGCTTTGACCTCTTATCCGGCAGCAGCGTCAAGGCGACGCCGAAAAATGCGGCGAAGAAGATAATTTGCAGCATGTCGCCACTCGCCATCGATTTGATCGGATTGTCCGGAACGATAGCGAGCAAATTTTCCACCGCAGAAGGCTGTTCCGCAGCGGATTTTACCTTGGCCTGTGCCGCGCCCTCATATTGTGCTTTGAGGTAGGCCTTATCCTCCCCGGTTATGAAATTTCCCGGTTTGACCAGATTCGCAAGGGTCAAGCCAATGGTGATAGCAAGCGTCGTCGTCAGAAGAAAATAGCCCAACGTCTTGCCGCCCAGCCTTCCTAGTTTGCGCATATCCCCTAACGACGCTACCCCCACGAGAAGCGAAGCAAACACCAAGGGAACGATAACCATCTTGATCAACTTGAGAAAGAGTTCGCCCACCGGTGCCACAGCACTGATGATCATTTGTCCTATACTTGAGATGGGCCTCGGAACGGACTTCGAATCAACCCAGCCCTCGACCAACTTGCCAGGCTTCGGTCGGTCGGCCCCATAGATTCGTGATAGTTGGTCTGCGCCCATGAAGACCAAGAGCTCTTTTTTCAACTTCAGTTGCACGCGAAAATACGTGGAACTTCCATGGGGCCGTTCCTCAAGGATTTTCAGCTTCAGCGCCGGAACCCCTTTTTTCTTCCCTGGAAATCGAAGCCCACGGTCCGCGCCCCCCGGCCCGACAAGCAACTTGAGGTCGCCCGGGTCGGGTAGAAAAACGACATCTTTGGGCAGCATGCCGGCGTTGGGGCCGAGCGTAAATCCAACAACGACCCCCAGCGCCATGCCGATGAATATCTTCGTGTAGATTTTCATTAGGGGAAGCGTATCCCATATCGTGGGAGATTAAGAGGGGGAATCGGATATGGGAAAATGACCCGCAGTAGGGCCCGAGTGGAACGAGACTAAAGGCCGGAGATGAACTTCCACTTGCCCTTTTCTTTGAGCAGGTGGAAACGGTTATAATCCGTATGGCGTTTCCAACGCGGTGCACCATCGCCGTGTTCGTAGACAAACGTTGCGTCGATCCAGGTTTCGATTTGCGCCTCGCGCCCCTTGGTGCTGACCTTCTGGTATTCCACCTGAAAGCGAACGCGCTTGGTATTCTTAAACTGCCCAGCCAGAAGTGACTTTAGGCCCTGATAGTCCAAATCGTCGGTGGCGTCTGGCGTGCCACTGGCGTCCTGATATCCCGGATGCACCAGGACCAAAATGGCGGCTGCGTCGAGCCTTTCCATGGCTCGGCGATAGGTTTCCACCACGCTGATGACGCCCCGATTCAGTTTCGTATCGGGAACCTTCGTATTGGGGATAAGCTTCTGCTTGTTGCAGGCCCCCAAAACAAGGCCGCTACAAATCAATATCATGATGCTAAGACTACGCCGCATACTTCATCTCCTCAGCTGTCGCACCGTCTCCGACCTATAACACGTCGGCGGCAAAATAATCCAATCGCGAACACAAGCAAGGCCGAAAGGGGCACATGGCTGTCGCCCGAGGCCGAACAGCCTCCGCATCCCTTCTCAGGCCGGGCCCGCACGTCTATTTCCCTCGATATTTGGCTTTCTAGGCCCGTTTCATCGGTTAGCGTTAGCCGTATCCTGCGCCGACCGGGACTCACATAATGCTGAACCACCCTGGCCCCAAGTGCGACACGTCCAGCCCCCAGGTCCCAACGATACCGAATGAGGCGGTCGCCGTCGGGATCCTTGGAGTTTGCTGCTGAAAATACCACGGGGCGACCTGCGATGAGATGCCCGGCGTCGCGGGCAATACCCACCTGTTGCGCATCGATGGCGGGCTGCGGCGGGTGATTCTCCCGCGCAGATACCGCCTTGAGTCGGTATTTGGCCAAATGAGCGGCGGTCGGGGGAAATTGGGCTTTTGGCATATTCACCTCAAGCCGATAGGTCAATTTCCCCTTCCCCGTGTTTTCCGCCGCCAATACGCGAAGCCGCCGCTTGGGATCAAATTGGGCGGCGGTTCCAGTGAGAGCGGCCAGCCGGAACCGATAGCCCAAGGGCGATTTGGGCAATTCCCAGTTCAGGGTCATCTTGCCGGGCCGGGGCAGACCGTAGGCGAGGATCTTCGAGCGAGGATCCTTGGGAGGGTCCTCCACCCAGAAGTTACCAGCCGGAACGGAAGAGAGCCGATGCGCTGGTGAATAGTCGATAGCCTTCAAATGGTGGCCGTCTACCTCGATCAACCGGTAGCCCCAATAGCTATTTGGCGCCTGAATGCTGCTGGACGCCGAAGTGGTCCGCACAAATTCTAGGCGCCGGCGAACTTTGAAGGGGCCCAGCTTGCTGCCCGCGGGATAGACTTTGCGGCTGTCCAAATGGGCATGCCCGCATAGATAATAGCCTCCGTAGTGGGCCAGGAGCTTCATCAGCCCCATGGCGCTATTGTTCCGTTTCGTTTCCTTGGGCCGCTTGTCTCCCGGATCGCTATCCCAGACGCCGTCGTAATTCCATTCCTCGAACGGCCCGCTCCCCAGAGGACTCGTGGGAAATGGGTCGTTGGCCTCATAATGAAACCGGCCCCCCGTCCCTCGCGGATCGTGATGGCCAAAGACGACCAGCGTTCGCCCTGCCGCCTCAGCCTGTCGGGCATGCCCCTCTAGAAAGCCGAGTTGGGCTGCACTCAGATAGCCGCCATAGTTATCTACGGCCGGCGCTCCAAGGTGGAGATCGAACGCGTCAACGTAGATAGAAAATGCGTGCCGGCGCTCGGGCGTTCCACCGTAGGTATTCAGCGCGACAAAGCGCATCCGCCCGCGGTCGAAAGCATAATTGAGTGGCCCGAACTGCCGTGTCCAATATGAAAGTCCGTCCCGCTGAAGCTTGCTGAAGAGATGGTTCTTCACGTCGCCATAGACACAGGTGATCGCCGTCCAAGCCTTCTCCCAACTCATCTCCCCCGCGAATTTGTCGCGGCAGAAGAAGGCACCTTTCAACAGGTGCTTCGAGCTGCCTTCCAGTCTTAAGGTATAGATGGCGTAGCCGTCATGATTGCCGGGCACCGCATAAAGAGGAACGCGAGCATCCCGCAAAAGTTCATAGGCTTCAGCATATTCGCGGTGAAAGTTAAGACCAAAGATGAGGTCTCCAAGGTGGATGGTGAAGTCTGGATCGTGGAGCCGCAGCTCATCAAAGGCCTGAGTGGCGATGGCCTGGTTGGTTTCACCGTTGTTCTTTCGGCCCGGATAGGCTCCCGCATTGACCTCTCGGCCTTTCAACTTATAGCTGGGATCCCAAAGCTGGTGGTCCGCGATGAGAGCAAAGCGGAAGCGTTCAGCTCCCGGCGCGCCTCCCGTAATTCGCACGGCATTGATTTGCCTATCGTCTATTCCTGGACCCACGACCCGTAGGTTATACAGATCTCGTGCCAACGATATCGGCACCCTCGCGTGAAGTCGGAGGTTACCCCGGAACTCCGAAATCTCAGTCACGGAAAGCCGTGCGGGCGGCCGTTTCGCGGCCAGCAAGTAGACCTCCCAGCGCTTGGGACTGGTTGCTCCGATAAGGCGGCCGGCGGGATCGCGTTTTCCGCGGATGAGAATACTGAGCTTGTCGCCGCTGTCGACGAGTTGAGGAAAGGTTAGCGTCGGCGCAATAACCCTGTGGATCCGCCGTTTTATGGGGTCTTCCTGCTTGGACTCACGGTAGGCATAGTGGGCGTCAAAAATCAGCTCTGGCTCAGCCCACGCGGGCATCGCCACCGAGATAATGCTGAAGAGGAGAAATAGACGCACCATGAGATCCTATACCTGCTACGCCAAAGCGTAAGTCCTTTTCCCACCTAGAACCCCAATAGGTCCAGAAGCACCCGCGTCCACAGAGCATTTTTCTTTCGCCAAATGGTCAGGCCTCCACGCCCTACCCTTGCCAATTTGGCATCGACCGAAATCTATCCGCAACATTCGACCGCCAGGTCCGAAAACACAGGGTACAAGGAGATGAGTATACTATGTCTGAGAAAATCAGGTCGTCCTCGTTATCCCGACAATTCGGCCCAGGTGGCAAGCCCGGCCTGCATGGTCGCCCCGATAACAACCAGCCGTCGAAGGCTGGACACACCCCGTCACCCGGTGCCAGCACGAGTTTCGGCTCTTTGCTGGCCAAATTGGACCACCAGCAAGAGGCGCTGGATCGATTGGTCGAACGCGGTAGTCGGATGCAAATTCAGAGCGGACCGCGCCTATTGGCGCTGCAAGCCCAAGTCTACCGGTATGGCCAGAATCTAGAACTGACAAGCCGGGTAGTCGACCGTGCCCTTTCTGCGGTAAAAACAACGCTCAATATACAAATATGACGGGGGCGGGAAAATGAGGTGGTGTTTTTGGATCTTCTGTCTGGGAATGGTCGCCGGTTGCAGCGCCGATATCCTTCATGACCTTGACGAAGCGGAAGCCAATCATATTTTGGACACACTGCTGCAACGAGGAATCGCGGCAACCAAGACGCGGACAACCGCAGGCACAAAAGTTGGCTATACGCTCAGTGTACCTAGCGACGACGCGCCGCGCTCCTGGCAACTCTTGAGACAATACGGTCTACCGAGGATCAAGCCGAAGGGCCTCGGTGAAATATTCGGCAAGGTAGGCCTAGTGCCCACCGCGACGCAAGAACGTGCCCTATTGCGTCATGCCCTTGCCGGAGAAATCTCACAAACGCTCACAGCTGTGGAGGGTGTCTACCAGGCACGCGTGCACGTGGTGATTCCAGAGCGAGACCCGCTATCACCACCCGATACAGCGACCAAAGCGCCGAGAGCTTCGGTATTGCTCATCGTTGGGAAAACCTCGCCGCTCAGCGAAGATGACGTCAAAAAACTCGTGGCAGGGGGACTCGACGGTCTCAAAGCCGACGCCATCTCCGTCGTCATTTCGACCCAAACGAATGTTGGGCCAAGAGGACAATCCACCCAGCCGCTGGTGAGTGTTGGCCCCTTTTTCGTCGCTCGTGCATCCCGAACCGCGTTGGTCGTCACCCTCGTTTCGCTGGTAGTAACCACGGTATCCTTCTGCATCTTTTTGCTCATCCTTTACCGGCGGAACCGTGCAAACCGTGCATCTCGTCCCCTCTTCGACGCGGATAGCCGCGGGCAAATGGACCCAGAAATCAGCGAAAGGCTCAGCCTGATCGAACATTCAGTGGTTAGGTATCCATCGAAAGATAGCTAGGCCTAGAATTACGAATTTGATTCGGGGGCGAGACGGCGAGACGGCGAGACGGCGAAACGAAGCTACTGCAGCATGAATGGATAGGATATTCCAGCCATGGGTGGGCCGGAGAATTTGGGAAATTTCGCCTTTTTGGCGGCGCGTACGACGCATGCTCCCGTATCGCTTCCGAAAAACTTGCCCTTGATCTTAGCGCTTGAAACCGTGCCGTTCGGGGCGATCGTCATCTTCACGGTCGCCTTCCCTTCCACCTGATATTTGTCGTAGCAGGCCTGGACCGAAGGCTTAATCTTGCGCATGCCGCCTCTAATCTGATTCATGGTCAGCGATTTCGGGGCATCGCTTGCCACGGGAGCTTTCGCGGCCTTGGGCTTTGCGACGGCCTGCCCACCGAGCGCATTGTCGATCAACGAGTCGATGGATTCAGGCTTCTTCTTGGCCGCAGGCTTGGCTGGTGCGGCAAGGGTGGCTACCTTTTTTGCCGGTGCCGCGGGTGCAGCCGCTTTGGTGCTTTTGGCGGTCGATGCCTTCTTCGTAGCGGATCGCTTGCGCTCACGTTTCGCTGCTACCGCCGGGCTAGCCGTCTTGGTTTCACCCGTCGGCTTATCGCCTGTGCCCGTCTTGGCATTTTCGGCGCCTTTCTTGGCAAAAGGATCCTTCACGTCCGCCCCGGTGCCGGCCTTCTTTGTGTCGTCGCTGTTGGCTGCCATGCCCACCGTAGGTTTGGCAGTTGCCTTGGGTACGTCGACTTTGTCGCTGGCTGCCGAGGTCGAATTCAATGCCAGGGTCGCAGACGGCTGCGGGGCCGGAGCGCTCATCATATACACACCACCAGCAACAACGATAAGCGTGGCGAAAACAAATGCCACGGGCCACCTATAGCTTGGCTTCGTCGGCTCCAATTCGGCCACTGCTGGTGCAGCAACACTGAGGGCTGCAGTACCCGGCGATGCGGCCACCGCGCCCGGGATCCTCAAGGCTTGAAGCGCAGGGGAAGAACGGAAATGATATTCCCTTCCACCACCCGAACCGGCTCCCGCAAATGCCGGGTCTCCGGGATCGTTTTCCAGCCGTTCTTCTATGGTTGGCCAAAAAGCCCCGTCGAAGTCTTCCGGCATCCTAGGTTCAACACATCGCTTCAACAGCATATCCAATGCCCCTTGCTTAGCTAGCTCCAACCGACAGGCTTTGCAGCCGCGCAAATGCTCTTCCAGCGCTTGCTGCTCATCTTCGGCCAGTTCACGATCTTGGTAGATCGACAACTGTCCTTCTGCCTGCCGGCAATTCATCGGTCGTCCACCTCTACACCATCGAGGTGTTTTTCCAATATTTGACGCAGACGCTTTCGCGCCTCATGCACCCGCCACGCGACGGTTCCCTGAGAAACCTCCAACACCTTGGCTGTTTCGGCATACGACAGTCCGTCAAAAATGACCAGTGCTACCGTCGCACGCAACGAATCGGGGAGTTCCCCCAGCGCGTGTCTCACATCACCTACGGCCTGCCTCAATTCCGCTTCCCGCTGGGTGTTCCCTGCGGCCTGCTGCTTGAGGGCGGCCGACAAGACCCCGGATGCCCCGGAATCGAGTGATACCGTTGGCTTCCGTTTATTGGCCCGGCGATGATTCAACGCGACATTCACCACGATTCGATATAGCCAGGTAAAGAACTCTGACCGCCCGTCGAAGCGGTCGATCGCCCGATAGGCGCGAACGAAAGCTTCCTGGGCAACGTCGTTGGCATCCTCCTCGTTCAACACCACGCGCATTGCGCATAGAAAGACCCGCCTCTGATAGTGCCGCACCAATTTACCGAAGGCCTCGCGATCGCCTTGGCGAGCGTCCTCCACTGCGGTTTTTATCTCCTGCGGGCCCATCGGCGGCTAATATATGTGTGGCCCGGTGATAGGACAATGGATTTGACCGATTTGTTGGGTCGATCAACCTGACTTTTCAAAAAAAGGTCACTCCAACGGAGGCACAGGAAGGAACTACTGGTGGGAAATGCGTTGCAACCCGCGAAAATCGCACTAGGTCTCTGAGTCCTGTGCAGTCCGAGCGGCCTGCTGCTGACCGGGTTGCTGACACCCCTGCTGATGACACCCCTGCTGATGACAGCGTTGATAAACTTCATGAACGCGCGCAGCATGAACCTGTAACCGCCCGGCCTGGAGCAGCCTGGAGGAAGCCGCCCGACGCCCGTCGGCGTTGGCGACGATTCGAGACGCCGAGATTAGGCGCTCGACCATCCCGTCCGCATCGTCGAGGGTCCGGCCCAAATCCCAAGCGAACGTTGCAAGGAGTTCGGGCTCTGCCTCGCCAAGTATGCCACCTGCCTCAGCGAGGTCGGCCAAACGTTGGGTCAACGCCGACAGCTCCCCCTGATCCGGGGGCGTCACGGGTGGCAATGTCCAACTGGAGCGGCGACGGGGCATTCGCGTCTCACTCCCCTTCGATCATCTTGGCCTTGAGCAAGGCCAGTTCATCTTCGATTTCAGGATTGCCCTGCGCGCGCTCAAGCTTCGCGAATTTTGCCTCGGTGAGCGCTTCCTTCCCCTCAAGGGACTGGCTGATATCCGCCGTCGCTTCGATCTCTTCGATTCGATCTTCGAGGCGATCGAATTCGGCGAAAGCCTTACCACCCGACAGTCCGCTCCTTCCCTCTTTGGCGGCCTTGGCCTTCATCTTCAATGTCCCTTTGCGCAGCTTCACATCTTCCAATCGCGACTCGAGCTGTTTCAAGGAAGACTTTAAGTTTTCGGCGTAAGCATCTTCTTCAGCATGCTTATTCTTCGCCTCTACGACCTCTCTGTCGCTGGCCATCTTCCTCTTCAAGGCTTCCCGGGCGAGTTCGTCATCCGAAGCTTTGACCGCCTGCTCCGCACGCTTCTGCCAAAGCGCCGCCTCCTCTTCGAGTTTTCCCACCCGCATGGCTCCGCGTTTGCTGGTAGCCATGCATTGGATGACCTCCTCTTTGGCCTTACGAACGTTCTCCTCCATGTCGTGAATCAGGAGGTCCACCTCCTTTTCCGGATCCGTCATCTTGTCCAAGAGATCGTTCACATTGGATTTGATCACGTTGTTGATTCGGCCCAAGATTCCCATCGCTTATCTCCTTGAAGGATCGTCGTCCACCTGACGAAGACTTCCTAATTTGTATTTGCGGTAGAGGTGTCGAAACTGGTCGTAGGTCAAACCGAGGATTTCAGCAGCGTCTTTTTGATTCCAGTCGCGATCTTCCAACGCACTCAACGCTAGCCGGCTTTCGAAGTCTGCTACCCGCGTTTCGAAATCTCCGACATCTACCTTTGGCTCGCTCGTGTGACCAACGTTGGGCATTGCCGCACGGATGTCTTCCACCCCCAATTCGTCGGACTCGGCGCGATACGCGGCACGTTCTATGACATTCTTTAACTCTCTGATATTACCTGGAAAGTCATAGGACATAATCTGGAGCGCGGCTTCCTTGCTCATTCGAGAGCATCGAATTGAGCCGACCTCCGCGGCAAATCGGCGTAGCAGAAATTCGGCGATGCGTGGAATATCTTCCCTACGCTCACGCAGCGGCGGGAGATTCAACACCTCGAAGGCCAGCCTGTCGTAAAGGTCCCGACGAAACTCCCCCGCATCCATCGCTTCGTTTAGGTCGCGATTGGTGGCCGCAATGACCCGGACATCGACGCTCAGTTCCTTGCTTCCGCCCACGCGCTGAAAGCGTTGGTACTCGAGAACCCGTAGGATCTTGGCCTGGAATTCGAGACTCATGTTACCGATTTCATCCAGGAAGAGCGTTCCGCCATCGGCGAGTTCGAACTTTCCTTCCTTGCGTCCGGTCGCGCCGGTAAAGGCGCCTTTTTCATGACCGAAGAGTTCGCTTTCCAACAGCGTCTCGGCAACGGCCGCGCAATTCATCACGACAAAGGGATCATCGGCTCGTTGCGAATGGAAATGCAGGGCGTGGGCCACGAGTTCCTTACCCGTTCCCCGCTCACCGATGATCAACAACGGCCGTGGCAACGGTGCCACTCGGATCACCTTTTCCATCAGTTCGGCCATTACCTGGCTGCCGCTGATGATTTGATGCCCGCCACCTAGCCTTTGGACCTCAGCGCGCAAACGTTGATTCTGAGCGTTCAGGACCTTCTGCTGCCTCACCGCATGCAGCATGATTTCAACCTTTTCCACAGAAAGGCTAATCTTGTCCTCGAGGTAAAAATCCTTCTCAATGAAATCCGTCGCCCCGGCTTTCAGCGCGCTAACGGCAGCTGCAACGCTGCCCTTTCCGGTGAGAATGATCACGGGCAAGCCGGGATATAGCTCCCCCAATTGCTTGAGAATCTCCTGCCCGGACAGTTGGTTTGGGCCGAGGTCCAGATCCAAGATAACCAGGCCCACGCGATCCTTCTTCTGCGCGATCAGAGCCAGCGCCTCGGTGGCTCCAGCAAAAACATGGATGGTCTTCTTCTGCAGGGTGAAAATATCGACCAGTAGTTCGCGAACCTCGATCTGATCGTCCACAGCTACGATTTCGTAGTCCATCAACTTGGCTATGCTCCCTCGTCCTCGGATACGTATTCTTCCGCCACGGCGCCTTGTATCAACCGCGATGCCGGATCTGAAAAGAACCCGCCGAGAAGCCGGCTCTCAACCTGCACAGGAAGGACGATCTTAACGCACGTTCCCCCTGACGGTGAAGCCCCCACCTCAAGCAAACCATGGTGGTTGTGGACAAGCCGTTCGGTGATCGCGAGGCCAAAACCGCTTCCGCCATCTTTGGTGGTGAAACCGGGCACGAAAACCCGCCTCAAATCGGCCGCATCAATTCCCCCCCCACTGTCGGAAACCTGAATCTCTATCCATCGGTTCTCGAGCAATCGAGTGCTCATACGCAGGGGCTCTTCGTGACCCAATGCCCGATGCGCCTCCCACCCGTTGCGCAGCAAATTCACGACCGCCTCGGTTAGCTGACTCGCTACGCCGAATATCTCGGGTAGAGACCGAGCTAGCTGTAACCTCGCCGGAGGATTCATCATTTCCGAAGCAGTACGCACGATTTGGTTCACGTCCACCGCCACCAATTCTTCGGGTCTGTCCCGCATTGTTCGGAGAAAGGTTGCCCATTGCTCGTAGAGCGAAGCCAACTGCTCGCAAACCAACTGCAGGGCCTCCGCGTTTTCTCCTTCCGTATCGCGCAGCAGGCGACGAAGGCGCGAACCGACAACCCCCAAGAGATTTTTCAATTGGTGCGCCTTATCGGCTAATCCGTAATGTGCTTCCTCCCGCCCCACTTCCGTCAGCGCGAAGCATAAATTGGCCCAGGCTTCGGGTTCAGCGCCCCGCCCGGCGAAAACCTCCGCAACCGGTCGAATCTGGATGGGTGATCCCACCGAATGGATGAGCCGTGCGAGATTGAGGTAGCTCACATCATGGGTTGGCCCGTGGGCTAGAGCCTGCACAAAATGGCGTCCTGCTTGGCCCACCTCGCCTCGCCCCAACGCCAACACCCCGAGATTATTAAAGGCGGATGCGTCGCGGGGCAGGTAACGAAGCGCCTCACGGTATTGGACGGCTGCGAGTTCGCCATCCTCGGGGCGGTCGTCGTACACGCTAGCCAGCAAAAGATGAATCCGCGCAGGTGACAAGCCACTGTTTGCCAAATCCTCATCGAGAAGCTGACACAACAATTCAATAACCTGCGCGCGAACCTCATCCGATCGGCGGCGACGGCGGCAGAGTTCGAGAGCAAGCGTCCACCGTGCAGCGGCGAGGGGAGCTGCTTTGCGCAACAGCTCCTCGACCCGTTGGGGATCCCCCCCATTATTTCTGAGGACTTCGGCCTGTAGAAAGTCGGCGACAGGCAGGCCCACGGTTTCGGCGAGCCCCTGTTCGAGTTCGGCAACCAAGGCCTCAGCCGTCGTCCCGGTGGCATGCCGAGAAACGACGGCGACACCGGAGGAGCATAATGGCCAGCGGAGCCCTTCTCGAAGAAGGGAGATCAATGCTGAAGCATCGTCGGCCGCTGCCGACAGAGCCAAGAGCCCAGCCTCGGCCGCCGCACCGCATTCCTGGCCGCAATCAGGTCGTTCGAGACCCGCCTGGAAATAGTGTCGAGCACGGTCAAAATCCCCAGCGGCGAGTGCCATATCTCCCGCTAGAACCAACCGTTTGGGCCCAAGGTCCTGCGGGGCGGTGGAATGCAGGTAGCCGGAGCAGCGCTCAAGATCGCCGTCATCTAGGAAAAGAAGCGCCAGCTCCACCCGAGCCTCCGCGCCGTTGGTCGGGCATTTTTCGATGCGCTCGAGCAATGACCGTGCCGCAGATCGCAAGCCCAAGCGCCGATAATGCGTGGCTAACGACAGGCATTGTTCAGGTGTGGGCGGGTTCTGACTCATCAAATTAGGGTCTTGGCAAACCGATCTCGGTGCATGGCTTGGGGTGGAAAAATCGACCTTGCCTCGGGGCGCGACAGTCGAAGCTATCTTGCCATTATAATTGAGCCCGTGCCACCATACGGTCTTTGACAGGCATGAATCGGGATGATAGCACCGACCGACACCGCCGACATGAATGCACTACTTCTATGGCCAGCTTCGAACATATCATCGGACAAGAAAACGCAATCGGCGCGCTACAAGCTGCCATTCACGGCGGCAAGCTCGCACACGCGTACCTTTTCGCAGGTCCGGCCGGCGTGGGGAAGTACACCACGGCTATCGCGCTAGCCCAGCTGCTCAATTGCACCGAGAGCACTGGCTGTGGCCAATGCCTTGCTTGTGAAAAAATCGCGAACCAAACACATCCAGACGTCACCACGCTTCGACCAGATGGCCGTTCGATCAAAATCGACGCTGTCAGGCAACTCGAAGAGTTGTTGGCCTACGCTCCGCATGAGGGGAGAAGACGGCTCGTTATCATAGACGAGGCTGAGAAACTGACGCTGGCAGCAGCCAACGCCATGCTTAAATCCGTCGAGGAGCCCCGTTCAGCTACGGTGTTCATCTTTGTCACGGGCGCAGCACATCAATTGGTCGCCACACTCCGATCGCGCTGCCAACGTTTGCGATTTTCCCCACTATCAACTCAACACACGCTCGAAATCGTTCGTCGCCACGATTCCTCCGGCGAGGAAATACACGGTGCCGCCGTCGCACTCGCTGAGGGCAGCCCCGGTCGTGCGCTGGAACTATTGGCTAGCGAACAAACGGGGAAAGCGGAAGAAATCGGCAGGAATCTGCTTAGTGCCGCTCGGTCCGATACCGTGGCGCAGATCTTTGCCGCGGCTGCAGACGCAGGCCGAGACCGCAATATCCTGTTGGACGCCCTCCGTTTTGTGAGAGTTTGGCTCCGCGACGTTCTCTTGGCAAAAGAGGTCGGAAGTGACTCTGCACTGATCGACAACCCAAATATCGAAGCGTTCACGCGTCAGTTGAATGCCGATACGACGAGTCAACGAAGAATACTATCCCAACTTAGGGCCGTTCAAGCGGCCCATCAAGCATTGCAGGCCAATGCCAATCCGGCACTCACATTGGAAACGCTGATGCTCAACCTCCGCCCGATGAAGGCTTATGACCGACGCTGATTCCCCCAACAAAGCCCCCAAGCCCAGCCCCGACGGCTCCGCCCCCCCCAAGCGAACGCGCCGACGACGACGTCGTCCGCGAAATCCCGATCAGGAAGGGAGTGGCGGCAGCCAGGGAACCCAAGGGTCTAAACCCTCCGGTCCGCCAAAGGAAGAACAGTCTGGACAACGCCGCACCCGCCGACGCCGCTCGCGAGGCGGAGGTAACCGAGGTGGCGAAGCCTCGGGAGAAGGGAAACCCAGAACGGAAGGTAGCGGAGACAGCGAATCGGGGAGTCGAAACGGAGACGGCGAAGGTCAACAGGGTGAACAACGCAGCGGACAGCGCGGTGGACAGCGTGGCGGGCAACGCGGTGGACAGCGTGGCGGGCAACGCGGTGGACAGCGTGGCGGGCAACGCGGTGGACAGCGTGGCGGACAGCGTGGTGGACAGCGCGGCGGACAGCGCGGCGGACAACGCGGCGGACAGAAAGCGGATTCCAATACCAGCGCAGACCAGGCGGATGGACAAGACCGTTCGAAGTCCCCGAGCCGCAGGCGTCGCCGCCGAGGGCGCCCCTCCGAAACCGGTGAAGAAGCAAAACGCCCCACAGCGGTGGGCAAGCTTGCTGACCGAGCCCTCGCATTCCCCGATGAACACGACTGGGATATGGATGCCCCAGGGGATAGCCCGGCTAGCAGCGTTCCGCGTGGGCCCTCCCCTTTCGATTCTCCTGCCGCCACGCTCGATAGCGACGGAGACGACCTTTCGCAATCATTGGATCCAGACAAAGCACTTCCCGAAGGCATGCTGCGCAGCGTTGTTGGCGTGCGAATCGCGGGAAGGATCACTGATTTTGAATCCGGTAATGCGGACGTAAAGGTAGGCGATGATGTGGTCGTTGAAACCGACCGCGGCCTGACCATCGGCAAAGTTGCCTACCCTCCTATGCGCCGCATGGATAAAGGAAGCTTCCGCCAACTACTGCGCAAAGTAGACCGTACCGATGCGAAACAGCTAGAGCGTAACCAGAGCCGTGAATCCGAAGCCATGTCGTTCTGCAAAGAGGCCATACGCGACCACCGGCTACCCATGAAATTGGTTCGTGTGGAATACCTACATACAGCGAATAAGGCGGTCTTCTTTTTCACTGCGGAAAACCGCGTCGATTTTCGCGACTTGGTGAAGGACCTAGCTAGACAACTCCGCAGTCGAATCGAGATGCGACAAGTCGGTGTCCGAGATGGGTCGAAGCACACAGGTGGTATCGGTTCTTGCGGTAACACGCTCTGCTGTAGCTCATGGCTACAAGATTTCGATCCCGTCAGTATTCGTATGGCAAAAGACCAGAACCTGGTACTCAACCCAACCAAGGTTTCCGGACAATGTGGGCGCCTCAAATGCTGCCTGGCCTACGAAGAAGAACTATACAAAGAAGCGCGCAGGCAGCTGCCCAAAATGGGTCGCCCGGTGACTACCCCGGAAGGCCGCGGCAACGTCTGTGAATTGGACATCCCTCGCATGTTGGTCACCGTACGCCGTGACGATGGCACCACGCGAACCTACCCGGCAAACCTGCTCACTCACGTTACACCTGCCGCAACGCTGCAGCTCAAGGCCCAGCCAAAAGAACGCTAGCGGTGTCTTCACTGCCGCCAAAGGATCGCAAAGGATCTCACGATGAACCCCTTCTACATCACCACACCGATATACTACGTCAACGATGTTCCTCACCTGGGACATGCCTATACCACCATCGTTGCCGACGCGTTGGCCCGCTATCAACGCAGCCGTGGCCGGAAAGTATTTTTCGCAACCGGCACAGACGAGCACGGACAAAAGATCGAGGAAGCCGCAGCGGAACAGGGCATGAAGCCGGCTCAACTTGCGGATCAGGTGGTGGCCCGCTTTCGTGAAACGTGGACGAATTTAAATATCAGCCATGACGATTTCATACGCACCACTGAAGCTCGGCACAAACTCGTTGTTGAGAAACTTTGGCGCCGAATGGCCGACAAAGACGACATTTACCTAGGCGAATACGAGGGGCTTTATTGCGTGGGGTGCGAAGAGTACTATACGGAAGGCCAGCTTGATGCCGACGAGAAATGCCCTGTTCACGGAACAAAGGTTCAACATCTCAAGCAGCCCAGCTATTTCTTCCGCATGTCTAAATATCAAGATGCTCTACTCGAACATTTTGAAAAGAACCCCGATTTTGTGCAGCCTGAGATTCGCAAGAATGAGATTCTCAGTTTCATCAAAGGCGGGCTACGAGACCTCAGCATTTCTCGGACAACGTTCGATTGGGGCATTCGCACGCCGGACGATCCCAAGCATGTCATCTATGTTTGGCTAGATGCCCTGACCAACTATCTTTCCGTACTGGGCGATTTGGATAGTGAAAATAACGAGGCTTTCTGGCCAGCCACTGTACATCTGATTGGGAAAGACATCCTTCGCTTTCACGCGGTCTATTGGCCGACGATGCTACTTTCCGCGGGACTCCCCCTACCCAAACAAATACTAGCTCATGGCTGGTGGACCATCAACGGGCAGAAGATGTCCAAGTCCCTGGGCAATGTCGTGGAACCCAACACGATAGCAAAAGACGTTGGGCGAGACGCGCTACGCTATTTCGTTCTCCGTGAAACACCTCTCGGTTCCGACGGCGATTTTTCTCACGAGGGACTGATTCAGCGCATCAACTCAGAACTCGGCAATGACCTGGGCAATCTATTGAACCGTTCGCTCGCCATGGCCGGCCGGTACTGTGACGGCCAGGTTCCTGCACTCCCGGAATCCCCCACCGCTGTGGCCGAAGACAAGACTCTGGTGGAATTGGCAACGGCCAGCGCCGAACAAGCCGCAAAACACTTTGAAGCCTGCGCCCCCAGTAGGGCCCTGGAGGTCATCTGGGAATTGGTTCGGGGGACGAATAAATATATCGATAGCTGCGCGCCTTATAAACTGATCAAAGACCCCGAACAGAAAGCGCGCGTTGGCCATATCGTCGCCAATTTCCTCGAAGCCCTACGCTGGATTGCCATGATGGTGGATTCCATTATGCCCGACAAGGCCGCCGAAATGCGACATCAGCTGGGCATGGGCGAAACTCAAGCGAGCTGGCCCGAATCGTGGTGTGGCCTGACCGTCGGCAGCCAACTGGTCAAGGGCGAACGCCTCTTTCCCCGCATCGAAGACGATGACAAAGCTAAGCTCTTCGAAAAATGGACGGGAAAACCACCTGCTGACGGGGCGGCGGCCAAGCCAGAATCGAAGAAGAAGGAACAGGCGAAACAGCAGCAAAAGAAGCAGAAGAAGGAAGCCCCCGCGAAGGAAGACGTCACCATCTCGTTTGACGAATTCTGCCGACTCGATCTGCGAGTGGCCAGAATCGCCGAGGCTCAGCGCGTTGAAGGCGCCGACCGATTGCTTCAACTTCAAGTTGATTTAGGAAAAGAGACCCGCCAGGTCGTTGCAGGCATCGCAGAGGCATATAGCCCCGAAGAACTCGTCGGCAAGCAGGTGATCTTTGTAGCCAACCTCAAACCCGCCAAGATTCGCGGCATTCGCAGCGAGGGCATGATTCTGGCCGCCGGCGGAAAGAAGGTGCTGGCGCTCAGCGCGTTGGACCGTGAAGTGCCGGCGGGCACCGAGGTTCGCTAGGCGGTCGACATATGATAGACCGCCACCTACAGACAGATATCGCCGTCTCGCTGAGAGAACTTGAAAGCAGTCAAGCCGACTTGCGCGCCGAAGCCGCCACCATCCTGGCCCGGACCGCTCGGTCCCAGCCCGAAACGGTGTTGCCAGCATTGCGTCAGTGTCTCGACGACCCGGTGGCGGAAGTTCGTTATTCCGCGGCGCTGGCTTTGGGCGACCTGGCTGACAGAGATTCAGCGGAAAAGCTGGCGCAGCTACTCAGCGAAGACGATGACCCGATGGTGCGCCAGGCTGCCGCTGTCTCTCTTGGCGTCGTCGGCGATGACGGCGTAGAAGACGCCCTGCTGAAAGCGACAAAAGATCCATCCTCTGATGTTCGCTTCCATGTGGCAGCCGCGCTTCCCCGACTGAAGGCCGACGTAGTTTACGCCCCGCTACGACTTCTCATCACCGACGAGGATCCAACGGTACGCGCGAATGCCGTCGCCGCATTAGGCGATATCCCCATTAAGAAGGCAGCGGATGAAATCGCTGGATGCCTGAACGACCGCTATCCAGAAGTCAGATTGGAAGCAGCGATCGCCCTAGCGCGAATGGATGATACCCGCGGTGTTGATATCCTTGCACGCCATTTACAGAAAGATGCGGTTTCACATCTCGCGGCGGAATATTTGTACCACCGCCCCACAACCAAAGTACTTCTGCAGCTGAAGAAACGCGCGTCACGCTGGCTCGGCAATCCCGCGGCTAAAGTCTGGGCAGCGGGCGCTCTGGTCAAACTCGACGATCCCTACGGCAAAGAGCGCCTCCTAGAGCTACTAGAGAGCAAGAAGGATATTATCCGCGGTCTTACCATCGAAGTATTGGGGGAATTGAGAGTGGATTGGGCACGTCGAGCGCTGGCCGAGCTATCAGAAAAGCCCGCCGGGCGGCGGTGGCAAAGCGAAATCCAAGCCGCACTGGCTTAGATAGAAAACCTTCAGATCTCTCAGATCCGCTCCCGGGTTGTTTATCAAATATCAGATCCGCTCCCGGGTTGTTTATCACCCAGATCCGCTCCCGGGTTGTTTATCAAATATCGTAATCGGTTGTGCGTATTCAGACCAGGTCTGCGCTGCATGCGTTGGAAACGGATTGCGGCTAACCGTCGCGACGACCGATATGCCCGCCGACCTTTGACCAAATTCGTATTTCGCGTCTGAGGGAGATATGCGAAAGAAGGAGAAGGCGCAGCTCTACCGTCTTGCGCGGTAAGCAGAGAATGGCATATGGCATTTGGACGCCCGTAAAACTGACGTCGCGACTATGTACAGATCTTCACTGTAGCGAGCCGAGCGAGGGCATAGGTGCCTCGGGGGAACTCGACATCTGCATCTCCCCCCATCCAGGCGCGCCACGCTTTTCTGTAGTCCTCAAGGAACTTTTTCACCCGCGCCAAGGCTTCGATCCGCGCCCACTTATTCTTCGCTGCAACACGCGGATTCATCCGAAAACGAGGTTCCCGACTACGAGGGATGCTCGAGGTTTTTTGGCGCAGTACTTTCTTAGGGCCCATGAATTTGCGTTTCCGCTGCTTCATCTCGGCGTGCTTTTCCGAAACACGCTCGGCGACATTGGTTGTGAGAGCGGAAAGATAGAATTCCTCGTCACTTGAGAAGGCCTCGGGAATTTCGAGCTTCAAGGTGGCCTGTTCCGGCATCGGCCCTTCAGGCCGAAAGAACCCTTCAGGCCGCCTTACGTCGATCTCGGGCAAGCCGTCACTGGATGGCATCAGTAAGATCCCGGGCCATTCTTCAGGACAACAGACGAGTTCCGCGAGCACGGGATTTGCCAGGGCATATCCAGCCTTGGAGATGATATCACCGGCTTCCGCGAGCGTGACGAGGGATGTCTTCTCATT
>Ga0257122_1000680_pt1 | contig 27995 bp, 25 predicted proteins | sample SI106_120metaG_FD_190146 | JGI IMG/M metagenome (GOLD analysis project Ga0257122, IMG submission 190146) | Marine microbial communities from Saanich Inlet, British Columbia, Canada - SI106_120 | ecosystem: Environmental > Aquatic > Marine > Inlet | place: Canada: British Columbia | collected... | reverse complement strand
CAAGGCGTGACAGACACAGCGGGCAAAATAGTGGACGGCGTGTTTGGAGGAATCGGCGAATTACTCGGTGGTGGAAAAAAAGAGAAACCAAATAAAAACTAATGAACAAGGGTTCATTAATTACAACCACGTGTCATCACGGTGAAACCAGGAAGGCAAGTTGCGCCATATTCGCCATGGAACAGCAAGTGCAATAAAACCTACGCCAAAAACCACAACGAGCTGAGCGAGTGGTTCTGGGACCCGATCTGGTAAAAACATAGCAACAAGAAGCGCCACAACACCTACGATGATGAGCAATCGTCCCCGAAATGCCAACCATCGCTTTCGCCTGTCCATGCGTCTGCCACTCCTTGTGGCACGCATAGTACAACGAATGCAGGGCTATGGGCAATTTCCAAGCGCAGCAACAACGGCTAATACATCGGAAACATCAATAATATTGTATGGAGCGGCAACCTCGGCACCATTACCACTGGTGCCCCAGTTGGAGATAAGCGTGAGAATATCCGTAACATCCACGCTCCCATCAGCATTCAAATCTTCAACACATGTAATCAACGTGCTTCCGATATACGTTTGCCAACCAGAATTTGTTTGCACCTCTCCGATGTACCAAAAAACAGTATCGTTGTTTGGATCAACGGTCATATCAAAGTAATCCCCCCATCGACCATCAGCACCAGCGTTGCCTGTGCGTACAATCGTGGACGTGCCCATTGTGCCAAGCAAATCACTTTCTTTTCTCCCAAGAATTTGTAGAGTAGGATTTGTAGAATTATTTGCCGTTGCAACCACAACAGCAACTTCGCCACGCTTGTTTTGTGCAATTGCTGGGAAGAAACTTGACATGGAATTAGGAACAGTAGTATCACCGCTTTGCCTTAACGAGGCAGCACTCGATGGCCAATTAGACAAATCGATTTCGTACCAGCGACCAACCGCGTTTACGCCACTGCCATCGATTCCATGAGCAGTCCACAAACTACCATCACGGTAGTGCGAGTTCATAATTCTTCCATCAAGCGCACTTATTGTTCCGCCGGGGTTTGGCACACCACTGGGCGTTCCGTGACTTGGCACAGCAACAAACTCACTTACAACAGTTGGATTCGATGGATTATTGATGTGTGCAACTCGGAGTTCCGTAGAATTATTTCTCCCAACAAAAAACGCAGAAGGCGCGTTGCCGTAATGCTGCGCACACTGCATGCTTGCGTGTCCTCCCTTGCGCACATCGGCTATAACAACTGGGTCGCCACTGAGCATTGGAGTTTTATCAAACACACGATAAAGCACGCCGCCCCAGCCAACATAATTTAAACCAAACAAATTACCGGTAACGTAGAAATAGTCACTGTCAAATCCCAGACCTGGGTAATCAACCCAGTAGGTACTGCTACCGTCTGTAACCACCGACCAAGTGCGATATTTGTACCAAATGCCGTTTGGATCATCATCATCACTGACCGCAACAGTAATCCATGACTCGCTATCGTAATATTCAAGGGCTAGGACTACAAAACGTTCGGCGTGTTGATCGTAGAAACACTTTGGGTCAAACGTAAAACCGCCCGCACCTACCTCTTCAAAGAAACCCGGATTCCCAGTGTCGTTTAACATTGCTGAAAACTCTTCGTTTCCATCTTTGTCGTAAAACGCAATGGCCATATTTACAGTTGCGACAATATGGTTTGGACCAACTGCAAGTGAAGGGTCTGGTGGATTCCAAACGGTATTAGAAATTGCGTCAAACCCGCTAAGGTCATGCATCGCGGTGTTTGATATTCCACCTCCGGCGACTAGTCTATTTGGTGGTCCAATTTCTGGAAAATGAGGCTTCTTGTGTTTTGGCAAAAACTTAGACGGTCTTGGGTGTGGACCCTGCACAAATCCTTTGACTTGGTGTTTATCCGCAAACGAGTTTGTATCAATAATAGTAGGGGTTGCTGTCCAAAAATCTGCCACGTTGTCCTCACTCAAATCAATGGTTGGAACATTTGTGGGTGTTTTCCACGTTTTTGTGTTTGTTCTTGGACCCTCTGGCATGTTGGTGACAACCTTCGAAGAGCATGCCGCAAGAAGTGTAAGTGAAGCAATAATGGTGATTTGTGATATTTTCATCCTATATAGAGTACTCTAAAATTCCATCTTTCCCAACTATTATCAGGTTTCTTGTAGAATATGGGGTTCGATGTCACAGCAAGCCCCGAATTCACCAATAAAACCCCCACAACAAATCGCGATTATCGCGGCCGAAATCGGCTGGGGATCTGGTTTGGAATCGGCGGAACGCGGTCCTGAACTTCTTCTAGAAGAGGGCTTAGCTGAGCGTCTACAGGCAAAAGTAGCGAGAATTAAATCGGAACCCTCCATGGCCAATGGCCCACTTGATGGCGAAGAGCTTGAAATGGCAATTATGGATCACTCAGCCCGCGTTTCAGACGCAGTCCTTGACGCCGTGCAACAAGGTATGTTCCCTGTTGTTATTGGCGGAGATCACACATCGGCGATTGGGTTTCACACGGGTTTAGCAAGGGCGTTTGGCGAAACAGGTATCGTCTGGGTCGATACGCACCCAGACTTGAATACGCCTGAAACAAGCCCATCTGGGAATATTCATGGCATGGTCATGGCCGGCTTGCTTGGCAGGGGCTCAGAAAATATGCGCGCCACCACGCGCGATTGTCAAACTCGCCAGGAGCACGTTGCGATGGTTGGAATTCGCTCTATTGACGATGGCGAGCAAAGATGGCTTGATGAGGGCAACATCAATTACATGACGATGGGCGATATCCAAGAACGCAGTGAAGGTGGAGCAAACGGGTTGCATATCTGCATGCTCGATGCTATTGGAACTGCGAATCAGGCGGACGCTGGTTACGGATTAACTATCGATCTTGATGTAATTGACCCGAGCCAAGCTCCATTTGTCGCTACTCCTGTTGATGGTGGCATCGACGCCACCGAACTCGCTCAAGCACTTACCGATCTTCCTAGAAAAGACCGGTTGCTTGGTATGGAAGTAGTGGAATTTACACCAAGAAGCGGGAATCAAGAACTATTGGATGCTCAAGCATGTTGTGACCTTGTTGCATCGCTTGTTACCGCGGTTACAGGCGTAACTGTATAGTGTACAAGTGGGATTATTTGTAGACATTCCAAAACCAAGCCCATGGCCACGACCTAAGCCGGACGAGACGGAACGTATTCAAAAACTGATGTCGTACGCGCAAGAGCGTGATCCTATTGGAGACAAAATCCACACGATTTTTGCGTGTTTATTTATGTTTAGCCTTCCACTTGCAACAGCGCCAGCGTCAATTTCAATGGCAGCGCTATCGGTCTACAGTTTGATGCGATTGCCCTCAACTTGGCGCGGATTAACGTTGATTGGAAACTCAAAAGTACTTTGGGCAATGCTTGCGTGGGCTGGCTGGACAGTGCTTTCAATTACTTGGTCATCCGATCCAGAGCAGGGTCTCGATCATGCTGAAGCAATGTGGGCGCTTGGCTTATTTTTTGTGCTTCCACCAGTATTACACAACTGGCGTTTTTTACTGGGTGCATTTTTACTTGGCGTTGCTGTTCAAAACGGCGTACAAATAATGCAACTTACCAAAGCGCTTCAGATGGGTAGAATTTATGTTAGACCATCGGGCTTTAATGGCCATGCGGGGAATTCCTCTATTTTTATGGCAGTTGCCTTTGTTGTCTGGTTAGCCATATTAATGTTTGGTAATCGGTTTCGTTGGTATACGCTTGTTGGAGCAGCACTTGCGCTTTTTGGAGTTGTATTAGCACGAGGATTTGGCGTTTGGATCGGCCTGGCGTTCGGATCTCTTTTGTTATGTTGTATAAAAATACATCAAGATAAACCATCTCTCAAAAAAGTATTAATTTCATCAATAGCAATAGCGCTAGTGGTTGTTTTTTCAGGCTATTTAGTCAAACCCTCACTGTTGCGTAAAATTAAAGAGGTCACCAATTCAATTGAACGGTATTCGGAGGGTGAAATACAAACGGGGAACGAAAAACGGCTTGTCTGGTGGGAAACAGAATTAAAAGCATCGGTTAAAAGCCCAGAGACATTTTTGTTTGGTCATGGTGCAGGAAGTACATCTACAGTTCGGTTTGGAACCAAAAAACGAGACAAAAAACTTGTAACGTCCCACCCACACAGTGTATATGCTCAAACTCTCTATGAAGGCGGGTCGATAGGGTTGGCGTTATTGCTAATGTGGTTTTCTATGGTTGTCATATTTTTTCTTCGTGGACCAAAACTATTTTTGATTGCTGGTATAAGCATACAGTTGCTTTGGCTTGTTGTGGGGGTATTTGAAGGAACACTCAACTTTGGCCTAACACTTGCTCTATACTGTTCGCTAGCAGTGTTTTCACACACGACTCTTACTAATGTCCGTGGTTAATATAAAAATTATTTTTTATGCGGCGTCCCTAAGGCCTGGTGGAGGATTGACAGTAGCCAAATCAATAATTGTTGCATTGGCGAGTGACTCGAACAATACGATAATTGTGTATACGGGAGAGAGAGACTCATCAAGAGAACTCCAAAGCACGTTTCAACAATTCGATAATGTTCGCGAAATTAAATTTTTTCAAAGCAGCGGCTCAATGGCAAGGTATTTATTTTCAAAAATATATTTTTTGTACAAAACGCTTTTTGACAGAAAATTGTTATTGATTTCAATTAACTATTATGTGCCATCTTGGTGCAAACAGATTGTGTATCACATTAATCTGTTGAGTTTCATGAAAACACCAAACGATACCGTGTGGAAAAAAATAAAAGAATTTGATGCGAGAATTGCATGCAAAATTGCGACAGTGAATGTGTTTGAATCGGATTATTTATTAAAAACCGCAACCGAATATGTTGGGCAAGTCAAAAACCCCAAACGCCTGTACGTTGGAGTAGACGATATTTTTTTTACTCCGCCAATAAACGGTAAATCCTGGGACTGCCACCGTTTGCCAAACATACTGTCCGTTACCAGCCCACAACCACACAAAGACAACGAAACAGGCATTCAAGCCCTCGCCACACTCTGTAAGGAACATCCAGAAATTCCATGGAAACTGACGATTGTCGGTGGTCAAAATGTTTCGCAGTGGGACGAGCTAAAAGGGTTTGCAGAAAAAACAGGCGTGGGACCGAATATCGAATTTCTTGGGCCAGTGTCAAAAATCGATCTCACTCGTCTTATGCAAAACAGTTTGTGTGTCATTTCAACAAGTTTAATAGAATCCTTTTGTATGGTCGCCATAGAATCAATGGCGGCAGGGTGCCCCGTAATAGTAACAAGCGAAACATCTATGCCAGAATCGGTAGATGATGCTGCAATAATTGTCGAAAAATATTCAGTGGATGGGTTTTACCAAGCGATTTTGAACTTTAAAGAAAATTACGACCAGAGAGAAAAGTTGATTAAACAGGGCGGATTGCATGTGGCAAAATTTACACAAACCCAATTCGAATCAAATTTAGAGAATATAGTCAATGAAGCGTGAATATGTACTAATGTTACTGCTGAAAGTTGTGGCAGCCTGTTTACTTTTCGCAATCCAGCCGGCCCTATCCAATACGCTCGAATTGGCGCAATATGGTCTTTATTCTTACATTATTTCTTTAGTAACCGTGTTACCGTTTTTCGCCACGTGGGGCACACAGAGATATTGTCTAAAAGAGTTTTCGTTATTTACAAAATCAACATTTGACAAAGATAAAATTAAACAAAAAACTAACGGTATATATTCAGTAATTGTAATAAACACTGTTCTTATAACAATTTTCTTAATATTTTATTTGCCCCAGGAATTGCCAAAAGATATTCACGTTGAGAATACAACTTTAATAATTGCTTTAGCAATTTTTATTACATTTAGTCGGGCCATAGCGATGGTAAGTACCTCTGTTTCAAAGGGCTTACACAAAGTGTTATTTTCGGAATTGGTGCTGAGCATAATAAGACCACTATTGTTTTTGGCGAGCTTAGGTGTTGTGTATCTATTGGGTGCTAAGATGTCAGTAGAGACGGCACTTTTTTATTTTGGCGTTTCATTTTTTGTAATATTTATAATTTCCTCACTTAGAAACGTGTCACAGGTTGGTCCTGTTATTGGAGTTGGGATAAATAACATTCGAAAAATATATTCAGCCTCTTTTTACTTTTTTTTAGTGGGGGTTGGGTTGCCGTTGCTATCAAACATTAACAATATACAGTTGGGTTCTTTAGGAACATCAGAACAAGTGGCATTGTTTTCAGCATCTTCAAAAGTTGTGACAATAATTTTACTCGGTCTTGTTTCAGCTAATTTGCTTATAGCTCCGAAACTGTCTCCACTTTATTACAGCGGAAATATAGGCGGAATGAGATTGTTAATTAGGAACAACAACAGGATTGTGCTGCTGTTAACAATCCCACCCGTGTTGCTCGTGTTGTTTTTTGCTGAGCAAATCCTAGGAATATTTGGTCAAGATTATATAAGTGCTGCACCATTTTTACGAATTCTTGTTATTGGCCATGCGGTGAGTGTATTGTGCGGACCAGTGTTGCTAACAGCGACAATGACCGGGTATCAAAAAACAGCATCTATCGTTATTATCTCAGTGTGCTTAATTAGCTGGTCTCTGTGTTTTATATTAATTCCAAAATATGGAGCAATGGGCGCAGTATATTCCGCAGTATTTGGAAATATATGTTTAAATCTGGTGCTTGCCATAATTTTATATAGAAAAATTGAACTAAATGTAACAATGCTAAACATGCTTGGCAGTAATAAGTAATGAAAACTATCGATGAAATAGAAAAAGATTTATTTTTCATAGTCGGATGCGGACGATCTGGCACAACTCTGGTTAAAACCATTCTCAACGCTCATAATAAAATTAACATACCCCATGAAACATTCTTTTTTACAGCAATTGCTGATTCGTTTGGCGAAGGAAATGAATCTTTGGAAGAGAAGGTTGATTTAGTTTTCTCGAAATGGTGGATTAATGACATGGACATTGACGCATCAAGTGTTTTAAATAAATTAGAAAATAAAAAAAATAGATGGTCAAATGTTTTCTTATCATTAATCGGCGTGCTTTCTTCTGACCCAGGATTGACGTGTTATGGAGAAAAAACTCCCGCACACATAAAATATTCGAAGCAACTACTTTCTATATACCCCTCTTGCAAAATAATACAAATGGTAAGAGATCCACGTGCAACATTTGCATCATATTTATCTTCAAAAGTAGGAACTAATCAAATTGCACCATTTGCAAAAGAATGGTCTTACGCAATAGAAACACAACAATTATTATTAAGTAACAGCAGATTCAAATCGGTTTGTTTTGAAGAACTAATAACCAACCCCGAGAAGACAACTCAATCAATATGTCAATTTTTAGGTGTGGAATATGAAGAATCAATGCTAGATTTTTACAAAAGAAAATTGGCAGGCTTTTCACCAGAACAAACACATCACAAAAACACCCAGAAGCCAATATTCACCTCCGGATTAGAAAAATGGAAAAAACAACTTTCCGCATCACAGATTAGTTTGCTTGAGTATTTGTTGTGCGATAGAATGGAATCACTTGGATACAAAACCGCTAACACTGACGTTCGCTTTCCACGAACAAAAATATGGTTATCTAATTTTTTAGACAAGATCTCTAAAACTTGTATTCGAAAACCACGGCAACTTTTTAAGGCAAGAAGGGCAACTGCTCGCCAAAACAATAAGCAGGAACAATGATATCTAAAAAGCTATTCAAATTTAATCACCCGAATACAGTGCAATTCATTGTCTTTTTACTTATAGCAACCTTGCCATATTTTTCATTACGAAAACTGACATACGGAATATCACCAACACTAGTACTGTTTGTAATTATTTGCATACTTGCAGCCTGCAAAATTTTCATAAAAGGTAAAATTCCTAATTTTAAAATAACAAAAACCAATTCTTGGATTTTAAAAATAACAAAACACATATCGTTTGCAAATAAAATAAGCAAGAAGTTTCGCAGAGACGGAGTGTAAGTCGGCATGAGAGAGTTGTTCCTCATAGTTATATTTATTTTATTGGGAGTATTCCAAATCGCTTGTTTATTACTTGACGGCAACCGTTCGCCAAAAAAATCTAGGTAGTTGAATGAAAGATGATAGCTAAAAACATTTTTAAATTTAATAAAATTAATTCTGGACAGGCGCTCTTGTTCCTGCTTATAGCCTCTCTTCCGCTTTTTCCTTTTAGGTCCTTAACAAATGATATTTCTATTACATTTATACTGTTAACAATGACATGCGTATTTGCAATATTTTCACTACTTAAAAAAAAATCAATCCCTAATGTTTTCAATAAAATCGATTTTGCCTTGTTTATTTACTTGTCTGTTCTATTGGTATTCGTACCACTTTCTCACGAAGAAACAGCATATTTAGTAGTTGGAAAAACTTGCTTTTATTTTAGTTGTTATTTGTCTTTAAAAATCACTATCTTTAACCTTTCGACTAAAGTCCTTGAGAGGACCGTATTCTATGGAGTGATATTCGGCTCACTTTCTCTCATTTTGTTGTCTTCTATTGCAGTAGCTAAATTTAGTTTCAACAAGAATTTATTGGTGAACATTAATTATTGGGATTTTACTTTTAACATTTTCAAGTCCATCAATGTTTTATTTGGCAATGAAAACGTACATGAGTTGCGTGGTTCTGATCTTATGAGGACCTCCATGGGAGAAACTGTTGCCTTTTATTTTATTGTTTCCTTGTGTTCCGTAGTCCACAAGAACAGGATTGGAAAATGGCTACTTGTTACCTTAAACGCTGCTTTGGTTATGTTGCTTTTCTCGCGAAGATCCCTATTGGCGATGGTACTTACGACAGCTGCTTACGCATGTAAAAATCTAAATCGAAATCCAGTCTTGTTTTTTGGATTAATTATTGTATTTACTTCTGTAATAACATATTTATCGCTGACTTTTCTGAAAGATACACACATATTTGACATCACCGTTACCGAGCGATTTTCGCAATACGAAACCCTATTGAGTATTCCAGGACATGAAGTAATAACAGGGAAGGGCGTTGGAGCAAAATTAGAGAGTGGAGCGTACGTACATAATTTTGTCGCATCAAATTTTTATATGTTGGGTTTAATCGGGGCAATAGTGGGTGCAATGATACCCATCGTAGTCCTGTTTGAATATGTAAAGTCGCTAAGAATTGTAAATCCGAACCCTGTATATTACGCGATGTTGATACCGATACTGTCATTGCTTGTGGGCAGTACGACCGAAGGGGTTTTCTCACCCGCGTGCTGGATAGTGTTAGGGCTATTCGGAGTTTTTCGTAAAAAAGAAAAACAAATTAAATTGAACCCAAATCCTTCATAGACACAGAGGCTACTCTATTAAGTAGTTGCAGACGTCCAATTTCTTCAATCAACGAACAGAATAAAGTAAGGTTTACACCTGTTTCTGAGAGGTTAAAAGGATGTAGCCATATATGGAATACACGGTTGTCATTGCAATTGTATAGTTGATTTAAGAGCTTCTTGGTGCGTAATCGAAGCAATTTTGTCCTAGCTTTACGAAATTTGTTTCCCATCATGTTGAAGTACATAGAACCAAAGTGATACACTTCGGCGTATTGACCAACATTAATACGGCTTTGTGGTATCTGGGAAATAAAATCTGTCAAAAATTGGATACATCGTTTTGATTTGTTTGTTCTTGTTCCCATCATGGGATTTAGTCGCATATTTAAAAAAGGGAAACATTTCGCTACAGCTAGCCGGTGCTCTGCCTGATCTCTTGGAAAAATGAGTGTGTTTACTTTTCTTCCCGTGTACTTTTTTAATGTTACAAAAGACTGCACCACATCAGAAACGTATTGTTGTTCCGAAACAGATGTATGGTTTGCATAGATATGTGTAGAAGTATGGGAACCTATCTCGCAAAGGTTGCCCATGGCAACAACCTGGTCAATGAGATCACGTCCATTATTTGTTTCTGTTTCTGATTCACTTAAAAATAGTTTCACGGATTTTTGATAGTCATTTGGCAAGTGTTCAAGGGAAGCGCCCGTAGATTCTGGGTTTAACATACCTCCAACAATCGCCCATGTTGTTTTTATACTGTGCTTCTTTAACAACGAAAGAATACGCGGTATGTCTTCTCTCATCTTTTTATACACACCACGCTCTTCAAGTTCTTTCCATCCCCTGTTTTCAAGGACTCCCCAACCTAATTCAAAATCAAAACTAATGACAATTTTGGGAGGCATCAAGAAATTTCTCGGTTTAAATTTATTTTGTTTACCATTAATTTAATAGAGCCGTAAGACCGGAATGTATCCGTGGGTTTTGTCATGGGTGGGCGTATGCTTAGCTTTTTGCCATGAACAAGAATGCTGTGACCAACAATGGTTATATCAACAGGACGCAGGTTTAAGAACGAATATAGTTGCCCAACTGTCTTTGCGGGGTTGCTAACAAAATCTTCATATGAACAAAAAAAAGTATCTTCTTCATCGTAATCACGCAATACCAAGCCATATATAAATGCCCATTGTTTTTTTAAAAAACAATCAGGGTATGTTTTGGACCCAAGAATAACAGTTGCTTGTTTGTTTGGCACACTTCGTTTTTGAATACCACCCACAACATTGTCGGGGTTTCTGGTGACACAGACAAACCTGCTGTTATTGAAAGATTCCCGAAGTAGTCCAATCCGCACCGTTTGAGATATTGACTTATCGCAAAAAAACTTATTTTTGAAAATCCAAGGCCTCCAGTCTGATTGTGCCAATTCGCGGTTAATTGACCCGAACTCTCTATGGAGTCTGATTGCTACAGCATTTCCGTACATTCCCCTTGGGAAACCACCTTGTTCAAAATTGGGCATAGCAGAAGTCAAAACATCTCCCTCAATAGGCGCTGAAGAAATATCAGGATGAAGACCAATGGCATTTTTAACAACAGTTGTGCCAGCGTTGTAACACCCAGTTACAAACACCCACCCTCTCGGCGATTCTTTTTTGAATGCAAACCTTAATATAGGTCGAAGGAAGTGAATTTGATACATGCGTATGTACACTTCACAAAGAAGAGCCACAACAACATTCTTTTCGTGTCTTTTTTTTATGCTTTGGATAGTTTTGAAAATCTTCAAGATAAAAAAATGGTCCTAATTATTAATTTAAGATCTACAATGAAAGAGTAGTTATTTATGTAGTCAATATTAATTTTAACTTTGTCTGGGAACAACACCTCTTCATTGTACCGTTCAGGATTTTCTGATTTATTCAGTAAAAACTCCTCATGTCGATATTTGAGTGAGGCGGGGCCTGTTATCCCTGGCTTTATCGTAAGATATAGCCGGTTGTTCCCCGTAATCTTGTCTGCAAAACCGTGGACATCGGGTCTTGGCCCAACGAAACTCATGTCACCTATTAACACGTTCCACAGCTGAGGCAATTCGTCGATTTTTGTTTTTCTAAGAAAAGCACCGATTCTAGTTATTCTCGAATCGCTAGAAGTTGTAACTGATGTTTGAATATCGCTGTCCACCCTCATGGTTCTTATTTTTAACACATTGAACACCACCCCATGCATCCCAACCCTTTCTTGTTTAAAAAAACCACTCCTCCTGGTGCTAGTCTTTGCCAAAAGGGCGGCAGCAACGATAATCCACCATATAAACAAGAGACCCAAAAAAGAAAAAACAATATCGAATGTCCGCTTCTGAAACCGCTGCCCCTTTGATAGACCCCTCTTGTCAACAACCATATCCATACCTTCTAAGTGTCGCTGATATCAACGGTCTAATACCATTTATCTCTTGCTCAGAAAGAGACGACCTTCCTTTGCCGACACTTCTGCTACTAATTCCGGAACACACCCGATCAAGAACGGTAGGATTAAAGTCTTTCTCTAAGAATTTGGCGACCCTTTTTATTTCAGCTTGAGGGTTAGTAACAAATTTTTCATATTGGATACGCATTACTCTATTTGGATCTATTGAAGTTAAATCGTTTTCCGAAGAATCCACACACGCCTTCCATTGCAAAGCACAGACTTCCTTTAAAGTGTGATTTTGTGTCCATGTGGCCATATCTGTTGTGGAAGGCCCCCAAAAACTCAACTGATTGTTGGTTGAGAAAATTCTTTTTATTCTATTTACACAATAACGGGAGGCATAGTATGGAAGGTCCGTCAGAGGCACATACCGAGTTTTCTGAAGTATGTATGAGAGGTCTAACTTGGCTCGCCATCGAATTGATGCGGAACCAACAACATCAAAACCATCTCTCACAATAAAAATATATTTGGCACCGGGTAGCACTTCATCAACAAATGGAATCCGAAGTGAGTTTGCACAAGTTTTTTCCAAGACCAAATCACAACGGTTTTGCATTTTAATTTGATTAAATTTCTTTTGGATATATTTTTTAATTTGTGGCGTAGCCATGTTTCGCAGAAGTTGATCTGATGGAAAGTGTGCATTTCCATGCCTCCAGATATAATTGATTTCGTCACACGGCCATGTACTTACTCCCGGTAGCTCTGCTAACGTATCTCTGAGGATGTTGGTTCCAGATCTCGGAGCTCCAATAATGATGACACTATTTGTTGTCATTGGTTATATCTGTAATTAATTCTGACCAACGATTCAGTGCTTTGTCTACACAGAATGTTTTCTTCACTGTTTCAGTATTTACTGCATCTACCATTTTGTCATATTCTAATGTATGTGCAATTCTTCGGATACAATCGGCAATTGCCTGTGGTGTCCTCTCTGACACACATACACCGATAGTGTTTCTTTCTAAAAACGAACACAATTCACAGTCCTTCTCAATGGCAGCGATAATCGGAAGACCCTCATCAAGATACACCATCGTTTTACTTGGGTATGCGTAATTAATAATTTTAGGAGTTAAGCTAATTATTCCCAAGTCAGCGTTTTGCATTAATAATCTAGCTACGTCGACCGGTTGATGGGGTATAAACTGAATGGTGCTGCCGAGAAGTTTGCCAGCCTTTACCTTAAGATCACTCATCGCCTTTCCCTCTCCAACAAAGGCAAGTTCAATATTTTTATAATCAGTCAGCAAGTGCATGGCGTTCACAAAATTTTCTAGACCCTGGAAACCCCCTATGTTGCCCGCGAAGATTAATCTAAAAACACCATCCCCCTTTTCCCATTCCGTAATCTTGACAACATCGGGTTGTAAGTCGTGGTTAGGTAATGAAAAGTTGTTTAGTATTACTACATTACTTGCACTGCAACCCGGTCGAGCGAGAACAACCTTTTTCATGTCGTTAGATAACACAACAACCACGTTAGACTTTTTGCAGTTGTTTGCATCTATCCGAAGAAGTATTTTGTATAAATACTTGTTTTTGAATTCTCCAGAGAGTCTTCCAATTTCTGGGTGTAAATCCATACAGTGGTAAACAAACTTGGCGCCAGTTAATTTCGCTCCCCATCTTGCGGCAGCTCCAACAAACACTGGAGGTGCAGTTGACGCCATGATGATATCGAACCTTGGGCTTTTGATAATAAAGAAAAAAATTCCAAATATAAAACGAACAAGGTTTAACATTTTCGTCAAAATCCCTCCAACCTTCTCTTTTGGGAGCCGCATTCTGTTTATTCGGACCCCATCAACAATCTCCTTTTTTGGTTGTATGGATATATTGGTGTGCTGTTTGTAGTTTGGCTGTGTTGAAAAAACCTCAACATCATGTCCTTCGGCGCTCCACCTTGAAACGATGGATTTTAGTATTGAAGCGTATGGAGGAGTATCGGGCCAGTAGTAACGATGTATTGCCAAAACCCGAATCGGCTTTTTTGTTTCGGATTTAGCCGTCATGCTTCCTAACACCACACCAATCATTACTAAGAGTTGCTGTACCAACAATTAATTTAAGCACTCTTTCTGAGACATTGTTAACGCAATAATCGTTTGGCACGGGAGGGGGATCACCATTTAGTAATTGCTCGGTAACGATATGTATTCCTTGTAGGATTACATTACTTGTGAGTCCCGTCAACATAATGCTTCCTGTGTCTAGGCCTTCGGGCCGCTCCATAGAGCGTCGAATTGTGACAGCTGGAAATTGAAGCAAAGAAGCCTCTTCTGTTATCGTTCCACTATCAGACAAGACACAAAAAGCATCTTTTTGGAGTTTGTTGTAGTCAAAAAAACCAAATGGCTTAGCAAAAGTGATACCTTTATGTTCAACAAAAGTAGAAAGTGCCTCAATCCTATTCTTAGTTCGAGGGTGTGTGGAGACCAAAATTGGAATCTTGTAGTGATTGTGTACGGAAACAAGGCTATTAATAAGTTCTTGTAGGTGTGTGGGGTTATCTACATTTTCTTCACGATGCATACTGACAACAAAATATTTTTTAGCAACAAGACCTTCGCGCTCTAGTATGTCTGATTCAGCTATCTGTTTGCCATAGTGCTCGAGAACTTCTTTCATGGGAGAACCAGTGAGCACAATGCGCCTATGAGGCAATCCTTCACTTAAAAGATGTCTTCTTGCATGTTCAGTGTACACAAGATTAAAATCTGCAATGTGATCGATAATTTTTCGATTAACTTCTTCAGGAACGTTTTGATCGAATGATCTGTTTCCGGCTTCCATGTGATATATAGGGATTTTAAAACGCTTTGCAATAATTCCAGCAATGGAGCTATTGGTATCTCCCAAAATGACAATTGCGTCAGGCATATGCTCCACGAGCACCTTCTCTATATTTATTAAAATATTCCCAAGCACCGATCCCAGTGAACTTGGGTCGACGTTTAAAAAAACGTCAGGTTGACGAATACCCATCTCTTCAAAAAACACCTCATTCAATTCATAATCATAATTTTGTCCAGTATGAACAACAACGTGTTCTGTAAAGGAATCAAGTTTTGCCATGACTCGAGAGAGCCGGATTATTTCTGGCCGAGTGCCTAGCACGGTCATTACTTTCAACTTATTCATGATTAGTACGCTCCTTGGGAGTTACTGGTACAAAATATGTATCTGGATTGTCTGGGTTATACAACTCGTGAGACCAGAAAAAAGTGAGGAGTTCATCGTCACCAGTGTTTGTTATATTGTGTGTGCAAAGTGTGGGTATGTCAACAAACGCAGGTTGTTCGCCACCAACCCTATATTTAATTGTTTCATCGCTGAACAACTTTCTTATCCTAATGGTAGCCGATCCCTTAACAACAAGAAATCGCTCAACCTTATCAAAATGAAAATGATCGCCTCGAGTGATTCCCGGAACGGTCGTTGACAAAAATGCCTGTCCTCCATGGAGTGTTTTGACCGCTTCAAAGAGCAATCCACGGTCATCTGAGTGCATCTGCAGATGGACGGGAAAATTGTCTGGATACAGATATGATCTGTAGGTATTAAAAAGACGTAGCGTGAACAAATCATCAAACGACGGTATTACACCGTCGCCATATGTGTTTTGTAGATTCAGAAGTGTGTCGAGCATTTCGCTTACAAGCATCTTGTTACCGGGGGGTCTTAACTCTCCTGCAGTGTTGTGCCCAATTGAATCAAGAAAAACAGAACACGCGTCCTGTGCGTGCAATAATTCTATTTCGCCATCGTGCTCAACCAGGGGGATCTCCTTGTTTGCCAATTGGTAACAGAATGTCGCTACGACGGAATTGTAAAAAGGCTTTCCATATTCGCCAAACAAATTGGGGAGGATGATATTAGAAAAAAGTCCGCCAGTTTCCGTCGCCCATTGTTGGAACACATCACTTGCACCTTGTTTGGATACTCCATAAACACTACCTCGTTCAATATGTGTTGATGAAGAATAAAGAATATGAGGTGTTGCAGAGGACTCTTTAATTGCTCTTACCAACATTTTTGCCAATTGAGGATTGATGGTAGAAATGTCTTCGTCAGTCCCTCGGTTTATGCCAGCAAGGTGTATGATCACATCACACTGAGTGACAAAATTTATCAGTGAACTGTTTGAACAAAAAGTGTTTCTATCAGCAACAACAACAGATATATCTTCTTTGGTGGAAAGGAGACACCTCATGTGCCATCCTAAAAAACCAGAAGATCCTGTTATTCCAATTGTTTGCATTGAAGCGGGTGTCGTTATGTTACCGAGTTGCTTTGCAACTCTAACTCTTGTTGAACTTCTGGAAGTGATAGTAAGAGTGTTTTTAAGCCCTCTTTGTCAAGTTGTGTGGTGTTGTGAGAGTGGTAATCTTCAATGTTCGACTCTTCAAGATCACCCTCGGTGAAGTATTTAGCATAATTCAAATCTCGTGAATCTAGGGAAATCCTGTAGTAATCACCCATATCATTAGATCTTCTCAATTCTTCAGAAGTTGCAAGTGTTTCGTAGAGTTTTTCACCGTGACGAGAACCTATGGTTTTAATATCATTGTTTGACCCAAACAAATCAAGTAGACACTCGGCCAGAAGGCGAACGGTGCACGCTGGAGCCTTTTTAATAAATGTGTCCCCTTGGTTTGCGTGCTCCCAGGCAAATTCGACAAGTTTAATTGCGTCCTCTAGTGCGAGCATAAAACGAGTCATCTCCGGGTCGGTAATTGTTATTGGTTTATCAGACTTTATTTGCTTAATGAAGAGAGGTATCACTGATCCGCGAGAATACATAACATTTCCATATCGAACACATGAAATGGTTGTGTCACCATCCCCAAGACCCCTTGTTGCGGCCTGCGCCACTTTTTCCATGAGCGCCTTGGTCATCCCCATGGCGTTAACAGGCATAACGGCCTTGTCGGTGCTAAGACAAACAACACTTTGAACACCGTGTGCAATAGCTGAATCGACGACGTGGCCGCTACCAATAACATTTGTTAGTACAGCCTCTTTTGGAAAAAACTCACAAGAGGGAACTTGTTTTAGAGCGGCAGCGTGGAAGACCATGTCTACTCCGCGCATCGCATTATCAACCGAAGTTCGCGATCGCACATCACCGATATAAAACTTAAGAGCATCGTTTCCATAATCAACTCGCATGAATTCTTGTTTTGCTTCATCTCGACTAAATATACGAATATTTTTACATCCTAAGGAGAGCAGGCGATTGGTCATGTGTTTGCCGAAAGAACCAGTGCCACCTGTTACAAGTATTGTTTTATTTATCATGAATTACCTATTCGGAAAAACATATACTATACCAATTGTTAGTTCATTTTGAAAACCCCAAAGACGTCCGGATAAAAACATGTATTTTTGAGAATGTTTAATGATTAATAAATTACTGATACCCAAATGGCCCATTTACACACAAGATGAGCTCGATGCTGTTCATGCAGTTTTAGTTGCAGGCAAAGGAAACTATTGGTCAGGGGAAGAGGGGAAATTGTTTGAACAAGAATTTGCTCAGTGGTGTGGAGCCAAGCATGGTCTGTGTATGTTTAATGGAACGGTTGCTCTTGAATTGGCACTCCGAGCGGTTGGAATTATGTGTGGTGACGAAGTCATTGTTACGCCACGATCGTTTTTAGCCTCAGTGGCAGCAGTAGTTGCCGTTGGTGCAACCCCTGTTTTTGCAGATGTGGACCCAGAATCAGGCAATATTACTGCTGAGAGTATTAGTACAGTGCTCACTTCAAAAACCAAAGGCATTATTCCTGTTCACTTGGGTGGCTGGCCCGCTGAGATGCCGGCAATCATGAACTTAGCCAATGAGCATGGGATTAAGGTTGTTGAGGATTGCGCACAGGCACATGGGGCATCAGTTAACGAACAACTTGTTGGCTCGTTTGGGCACGCTGCGGCGTTTTCGTTTTGCCAAGATAAAATCATGTCAACGGGGGGTGAGGGTGGTATGATTTTGACAAGTGATGACGAGACGCGCGATATTGCTTGGTCCCTGCGTGATCACGGAAGAAATCGAGAAAGAACTCTTACGAACAACCACCCCTTTGGGTTTCGCTGGTTACAAGAACGGTTTGGAACGAACGGAAGAATGACCGAAATGCAATCTGCGATAGGAAGGTGTCAACTTCACAGGGTTGAGGGTTGGGTGCAAGAACGGTCAGAAAACGCAATGGTATTCACTGATTTTTTCGATTCAATCGATGGAATTACGGTGTCGACACCACCAGAACACGTAAAACATGCATATTTTCGCTTCACAGCAATGTTTGATGATGGTGAAAGAAGGAATTCTGTTGTTGAAAAACTGCAAATGGCGGGAATCCCAGCAGCCGTTGGCCCATGTCCTGAGATTTTCAAGGAAGAAGCGTTTGCAAGTGTTGCGTTTGATATCCCCAAATCACTTCCAACAGCCGCAGATTTAGGTAAGCGAACTATGACGTTATTAGTCCATCCGGGTCTAAAAACAGCAATTCACGAAATTTGCAAGAAAATTTCGGCGGTATTGTCTTGACTTATTACGTTGTTTGTGAAATTATACGCTACTGAAAGGTAGAATATACGCGTGGGATATATACTAGAAAAGCTAACCCGAGGAGCAAAATTATCCATAGCCATGACTGCTGACGCTACCACTGCGATGGTCATGCTCCCACTCTCATATTGGTTTTTGAACCAAACATTTAACTCCCTTGCATCAGAGGTGTTATGGTGGCTGCCACTCGCTGCTGCTGCGATAACAATTGGCTGCTTTTACTTTTTTGGACTTTACCGAACTATCCTTCGGTTCTCTGATCCGCGTTTTTTTGTCCAAGTCATAATAAGCAGCGCTATTGTGGCGTCACTTGTGGCGTCTGTCGCGTTTGCGGTTTCTTATGGCTATGATAATCCAGCAACAGCGAACGGTCTCGGATTTCCGAGAAGGACCTTTATTATGTTTGCACTTACCTTGGGCATCGGTTCATCGACTTCTCGCCTGACAGCACGTTGGTATTTTGAGCGCATGTCAAGAAAATACCGAACGGGTGTTATTGTCTATGGCGCCGGTGAGTGTGGACATAAGAGCTTTTATGCACTTCGTCATGGTACCCAGTATTCAGTAGTTGCCTTTGTGGACGACAACACAGACCAACAAGGGAAAAATATCCACGGCTTGCGCGTGTTTTCCCCAACCGCGATTAAATCTATCATTGCTAATAAAAATGCAAAAGTAGTGTTACTTGCGATGCCCTCAATTGATCATGGTAAACGATCTGAAATAATCAAGAACCTTGAACAGTTGAAAATAACAGTGAAAACCACACCCAAGCTTTCCGAGATAATTTCTGGCAAGTCGAGTACTGGCGAAATCCGCAACTTGCCCATCGAAGATTTACTCAACAGAACCCCTGTAGGGGCAAATGAGGAGTTGGCAGGGTACTGTGTTGCCAACAAATCGGTTCTAGTCACTGGGGCCGGCGGTTCAATTGGCAGCGAACTGTGTAGGCAAATACTAAACAGAAGACCAACCACAATCGTGCTCTATGAGATGACGGAAAGTTCCTTGTTTTATATTGAGCAAGAGCTCCTGAACAGAGTTGCAAAAGAAAACCCTTCAACGAATATAGTTCCAGTCCTTGGTTCGGTACTTGACCAGACCCGTTTAAAAGAAACAATGCTTCGATACAGTGTTTCCTCTGTGTTTCACGCAGCAGCGTACAAGCACGTACCAATGGTTGAGTCGAACCCCATTGAAGGTGTGCGAAACAACGTACTTGGCACAAAACGTGTCACTGAAGCTGCAATTTGGACGAACGTTGAATCTCTTGTTGTTGTTAGTACAGATAAAGCAGTACGACCGACAAACCTCATGGGCGCAACCAAGCGGTTTGCCGAACTCGTTGTGCAATCATTGGTTTCTGAAAATCAAACGATGAAAACATGCATGGTTCGCTTTGGCAACGTTCTTGGCTCTTCTGGTTCGGTTATTCCAACCTTCCAAGATCAAATTAAATGCGGCGGTCCAGTCACGGTAACACATAAAGACATGACACGTTACTTTATGACAATTCCAGAAGCGTCGCAGCTAGTTCTGCAAGCTGGAGCAATGGGTAATAACGGCGAAGTGTTCGTTTTGGATATGGGCGAGCCAAAGAGTATTTACAAGCTCGCGAAAGAATTGATTTGTCTTTCTGGTCTTCAGGTCCTTGATACTGAGAATCCAGCAGGAGACATTGAGATCAAGTTTGTTGGGCTCCGACCAGGCGAAAAGATGCACGAAGAATTATCGATGACAGGCTGCTTGGAGTCAACAACCCACCACAAAATCAACCGGTCCCAAGAGGTTTGTTGTGTGGCACATCAAGTACAAAACACGGTAACACTGATCGAAGAGGCCATTCTTAATTATGACGAGAACGAGGTTGTTCGCCTCATTTGTACAGGTGTTCCAGAGTACTCGCCATCAAAAGAGATGTGCTGCGAAAGACCCGAAGTAGTTGTAAAACAGCGAGTCGAAAGCAAAAAAATAATCCCATCCGACACTCTAACAGCATAGTTTTTCGGATTTTGCACCACAAAAAAATAAATCATGTAAAATATACAAACTTCTCAAAGCGTTATATCAATGAACAATCCAGAACAAATGCATCAGTATTCATCCACACAAGAAATAGATATCGTTGATTTAGCAGCGATATTTTGGCGTAGGAAAGTAACCATTATTCTTGTAGCTCTTGTCTCCACCATCATTTCACTAGGGCTATTTTATGAAAAATCAACAAAGCTCACCATTTCAACGGTTGTACTTGTTGGCGATTCGGTAACTCTGGATGAAACAGGCCAAATTTTTTCTCAGCAACCTATGTCCGCATGGGAGTCAAAACATTTGTTGGAAAACGCAATATTGCCCGAGTGTGCGGCCAAAACAGCCGGCACAGCTGTAAACATAAATCCTGCAACAATAAAAGTAGCAATAGATCAGATGAAAGGAGAAGTTGGAAGTGTTATAGTTATTTCATCAACCGCAACAACACATTCAAAAGCAGCTTTAACAACCGTTCTTGATGAATCAGCGAAAAGTTTGGTGGATTTACAGAACAAAATCATCAATAAACAGACGTCGCAAATAACGTCTGAAATCAACAATCTAGAATTAAAAATTGAGTTGGAAAAGATCGAAGCCAAAATCAACGAACAAAAACAACCACTGGTTACTAAGGATTTGAATAATCAATTATTAATCGACAAAGCATCTGATGAGTTGCTTGTAGAGAACGACAGGGCTTTGTTATTAAAAAAACTAGAAACTGCAAAATCTGAACTTGAAAAACAAGAAGTGTTACTTAAATCCAGAAAAAACGTTCTGCAAACTTTAACCACACTTAAAGATACCCTTCGGATGCGCCGCGAAGAGTTGGAACAACAGTTAATAAAACTCAGCGATTCAAGAAACAAAATGACAGAATCATTACATACTAGCGGCAATGCAAACACACTTATAACCGAAGCATTGTTGGCAATAGATGGAAGGGATAGTAAATTTCGCTCATCTATCAACTCGATAGACGTGCAGCTGTGTTCAACCATTCCAAAAAGTGAGATAGAAATCAATCAACAGATAAATCTGGGGATAAACGAGATTTCAACATTAAAGCATGTAGTAATTCTTGCTCAGCAGGCCATTAATCTTTTTGATGTGCATAAGTCATATGAGCAGAGAAAACTCCAGGAAACTAACACCGCCATCGATGTTGAACTGGTTGGTTTTGATGCATCACAACAAGCAAATATTAAAAAACTAGAACAGCAAAAAAGTAGTTTAGAATTGAAACTTGAGAAATCAACCAAATCGAAAATAGCTATTGAAGCTCATGCAAAAGAAAATCAAGGTGTCTCATTACTCATTTACATACTCGGCGGCGTATTTGCCGGTGGGCTTCTTGGGTGTTTCTTTGCGCTCTTCATTGATTTGGTCGCAAAGGCAAAAATTCGAATTACAGAATCAACGTAAGCGGAGAAAGATGCAAACGAAAATAGACGTACCGCTTCTTGATTTAAAACGGCAATACGAACAACTTCGTGAAGAAGTAGAGCCGATGCTGCAAGACATTTGTAATAGTCAATACTTTGTTCTTGGACCAAAGGTGATTGAACTTGAAAAAGAAATATCCAATTATGTAGGTACGAACAGGGCGGTTGGTTGTGCTTCAGGGAGCGACGCATTGTTGCTCTCCTTGATGGCGCTCGATGTACAAGCTGGCGATGAAGTGATCTGTCCGAGTTATACATTTTTTGCTACAGGTGGTGCAATTCACCGCCTTGGTGCTGTTCCTATTTGGGCAGACATTGATCCCGTGACCTACAACATGACCCCCGAAAGCGTTCAAGAAGCCGCAAAGAAATGTTCGCGTTTAAAGGCAATCATGCCTGTTCATTTGTACGGCCAAACCGTTGATATGGACGGAATGCTAGAGGTTGGGCAAACTCTTGGCGTGCCGATCATCGAAGATGCGGCTCAGGCAATTGGCTCAAAAGACAAAACGGGTGCTATGGCTGGCTCGCGTGGAACAGTTGGTTGTTTTAGTTTTTATCCAACTAAAAACCTAGGGGGCTTTGGTGATGGGGGGATGGTGACGACAAATGACGAAGAGTTAGCCGGCCGTATGGCGAAACTTCGTGTGCATGGTGGCGAACGACGATACTATCACAGCGAGGTTGGCGTGAATAGCCGTCTCGATGCATTGCAAGCAGCAGTGCTTCTCATTAAATTGCAGCACCTAGAATCATGGCATGATAGGCGTGCACAAAACGCTGCAATTTACAACGATATTTTTGAACAAGCAGGTGATATTGGATTGATTTCGCCAAAATCCCAACTCCCTCCAGCGAGGCACATCTGGAATCAATACATTCTTCGGGTTCAGGGCGGTCGACGAGATGCTTTGCGCGAGTATCTTTCAGAACAAGGAATTGGTACAGACATTTACTACCCAGTACCCCTGCACCAACAAGAATGCTTTGCAGACATTAAAGGCGATCCATTGCCACACACAGAATTAGCAGCGCTTGAAACAGTTGCGCTTCCAATTTTCCCAGAGTTAACAACCGACCAAGTCGAGCATGTTGCTAACACGATTGTTAACTTTCTTAGTTGACTGGAATTAGTGCAAACCTGCCACGGTCATCTTTTGAGACAGTGACAATAGGTGAATCGGGCTCATGATAGAGCACCAATCTCCACCCGCTCACATGAGCGTCTTCGAGCAGTTGGCATTTGGTCTGTGCGTTGTCCCACGGTAACATGTCATAGCCCATGGAATATGCAAGTCCAACATGGTTTATTGTGGGCATGACATCTGAACAAAAACAGACTGTTCCTTCTTTGTCTTCAAACTCGATAGACTGCAATCCCCACGTGTGACCCTTGCGGGAGGTTAGTCGAATGTCACCGCAAACAGTCGCATCGCCATCGACAAGAACAAGCCGGTCTCGGATCAAATCGAGAACACGTGGTAGATAGGTGCGGCTCATGGTTGAGCGATTATTGTTTGCGTCTTCCCACTCTTGTTTTTGCACAATTACTTTTGCTTTTGGCAAGAGTGTGATTCCCGCAGCGTGATCAAAATGCAAATGCGAGAGAATGACTGTTGAAATTGACTCTGGGTCAATATTGTTTTCTTCAAGTGCGTCAAGGATGGTGACACCATTCATCCCAAACATGTCAACTTCTTTTTCGCCCCACCCATCCCCGAAACCAGTTTCGATTAACACATGCTCGCCATCTTTTTCCAACAGCACGCAATTACAAGCTTCTGGAATTCTGTTTTTCGAGTCTGGCTCTACGAGTTTTGACCAAAGCGCCTTTGGAACAACCCCAAACATGCTGCCGCCATCTAATCGGAATCTCCCTGCATCAATAAGTGTCCAAGTCCACGTCATTTGATTGCGGGAATTAAATCTTCTGGATTTTCTAATAATTCAATAACGCTTCGAAGGAATTTTGCTCCTTCTGCGCCGTCTACAACGCGGTGGTCGCAACTTAAACTCAATGGTAACACCTTGCCCGCATAAAATGTGCCGTCTTTGGTAAGGACCCGTTCTTTTGCTCGGCCAACACCAAGAATACCAACTTCTGGATAGTTAATAATTGGTGTTGTAAACATTCCACCATAACTACCAACATTTGAAATAGTAAATGTGCCACCCGAAAGTTCTTCGCGTTTAATTGATCGTTCGCGGCATTCTTTGGCTAGCCGTGCGGTTTCATCAGCGAGTTGCACCGGGCTGAGCTCATCTGCATTTTTAAGGACAGCAACCATAAGTCCCTGGTCGGTATCCACAGCACAACCTAGATTGATGACATTGTGCACAAGGATTTCTTCAACAAAGTCATCAACAGTCGAATTTAACGTTGGATGCTTCTTTAGTCCTTGAATTACAGCAGTCATAATAAAAGGTAGAAAGCTAAACTTTCGACCAACAAGCGTACTTAATGCTTTCCGCTTTTCGTCAAGTTTTGTGACATCGGCCTCATCAACGACTTGAAAATGCGCGGCAGTTTTTAAACTGTGTGTTAACGCTTCGGCAATTTTCTTTCGAATGCCACGAAATGGAATTCGCTCTGCGACACCTTCTTGTGAAATACTGACACGCGTTGCAAGCGGGGCAGTTTCCTTTGGAGGCTCAATTATTGGAACAACCTGCGCTGGGGTGACATACGATTCTATATCTGAAGCAGTAACCCTTCCTCCGCGGCCAGTTGGCGTGACAGCATTAATGTCAATGTTCATATCTCTTGCAATTTTTCGAACAGCAGGTGTCGCAGGAACTTTTTCACCCGAATTCTGTTGTGGTGTTGTCGTTCTTGCAAAACTTTCAGGAACGCTCATGTTGTCATCTACTGAGCCCACCACACAACCAGTGTCGGGCGGCGCATCTGAATTGTCGGGTTTGTTTTCAACAGCAGCTCCGTCGGCTTTGTAATTCACCAACTTACTTCCAACTTTGACAATTTCACCTTCTGAAGCGTTGAGCGATTCAATTACACCAGTCCAAGGGCTTGGCACCTCAACAAGTGCTTTATCTGTTTCCATCTCAGCAAGCGTTTGGTGCTCTTGGACGATATCACCAACAGCAACGCACCACCTGATGAGTTCCGCTTCATGTACGCCTTCCCCAAGGTCTGGGAGGATAAAGTGTGATTTGTCTGTTGGTTGTTTGGTAGCCATAATCAATACGCAAGCGTCTCGGTGATTGCCTTGCCGATGCGCTGTGCGTCAGGAAGGTAATCAAGTTCAAGTTTGTAATACGGCATAATCGTATCGAAACCACAAACTCTTTGCACTGGCGCTTCAAGGTGTAAAAAACAGTATTCCATAACACCCGCTGCAATTTCAGCACCAAGCCCACAGGTTTTTGGTGCTTCGTGAACAACAACACAACGACCAGTTTTATTCACTGACGCCGAAATAGTGTCCATGTCAATTGGAGAAATGGTTCGAAGGTCAATCAATTCAATCGATCTTCCAGATTGTTCGATAGCGTTCATACACTGAATAACTGTAGCACCCCACGAAACCATTGTGAGTTCTTCACCTTCGCACACAGTACGTGCCTCACCAATTGGAATGGTGTATTCGTCTTCTGGAACTTCTTCGCGAAATGCTCTGTAAATTCGTTTTGGCTCAAAGAAAATAACAGGGTCAGGGTCGCGAATTGCACTAATCAATAAACCCTTTGCGTCGTATGGTGACGAGGGCATGACAATTTTTAATCCAGGCGTGTGTGTGTAAATGGACTCCGGGCTATCACTGTGTAGTTCGGGCGCATGAATGCCGCCACCTACGGGAACGCGTAGCGTAAGTGGACAAGTGACACCACCACGTGTTCTGCTGTTAAACCGAGCAGCTTGGTTTGTGAGTTGATCAAACGCCGGACCCATGAAACCCTCAAATTGAATTTCAGGAATAGGTCGAAGCCCAGCCATAGCAAGCCCAATAGCCGTTCCCATAATGCCCGACTCAGCAAGCGGGGCATCAACGACTCGGTCACCACCAAACCGTTGAAACAATCCTTCGGTTGCTCGGAAGACGCCTCCATTTAAGCCGATGTCTTCACCAAGCAAAATGATTCGTTCATCTTTTTCCATTTCTTGAATGAGTGCGAGCGTGACAGATTGAACAAGCGTGAGGTTTGCCATTACTTCGTCACCTCTTTGTTCACGGGCGAATCAATTTGTGACGGATATTGTCCTAGTGAACTTGTGCGCAGTGTTTGTCGTTGTTTTTTTAACTCTGGCGTCATCCCAATATACATAGAATCGAACATATCATTTGTCGTGGGGGCATCAATTTCTTCTGCGTTTTTAACCACAGACGAAATAGTTTCAGCAGCAAGGGCAAGTTGTTCTTCTTCTTTTGCCGATGACCAGAGATCTCGTTGCTCAAGGTAATTACGCAAGCGAATAACGGGATCTCGTTTTTGCCACATCGCAAGTTCATCAGCATCACGGTATCGACGAGCATCGTCAGCAGTTGTATGATCACCAAGTCGGTAGGTGATTGCTTCAACAAAGGTTGGCCTGTTGTTGTCGCGCGCGTTTGCGCTCGCGTCTTTCATAACCTTCACCATGGCAAACAAATCATTGCCATCAACTTGCACACAATCCATGCCATATGCAAGCCCGCGTTGGGCTACAGTTGGTGCAGAGCACTCCAACTTTGTTGGTGTTGAAATAGCCCACCCGTTATTCTGACACACAAATACTACTGGTAAATTTAGGTTTGCAGCAAAGTTCGCCGCTTCGTGAAAATCGCCTTCGCTTGTTGCGCCATCACCGAAAAACGTACAAGCAATTCCACCGTCTTTGCGATATTTGCTCGCCCAACCAAGTCCAGTTGCGTGCAGCATTTGTGAACCAATTGCAATTGCAAGTGGGGTGACGTTACACTCATCAATGTGATTACCGCGCTCATCACCCATCCAGTGCAACAAGATTTTTTCCATTGGAAGTCCCCGCCAAAACAAACCAGCATTTTCGCGATAGCAGGTAACCATCCAGTCTTTCTTTTGTAAAACGTATGCAGCACCGAGGGACGGTACTTCTTGTCCACGATTTTCTGGATAGGTTCCCATTCGACCAGAACGCTGAAGTTTAAATGCGATTTCATCAAAGCGTCGGCACACCAAAATGTGTTTGTACATGGCGACGACATCTTCGTCCGGAATAAGCCCATCACCTAATTGAGAATCAAAGTTGCCGTGTTCGTCGAGAATGGAAACATGTTCAATTTTAGTTTCGAAGACGGTTTCAATTGGCATGAATACCCGTCTCCTGTGCCCCTGCCCCAGAAATGCGTTGCTGCGCAATGTCTTCAGCAGCTGCGTACGTTGAAACCATATCGTCACCGCGACGAAGAATTTGCGCAGTCGTTTCAAATATTTCATCGTTCTTTGTTTGCAGCGTTTCATCGCTCATGCCAAGATGCATTCCAGCTAGGTGGATGAGCCCACCAGCGTTCACGACAAAGTCAGGAGCGTAGACAATACCGGCAGTTTTAAGCGCAACGGCATCTTCTTCAGGATCACCAAGAATATTGTTTGCAGCGCCGCACACAATGGAACAACGCAAGTTTGGAATAATGCTCCCATCGATGACACCACCAAGTGCACATGGCGCAAGAATGTCACATTCAGTCGTGAGGATGTCAGCATCGTGCATCGGCGTACAACCATACGTGTCAACTACATAATCGACGCTTGATTTTTTAATGTCAGCGACAAAGATTTTTGCGCCAGCATCAGTTAACAGTTTGCATAAGTTTTGACCAACATGTCCAACGCCCTGCATTGCAACGGTGATTCCTGAGAAATCATCTCCGCGGCCAGCGTGTATGAGTGAGGCTCGCATGCCGTGGAACGCGCCCATTGCCGTCCACGGTGAAGGATCACCTCCGCGGGAGACTGTTTCACCACCCATCACGTGCGGCGTTTCGGCAGCCATCCAATCGATGAATTGTGTGTCAACGCCAACGTCTTCAGCGGCAATGTATGCACCATTAAATGTGTCGACGAACTTACCCATCGCTCTG